>ERZ826242.1768-NODE-1768-length-21737-cov-5.322756_pt1 | contig 21737 bp, 15 predicted proteins | sample MGYA00519871_ERZ826242 | MGnify/ENA primary metagenome ERZ826242 (study PRJEB31778, sample SAMEA3449226) | human gut metagenome | biome: human gut; feature: human-associated habitat; material: faeces | place: United Kingdom | collected 2010/2012 ...
GGGCTGCAAAGATGGAGATGGAAGATCTGAACCGGGATACGGATACTACACATAAGATATTATCCGGTATGATCGAAAAGGCAGCAGAGACTGCAGAAGAGATGGATCTATATCCATATTATCTGTACAGACAGAAGAATATTGCGGGTAATTTTGAAAATGTTGGCTATGCAAAGGTTGACAAAGCCGGAATATACAATATACTTATTATGGAAGAAAAACAATCCATTATTGCTGCAGGGGCAGGAGCGTCGACGAAGATCGTATTAAAAGATCCGATCCCTATGCCGGGCAGTAAAAAGAAGAAAATGACACGTCTGATCCGTCAGGAGAATGTAAAAGCAGTAGACGCTTACATCAGCCGGATCGACGAAATGATAGAACGCAAAGGAGAATGGTTATGGCATTAAAGAAAAAACCGGTTACCGGTATGAAAGACATGCTCCCACGTGAGATGGAGATTCGTGACTATCTGATTGGTCTGATTAAAGAGACGTATAAAACATACGGATTCTGTTCCATCGAGACACCATGTGTGGAACATATCGAAAACCTGTGCAGTAAGCAGGGTGGAGACAACGAGAAGCTGATCTTCAAAATCTTAAAAAGAGGAGAAAAGCTGAAAATCGCAGAAGCAAAAGAGAAAAATGATCTGGTAGACGGAGGACTTCGTTATGACCTTACCGTACCACTTGCCAGATATTATGCAAACCATTCGAATGAATTGCCAGCACCTTTTAAGGCGCTGCAGATTGGAAACGTATGGAGAGCTGACCGTCCGCAAAAAGGACGTTTCCGTCAGTTTATGCAGTGTGATATTGATATTTTAGGAGAACCGGGCAATCTTGCAGAGATCGAACTGATCCTTGCAACAACTGCGATGCTTGGAAAGTTAAGTTTTAAAAACTTTACGGTATGTATCAACGATCGTAATATTCTGAAAGCAATGGCTGCTTATAGTGGTTTCCGCAAGGAAGACTACGATGAAGTATTCATCATTCTGGATAAGATGGATAAGATCGGTGCTGAAGGTGTTGCAAAAGAATTAGAAGAGATGGGATATGCAAAAGAAAATGTAGAGACATATCTTCAGCTGTTCGAAGATGTGGCACCGGATGTAACAGGTATCCGTTTCCTGAAGGAGAAACTTGGTGATTGTTTAAGCGAAGAGACTGCAGACAGCATGGAGATGATCATTTCCAGTGTTGAGACAGCAAAAGAGTGTGAATTCAACATCAAGTTCGATCCAACACTCGTAAGGGGACAGTCATATTATACAGGAACAATCTTTGAAGTAACAATGGATGACTTTGGCGGATCGGTAGCCGGAGGCGGACGTTATGATAAGATGATCGGCAAATTTACCGGACAGGATACACCGGCATGCGGATTCTCGATCGGATTTGAAAGAATCGTAATGCTGCTTCTGGAAAATGGATATGAAGTACCGACTGTAAAAGAAAAGAAAGCATATCTGTTAGAAAAGAAGATGACAAAAGAAGGACTTTTAAAAGTTATGTCACTTGCAAAAGAAGACAGAATGGCTGGAAAACAGGTTCTGATCGTCAATATGAAGAAGAACAAGAAGTTCCAGAAAGAACAGCTGACAGAAGACGGTTATACAGAGATCGTAGACTGTTATGCAGATTCTGTGGAAAATCTGTAAAAAGCAGATGAGCACAGGCTGTCTGAAATTATCACAAGGCAGTATATTTAATGTAAAAATCCACATCCTTGTCTGCCGGAGCAGTTTTGCACCGGCAGGATGTAAAAGGAGAGGCTATATAAAGGAGATAAAAGAACATGGCAGAATCAATGAAAGGGTTAAAGAGAACCCACAGATGTGCAGAATTATCTGCAGCCAATGTTGGGGAAAAAGTAACCATCATGGGCTGGGTACAGAAAAACCGTAATAAGGGTGGTCTTGTATTCGTAGATGTCAGAGACCGTTCTGGTATTATCCAGGTTGTATTTGAAGAAGGAAAATGCGAAGCAGCACTGATTGAAAAAGCAGCAAAACTTCGTGCAGAATATGTAGTGGCAATTGTTGGAACTGTTGCAAAACGTTCCGGTGCAGTCAATGATCATCTGGCAACAGGTGAGATTGAAGTGATTCCGGAAGAACTGCGTATTCTTTCTGAATCAGAGACACCTCCGTTCCATATTGAAGAAAACTCTAAGACAAAAGAAGAAGTACGTTTGAAATACAGATATCTGGATCTTAGAAGACCGGATCTGCAGCGTAATCTGATGATGAGAAGTAAAGTAGCGACTCTGACACGTCAGTTCCTTGCAGAGGAAGGATTCCTTGAGATTGAGACACCGGTACTGATCAAGAGCACACCGGAAGGAGCAAGAGATTACCTGGTTCCTAGCCGTATCCAGCAGGGACAGTTCTATGCACTTCCACAGTCACCACAGTTATTCAAACAGTTACTGATGTGTTCCGGATACGACAGATATTTCCAGATTGCAAAATGTTTCCGTGATGAAGACCTTCGTGCAGACCGTCAGCCGGAATTTACACAGATCGATATGGAATTATCTTTCGTAGACGTAGATGATGTCATTGAAGTAAATGAAAGACTGCTTGCCAAATTATTCAAAGAAGTACTGGGTGTAGAAGTATCACTTCCAATCCAGAGAATGACATGGCAGGAAGCGATGGATCGTTTCGGATCTGATAAGCCGGATATCCGCTTTGGTATGGAACTTACAAATGTTACAGATGTTGTAAAAGGTTGTGAATTTGTAGTATTTAAAAATGCAATTGAAAATGGTGGAACAGTTCGTGGTATCAACGCCAAAGGACAGGGCGGCATGGCACGTAAGAAGATTGATAAACTGGTTGACTTTGCAAAAGATTACGGCGCAAAGGGACTTGCATATATCGCAATCCATGAAGATGGAACAGTAAAATCATCATTTGCCAAATTCATGACAGATGATGAGATGAAAGCACTGATCGAAGCTATGGGTGGAGAGAACGGCGACCTGTTATTATTTGCAGCAGATAAGAACAAAGTTGTATGGGATACACTTGGAGCACTTCGTCTGGAGCTTGCCCGTCAGATGGAACTTCTGGATAAGAATGAATACAAGTTCCTGTGGGTAACAGAATTCCCACTTCTTGAGTGGAGTGAAGAGCAGAACCGTTATACAGCAATGCATCATCCATTTACAATGCCGATGGAAGAAGACCTTCAGTACATCGACAGTGATCCGGGAAGAGTTCGTGCAAAAGCATACGATATCGTCTTAAATGGTAATGAGATCGGCGGCGGAAGCGTCAGAATCTTCGATCAGGATATTCAGAGCAAGATGTTTGAAGTTCTTGGATTCACAGAGGAGCAGGCACAGGAGCAGTTCGGATTCCTCCTGACAGCATTCAAGTATGGAGTACCGCCACACGCAGGACTTGCTTATGGTCTGGACCGTCTGGTTATGCTGATGGCAAAACAGGACAGCATCCGTGACGTAATTGCATTCCCGAAGGTAAAAGATGCATCAGATCTTATGACAGAAGCTCCGGGACATGTAGATGCAAAACAGCTGGAAGAACTCGGAATTGCAGTCGTAGCAAAAGAAGAGAAAAAAGCAGAAGACGCAGAATAAATCAGAGCATATTTGATAGAATTTTCTGGAAGAAATTCTTGAAGATTTGAGCTGATACAAAGAAGACCGTTTTATAGATATGAAAATTTTTCTGTAATGATAAGATGCCGGAAAATCAGAAAAAAAGATTTTCCGGTATCTTATAAAAATTGTCGGAGTTTTCAAATTAAAAGAAAAATTCAAAAAACTTAAAAAAAGCAGTTGACAATCTGATAGACATGCGTTATACTAAATATCGTTCTGATGAACACAAAACAATAAAATACATTTGATGTGCGATAGTAGTACAGTTGGTAGTACGCCACCTTGCCAAGGTGGAGGTCGCGGGTTCGAGTCCCGTCTGTCGCTCTTGAAAAAACTGTTTGCAACGCTTTTTTCTCTGTATACCAAAGTATGCAAGAAAAGTTGCCAGTAACAAGTTCTCTGTATTATTTTGCGAGCATAATAGAATGCGATTGAAATCATATGTAACACTGTGCTATACTAAAGTCTGAATAGAATCGATAAGACAAAAGAGAGTGAAACAGACGAAAAGCGAGGATGTGAAAAGATGAAGCAGGAAAGAATAGTAAAAGCAGGACTTCTGGGACTTGGAACTGTAGGAAGCGGAGTATACAAACTGGTAGAGCGCCAGAAAGATGAGATGGCATTAAAAGCAGGAGCAGGTCTTGAGATCAGCAAAATTCTGGTACATAACATAAGCAAGAAAAGAGATGGCGTAGATGCCAGTCTTTTAACGGATAAGTGGGAAGATATTATCACTGATGACGAGATAGAGATCGTGATTGAGGTTATGGGTGGCATTGAACCGGCAAGAACCATGATCCTGGAAGCATTACATGCAGGAAAGAATGTTGTAACAGCCAATAAAGACCTGGTAGCAACACATGGTCATGAACTTCTTGAGGCGGCAGAAGAAAGTGGCGTGGATTTTCTGTTTGAAGCAGCTGTTGCAGGTGCGATTCCGATTATCCGCCCGCTGAAGCAGTGTCTGGCAGCAAATGAGATCAGTGAAGTGATTGGTATTGTGAATGGTACTACGAACTTCATTCTGACCAAGATGATAGAAGAGGGAATGGATTTTGATGATGCACTTGCACTGGCAACAGAACTTGGCTATGCAGAGGCAGATCCGACAGCAGACATCGAAGGTCTGGATGCCGGACGTAAGGTGGCAATTATGGCATCCATTGCATTCCATTCAAGAGTTACATTTGCAGATGTATATACAGAAGGAATTACAAAGATTACAGCGAAAGATGTACAGTATGCAGAAGAATTCGGCGATGTGATCAAGCTGCTTGGTGTTGCACATAATACAGAAGACGGTATTGAAGTAGCTGTGCATCCGATGATGATCCCGAAGGAGCATCCGCTGGCATCTGTCAGAGATTCTTTTAATGCAGTATTTGTACGTTCTGATGCTGCAGACGATACGATGTTCTACGGAAGAGGAGCAGGAGAACTTCCGACAGCGAGTGCGGTTATGGGCGATGTGATCGATGTGATCAGAGATATTCAGTATCACTGTACGGGAAGAATCAGTTGTACATGCTATCGTAATACACCGGTTAAAGACTTCAAAGAAGTAAAGAATAAATTCTATATCCGTATGCTGGTAGATAATAAGCCGGGAGTTCTGGCGGCAATTGCGAGCGTGTTTGGTGTACATAAAGTAAGTATCTCAAGAGTGATCCAGAAAATTCAGGATAAAGAAACTGCGGAACTGGTTATCGTAACAGAAGCAGTAAAAGAAAAACATCTGGAAGATGCACTGGAGCATCTGACGGATATGGATACGACAAGAGAAATCGGAACGGTGATCCGCGAATATTAAGTGGAAGCTAATAGGTAAAATAATAGAAACAGGCTGAGACGGAGAATGCAAAGATCTCCGTCTTTTGTTGACATGAGTCCTGAAAACTGTGATTAGTAAAAAAGTGATGATATGGATGAATATGAAGTAAAAAATACGAATACATGGAGTGAATGACATGAAAGAAGAACAAAAACAACAAAATCCGCTTGCTATAGAAAAAGAAGGAAAATTAATTGCCAAATTTGCAATTCCGGCGATTATCAGTATGCTGGTAAGTTCACTTTACAACATTGTGGATCAGATATTCATCGGGCAGGGCGTTGGTCTGTTGGGAAATGCTGCTACTAATATCGCATTTCCGATATCAATTATCTGTACAGCAACGGCACTCCTTCTGGGAATCGGAAGTGCTTCAAACTTTAATCTATGTTCGGGAGCAGGCGAACAAAAAGAAGCAAGCAGGATTGCCGGAACGGGACTTTCTATGCTGGTGATCTGTGGTTTGATCATATCTGTGGTGACGCTGATATTTTTGAATCCGTTGCTGCATCTGTTCGGGGTGACGGCGAAGATCCTTCCGTATGCACAGGATTATACGGGGATTACGGCATTTGGTATTCCATTTCTGATTCTGACTACAGGAGGAAACCATCTGATCCGTGCGGACAGAAGTCCGACATATTCGATGACCTGTATGCTGACCGGTGCGATTATCAATACCATTCTGGATCCGCTTTTTATTTTTGGATTTCACTGGGGAATTAAGGGTGCTGCATGGGCAACGGTAATTGGACAGATTGTATCAGGAATTATGGTAATTGTGTATTTTATGCGCTTTCGTAAGATGGAACTGGATGCCTCTATGCTTCGCCCGCAATTACATTTGCTGAAAAAAATCTTTTCACTTGGAATGGCGTCGTGTATCAATCAGATTGCGATGGCTGTGGTTCAGATTACAATGAATAACACGCTGCGTTATTATGGAGCGGCTTCTGTATATGGAACGGATATTCCTCTTGCATGTGTCGGAGTCATATCCAAGGTCAATATGGTTTTTATGGCAATCGCCATCGGTATATCACAGGGCTGTCAGCCGATATGGGGATTTAATTATGGTGCAGGGGCGTACGACAGAGTAAAGAGAACATACTGGAAGGCGTTTAAGATAGCGGTAACGGTCGGCGTTATATTTTTCTTGTGCTTCCAGCTTTTCCCGGATCAGCTGGTTAGTATTTTCGGAACGGGAAGCAAAGAATATTATCAGTTTGCGGCGAGATATTTCCGTATATTTATGTTTATGACATTTGCAAATGGAATCCAGCCGATGTCATCTGGATTCTTTACTTCGATTGGAAGAGCAAAGCTTGGAATTGTAGTATCGCTGACAAGGCAGGTTATCTTCTTACTGCCGTTGATTCTGATCTTCCCGAAGTTCATGGGCATTGATGGAGTAATGTATGCAGGACCGATTGCGGATGCGGCGGCAGCAATCGTAGCGATCGGATTCGCATTAAAAGAACTTGATAAAATGAATTCAGGGAACAAAAGGCAGAACATTGCATAGCAGGTCGGAATATGCTAGAATAAATAGAATTATGGAATGGGAGAATAAAGAAGATGAAAGAGCGCTTACCCATTGGATTTGTAGTAAAGCAGATCAATAATATCTATGAAAAGGAGTTCAATAACCAGCTTCGGGGGCTTGGAATTACAGCTTCTCAGGCGGCAGTTCTGGATTACCTTTTTAACAGCAGTAAAGAAGCTGTGAATCAGAAAGACATTGAAAAAGCACTGAGCCTTAAAAATCCGACGGTAACGGGGATTTTAAAAAGACTGGACGAAAAAGGATTTGTCCTGTCGGTGCCAAGTACAAAAGATAAAAGATGTAAAAATATTTATCCTACAGAGAAGGCGTATGATATCCAGCGGAAGATGGAAAACTACCGCAGGAAGATCGATAAAAAGCTGACGGTAGGAATGACGAAAAAAGAAGTAGATGCATTGGAAAAGATGCTGGCAAGGGTATTATATAATGTCAGTGATCCATAAAAAGAGAACAAGAACAGGAGATTGAGAAGATGAGCTATGCAGATAAAGTATTCATTGATATGTGCCGGGATATCATTGATAACGGAACAGATACGAGAGGGGAAAAAGTAAGACCGGTGTGGGAAGATGGAACTCCGGCTTATACGATCAAAAAGTTTGGGGTTGTGAACCGGTATGATCTTTCAAAAGAATTCCCTGCACTGACGCTTAGAAGAACAGCAATTAAGAGTTGTACCGATGAGCTTTTGTGGATCTGGCAGCAGAAATCTAATAACATTAATGATCTGCACAGTCATATCTGGGATAGTTGGGCAGATGAAGATGGTTCGATCGGTAAAGCCTATGGTTATCAGCTGGGGATCAAACATCAGTACAAAGAAGGAATGTTTGACCAGGTAGACCGTGTAATCTATGACCTGAAGAATAATCCATACAGCAGACGTATCATGACAAATATTTATGTACATGAAGACCTGCATGAGATGAACCTGTATCCATGTGCATATAGTATGACCTTCAATGTGACAAAGAAACCAGGACATGAGAAGCTTACATTGAACGGAATACTGAATCAGAGATCCAATGATGTTCTTGCGGCAAATAACTGGAATGTATGCCAGTATGCAGTGTTGATCCATATGCTGGCGCAGGTATGTGATATGGAGGTTGGAGAGTTCGTACATGTGATCGCCGATGCACATATCTATGACAGACATGTGCCGATGATTGAAGAACTGATCAGCAGAAAACCGCTGCCGGCACCAAAGTTCTGGCTGAACCCGGAGATTAAAGATTTCTATCAGTTTACGAGAGATGATGTAAAACTGATTGATTACCAGACACATGAGCAGATTAAAAATATTCCGGTAGCAGTATAAGAAGAAAATAGCGGAATTTAGATGATATTTTTCGGAGATGTTTCAGAAAACGAGTAAAGTACATAAAAAAATAAAAGGAGATGCAGGGAATGAATTTAATCGTTGCAGTAGATTCTAATTGGGCAATTGGAAAAGAAAATAAATTATTAGTAAGTATCCCGCAGGATATGAAATTCTTCAGAGAGACAACAAAAGGAAGAGTCGTGGCTATGGGGCGTAAGACGCTGGAGAGCTTCCCTGGAGGACAGCCTTTGAAAAACAGAGTAAATATTGTGCTGACTTCGGATAAGAATTATAAGGTGAAAGATGCCGTTGTTGTACACTCGGTAGAAGATATGGTAAAAGAATTAGAAAAGTATGATTCGGAAGATATCTTTGTGATCGGCGGAGAAAGCATTTACCGTCAGCTGCTTCCTTATTGTACCAAAGCCTATATTACAAAGATTGATCATGCATATGATGCAGATACATATTTCCCGAATCTTGATGAAGATCCGGACTGGCAGATGACAAAGATCAGCGATGAACAGACCTACTTTGATCTGGAATATGTATTCACGATCTATGAGAGGAGAAAATAATCATACATGAAGATATTAAGTATCACAGCGCAAAAACCATCCAGTACCGGAAGCGGGGTTTATCTGACGGAAGTGGTGAAAGCACTGAAAGAGCAGGGGCATGTGCAGGCTGTGATGGCGGGAGTCACACGAGAGGATAATGTAGAACTGCCGGAAGGCGTTACATTATATCCGGTGTATTTTGAATCGGAAGAGCTTCCTTATCCGGTGGTTGGAATGTCGGATGAGATGCCGTATAAAAGTACACGGTACATGGATATGACGGAAGAGATGACAAAGCAGTTTAAAACAGCATTTTTAAAAGTACTGGATCAGGCAGTAGAAAAGGAAGATCCGGATCTTATTCTGTGCCATCATCTGTATTATCTGACGGCACTTGTAAGAGAGCGTTACCCGGAGAAAAAAGTATATGGCTTCTGTCATAATACGGATTTAAGACAGATGGAAAACACAGCGTTTCAAAGGGAGTTTATCAGAAGCCGTATACCGGCACTGGATCGCATCTTTGCACTTCAGAAGATGCAAAAAGATGTAATCCAGAAGACATACCAGATGTCAGATGAACATATCCAGATCATTGGAACCGGATATAACAGTCACATATTCTATCGCGAAGGGGAAAAAGCAAGCCGGTGCGATCAGATCAAGAGAATGATCTTTGCGGGAAAGATCACACAGAAAAAAGGGGTCAAAAGTTTTCTGCGGGCATTAAATCTTCTGGACTATGATAAGGATCATCTGAAGATTACGCTGGCAGGCGGAGCAGGCAATGAAAAGGAATACCGTGAGATTGTAGAACTGGCAGAACAGTGCAGGTATAAAGTGGAATTTGCCGGATGTGTTTCCCAGATACGGCTGGCACAGCTTTATAATGAAAGTGACATCTTTGTGCTTCCATCAATGTTCGAGGGACTGCCGCTTACTGTAATCGAAAGCCTTGCATGTGCGGACCGTGTAGTTATGACAGAACTGCCGGGCGTAAAAGAGTGGCTTGATGAGACAGTTCCGAGAGCGGACATCAGATATGTGAAGCTTCCGCGTATGAGAGGTGCTGACGAGCCCGTAGAGGAAGATCTGCCGGCATTTGAAGAAAGACTTGCAAAGGCTCTTTGTGAAGCGTTAGAAGAGAAGATACAGAGTATAAGCGATGTGAACAATATATCCTGGGAAAGGATAGCGGAAGAAGTCATCCGGTAAGAGATTATAATATCGGAAAAATTTCAGGTGATGGTCGTATGGATCGTTCATCCTGGAGAGTAAGAAGTATATTGTAATTTTAATCATATATAGAAGAGTACATAAGAAAAGGAACATCCGTCATGTGATGTTCCTTTTTGGTATCTTATTTAGATTGTGTTTTATTTAGATTGTACCTTATCTAGATTGTATCGTTTCTTCTTACATATCCTGGACGATCTTCGGTAGCTGTAAGCTCTTTGACATGTGTGATCTTCGCATGCTTGTCAATTACCTGATTTTCAAGGTGTACATTTTCACCAATGTAAGCATCGGAAAGGACCACACAGTTCTTGATGACAGCCCCTTTCTTAATGATACATCCACGACCAACAACAGAGTGTTCCAGAGAACCTTCGATCAGACATCCGTTTGATACAACAGAGTTCTTGGCAGTACCTGTCTCGAAATACTGTGTAGGGCAGGAATCGTTAGTTCTTGTGTAGATCGGCCAGTCAGGGTCGAACAGATTCTGAGCAGTTTTGATATCTGTCAGAGACAGGTTTGAATCATAATAGCTTTTGAAATCTGAAATAGCTGCAAAGTAACCTCTATGAGAGACGCCACGGATATCAAGCTCGCCACATGAAGCATTTACAATATCCAGTAATGTATATATAGAAGAAGTCTTTCTTGCTTTGTGGATCAGTTCGATGAACAGATCTTTCTTCATAACATATGTATCCATGAAGATATTCTTATTTTTTGCATTTCCAAGGTTCTGTTCCAGAGAAAGGACACCTTTCTGTTTGTTCAGGTTCAGTGCATAGCAGTTCAGGAAATACTCTTTTGCTGTATCAACAGAATGATATAACAAAGTGATATCAGCACCAGACTCGATGTGGTCGTTTAACAGTTTTCTGTAGTTCTGTGTATAGACCATATAACTAGGTGCGATTACTACATATTCAGCCAGCTCCTGCTCGATGGACTCGAGGTTTTCGATATAAGAAGCAATATCATTATTGTACAGACTCATATTCATACCAAGTCCGGAGTAGAGAATCTGAAGATTGCCACTCTTTGAATTGATATTGAAATGACGTCCTGTTCCAAGATGAGCAGTCAGAGACTGAGGTTTTCTGCGGATATAAACCTGGATATGATCGATTCCGCTGTTGCTCATATTTGAAATAGGAAAATCAACAACACGGTAACGTCCAAGGAAGGAGAATGCACCTACCGGACGATATTCCTGCATGCCTTCTACTGCGATATGATTTCCGGCAAAGTTTACGATTCCAAATGCTTTAGCCATTTTATTCTACCCCCTTTACACGTTTGGAAACGAGTTCGATATGCTCGCTCTTTGCGTCGCCGACAACAGCTCCTGCACCGATTTTTACATTATCTGCAACCAGCGCACGTGTAACGACAGCATTTTCTTCTACAACAACACCTGGCATCAGGACACTGTCGATGATCTTAGCACCTTTTCCGACTCTTGCACCGGTAAAGAGAACGGAGTTTGTGATCTCACCCTCGATCACACATCCCTGGTTGACAAATGCGTGGTTGATCTCAGCGTCTGGTCCGATATACTGAGGAAGAGTAGCAGTATCTTCTGTGTAAATCTTCCATGTGGGATCATTGAGGTCAAGTTCGTTGTTTTTGCTTAACAGATCCATATTAGCTTCCCACAGGGAATCAATTGTTCCAACGTCTTTCCAGTATCCTTTGAACTTGTAAGCGAATAATTTCTTATCGTCATTCAGAAGGGCAGGAATAATATCCTTTCCAAAATCATGGTTAGAATCAGGATCCTTCATATCAGCTACTAATTTCTTGCGAAGCAGCTTCCAGTTAAAGATATAGATACCCATAGAAGCAAGATTGCTCTTTGGATGTTCTGGTTTTTCTTCAAATTCTACGATACGGCCTTCTTCGTTTGTATTCATGATACCGAAACGGCTTGCTTCTTTCATAGGTACTTCAATAACGGCGATTGTAGCATCTGCTCCGTTGTCTTTGTGTGCCTGAAGCATTTCGTCATAGTTCATTTTATAGATATGATCTCCGGAAAGTACGAGAAGATACTCTGGTGAGTATGTATCGATGAAGTCGATATTCTGTGAAATTGCATCTGCAGTTCCTCTGTATACATCGAGGTTAGCGTCAGCCTTTTCACGTGGTGGAAGTACAAATACTCCACTGTCCTTTGCGTCCAGACCCCAACGTCTGCCGGCAGCAACATAGCTGTTCAGCAGGATGGATTCGTACTGGGTTAATACTCCTACAACATTCACACCGCTGTTTGCACAGTTGCTGAGTGGAAAATCGATAATGCGGTATTTTCCACCATAAGAAACAGCTGGTTTTGCAACTTTATTTGTCAGTTCGTGAAGACGTGAGCCTCTACCACCGGCTAATATCATCGCTAACATATTATTTTGTTTCATGACATATCCTCCTTATTGCTTATGAATATATTGTATAATTTTTTACAAAAAATTACCACATATTTGTTAAAAAAATTAAAAAAAACACTAAAATTTTGCATCATAAGTGAATCAATAAAAGGGAGAATATGGAAAATTCTGACAAAATATGTTTTAGTATGTCTGATAAAAAATAATAATTTTGAAAATAGTTGACAATAGGTAAGAATGTCACATATAATGTTTTATAAATATTCAGTAAAAGCTGTGACAGGGAGGAGTACATAAGTGCCCGAAGCAAAGAGAGAAGATGGACGGTGCGAATCTTCATGAAGGATTTATGGAAGTAACCCCCGAGCTGTGAACCGAAAAGGCAGAAAGCATGAACGTTAATAAGTATAATAGTCGGATCATAAAAGAAAGCCTGAGTAGACTTCAACGCATTCCCAGCGTTATCGGGGAGGCAGTATTAGGAGCATTTTTATAATGAAAAAGGATTCCAGTACTGGATGGAGAGCAGAAAATTATTTTCTGAATTTAGGTGGTAACACGGATGCAAAATTCGCCCTAGGCTGTTAAGCTTAGGGTTTTTCTTTTGCTGTGAAGGTGTTCTTAAGAATCTGTCCGTAGCAGGTTCTTACAGGAAGAAGGCAGATCCGCCAGTCTTAAGGAGGTAGGAATATGAAGAAGATCAGTGGAAATAAATTATTGGTAAAGGCACTGAGAGAAGAAGAAGTGGATACAATCTTTGGTTATCCGGGAGCATGTACGATTGATATCAGTGACGAACTTTATAAACAGGACTACACAAAGGTAATTCTTCCAAGACAGGAAGTAGCACTGGTGCACGAAGCAGATGCATATGCACGTTCAACCGGAAAAGTCGGAGTATGTCTGGTTACAAGTGGACCGGGAGCAACAAATCTGGTGACAGGACTTGCAACTGCATATTATGACAGTGTGCCTTTGGTATGCTTTACTGGACAGGTGTCAAGACATTTAATAGGTAATGATGCATTTCAGGAAGTTGATATCGTGGGAATTACAAGAAGCATTACAAAGTATGGAGTAACCGTCAGAAACAGAGAAGATCTGGGACGTATTTTAAAAGAAGCATTCTATATTGCAAGAAGCGGAAGACCAGGACCGGTGCTGATCGACCTTCCTAAAGATGTCATGGGAGAACTTGGAAGTGCAGAATATCCGGAGACTGTAAATATCCGCGGATATAAGCCGAATACACATGTGCACGTAGGACAGTTAAAGCGTGCGATCAAGATGCTTTCCAAGGCGAAAAAACCATTATTCCTTGCCGGAGGCGGAATCAATATCGCACATGCGAATGAAGAGTTTACAAAATTAGTAGATATGACGAATGTTCCGGTTGTAACGACCGTTATGGGACGCGGAGCGATTCCGACCACTCATCCGTTATATATCGGTAATCTTGGAATGCATGGTGCGTATGCCTGTAACATGGCGGTAAATGAATGTGATCTGTTATTCTCCATCGGAACCAGATTCAACGACAGAATTACTGGAAAATTACATTCATTTGCACCAAATGCACAGATTGTACATATTGATATTGATACAGCGGCAATCTCCAAAAATGTACAGGTAGATGTACCGATTGTAGCAGATGCAAAAGAAGCAATTACAAAAATGCTGGAGTATGTGGATAAATGTGAGACAAAGAGCTGGCTTAAGACTATTGACGGATGGAAAGAAGAGCATCCTCTTATGATGAAGAAAAAGCAGATCATGACACCGCAGGATGTCATCGAAACAATCAACCGTATCTTTGATGAGGCGATTATTGTAACGGACGTAGGACAGCATCAGATGTTCACGGCACAGTTTATTGAGATCACAGAAAAGAAGAAGCTTCTGATGTCCGGTGGACTTGGAACGATGGGATATGGACTTCCGGGAGCAATCGGAGCGAAAATCGGTAATCCGGACACACCGGTTATCTCAATATCCGGTGACGGCGGATTCCAGATGAACAGCCAGGAGATCGCGACAGCGGTACTGGAGGAGCTTCCGATCATCAGCTGTATTTTCAATAATAATAATCTCGGAATGGTACGTCAGTGGCAGAAATTATTCTATGGAAAGCGTTATTCCATGACATGCCTGCGCTCGGGAGCAGCGTGCAGAGGAAAATGCGGTGAAGTAGAATGTCCGACATATACACCGGACTTTATGAAACTTGCTGACAGCTATGGAGCAAAAGGTATTCATATTACCAAGACAGAAGAGATCGAACCGGCGTTCAGAGAAGCAATGAAGAGCAAAAAGACACCGTATATTCTGGAGTTTGATATTGATCCGGAGGATCTGGTATATCCGATGGTAAAACCTGGCGGAACATTGGAAGATCTGATCATGGATTGTTAGATAAGAGAGCAAAGAAGGAGAAAACTATGAATAATAATGGTATGAAAAAACGTTGGATTTCATTATATGTAGAGAACCAGGTGGGAGTTCTTTCAAAGATTTCCGGTCTGTTCTCTGGTAAATCTTATAACCTGGACAGTCTGACTGTAGGAACAACGGAAGATCCGACAGTGTCCAGAATGACGATCGCGACAGTCAGCGATGATGAGACATTCGAGCAGATTAAAAAGCAGCTGAACCGTCTTGTGGAAGTAATTAAAGTCATTGATTTTACAGATGTGTTTGTGCGTATGAAGGAAATTCTGTATGTAAAAGTACGAAAATGCAGCAAGGACGATAAAGTAGAATGCTTCCAGATCGCAGAGACGTTCAAAGCCAAAGTGATTGATTACGGAAAAGACAGTGTCCTGATGGAATTTGTACAGACTGCAACCAAAAATGACGCGGTTATAAAGCTTATGAAAGAAGAATTTGAAAGTATCGAAGTTGTGCGCGGCGGAAGTGTCGGCATTGAATCTATCAGCATGATGGAAAGATAAGGCTGCCTCTGTATTAGATTCATATATAAAAATATAGAATAATATGCAAAAAATAAATGCATAATAAAAAAACAGAGCGCACTCTTGAATTTTAAAAACAGTAGTATTATAATAAGACAAGATGATAAATCAAACAGTTGTTAAAAGGACGGAGGAGTCACAATGGAGAAGAAAAATATTGACTGGTCAAACATTGGATTTGGCTATATGAAGACAGACAAAAGATATGTGTCCAATTTTAAGAATGGAGCATGGGATGAAGGTACACTTACCTCCGATGACCAGATTACGATCAGTGAATGTGCAGGCGTACTTCAGTATGCACAGACATGTTTTGAGGGAATGAAAGCGTATACCACAGAAGATGGTCATATCGTAACATTCCGCCCGGACCTGAATGCAGCAAGAATGGCAGACTCAGCAGCAAGACTTGAGATGCCTGTATTCCCGGAAGATAGATTTGTAGATGCGATCAAACAGGTAGTAAAAGCAAATGCAGCTTACGTACCACCATACGGATCAGGAGCTACATTATATGTAAGACCATATATGTTCGGTTCAAGTGCGGTTATCGGTGTGAAACCGGCAGAGGAGTATCAGTTCCGTGTATTTGCTACACCAGTTGGACCATACTTCAAAGGCGGCGCTAAGCCAATTACAATTAAGGTATCAGATTTTGACCGTGCAGCACCGCATGGAACAGGTCATGTAAAAGCAGGACTGAACTATGCAATGAGTCTTCACGCAATTGTAACAGCTCATCAGGAAGGATACGATGAGAATATGTATCTTGATGCAGCAACAAGAACAAAAGTAGAAGAGACAGGTGGAGCTAACTTTATCTTCGTAACAAAAGATAACAAAGTCGTAACACCAAAATCATCTACAATCCTTCCATCTATCACAAGACGTTCTCTGATGTACGTTGCAGAGCATTATCTTGGACTGGAAGTAGAAGAAAGAGAAGTATACTTAGATGAACTTGGCGATTTCGCAGAATGTGGTCTTTGCGGTACAGCAGCAGTTATCTCTCCGGTAGGAAAGATCGTTGATCATGGTAAAGAAATCTGCTTCCCAAGCGGAATGGAAGAGATGGGACCTGTTACAAAGAAACTGTATGAGACATTAACAGGAATCCAGATGGGACACATCGAAGCACCAGAAGGATGGATCTGCAAGATCTGCTAATCGCTGGTCATGAAATATGTGGGAATGTGCGTTTGTGCAGGATTTTCCATAAAAGATAAAAAAGAAAATGTTTATAATAAGGCAGGGGATTGAGAAAATCAGTTCCCTGTCTTGTTCTGTATCTAGAGTGTGTCTGAAAAATCATTCCTGGAAAATATAGACGAAATTTATAGTCAATAAAAGTGAGTATAAGAAATATTTTCCTAAAATAATGAAAAAAAGATAAAGACGATAGCAGGAAGAAAAAAATTGGTGTAAAGTATAGAAAAAAGAAAGGATTTGATGTATGAAAGATTTGTTATTTCCAACATTGAGAAATTATAAAAAAGAATATCTGCCAAAAGACATATTTTCAGGAATCATCATGGCGGCTGTGTCAATCCCGATCTCGATGGGATATGCGCAGATCGCGGGACTCCCTGCAGTGTATGGACTCTACGGATCGGTATTTCCGATACTGTTCTTTGCACTGTTCTCGACTTCGAGACAGTTCATTTTCGGCGTCGATGCGGCACCGGCTGCCATCGTCGGAGCAGCGCTGGTGTCTCTTGGGATTGAAAGTGGAAGTAAAGAAGCAATACAGTATGTTCCGGTTATTGCACTGATGACAGGAATATGGCTTCTGTTGTTTTATTTCCTTAAGGCCGGAAGAATTGTAGATTTTATCTCGACGCCGGTTATGGGAGGATTCATCAGTGGAATTGCGCTTACGATCATACTGATGCAGATTCCAAAGATATTGGGAGGAAAGGCTGGTTCCGGGGAACTGCCGGAACTTACCAGACATATTATAGAGACTTGTAAGGATATCAACTGGCTGTCGGCTGTACTTGGTGTCGGAGCACTGGTATTACTCCGTGTGGCCGGAAAACTGATTCCAAAGTTTCCGATGGCCATCGTGATTATGGCAGCGGGTGTTGCGGCAACGATGATCTTTCATGTGGATCAACATGGCGTTGTACTGCTTGATGCGGTAGAAAAAGGACTTCCGAAGCTGACACATTTTCAATTCGGAGAAATAGATCTGAAACAGGCGGCAGGACGAAGCCTGATGATTGCAGCGGTGATCATGTCAGAGACATTATTGTCAGAGAACAATTTCGCACTGAAGAATGGCTATAAAATAGATGAAAATAAAGAAATTCTTGCATGTGCAATGGGAAATATTGCGGCTGCATGTGTAGGATGCTGTCCGGTAAATGGCAGTATTTCCAGAACATCCATGAATGAACAATACGAAGGGAAGACGCAGGCAGTGTCGGTTGTGGCAGCAGTTACGATGGCGCTGGTATTAATTGGTGCCACTGGATTCATTGGATACCTTCCGGTGCCGGTCCTTACAGCAATTGTCCTTTCGGCTTTGATGAATGTAGTAGAATTACATCTGGCAGTCCGTCTGTTCAAAGTGAGCAGGAATGAATTCTATATCTTTGTGGCGGCCTGCGTGAGTGTATTGTTCCTTGGTACCATCTATGGTGTGGTGATCGGACTTTTGCTGTCATTTGTGGCAGTGGTGCTGCGGGCAACCAATCCACCGAGGTCTTTCCGTGGTATGATCCCGGGAAAAGAAGCCTATTATGATCTGAAGAGAAACCGTAATGCATATCCGATTCGTCACACGGTGATATACCGGTTTAGCGAGAACCTTTTCTTTGCAAATGTAAAAATCTTCCAGTCAGATATTGAAAACAGTATCAAGGACGATACAGAGGTTGTAATTGTGGATGCAGCAGCTATCAATAGCATCGATATTACCGCGGCAGACCGTCTGGAGATGATGGCGAAGAATTTTGACAAGCAGGGAATCAAATTCTATATAACGGAGCATTCAGAAAATGTAAATGAGCAGATGAGAAGTCTTGGTATCGGTCATCTGATTGAAGAAGGCAAGGTACGAAGAACCATTCTTGCAGCACTGCAGGATGCGGGAATCCAGTCAGCGGAATCTGTAGGGGAAAAGGATACGGATCATGCAATCCGGACATCTTGCCAACTTGAAATACCGGCAGCAGTTCACGCAGTACACGCGGCAATGATTCCGGCGGAAGAAGAGAATACACTGGAAGAATTTGCCTGGGCGTTTGGGGACGATGCGGTCGAAGAGATGGAAAAGAAAGTACATCAGGTGATGGAACAGATTCACAAGCTTCCGGATCTGGAAAGACTTGCAGATGTTGGGTTTGAAGAAAAACTTAAAAACTGGCATTCACTCGGAGTACTTGATGAAGATGAGATCCTCAGACGAATGGAGATGCATCTGGATGAACTTCCGGAAAATCTGCGTGGTGACAGAAAAGTAATCCTGCAGCTGATTGAAAAGAGAAGACGCAGAATCGAACAACAGTTATTACTGCATCATCCGGAAATCGTAGAACACTTAAAGAAGAACCGTGAGAAACTGGAAAGAAGACTGGAAAAACAGAATCCAGAGGCAGCGAGGAAACTGCATGAGTGGGAAGCACAGATCAGGGAGAAGCAGGAGTAATAGAGATATGACTGGAAAAACAGTAAATATATTGAACAAAAATGTAATCACTGATTGAAATACATATTGACAGGAATAATTTAAAGTGGTACAGTATTAATGTTGAAAAAGATAATAAAAAGATAGTAAAAAGTATGAAAGAAAAGCGAAGAGGCTTACACAAAGTGAGTCACTTCGCTTTTTTTCATACGAAAGTATACAGGAGAAGCTGCCGGCGGTAAGTCCTCTGTATGCGATGTTGCGAAAGAAGGGATGGGATGATATGTCACATTTGGTAATTACGATTGGATGCGAATATGGAGCAAAGGGTAATCAGATCGGAAAGCAAATAGCAGAAGATCTGGGATTTAAATTTTATGACAGAAATACAGTAGATGCGATTATCCATGAGGTTGGAATCCCCCAGGAGATTATGGAGAAAGTAGAAGAAGGCGTAACAATTGTCGGAAAAGGAGCCGAGGGAGAAGAAAGGGGAGAATTTTCACAGTATGCAGATCTTACAAAGCGTGCGATCCATGTACAGAAAACGATCATCCGCAAGTTATCGGACAGAGAATCTTGTGTGATCATTGGACGTTCGGCCGATTATATTTTGAAAAAGCATAAGCCGATTTTAAGAGTGTTTATCTATTCTCCGGACGAAGTGAGAGTAAAAAATGTAATGGAAAGTCATAAAGTTTCAGAAAAAGAAGCAAAGGAGATCATTCTTGAAACAGATAAAAGATATCACAAGCGTCATATGGCATTGACCGGAAGCAATCGTGGAGACAGACATAACAGAGATATCCTGATTGACAGTAGTCTGCTGGGAGTGGATGGAACGGCAAGATTGATTGAAACACTTGCGAAAGAAGTAGAAAAGAATCAAAAGTAACAGATAACAAAAAAACAGCTGGAAAATAGAAAAGGAAAATATAATAACAAAGATAATAAAACCGGAAGAAACGAAAATAAAGACAGATAAGCTGTGGTGTATCTGAAAAAGAAAAGTAGTTAAGGAGATGGTTGTATGAATAAGAAAAAATCAGATTTTGATAAGGTATTCAGTGCATGGGATATCCTTGTAATTGCATTTGGCGCCATGATCGGATGGGGCTGGGTAGTCTCAACCGGAGGATGGATTGAAAAAGGCGGAGTTGTCGGAGCCGCACTTGGATTTGTAATTGGTGGTGTAATGATCTTTTTTGTAGGGCTGACTTATGCGGAGCTTACAGCAGCTATGCCACAGTGTGGTGGAGAACATGTCTTCAGCCACAGGGCAATGGGACCGGTTGGTTCGTTCGTATGTACCTGGGCGATTATTCTTGGATATGTCGGTGTTACCTGTTTTGAAGCGTGTGCATTTCCGACAATCATTACATATCTGTGTCCGGGATTCTTAAAAGGCTATCTGTATACAGTGGCTGGATTTGATATCTATGCATCATGGCTGGTTGTTGCGATTGTAGTAGCATTTCTTATTATGATCATTAATATCATGGGAGCAAAGACAGCAGCGATACTGCAGACAATCTTAACGGTAATCATCGGAGGAGCAGGAATTCTTCTGATTATTGCTTCTGTGTTCAATGGAACGGTAGATAACCTGAATGGACAGATATTTGCAGGAACTACAGGTGTGACAAATATAAAAGCTGTTCTTGGTGTAGCAGTACTTTCTCCATTCTACTTTATTGGATTTGACGTTATACCGCAGGCATCTGAGGAGATTAATGTTCCGCCAAAGAAGATTGGAAAGATGCTGATCCTGTCGGTTGTTCTGGCAGTTATATTTTATTCGTTTGTTATCCTGGCGGTAGGTATGGTTTTGGATGCAGGAGCAATTACAGCATCCCAGAAAGGAACAGGACTCGTAACAGCAGATGCAATGGCAGTTGCGTTCCGTACTTCAGTGATGGCGAAGGTTATTATTGTCGGAGGTATGTGTGGAATCGTTACTTCCTGGAACTCATTTATGATCGGTGGATCCCGTGCGATGTACTCTATGGCAGAATCTTATATGATTCCAAGAACGTTTTCGAAATTACATCCAAAACATAAAACACCGATCAATGCACTGATTCTGATCGGAGTGCTGACAATGCTGGCACCATTTGCCGGAAGAGTTATGATGGTATGGATCTGTGACGCAGGAAACTTTGGATGCTGTATGGCGTATTGTATGGTGTCTTTGTCATTCCTGATCCTTCGTAAAAAAGAACCAGATATGCCAAGACCATATAAAGTAAAACACTATAAATTTGTCGGAACAATGGCAGTTCTGATGTCGGGATTCATGGTGTGCATGTATTGTATCCCGGGATCCGGCGGTAACCTGATCCTTCCTGAGTGGGGAATGGTTGTGGCATGGAGCCTGCTTGGTGTAGTATTCTATGCGGTTTGCAAGAGTAAATATAAAGAAGACTTTGGAAGCCTTGTAGAACTGATCTCCGATGAAGATTCTGCGACATTGATGCCAGAGGCAGATGAGGAGGAACTGGATGAGGTGATAGATCATGCGATAGATGTGGTGCTGGGTAGCATTCGGAATGAGGCTTAGAAGTAGTTAGAGAGCCTGGATTCCCGT
>ERZ826242.1772-NODE-1772-length-21704-cov-3.322001_pt1 | contig 21704 bp, 19 predicted proteins | sample MGYA00519871_ERZ826242 | MGnify/ENA primary metagenome ERZ826242 (study PRJEB31778, sample SAMEA3449226) | human gut metagenome | biome: human gut; feature: human-associated habitat; material: faeces | place: United Kingdom | collected 2010/2012 ...
GTTGACAAGATATTCTCCGCCCTGTCAAAAAGAAGATTCAGACTTAGCGAAGACATATACAGCCCATATGTGGCTAATTCCAATTTCCTTACTCTTTTCAACACCGTCGGTGAGATATTCTTCCCTATCGACTTTCTTGCCAGCCGCATTGCTGGGGGTAGGTTCATGCTCAAAAAAGCTTCCGATGATTCGGTCGTATGGAACAACAAGCAGTTCAATGACCTGATAGACCGTCCTAATTGTTTGAATTCATTTCAAGGGATTGTCTACCAACATTTTGTATATAAATATGCTACCGGTAACAGCTATTTGAAATGCGTTGTACCTGAAGCATTTCAAACATTAAAGACCCCAATTTACAAAAAATGCAAAAATTATTGGGTGCTTCCATCAGATAAGGTTACCATCCGATTGAAGAACTATATCCCCTTATTCGGTAATGCCGAGAAAGAAGATATAATTGACTATTACCTGTTACAGTACGGGCTGAACTATGCTGAACAGATCAATCCTAATTTCATTTATCACGATCAGGACGGTAACACAGATTATAGAAATGACAACTTTATAAAAGGTCATTCGCGGCTGTATTCCGTAAAGATGGCCATTGACAATCTCATTCCTGTTTATCAGGCTAGAAATGTGATATACATGAAACGTGGAGCCTTGGGAATATTCGTTTCCGAAAAAAAGGACGAAACGGGTACAGTTGCCATGACCGAAGATGAAAAGAGAAATCTCCGTGAGGAATTCAACGAGAATTACGGCCTTGACAACAGCAGGTTTCCGTATGGATTAAGTGATGTTCCTATGGATTTCATCCGCACCAACCTCAGCATTCAGGAATTACAGCCTTTTGAAGAAACATTGAATGATGCCATCATAATTGCCGGTGTATTTGGTGTTCCGCCGGAACTTGTACCACGCAAGGACCACAGTACATTCAATAATCAGAAATCCGCTGAGAAGGGAGTCTACACCTCCAAGATAATCCCGGCAGCCAGGCGCTACGCCAGTGAACTGACACGTATGTTGGGATATGACCGTGACGGATATTACATTGATGTCGATTTCAGTCACGTGGACTGCCTTCAGGAAGGGCAGAAGGAAAAGGAGGAAGTTTCTAAAATCATATCGGAACGTGCGATGGGCGAATTTCAGAATGGTATCATCACCCTGAATGATTACCGTGCCCGTATCGGGGAAAGCAAAGTTGAAAACTCCCTGTTTGACAAACTTCTGTACGAGATGTCTGACAAGGAGCTTGAGAGAGTAAAGAAAATCTTAAGTATAACTAAAAAATCAAATGACAATGGACAAAGAGTTGAGAAGACTTCAGTTGAAGACGAAGGCGAATGATGTTGATGAGCAGAAAGGCATTGTTACGATTGCCGTTAATGGTATCGGTATTAAAGATACGCAAGGTGATATCTCTGATAGCGGTTCTTTCAATAAAACGATCAACGAGTTTTTCTTAAAACGTGGCAAACATCTACTGGACCATGACAAGACAAAACTTATAGGTTGCCCTATTGAAGCGAGGGAAGATAACATGAATCTGGTTATCGTATCCAAAATGAACCTTAACAAACAGATCGGACGGGAAACATTTGAAGATTACAAACTTTATGCTGAATGTGGCAAGACACTGGAGCATTCCATCGGTGTGAAAGCCGTCCGCAGGGATGTGAATGATCCGGCCCATGTCAAAGAATGGTTTCTTGGGGAAGCCTCCACCTTACAAGCATGGGGATCAAACCCTCAGACATTTCTTGTGGATATAAAGAGTGATGACAGTATTGACACACAGCGCGCGAAGCTTACATCATCTCTTGAAATGATAAACAAAGCTCTGAACATGAGATATTCGGATGAGCGGTTAAATGATTTAAGTATGAAACTGGATCTTATCGAAAAGGCATTGACAGGAAACAGCAATATGGTTACCTGTCCAGAATGCGGTCATACATTCGACTATGACCAACAGGCTGAAACCACGTTCAACAATCAGGTGCTTGACCTTGCCGCCATGTATCAGAGATGGATTGTAGAGGATATTGTCCGAACCGAAATGGATAAACTGAAACCTGAAATCCGTGAGCAGGTTATAGCTGTCCTTGACGCCCATAAAAGCCTTGATGTTGACTTGACAGGCAAAAGCATAGAGGATATCGTAAGCTATGTTCGTTGTCCTCACTGCTGGAGCCGTGTATATAGAACAATGATTTCCAAGATTGCAGATACCAAACCTGAAGCTGCTGTCGCGCCGTCAGATGACACCCGGCAGCCTGCTGATGACAAGGGAAATGAGAAGCACGAAACGAATCTCTCGCTTGCTGCAAAATTGAGTCAATTTATTTAATGTTTAACCCAAAAACGAATTTGAAATGAAGACTTTTTTAAAAATTGTGGGGAAATACCAATCCCTTATTATGTTTGCCATTGTGGCTGTCGTTTGTACAGTATGTGCCTTGAATGGTCCGGAACATGTAACCGGACTTTTGGTTGCAGCACCTGTCTCCCTGATTTCTTTCGCCAAACAGGAAAAGGACATGACCGATGAGGAAAAATCTCTTTTGGGCAGTATCCAGTTGAAATGCAAACAAGTATGTGATGAATTTGCCGAAGGTCTGATGACAAAGGAAGATATTGAGAACAGGTTCAAGGATATCTCCAAGAATATCACAGAACAGTTGAAACATCTTTCCAATTTTGAAGATATTAAAAAGTCCTATGATGAACAGGCTGAAAAGGTGACAGCTCTGGCGGAGGCTTTCGACAAGATCAAGGAAAAAGGCGGTCATATGACTTCCGTCAATGAAGTGGAGAAAGCTGTTGGTGAATTTCTTGACAGTCCTGCATGCCAGGATTATTTTGCGAACCGCACCAAGACATCCGGTTCCATGAATCTTGATTTAAAAGGCATCGTATCCATCACCGAAAGTTCCAATACGCCAAGAAGCAACAACCGCTCGACAGGACGTGTTGTCACCGCAGTCAACGAACAGAAACTGAATCTCCGTGATCTGATGATGGTTGAACAGGGTGATCCGTCCGCACTGTCCATCTCATACGAACAGGTCTATGATTTTGACCGCAATGTCATGGTTGTAGCAGAAAACGGTATGTTGGCTGAATCATCTTTGAAATTCAAGGAAGAGTTCACGAATGTAAAACGTATCGGTACCCACATGAATCTGTCAAAACGTTTGTTGAAGGCAAAGCAGTATGTAGTATCATTCATCCTCAACCGTCTGCCTTTATGGGTCAAATTCTCCGAGAACTATCAGATTATGTTCGGTGACGGTACCGGGGACAATCTGAAAGGTATCACCCGTTATGAAGGCGTGGATTGTGTTTCCAAATTCATTGCCGGTAATTATGTTACCATCTCTGCCGGTGCCATTGAGTCACTCGAGGCTGCAAACGGCCAAACAATCATAACTCTAGCCGCAGCCAATGACAAGATTATTGACAAGATGAAGGTGACCCTGTCAGGTGCGACAGTAGAGACAGGCTTGAACGATACTTTCGATATTCATAAAATCAATGACCGTAAATTCGCTATTGATTTTGACTACAAGGGAACCGAAACTTCAGTAGCCAAAATGTCCGGAGCCATTAAAAGCGGTATGTTCGGTTCTGTGGAGGACCCGAACATGAAGGATGTCGTGAACGCTATCTTCGCCGTACTTAATTTTGGCCAGTATTCACCTAATGCCTTGGTTCTGCATCCGTCCACAGTCTTCACTATTTCCACCGCCAAGGATACAACCGGCAGAAATCTTGAGTTAATTACCGAAGTGAACGGTCGTAAATATATCGGCAACGTACCTGTTATCGAATGTAACGCCATCGGTGTCGGCAAATACTTTGCCGGTGACCTTTTGAACGGTTGTTCTCTGATAGACTACACCACTCTGGCAATCGAATTCGCAGATGATGTCAACACCAAACTGAAAAACATGACCACAGTCATGATTCAGGAAGAACTGATGATGCCTGTCTACATGCCCTGGGCATTCGCTTATGGTGATCTGGACGATGTATTGGAAGCAATCACTAAATCCGCATAAAGAATATGAAGTACATACTTGAAGGTGACGAAAAGGAACTCGGGCGTGTGCTTCGTGAGCAGCGTATCCGTATAGGTAGAGGGCTGATAAAAATCACTCCTATCTCCGGTACGCTGGTCCATGAGGACTATGCGTTAAAAGCCATTGAAGCCCAAGTCAAAGAACTGACAGAGACATTGGCTCAGAAAGATGGGCAGATAGAATCACTTACCAGTGAACGAGATTCTCTGAGAGCCCGTATGACCGAGATGGAAGCCAGCGGCAGTATGCCTGAAACGGATGAAAAGGAAATCGATATGAAAGACAGTAAGACACTGAATATCACCGACAGCAATAATCTGCCAGAAGATGATTCCATGTCCATAGATATGGATAATGTCAATCCATCTGTGAACACCAGCGGAAAGAAAACAACTAAAAAGAAGTAGTCATGTCTATGCTTGTTGATGTATCATATTTCATATCCGGCCCTCGGCAGATAAGAAACGCCACTACCGCCAAGATGCCGACCGCTGAAGGACTTTCCGCCAACAATGTCATTTACGGGTATATCCGTTCTTTTCAACGGAAATTCCTGAATGATGTTGTCGGCTTCACGCTTGCCGGTCAGATTACGGATTATCTTGAGATAATTGAAAATGAATCCCCAAAAACAGAGAATGATACTGTTTCTCCTTATGAATATGTGTGCAGGCAGTTACGTGAATCTTTTGCCGATTATGTATTCTATCATATTTTACGTGACATGAATACAGATGCGACTGTTACCGGACTTATACAGTTGAAATCATCCAACAAGCATGTTTCCCCGCTCCAACGTCAGGTAAGCACATGGAATACAATGGTTGAAAGAAACAAACAATTCGTTTGTTGGGCTTCTTCCGATGAATGCCCGTTCAAAGTGAACGTCAACAAGAATCTGTTAACTCCAATAAACAGCTTTAACCTATGACAATGGATATAGTGGATATCTTTCGTGATGTAGTTTCCAAGGCTTCCCGGAATCTTAAGATTCTATGTCCTGACGGCAACGGAGGGTTTCAGGAGGTGGATAATCCGCCATTGAACTATATCTTCGGGAACAGTCAATATATCAAGGATACTCTTGATGTATACAGTCAGTCTGAACGGCAGTTGCCTTTGAAGTTTCCTCTTGTCGCTTTATTTTGTCCGATAAGTGAGAGACGTGACAGCCGGCATTACTATTCAAAGTCAAAGGTTTCATTAGTTATCGCCTGCCCGTCAACCAAAGATTGGACAAACGAGGAACGCGAGGTAAACTCTTTCAAGAATATCTTGCGCCCGATTTATGGAAGGTTACTTGATGTATTACTCGAAGACAACCGGTTTGACTGGGGAGTGGATGACAAAGTAAGGCATGTTTATTCCGAGAACTATTCTTATGGCAGATACGGTGCAATGACAGCTACCGGACAGGAAGTGAGCGATCCTATTGATGCCATTGATATCAGCTCGATGGAAATAACTATTAATAATCCCAATTGTAGAAGATTATGAAAAAGATTAGAACTTGTGCCGGAACCCATATTAATTCGGGTAGTTCGGCTTGTAAGATTGATTGGTCAAAAGTTAAAGGAGCGATTCTGGTCGAACCGGGAACAAAACTTCCTGATGATGTTACAGCAGAAAAATTGGCAGAGATGTGCCATGCGGACCGCCCCGGCCGGATTTATCCAATCTCCCCGTTTTTCGAATATGCAAAAAACGGCGGAGAGGCCCAGATAAGCGCGGTCGGATATGGTCCCAACCAGTTTAACGGACTCAATGCACAAACGGATACATTCACTCTGGCAGGCTTTGATGAAGTGCTGAACGCACAACTATTGAAAGCAGCAAACAGGGAATGGGACGTCTATTTCTGGAACAAGGACTATATGCTTATCGGGTATAATGACGGTACAGACTTACTTGCAGGTATTCCGATGTCCACTGTTTATCCAACTGTAACCCAATACCCGGCAAGTGGCGCCAAATCAACAATGACAATAAGTTTCTGCCACATGGATATTGAAGACAGCCTGCTGAATTTCGACTTCATCCAATTAGGATTCGATCCCAAGTATTCCCTCAGAGGGCTGATCGGTGTGGAACTTGTCAGCATGACCAGCAATAAATACAAGATTATTGAAAAGATTGGTGCTTATGACCGTACTCCTGAATTCGGACAACTCATAGCAGACAAAGCCGCTGAAGTGCTGGATAATGCAACAACCGCTACTTACGCTGACGGTGTGCTGACCATTACTCCGAAAGATTCCGGAACTCCATCTCTAAAGGCACCTTCCATCCTATTTGAAAACAATATCAAATATATCGAGCAGGTATGAAAATCGAAGGAGTGACATTTGTAGAGAACGCTGTAAAATCCATGACAAAGGAAGAGTTCATTGAAAGACACATTAAAGTATTATGGCAAGACCGCAAAGAGGCATCACGCAAAAAGATGCTCTCTGACACCTACGATAAGATTGTGGGGAAGGAAGCTACGAAAGAAGATTGACAACCCGGCCGGACGTCATTGTCCGGCCTTATCTTTAATTTATGGCAAACATATATGAAGTATCAAAAACAATCAATGCCATAGCCGCCGGACTTGAAGAGGAATGTCTGAACTGCATGGATGCAAACAAGAGCATTATCAGAGACTGTATTCAGGAACAGTTATATAGCGGTATGGACGGAACAGACAGATGTCTGAGCCCTACTTATGACAACGATCCTTATTTCAATGAGCCGGGTCCCTGGCAGAATAAGCCTGAAAAGTACAAGCGATGGAAAGAAAAAATCACACCTCCGGTAGTCAGTTTTCTGTTAAACCTGCCCCCGCGCCCTTCTGAGATTCCCAACCTTTTCATTACCGGTACTTTCTATGACAGCATCAGGTTGGAAAGATTGAACAGGAGTATGAGCGTATTTACGGAAGGATTTATAGACGGTCCCGATATCCAAAAGAAATATGGTGACAATATATTCGCTTTAGGCTCTTCCGCAAAGGAATACTTCATCATAATGCACCTCAGACCATGGATTGAGAATTTTTTCAAAGAATGTGGATATAAATAATATTATCATGTCATGCGGTTGTAAGATAAAAAAAGAAATGAGTGAACTTGAACGTGTAAGTGAACTCGCCCGTAAAGCGGCCATGCTGGACGAATGTATTTATGTCATCTACTTGAAAGCTGACGGCAGTTACTCATTTGACCGACTGGGCACAGAGATAAAAGGCACGATTGTAGAATACAGACATTATTTGTAATTATGGCAGAATTAAAGATAACCGATCTTGTTGATGAGAAAGAAATAGAACAGGTAAAACAGCTTGGTCTGGAAATAGAGAAAGTAAAGTCTATTTACGGCGATGCAGCCAAGGAACTGGCTAAAGGATTAAAAATGAATGTCGAAGTTGTCGGTGACTTGGACAAGCTAAACGCTGTCATTATAACCCAGGCTAAAAAAGCTGACGGTGCGACCAATGATTTGAATGCAGCATTAAAAAAACAATCTGAATTGGCTGAGAGAGTTGCCAAAAGCCTCGATGAACAAATCAAGAGTGGCAACTTATCAGCCACACAGATGAAAAAGCTTACCGATGCCAGCAAAAAAAATGCCGAATCATTGGAGAAACTGGCCAAAGCAGAGGCTACAGTTGAAAAGGCTCAAAGAACCTCGAATACGGCTAAAAAATCTGCCAACGTAACAGAACAGGAGCGTCAAAAGATTATAACTGATGCCATTGCCGCCACTTACAAGGAAATCCATAGCATTCAGGAAGCTAACGACATGAACAGGCTGTTGCGCAAGGCTGTGAAACTTGTACGGGACACGGATGAGGAATATATCCAGACTATCGGACGTCTAAACTCCACCATCGGGGTTAATACTGATTATGTGAAGCGTAATTCTGACCGGTACACCCAGCAGAAAATGACTGTTGGTGATTATACCGAATCCATAAAACGTGCATGGATGGAGATTCAACGAGGTAATTCCGCTATGAAGAACATGGGAATCATTGCTAAAAGTACGGGCAATCTGTTGAAAACAAGCTTCAACAGCGGAATAAGCCAAGTAACAATCGGTGTCGGCAGTATGATCAAAGGAATGCTAGGTGCTCAAGCGGTTATTGCAGGAATTCAAAAGCTGACAGGAGCTATCAGACAAGGAGTTAATACAGCTATTGATTTTGAAGCGGCAAACAGTAAGCTCGCTGCCATATTGGGTACGACCAAAGGAGAGATAAAAGACTTGACAGCAGATGCTAGGCGTTTAGGAGAAGCGACAAAATACACCGCCTCAGAAGCGACCAACCTGCAAATAGAATTATCCAAATTAGGCTTTTCCAAGACAGAGATACTTGATATGACCGAGGGAGTGCTGAAATTTGCCCAGGCTACTGGTGCTGAATTGCCGGAAGCTGCTGCTTTGGCTGGTGCGGCTCTACGTATGTTCGGGGCTGATACGGAAGAAACGGAACGGTACGTATCCGCAATGGCTGTCGCAACAACCAAGAGCGCCCTTTCCTTTTCCTACCTTCAGACAGCAATGCCCATCGTCGGACCTGTTGCCAAGGCCTTCAACTTCACAATAGAAGACACATTGGCCTTATTGGGCAAACTGGCAGACGCAGGATTTGATGCTTCCATGTCGGCTACAGCCACCCGGAATATATTACTGAATTTGGCTGATGGCAGTGGTAAATTAGCACAAGCTCTTGGTGGACCGGTTAAGACATTACCGGAATTGGTTGACGGATTGAAAAGATTAAAAGAACAAGGGATTGATCTGAATTCCACACTAGAAATGACCGATAAACGAAGTGTGGCAGCTTTTAACGCCTTTCTGACCGCATCAGACAAGATCGTTCCTCTCCGTGACCAGATTACAGGAGTGGAAGATGACTTGAATAAAATGGCCGATACTATGGGGAACAATGTACAAGGCGCATTGTATAACTTATCATCAGCCTGGGAATCTTTGATGCTGACTATAATGGACAATACCGGAGCCATGAAGGATTTTATCGACATGGCAACAAATGGCATACGCAAAATAAATGAATGGCTAATGAACGCGGAACAACTTGCGGATAAGCAAGTTGAAACAGCCAAGAGAGCAGCATCCCCTTATGCGGAGGAATCCATAAAATCTGAGATTATTGCCATAAACCGTTTGAAAGATGAATATCTGAAGGCCGGGGATGACGAAACGACAGCATTGGAAAAAGCCAAAAATGAAAGAATTGCCATTTTGGAGCAAGAGTTATCAAAGCAACAGTCCTTAAGGAATAAATTCTATAATGAGAACCAGCAGTTATGGAAAGATATGGGAGATGCTTCATTCTTCAAACAGGCGTTTGGACTGGAAAAGACAAATGCCGAATTCAGCGAGGAACAGACAAAAACCTGGAATGAATATCTGGATAAAGTAACTAAAGTGACTTCTTTGGAAAAACAGATTGCGGATATCAGGAAAATATCAAATTCCACTGATGTAACTATCGGCACCACTCGACTGACAGACAAGGAGAAGAAAGCCCTTGAAAAAGCTGAGAAAAAAAGGTTAGCCATAAAAGAGAAATATCAGCAAAGCGAACTGGCATTGATGGATGAAGGACTTGAAAAACAGATTAAATCCATCAGTCTGAATTATAGCAGGCAAATCGCAGCAATCAGAGGTAACAGTGAGGAGGAAAGCGCTACTAGAAATAACCTTGCTGAAAAGATGGAAAAGGAAATCTCTGATGCTAAAATCAAATTTGCCCTAGACGCTGAAAAAAATAATCTTTCAAATCGTATGGCCATAATACAAAAAGGTACTCAGGAAGAACTAGACCTTAAGATAAAGATGCTTGATCTGGAGCGTGAGGAGGAGATGAACACCGCCGAGAAATCCGGTGAGGATGTCTTTCTTATTGATGAAAAGTATAAGAAAAAAAGACAGGGTCTGTTGGAAGAATTCGCAGCCGAACAGATTCTCCAAATTGCTGATAATGCGGCAGCCGAACAGGCTGTGCGTGACAGGCAGTTCCAGACAGATTTATTAAATCTGAAAAGACGCAAAGAAACAGAGAACATGTCTTCCGAGCAATATGCAGAAGAAGAATACCTAATCAAACTTGATTATGTCCGTAAAACTACAGAAGCCGCCATTGATGCCATTGAACAGGAATTGAATGTTGACAACTTAAGCGCAAAAGACCGGAAGAAACTTACCGAGGAATTATGTAAGTTGAAAGCTGATCTGGCTAATAAGGAAGCAGATGCCGAGATTACAGCCATTGAAAAAATTAACAAGGCGGAAGAAAAAGCTTACAAGGAACGCATCAAGAATCTGAAAAAATGGCTTCAGACAGCATCACAGGCTGTCAGTACCATCGGCGATCTGGTCGGAACCTTGTATGACGGGCAACTGGATAAGATAGAGGAAGAGTCCGAAGCGAACACTGATGCCCATGACTCGGAAATAGAAAGAATAGAATTGCTAAAGGAGCAGAAAATTATTTCTGAGGAAGAAGTGCAGGCCAGAAAGCGTGCCGCAGAGAACAAGACCCGTAAAAAGGAAGAAGAATTGGAAAAAAGACGTCAGGATATCCAATATAAACAGGCTGTTTGGGATAAAGCTGCAAATATCGCCAATGCTAGCATAGCAACAGCACTAGCAATAACCGAAGCACTACCTAATTTTGTACTGGCTGCATTAGTCGGAGCCATGGGCGCTGTACAAGTCGCCACTATCATGGCAACTCCGATTCCCAAATATGCCAAAGGAACTGACAACCATACAGGAGGTCCTGCCATTGTCGGCGATGGCGGCAAGAAAGAAATTGTCGTCTACAGTGGCAAAGCATGGATAACACCTGATGTTCCTACGCTTGTAGACCTTCCCCGTGGAACCCAAGTACTCCCCGATGCCAGCCTATACCATCTGTCCTCCGTTGACTTTCTCAATATCAGCCAGCAACACGTTGGAAAAACAGAGAACAATATTGTGGTCAACAACGATTACTCCTCCTTAAACCATGAATTGAAAGGAATGCGTAGTGATATGCGTAAGATGGCAAAGCAGCAGCATCGTGATGCCTATGATTTTAATTATGAACTTTATAAAAGAACCAGATTATGATTGAGAGATTGAACCAGCTGTCACTGGCACAATTCATTGAATTGTCCTGTGGTGACAATTCTGTGTTGCTTGAAGAAAATGAGAATGCCTCTGAGAAAGAAATGAAACAACTTGCATCCCGGTTCATCCTTGAATACAGGACACTCATGAATCCAACTGGTGTAAAAGCCATAATGGCTGAGAAAGAAAACGCCTTGAAGATTGACGCCCGGATCTTCCTGTTAAAACTATGCAAATCGCTTTGTATTCTTGAAGGATACGAACAGGTGAGGGAAGCTCTAAAAGAGAGCCTCCCTGCTAACCTGACGGATGACCGGCTCAAAAAGGCCGTTGAGAATATGTTACATGAGGCTGAATTCTATAAAAAAAGAACAGAGGATATGGCTGTAGCAGATAACCCTGCCATAAATGAAAATGCGATCCGTGCCTCCTTTGATTCTGAAATAGCGTTTGTCATGACTTATTTTAAAATGCAAATTGACATACATACAATAAATGCCGCTGTTTACGCTAACATAGTCCAGCGCGCCAATACTGAAATAAGATTAAGAACAAGGAGCAGATAAAACTCCTTATTCTTTTTATTTCCACCCGCTTTTTTAAATACGTATCGAATTTTCGGACAGACAGTTAGTAACTATTCTTGAAATTACAAACAACTTACTTATGAATAATAAAAGAATAGTTAATGCCCTGGCTGCTCTCATATTGCCGGGTCTGGATCGTTTGGATCAGAAATGCAACAGGATTATTTCCGAGTTATCAGAATTGAAAAGCACCCTCCGCCACTCTGAAAGGAATATTGACACGCTTATCGACAAACTGGAAAATTCCGCAAGTGAATTATTAAAACAGGCGCAGATGTATCATCTTGAGCTTGAAAAGAATCTGAGTGAGGAATTATCATTATTCACCCTTAAAATTGTGAAAAAATGACTGATTTCAATCGTGAGATAGCAGATTTGTATCCATGGCTTTTCAAAATAGCAAGAAGATACTGTTCATCCGTATGCGATATCGAGGATCTTGTCGGTGACACCATCTATAAGGTTTTAAGCAATAAAGAAAAATTCAAGGAGGGCAGGGCTCTGAAACCCTGGTGTGAGGTTATCATGCTGAACACCTATATCACCGCCTATAATCGAAGATCACTAATCCGATTTGTGGGGTGTGACAACATTAAAGAGATATTCTCCCATAATCAAGCCTCTGATGACTTGATGGTACATGACATTCAGGCTGCAATAAGGAGATGCCATAACAGAACCTGCTGTATGGACTGTGTGGTTTACTACGCACACGGATATTCATACAAAGAAATAGGCAAAATGGTCGGAATACCTGTAAATACCGTAAGAAGCCGTATCTCTTACGGTCGGGAACTGCTGAGGAACGAACTGGATTTAACCGTTAAATAGAGTTCGTACATTTTAAATGGAAGAGTTCCTGTTTGTAAAACTTGTTTATTATGATTATCTTTATAGTACAATAAAAAACAACAAGTCAAACCAAAAACAGAACTTATGGAAACAAGAACAAATTTCAGAGTGAGGGTAATGAAGTATGCACACCAGTTATTAAAAGCTACGGGAAAGAGCTGGAGATATTGTATGCTCAAGGCATGGGAACTCTACAGGCTGGCTAAGAAAATGAGAACTGAAACAGTCAGATTCGCTTATGAAAAGACAGACGGCTCCATCAGATACGCCGAAGGCACTTTGATGAACCTCCCTGCCGGCGCTACCGTAAGAGGTAAAAGAATAACGAAACCCAGCTATAAGACATTCGCTTATTTTGATGCCCGAAAGAACGAAATGAGATGCTTCAGGATAGAGAATCTGATTACAGTCTATTAAGTCTGAATAAAATCGCATTCCATTCCACTAGAAGAAAATCTCATCAATATATTAATTTACAGTCATACTTTCCAAGAATTTCCAAGATTAAAGCCAGCCGGAGCATCGGCCGGCTTTTTCTCTATATTTGTCCGAAAGTAAAACTATGATTGTATGATTTGCAAATATTATCTGATGATTGGTTCCGATACGGTCGATACAGCTGGCAACAGTTGTATCGACGTATCACGTATGATTGCCAATATCAGTGATATAAAGACCACATACAGCCGTGTGGATTTGGGGGGTGTTGTCCGTAAATGTGGCAGTACGATAGAATTCGTTGAGGAAGCCAGAGAGCGGTTCATTTCATTATATAACAAGGACAAATTAAAATCACTGGCCTCCTTTGCCGTTTATGGCATCAGCAATAACTGGACCTACAACAAACTTTTTGAATGTCCCCATGACTTCTCCACATTCAGATATGATTCATACCGGGCAAGAATAGGCTGTATAGATAACTCCGCCGCCGCATTGATAAAGGCGAACAAAGGTACAATATATGAGTATCCTGTATCTGAGATGCGTGAAGACATTCCTTTGAATTATGACGGCGTGCGTATCCGTAATGAGGTTTCCTTCCAAATTATCGGGGAGACCGTGGAAGGTAAGGCATATATGGAAAAGTTTATCCCTAAAGATGCGTGGTGGTGGATTCCGTATGTGAATTATACCGTTACCAATGAAGTGAACAACCGTTCTTTTGTCGCAGTGGACCAGGAAGAGACCTTCTTGAAATCCGGAACAGATTGCGGATGGGGATTTCCTGCAAACTCATGCACCTCATCTTTTTTTCTGGAATGCATCGAAGATAATTATGTGACAGTAGATTTCTCCAACTTCTATATAGAATCTAAAAAGTTCGGTCATGTACTATGCAAAATAACCACATCGGGTAATATACAGCTTCTAACATGCGGTTATTCAAATCTTCTGGGTCTTGATGCGAACACTAACGCAGGCGCAATCAAATGGAGCGGAAAGCTGCTTGCCGGCGAGAGATTGCAGTACGCCATATTCAACCATCAGCGTATGTCCGTTCAAGATGGAAGAACGGTCAGAATTCATAATAATACCGGTATCACATCATGGAATGACTTGGGCGATCCTGTCAATATTGATGTGATATCACCCTTGAAATTGCTCAGCCGCCTACTGGAGTCCATTAGCGCCAACAGCGAACGTATTTATTGCAGCATCAAACCGACCATCCGCACATATATATCAAACGCCTTTACAGAAAAGGACAACTGGCGGTTGAACGGTTCCCGTCTTGTGGCAGCCGAAAGCATACGAAACTTTGAGAAAGCGAAAATTTATTCCTCCTTCAGCAAGTTCTGTGAATGGATGGAAACCGTATTCGGATATGTTTATACCATTGAAATGAAAAGCCGGCCCAATACCGACCTGCCCTATGCGGACATACTAAACAATAGTCATGATTTTGAAGGATTTACCACATACAAAGCAAATATTACATCCATAACAGATAATTTCACCCTACATTTCTCAACCACAGCCGGTTACTTCCTAGCCATTGTGTATGCTTCCATCACTCTTGACCGTTCCCCCAATTTCCCCGGTTATGAAAGATATCAGGTTTACGACAATGCTAACAAATCATATAAAGTGCACGAAGACAGATACTATCATGATACAGTGGATGATATGTATTATCATGCAGTTTATGATGACGGTTCAAAAAAGACCTCGTTACTCGAATGCCAGCTTTATGATATCGGACTATCCGACTATAAGGGTGTACAGACTTTCGGAGGGACAATAATCTCCGTTGAGACTGACTCCGGTTCATTCACAGGTCCAGTGGATGAATCCAACATCCTGTATGTACGTAGAAGCAAACAATTCATGTATTCGGACAATGACAAATATTACAGTTCTTTCACCGGTTCATCCAATTATAACATTGCGGACCGCGCCAGAACGGATATGGTATTTTTTACAAATGAGCAATATTATGTGATTGTCGGTACCAGCCTTATGAAATGCACTTTGAAGGAAAACGTGAATGAGGGTGAGAAGGTGCCTTATGTCGTATTCAAGCATCGTGATGAGGTTTTCGGAAGTACCAATCTGAAAACCATACACTCCATATCAGAGCCTGAATACTCCGTTGACAGCAGCCGGATTTATTCCGAAATTGAAATTGGCTATGAGAAACAGGATTATGATCTTGGAAACAATGGCAATGATGAGTTCAATTTCAGCACCACCTATACAACAGGTGTAACACTGAACAACAGCAAACTGTCGCTTATATCCCCATACCGTGCCGATTGTTACGGATTTGAAGAGCTCATAGGGAAACGGGGTGAGGAAACAAGCAGTTCTGACAGCGACAAACAGGTGTTTGCCGTAAAATGCATCAACAACGGGGGAAAATATATTGTAGACCGAACCATTATGGTTGAGGGTGCCTATACCAACAGCGTATTCAATGCACCGCTGGCTCCTGTCTATATGATTGAGGCGAACAAACGTTATCTGGCTTCCTTCACCAGCCTGTTAAAGTTCGCATCAACTGAAGGTAATGCCGGCATCAAACTGGATGGCAGGGCTGTGAATACAGACATCTCCTTGGATGACCCGCTATTCGGTCCTGGAAATATCAAATTTTCCACAGACAGCTTCATTTTTCCGGAAGATTGGAACAATACGATTGTACAGATAGAATGGAACGGAATGATTTTCAAGGGGAATCTCATGTCTCTGGATGTCAAGCCGCAAGAAACCGAAGCACTTAAATATGAATTGATAGAGATAGTGTAAATTATGTATATAGTAAGTCCGTTCACTCCTATTTTTTTCAAGCCTTCTACAGATATGTGCAGGGCTTCCGGCAAATATATGCAAATATTCGCCCCGTCTGATGAAGTCATGATACAGGTTATAACACGCTCCGAATCACGACCGATTACAGGCAAGGTAATCAACATAGTGACCGGTCATGAAACAGTCATTGACTGGCAAATATGGAGCATGAACCATACTGACAAGATTTATTATCATGTTCTGACCGCACTGGCTGAAGGATGTTACCGCATTGATATCAACGGGATGGTTTCCGAACCTTTCCGTATCACGTCTGACACGTCCGAATTATCCCGAACCACCCTTATACAGTATTCGATGAAGGACAACCGACAAAGACAGGATGCTGTCTTTTGGATTTCCGACACTCAGTATTTCTTTGACTGGCGTGCTCCCGGCGGTTTCATGGATGACAACTGGGTATTCGGTGTGAATAATGAACAGTTCACCACATATGATAACAATCTGTCTGAAATTTACGCATTGGAAACTACCCAGAAGACATTCACGCTTGGTAACGCACAAGGATGTCCCGTATGGTTCGGAGAGTTACTGAACAGAATCCTCTGCTGTACTTATGTCTATTTTGAAGGGGAACGCTTTATACGGGCTGATGCCAATGTCCCTGAAATGAGCCAGCCTATTGAGGGTTATAAGAGCTATATCTTCAAACAGATACTGCAGGATATAAAGATTGTGGACTATACAGAAAGCGAGAACCTGATAAAGATACGTCGGGTTGATGACAAAAGTTTTAGAAAAGTTGCCAATAAAATATTGACTGTATGACGGAACTTGAATTACAGGAACTCACCGATAAGATCATAGCTAAGCTAAAAGCTGACAGCCTTACTATAGACCAGTTGACACAAACCAATGTGTTAACCGGCATGGATTTTCTGGAACTGAACAGCGGGCGCAAAGTTTCATTAGATGATTTACGCAAGTTCATCCGTGGCTATGGCATTTATCTTGAGATTATTTCCAAACTGGATAATGAAACAATCCCCACCGACAACAATGTATTCTCATCTCTTCGTGTCCTGTTTGAAATCTCTAAAGCGCTTGAAGAACTTAAAAAAATATACCTACGTAAGGATCAGGATGATGAAACAAAATATCTACTAAAACTCTTGGGTGGGGCAAAAATAGGTAAAAGTCTTACTGTCGGTGACTTTATCACCGGTGTTCAGGGCAGTTACATCAGTGAGGACGCCCGTGCCGAACTGGAAGAACTGAATCTTCGGACAATGGTAAAGTCAGACAATTTCAAGGCCGGTTCCCTTGGTACGGGATTTATGTTGAAAACAGATAAGGATACGGGAAAATCGTACCTAGAAGTGGATGAGTTGTTTGTCCGAATACGTGCCTTGTTTACAGAACTTGAAATAAGAAAACTTACTTATGCTGGCGGAAATTGGATATTCAGTGCGGCCGGTATGACCTGTGAACGTGTTGAAGAACTAGAAGATGTTTACAGATGCTATTTTTCATCTATAGATGCAGAAAAGGAAGTAGAAAATGAGTTTAGAGTTGGAGACCAAGCCAGATGTCAAGAGTTTAATGTAAAAACAGGAACAAGTCAAAATGTATCAAATAGATATTATTGGAGACTTGTTGTTGGTGCAGGTGATAATTATATAGATTTAAGTAAAACAGATTGCGATTCCGGGAGTGATGCACCAAAGGCAGGTGACTCTATTGTACAATTAGGTAATCGTAGTGATAAAAGCAGACAAAATGCCATTATTATTTCTGCATACGGAGAGGGATCCCCGTCCTTTACGCAACATAAAGGGATTAATTCATATAGTCTTAAGGGAACGGAGAAGACAAGAATATCTCCGGAAACAAATATTCTTACAGGAGAATTCCATTTCGAAACAGGTGAGGATGTAAAAGATGAAATTGATGCTGCGAAAAACACTGCCAATTCAGCTAACAGCGCTGCTATTGCCGCAAATAAAATTGCAGAAGAGGCGAAGAAAAATGCTGATTTGGCAAAAAGCGAATCAGAAAAGGCAAATAGTTTATTAGCTGATATTGCAAATGATAATAAACTTACAGCACAAGAAAAGCAAGAAACAAAAAAAGAATGGGATATTATTGTTTCGGAAAAGCCTAAGAATGACGCTTCCGCTGATAAATATGGCGTATCAAAATCGGCATATGGCAATGCATATAACGCACTGAGCGGTTATATCACACCATTGTTAACCTCTTTATCAACTACAAGCGATATAGTAGGTGCCGATTTTCGTGCTAAATTCAAGGCTTATTATGATGCCAGAACAGATTTGCTTAATGCTATATCTGCAAAAGCCAAAGAGCTAGTGTCTGCTGCCAATAATAAAATAGAAAGTGTAAAAACTGAACTTTCCGCTGTTGATGGAAAAATAACTTTGGCAGTTAAAACAGCTAAAGAAGAAGCTATATCTTCATCTAAGGCATATACGAACTCCGAGATAAAAGTTGTAAAAGACCAAATAGCATTGAAGGTTGATAGTAAAACTTTCAATGCCTTGAATCAAAAAGTAACTGAGCAGGGGTCACAGATAACGCTCAATAAAAATAATATTGAGCAGAAAGTCAACAAATCAGATTTCAATGCACTTGGGACAAGGGTGTCTAATGCAGAAACAAAAATCACCCAAAATGCCAATGAAATTCAACAGAGAGCGACGAAGTCCACAGTTGACGCTTTGACAGGACGTGTAACTACCGCTGAATCTAAAATTACGCAGAATGCCAATAGTATATCATTAAAGATTACAGCTTCTGAAGCCACAAATATCGCGAATAATGCTGTAAACAGTTTACAGATTGGCGGTAGAAACTATTCCAGGAATACTGCAAAGGAAAAATCATATCAAAATGGTGCAGCAGGAAATCTTGGATATCCTACTTCTGGATTGAAAAAAGGTGATAATATTGTTGTATCTTTTGAAATAAATGTAAACATAATAAATTGGACATCTGGAACTAAATTGCTTCAATTTAATGATAAGTATAATTATATGTCATTTTATGGTTTTCCACAGAGTGATAATAAAAAAGGTTGGTTAAAAAGAACAGCAAGATTAACAATTGGGAATGTATATAATAGCTCTACACCTACAAATGAGACTATGATAAGTGAGCCATACCTGAGATGCGACAACGCTTCTACAGAGTTAGCTAATAATGGAAGTTATATAAAGGTTCGTAAATTCAAAGTTGAAACAGGTAGTAAAGCTACAGACTGGAGTTTAGCACCCGAAGATACGCCCACCGGGGAGTCCATTAAATCATCATTTACGATTGATACTGGCGGTATATCCATGCTCGGAAAGAAATTATCCTTGACAGGTATGGTCACTTTCAATTCTCTTGCCAGCGATGCACAGGGGAAGATTAATACGGCACAGAGTACTGCAAACACAGCTAAATCAACCGCTGAAACAGCTAAGTCTACTGCGGATGGAGCTAATTCAAAAGCAACGACTGCACAGAATACTGCAAACACCGCTAAATCAACAGCCGATAGTGCCAATTCAAAAGCAACAACAGCGCAGAATACGGCTAATACGGCAAAGTCTACAGCCGATGCCGCAAAGACAGCAGCAGCAAATGCACAAAGTAGGGCAGATGCCGCTTATAATAAAAAGATAGAACTGGCACAACTTGGTACGACTGTGATATCAGGTGGTTTTATTAAAACAAGCCTTATAAAAGCAAACGAGATAATAGTAAGTAAACTGAGCGGTGCAACCGGTTCATTCAGGCAGTTGCAGGCTGTGGATAATAGTGGAAACGTAAAAGGAACCCTTAGCCTTGATGGAGACAGATTGTGGTATAATGGCGACCAATATCAGCAAGGTATGAAAGACGGCCGTTCATTACGCTACTATCTGTCTGACGCATGGGTTCGTGGTAATTTTGGAGCACGTACCAGAACCACGCTTCTTGTCCAGGGAAGCAGCGGCTATTTTTATCCGAAAGGTGCGGATAAAGCAGGCGTATACAAAAGTTTTGAAAGAGGCACGGCTGGCAACGGCAAAGCATATTATAAACTTCCCTGCTATGGTGCGGAAGGGGATTATGCCGGTATGCCCATAGAGCTTATTGTATTTAATATAACTTCATCAACTCAATATTATTTTGAGTTGCAACTGGCAATAACGCAAAAGGTGAATCTGATAAACTGCAATAATAATTATACGAATGTGCTTATATATTGTAACGGACAATATCCGGGACTGCCGGGCGGCTCTGTGCACTATGCATGGAATGTCCTGCCTTTCATGAATCCGCAGCCGGCTGCGAATGTTCTTGGAAGGGGTCTGTTGTTCGGAGGTTCTAATGATAATGACTGGAGATAGTATGATGGAAGAAGGAATCAAAGAAATGGCAAAAGATGCCAGTATGCAAGAATACTCAATGAGTACTAGCACAAACAACGCAGATTATTCTGTAGTGTATATAGTTAAAAATAATTTGTTAGTGCAAGTCGTAGCCAAGGTAAAAATAGCTGGCACTGATTGGGGAGAACTATCATACGAAAACGGATACGTAAATACTATGAATTTCTCTATCAACAACTTGACACAACAATTATATCTAGACGATTTTACAAGAATTGTATTTGGGATACGAGATGAATACGATCTTACAATAAAGAGAGAATTAGCTAAAAATGTACAACAACTTTAAAATTAAAAATTATGGAAGTAAAATCAATTACTACAATTGTGAATGCTGAGAAAACAACAACCTATGCTCGTTATGCTGTGTCTTACTCAGTTATCAAAGACGCGGCATCTGAAAGTGCGCAACTTCAATCTGTCACTGCGGACGTCTATGAGACACAGACACTTGAAGACCAAGTAAAACAAGAGAATTTTATAGGAAAGCTTGAAATGCAGTACGGCATAATGGTGCCAACCCAGTTTCCTTTTTCCAATAGATATCCTCTGTATGTATCAGAGTTTGTTGATATAATAAATGAGGTCACAGCCGATAAATGATAACCGAGATTGTCGCAAATCCTGTTTATGAATCTGGGATATAGTGTGTCCCCACATACAGACAAGGGTTTGTATCGGTTTACTGCCGTAAAGAGAATATTAATGATTGAAAGATGATATGAGAGACATCATTTACAATTTTATCAACGAGCACATGATGATACACATTGTACTGATAGCCCTGTGTATCGCAGCCACTATCGGTGCAATGTTTGTGGATTTGGTCTCAGGAATAATGAAGGCCAAACAACGCGGGGAGGCAAGAACATCCACGGGGTATAAGAAAACAGCCATCAAGGCGAAAAAGTATTTCACCCCGTTCATAGAATTGTGCTTCATTGATCTGTTATGCTGTGTGATTATCCCCTTTCCTGTATTCTCAATGATCTGGACGGTTTACTGTATTTTCTGTGAATTTAAATCAGTTCGTGAAAAAGCGTGGGAGAAAGAAGAGTTGCGCAAGGCCGAGAAGACAATGAGTGTGATCATCGAGAACAAGGATGATATCGCTAGGATGGTGGCTCAGATACTGTTTGATGAGGAACAGGGGGCAATCGGTAGGAATAATGAAAAACCGGCCTCGCCAGACCGGTAAACTCAGTTCTATTACATGAAAAACACACTATGTGTTTCTGCAAAAGTAGCAATATTTTTTTATTGCAAAACAAAAAGGAGGAAAAGAAATGAAGTATTTTACGATTGCGGAACTCTGCAAGTCAACGACTGCTGACCGCTTGGGTATCAAC
>ERZ826242.1779-NODE-1779-length-21626-cov-17.025358_pt1 | contig 21626 bp, 17 predicted proteins | sample MGYA00519871_ERZ826242 | MGnify/ENA primary metagenome ERZ826242 (study PRJEB31778, sample SAMEA3449226) | human gut metagenome | biome: human gut; feature: human-associated habitat; material: faeces | place: United Kingdom | collected 2010/2012 ...
CCCGCGTGTTTATCCTTTTGGCGCTGCGACTTAGTCCTTTTCCCCTTCCCCTTTAATCCCCATGAATCGTTAAGCAACCCGCGGGCACAAAGCCGCGTGTCGTCTGTCCATCCACCGTCGTCTCAATATAATCCCATGCAGATTTATTGAAAAAGCTCGTCAAATATGTCACCTGCGTCCCCGCGCGCAGCTGTGCAATCGTCGTTTTCCGCATTGCCGGATCATCCGTCAGCGCCGTGCCGGCATTCAGCGTGGCTGTTGCATAGGAAAACGTCAGCGACGTATCCATCGGCACGCCGCCGCGGATATCGTCCCCGCTGACGTAACCGACACGCACCGAGCCGCTGTTTGTTTCGTACATCACCAGCAGCCAGCCTTTTTCCCATCCAGCGCTGTAAATTGCGCCATTTGTGCCGACGGAAGCCTTGCCGTTCGCGCCGCGCCACGAATTGCGGCTGGGTGCGGAATACACCGGGAGGTTCTGCCCCGTGCGCAGCTGCACATAGTCAAATCCGCCGAGGGTATCGAATCCGCCGGAGAAATACGTCCACATGGATTCGCCGCTGTCACCGTTTTCAGCCTTGTAGCCGCGCACTTCCTTTATCAGCTCGTAATTTGCCCATTCTGTCGCGTTGAGGTAGGGATAAACGGCGCGCTGATTGTTGGTATCACGGTTGGGCGTATACCATGGCTGACAGGAGAAGTAATTGTCGTACTTTTCGCCGGGATGAAAGACGTAGCCATGGCGGGCGAAAATCTCGTTGAACGCGTAGCCCAGCGTTTCGTAGTCCCAGCGGGCGACCTCATCCCATGTCAATTCGCGTGAATTGCTGTCCGGCAGAATGTAGTTCAACTCCGCCGAAGCAATGCCGATGCTCAGCAGCAGCGCCGCCAGCACCATCAGCATCCACCGTGCCTGTTTCAAACTTCCCACTCCTTCCAATTTCTATCATATAGTATAATATTCGACCCGGCAATTGTCAAGCAGAATCCACCTCTTGCGAAAAGTTCGCGCAAATGGTACAATAGAAGCGAATCCACAGGAGGCGATTGACCGATGATGAACATCGTGCTGTTCAACCCGGAAATCCCGCAGAACACGGGCAATATCGCGCGCACCTGCGCCGCGACAGGCGCAACGCTGCATTTGATTGAGCCGCTGGGCTTTTCGCTGAGCGACAAATACCTGAAGCGCGCCGGGCTGGACTATTGGAATCTGATGACCTACCACACTTACCCAGACTTCGGCGAATTTCTCCGCCAGCATCCGGATGCAAGGATGCACTTTGCGAGCACAAAGGCGCCGCGCGGCTATCATGAGGCGACGTATCAAGATGGTGATTTTCTCATCTTTGGCTGCGAGACGCGCGGCCTGCCGGAAAACCTGCTGGAGCAGGTCTACGACCGCTGCATCCGCATCCCGATGCGCCCGGAAGCGCGAAGCCTGAATCTGTCAAACTCCGTCGCTATCGTTCTCTACGAAGCGCTGCGGCAGACGGATTTCCCCGGTCTGAGCAGTCAGGGTCACCTGACCGGGCGCGACGAAGAACCCGCGCCGTGGCTGGATTACGTTTGATGATACGGTTTTCTGATTTACCTGCGCCATGAATTTTCATCAGGAAATCGCAACCCATCCAATCATAGAACGCGGCATATGGATGTTTTTATCCCGCTGAATCGTTCTATGGTCGAAATTCTTCTCAACAGGAGGCCATCATGCCTGAACTCAAACGCCGTCGCCGCGCCGCGTCCGAGCCGGACGCTGATTCCGCGGATGCCACGCAGGAATATTCGCCCTATGTCCCGACATTCCAGTCCGCGCGTCCCGAAGACCCGAATGCTCAGCCGACTTTCACCAACGAAAGCACATGGCAGCCGGACTACGCGGATGATGATGCGGATATTCCCGCCCCGACTGCTGAAGAGGGTTTCGCGGACGAAGCCCTCGAAGATCCGGATTTATACCTGACTGAAGAGGAACAGGCGGAACTGCGGCAGAATCACTGGCGCTTGTTATCCGGCTTCGGCGATTTCATCAGCATTATCGCGGGCTGCGCGGTGATTCTGGTGCTGATTACGATGCTGGTCAGCCTGATGAATTGGCTTCATTCCGACATTCTGCAATCCATCTCGCTCTTCCAGACGATGATTTAAGAAGGTGAACACGCCATGCCCGACCTCTCTTGGGAACTCTTCGAGCGTCAAGTCTCGCAGTGCCAAATGTGCGGCCTGTGCCAGAACATCCACCACAAAGTCCCCGGACAGGGCGACCGCCACAGCCCGCTTATGCTCATCGGTGAAGGGCCGGGACAGGTCGAGGATGAGGAAGGGCTTGCGTTTGTCGGCCCGGCGGGGCAGCTGTTAACCAAAATGCTCGCTGCTATTTCGCTCCCGCGCGACCGCGTTTATATCTGCAACGTCGTCAAGTGCCGCCCGCCGCAGAACCGCGTCCCCACTGATGAGGAAGCCGCCGCCTGCAAGCTCTACCTTCGCATCCAAACCGCCCTCATCCGCCCGAAAGTCATCGTCCTGCTCGGCTCAACCGCCGCGAAAAACATTATTGGGGCGGACATCCGCATCACTCGCGACCGCGGCAAGTGGTTCGAGCGCAAAGGCATCTGGATGATGGCGACGTATCACCCGTCGGCGCTCCTGCGCGACCCGTCGAAGAAGCGCGACGCATGGGAGGACATGCAGTCCCTGCGTGATCGGCTGATGGATTTGGGACTGTACAACGACATTTATCAGGAGCAGACACCATGAGCGAAACCATCAAGCCCGGACGCTACCGTCACTTCAAGGGCAAAGAGTATGAAGTCCTCTATATCGCCACGCACAGCGAGACGCGCGAGGAAATGGTGGTCTACCGCGCGCTGTATGGTGAACGCGGCGTGTGGGTGCGCCCCGCAAGCATGTGGAATGAGGTCATCGAGCGCGACGGAAAGACGTATCGACGTTTCACCTACATCGGCGAGGGCGACGCGTGACGCTTGACAAGCGCATCGAAATATGCTATGCTGTTTTTGTTTCCATGAAGGAAGCCATCGGACGAGAATGCCCGGCTTTCTTCATGGTATTTTTCTTTTTGGAGGTTTTTTCTCATGGCAATGAACCGAAAGAGCGGTTTGTACTCCCTGCTGGTAACAGCGATTCTGCTGGCTGTTGGCATTGTATTGCCCTTCTTAACGGGCAATGTGCAGGTGCTGGGACAGGCCATCAGTCCGCTGCATATTCCGGTGCTGATTTGCGGCCTGACGTGCGGCTGGTGCTGGGGCATGGGGCTTGGCATTGTGCTGCCGCTGCTGCGGAGCGTGCTGTTCGGTATGCCGCCGCTGGTGCCAGTCGCAATTCCGATGGCATTCGAAATGGCAGCGTACGGCGCGCTGTGCGGGCTGCTCTATCCGATGCTGTGCAAGAAGATGAGCAAGACCTGCTGGGCAATGCTGATTGCCATGGTAATTGCCATGCTTGCGGGTCGGCTTGTTGGCGGCGCGGCGAAGGCGGTCGTGATGGGCATTCAGGGGAATGCGTACACATTCCCAGCGTTCGTGACGGCATATTTCGTGAATACGGCCGTCGGCGCGGTGATTCACCTAATCGTTGTGCCGCTGGTGGTGACGGCGCTGGAGAAAGCGCGGCTATCGCCGTTGGGCTTGAAGGCAAAATCGGCTGTGTGAGCCAAAAAGGAACGGGTCAAGGGGCATCAAAAAAACGCCCCTCGACCCGTTTTTGCGTAACTGCTGTGAGCAGATTATCTGCGTCATACTATTTCCAAATGAGAATGCGCCAAGATGCGAAGCGAATTTTTCGCGCTGGCTAACGCGAATGAAACGCAGCGTAGCAGCGCTACGCTAAGTGGAATGAGCGGACGCAAGCGCGGAAAAGGCGCGAGCAGATGGCGCAGGTGAATTTGGAAATAGTATCAAAGTCCATTACAGCAGCTCATGATACTTGCGGATATACAGCTTCTTCATCAGCGTTGCCAAGACCATGTAGCCCAGCACAATCAGCGCCAGATAGGCGAAGTAGACAGGCGGGAGGGCGCACAGCCCCAGCGGCGCGGCGAGGGGCGTGAAGGGCAGCAGCGTCACGACGGCAATGCCGAGCATCGTCAGCAGCATCACCGGCAGGGACGCGCGGCTCTGGATGAACGGCAGCTTCTTCGTGCGAATCATGTGCATGACGAGCGTCTGCGTCCACATGGATTCGATGAACCAGCCGGTCTGGAACAGCGCGGCGAACTTGTCCTGCATCGCGGGGTTGGTCAGCTGCGCGAAGGTCATGCCGCCGCACGCCATCGGCGCAATCACGAAATACAGCAGCAGGTACGTCGCAATGTCGAACAGCGAACTGACCGGGCCCATCCAGAGCATGAAGCGGCTGATGCCCGACGCATCCCACGTCCGCGGCACTTTGAGGTACTCCGCGTCCACGTTGTCCCACGGAATCGCGGTGCAGGAAATATCGTAGATGAGGTTCAGCAGAATCAGGTGCAGGGACGCCATCGGCAGGAAGGGCAGGAACGCGCTGGCAGCAAGGACGGAGAACATGTTGCCGAAGTTCGACGCAGCCGTCATCTTGATGTACTTCATCATGTTCGCGTAGATTTTCCGCCCCTCAATAACGCCCTTTTCCAGCACCATCAGGTCTTTTTCCAGCAGGACGACGGACGCGCTTTCCTTGGCGATGTCCACCGCGGTATCTACGCTAATGCCCACGTCCGCCGCCTTCATCGCGGCTGCATCATTGATGCCGTCACCCATATAGCCCACGGAATGCCCCTTCTGGCGCAGGACGGTGACGACGCGCGCTTTCTGGGCGGGCGAGAGCTTCGCGAAGACGGTAATTTCCTCCGCCGCCTGCGCAAGCGTTTCGTCATCCATCGCGTCAATGTCCGCGCCGAGCAGCACGCGCTCAGCATTCAGCCCAACCTGCCGGCAAATGGCACAGGTGACTTTCTCGTTGTCGCCGGTGAGAATCTTCACACCGACGCCGTATTCCCGCAGGGCATGAATCGCGTCGCGGGTCGTTTCCTTCGGCGGATCGAGGAAAGCAAGGAAGCCGATGAGCACCATGTCCTTCTCGTCGGCAGTGGAGAATTGCCCTTCCGGCGCGGGATTTGTCTTTTGCGCAACGGCAATCACGCGCATACCGCCGCCGTTGAGTTCATCTGCCTTGCGCAGGACGTAGGCGCGCACCTTGTCCGTCAGCGGAACGATTTTGCCCTTGCTTTCCGCATGGGTGCAGCACGCCAGCATCTCCTCCACCGCGCCCTTGGTAACCAGCTGGGTCTTTCCCTTGCGGTCGCACACAACGACGCTCATGCGGCGGCGCTCGAAGTCAAACGGGATTTCGTCCACCTTCTTGAAGCGGGCAATCAGCTCATCCGCGCCAAGCTGACGCTGTTTGTCGATGACGGCGATGTCAATCAGGTTCTTGAGGCCCGTCTGGAAGTAGCTGTTCAGGAACGCGTGGCGAAGTACGCGGTCGTCCGGATCGCCGTCTACGTTCAGGTGATATTCCAGTACCACCTTGTCCTGCGTGAGCGTACCAGTCTTGTCCGTGCAGAGGATGTCCATTGCGCCGAGGTTCTGAATCGCGTTCAAGTCCTTGATGATGACCTTCTCGCGGCTCATGGTCATGGCGCCCTTCGCCAGCGAGGTGGTCACAATCATCGGAAGCATTTCCGGCGTCAGACCGACGGCAATCGAAATGGCGAACAGCCCCGCCTGAATCCAGTCGCCGTCGCTCAGACCGTTGATGAGCAGCACAATCGGCACCATCAGCAGCATAAAGCGAATCAGCACCCACGAAACGCTGTTGACCCCCTTCTCAAAGGTGGTCTTCGGCGGCTTGACGTTCAGCGCCTTTGCCATTGCGCCGAGCATCGTGTCATGCCCGACGGCGAGGACGACCGCCGTTGCGCTGCCGCTGACGACCGTGCTGCCCATGAACGCCAGATTGCCGCATTCGGTCAGGCTGCCAACCGTCTGGCAGACCGCGCCAGACTTTTCCACCGGCTCGCTCTCGCCCGTCAGGCTGGATTGGCTGAGGAACAGGTCCTTCGCGCGAAGGATGCGCACGTCCGCCGGGAGCATGTCGCCCGCAGACAGCGACACGATGTCGCCCACGACGATTTCTTCCAGCGGGATTTCCTTCTTCTCGCCCTCGCGCGTCACGCAGACTGTCGTGTGAATCATCTCGGAGAGCTTCGCCGCGACATTGCCGCTGCGGGTCTCCTGCACGAAGCGGAGAATGCCGGAAATCAGCACCATGATGGTGATGATAATGACCGTCGCCCAGCTTTCGTCGCCCGGATCGACCATCGCGACATTCGTCAGTGCGCTGAAAATCGCCAGCAGCACCAGCACGACGGTGAACGGGTTGATGAACGCAGCGGCGAGACGCTTGTACAGCGGCGTGCGCTGGCTCGTCGGCAGCACATTGCGGCCGTAGCGGTCGCGGGCTTCTTCCGCCATTTCTTCCGTGAGGCCATTTTCCGGCACGTTCAGCGCCGTGCGGAGATTCATTTCGTCGGTTTGCGCCGCCCACGTCAGGCGGTCGGCAGTCGCGCGGTTGTTTTCCGCCAGCATCTGCGAGGCAGTCAGGGTAACTTTCTTCTTCAGGTTCAGCGTCATGGCGTTTTTCCTCCTGTTCATCGGTCAAAGGAGCGCCACGAAAGCCGACGCTTTACAGAATCTGGCTGATGCAGAGACGCATGGGTCGCCGCATTTCATGGCTGCTCCGGGAAAAGGCAAAGCATAATGGATAACCGCCCGCGTCCATGCGTCTCACATCCTTCCATCATCATCAAATCAAATTTTGCGCACGAAAAAACCACCGCCCTGCAAAAACACGCAAAACGGTGGAAAAAAGCGTACACAAACACACCTGCTGCACTGTCAGCCGAAATTCACTCCTTTATCCATACAAAAGGGTACAAAAACGGCGACCTGAAAACAGGCAATGTCAGTCCGCGAACGGCGAGTGTCCGCGGAGCATGGCGCAATCCAACGTTTTGCTGCGTCTACTGTGACTTATGTCCACGCACAATCGCCTTCCTTTCGCTGCAAATTCTTTCGGGGCAGCCGCATGGGCTTTTCCCGATTCGCCGTCATTATAACAGACGTTTTTTACAGTGTCAACCCCTGAAAATAAAGAATTGTTAAAATTCAAGAGCATTTTTTTGAAATCTAATACTATTTCCAAATGAAAATGCACCAAGATGCGCCGCGAATTATTCGTTCTGGCTAACGGGAGTGAAATGCAGCGTAGCAGTGCTACGCTAAATGGAACGACCGGACGCCAGAGCGAAAAAGGCGCAAGCAGGTGAATTTGGAAATAGTATAAAGTGCCCGAAATTCCCCGCTTTCAGGGCATTTCGGGCACGGTGATATTTTGACCAAATCAGCGGATGCTGCACGTCGCCGTGCGCGTGCCGCTCGCCAGTATTTGGCTCGTGCCGTTCGGCAGCGTCAGTTCGCAGCGCGTGCCGACCGGGACGCATACCGTCACGGTGAAGGTGTCCGCCGCCATTTCCCACTGTACACTTGCGTCGCCGTAGGGGGTGCGTACCTTCGCGGAGGCGCTCGTCAGCCCGCCGCCCAGAATCGGCTTGACCCGGAAAGTCTTGTAGCCGGCTTCTGTCGGCTCAATGCCCGCAATGCGGCGGTACAGGAAGTCGCCGACCGCACCGGAAGCGTAGTGATTGTAGGAAATCATCTTGTCCGTGCCGTCGTCGCCAATCGGGCAGACGCCGTTCTCGTCCAAGCCGTCCCAGCGTTCCCAAATCGTCGTCGCGCCCGCCTTGACTTCGTAGAGCCATGAGGGGCATTTCGTGTTCAGTAGCATATGGTATGCGGCATCCACCTGCCCGTTGTCGCACAGCGCGAAGAGGATGTACGGCGTGCCGGGGAAGCCCGTGCCGATGCACCAGTCGTTGCGCTTTGCCAGCGCGGCGAGGTTCGCAGCGGCTTTTTCCCGAATCTGCTGCGTGGGGAACATATTCAGGTAGATGGGCAGGACGTAAGCGGTCTGGAACTCCTCCAGCAGCTTGCCGTTGCCGTCCGTGAGCAGCGAACAGTACGCATCCGCCGTCTTTTCGGACAATGCCCGGTAGTGCTTCGCGTCCTGCGTTTCGCCCAGAATATCCGCGATTTTCGCCAGCAGCGCGCTTGTGTTGCACAGCGACGCCGTGCCTGTCCACTTAATGCGTCCCTGCCACTGGCTCATTTGCGGCACGTCCGGCGCAACCCAGTCGCCGAAGCCCAGTATGCCGGGCATTTCCCAGAGATAACGGTGCTTGCCGAAGCCGAAGCCGCACCAGAAGCGGCAGGCGTTGACGTACTTCTTCATCGTCGGATACATCCGGCGCAGCACGCCCACATCGCCCCGCGCCATATACTGCGCCCACGGCACGAGGACGCATGCATCCCCCCACCAAGCGACCGCCATTTTCGGCATCGTCGCGGGGAAGCCGTAGCCCTGCACAGGCACCGTGTTCGGCAGACCGCCCGTCGGCAGCTGCTCCGCCTGCACGTCCAGAAGCCACTTGTCCAAGAAGCGGTTCATGTCGAAATTGAACGCCGCCGTCGGCGCGAACACGGCAATATCGCCCGTCCAGCCCATGCGCTCGTCGCGCTGCGGGCAGTCGGTGGGGATGTCCATGAAGTTCGACTTCGCACTGCGGACGATGTTCTCCTGCAGGCGGTTGAGCATCTCGTTCGAGCAGCGGAACGAACCCGTCTGCTGAATGTCGGAGTACAGCATGACGCCCGTCACCTGCACGTCTTCTTCCCGCACGCCCTCGACGCTGATGTAGCGGAAGCCCATGTACGTCAGCCGCGGCGACCACGTCTGCTTGCCGTCCTTGCAGATGTACGTCGCCGTCGCTTTCGCCGTGCGCAGGAACGCCGTGTTCAACGTACCGTCAGGGTTCAGCACTTCGCTGTGGCGGATGGTAATCTTCTGCCCGCGTTTTCCCGTGACCGTCAGGCGCACCACACCTGCGAAATTCTGCCCGAAATCGTAAATCAGCGCATTGCCTAACTTCTTGCAGGATACGGGAGCGAACGTCTCGTGTTCCTTCACGTCTGCGCCGTAATCCGCCATCAGCTTCGGCTTCACGCGCAGACGCTCCTGTACGGCGCTCCGCCAAGCCGCCTTGTCCAGTGATACGGTTGCGTCATACGTTTCGCCGTCGTAGAAATCCGCCATACGGACAGGACCGTCCTCTGTCACCTGCCAGCTTTCGTCTGTGCCGATGACCTCCGTCCTGCCGTCGCGGTAGGTAATCCGCAGTTCCGCCAGCAGCGCCTGACGGTCTGCCGTCACGCGGTTGACGCGCGTGAACACGAACGACCCGACCGCCCAGCCGCCCGCGACCGTCGCGGTAATGCAGCTGCCTGAATGCAGCATGTCCGTCACATCATACGTCTGGTACATCAGCTGATGCGCATAGGACGTGAAACCGGGCGCGAAATACCGTTCACCGACTTTCTGCCCGTCGATGTTCAGCTCGTAGATGCCCATTGCCGTGGCGTACAGCTTCGCCTGCGCGATTTCGCCCCGGAGCGTCAGCGCCTTGCGGAACACCATCGGCACGGGCGAAACCTTCTTTTCCTTGAACACATACGCGCCGTCGGTAATCCACTTGCCCTGCCACGGCGTATCCATGCGTCCCGTCTCGAAGGTCAGGCGGGCAGTATCTGTTTCGCCGCTGTCCGACGTAACGGTAAGCGTCGCGGTGTACGTTGTGAAGGGCTTGAGCGGCTGGCCGGCATAGCGTGTTCCGCACTGGTCGGGATTGCGGATTGTCCAGCCGTTCACCGTCAGTTCAGCGGACTGAACGGACGCGCCCGCGCGGTCAGATGAGACGAAATAGGCAAACGTCGGGGCGGCGCAGTCGGTCACCAGATGGTCGCGCAAGCCCTCGCAAGTAAACGATTGAATCTGAAACATGTTTACCACCTGCCGAATGAGATTGAAAACGGCGGTCAAGAGAATCGTCGAGATTCCCCTGACCGCCGCAAGTTCGATTACTTCTTCAGGGTGAAGAACGCGCTGACGATACCGGCGATGCTGGAAACGGCCAGCAGCACCAGATTCACAATCGCGCAGGTGGCGGAGGACATATTCGCCGCCGTCTGCACTTCAAGCAGCACATCCGCGTTGGAGAAGTAAATGAAGGCGAACCCTTCGACGCGGGCAGACACCAGATTGATGAAGGCAAGCGCCAGCAGCGCGGGAGCCGCAATCTGGCACAGGCCCGTCAGCAGGTCTACAACCTTCTTCGCGCCCTTGACCATGCTCAAGACGACCGCAGCCGCCTCCAGCACAGCCGCGCCCACGACCATCAGCACAAGGTTCGACACCGTGGCATTCTGGAAGTAGCCGGCAGCGGACGTGTTAATCAGATACGCAACCAGCGCGGCAAGGCTCAGGACACAAGTGACGATGGAGAGCCAAGCGCCGGCAGAGAGTTTTTTCGTGGCGTTCATGTTTATTCCTCCTTGTCCTCAACGCTTGTTCTCAACGCGCACAACGACAGGCTTCTTTTCCGGCAGGAGCGTCAGCACAACCCACGCGAGGAAGAACAGAACAGCCAGAATGCTGCTGGCGTAGGTGGTGACGGTCAGAGCGGTATCCCACCAGGTGTTCACGCGCTGGGTGGAGATGTTCAGAATCGCGCTGTTGGCGAAGATGTAGAGCTGGTACTTCAGGTTTTCACGCGCCTGCTCGACGAGGTTCGAGTCCTTCGACACCGTTTCGAGGGAGATGTGCGGCCAAACCGCGTCCACGCCGCCTTCGCCAAGGTTGATGTGGCTGTTGTCCGCCGCGAAGTCAGCAACCTGCGTGATGCCTGCCATAACCATGGATTCGGCGTTGAAGTACAGGTAGTTGTTCATCATGTCGGTGGAAATCAGACCCTTGAAGCCCCATTCACCGCGGACAATCTTCTGAATCATGCCCACATGGTGGGAAGCGTTCGTTGCGCCGATGCGGTTGAAGGCAATCATGACGCCCATGCCGAACGCATCGCTCAGCGCGCCCTCGAAGCCGCGCAGGTCGGTTTCACGGAACTTCTGCTCGGTCATGTACGCGGAGATGCCGGCGCGGTTGTGTTCCTGATCGTTGAAGCCCATGTGCTTCGGGCCGTTGATGATGCCCTTGTCGGAGCAGCCCTGAATCACTTCACGGCCGATGACGTTGGTCAGCATCGGGTCTTCGGAGATGTACTCGTAGTTGCGGCCGTTGTACGGCGTGCGGTTCAGCGTCAGACCGCTACCCCACAGGTCGTAGCGTTCAACCCACAGGCAGGAGTTGCCCTCAACCAAGCCCCACTGATACGCCAGTTCCGGGTTGAAGGAGCAGCCCAGCAGCGTCTGGGAGTTGACATTGAACTTGTAGGTCTTGCCAGTCGCCTCGTCGGTGTAGCCAGCACTGATGCCGGTCGGGCCTTCGTTCTGGATGACGACGGGGTTGTCGATGTTGGTCAGGGTATCGGAGCGGCTGCCGCCGTGGATAACTGCGCCGACCGCTTCGTCGATGGTGATGGCATGAACCAGCTTGTCCCAGTAAGGGTCATTGATGTTGTTCAGCTGTTCCGCGCCGATTTCGGATGCCGTGAATTTCGGGCCGGGGACAGCTTCCGCCGCCGCGCCCGTGTCGGAGATGGTGTAGGTTTCGCCGCGCATTTCGGCAATCCACTGATCCTTCTTCGGGCTGTCAGCAATCTTGAGGTTCAGCTTGTTGTAGTTAATCGGGAAGGTGTTCCAGTCCTGACGGGTCAGGTAAGTGACCGTGCCGGGCAGCCAGTAGTTCAGGTCGGCGTCGTCCGCCACGTTGGTAACGGTCGTGTTGTTGGCAATGGCAAAGGTGGTGTTGTCCAGCTGATCGAGCTTCCAGCTCACGACAGCCTTGCTGCCCGCCGCGTCCATGCCGTCAGCAACGGTTTTGCCCTGCGCCGCCAGAATGTTGTTGACCGCCTCATGCGCGCCGGCTGCCGCCGTGAAGTAGTAGTCGCCCGCATCGAGGATGTAGGTCTTGGCGTTGTTCGCGTCGTAGCTTGCCAGATACTTGGTGGGAATGGTGATGGTGACTTCCTTGCTCTTGCCGGCGGCGACGTCCACCTTGGCAGAGTTCAGGAACATGACCGCGGACTTTTCAACCAGATTCGTGCGGTCATAGTCGGTGTAGGGCTGCTGCACATACAGCTGGGTGAGGAATTTGCCGTCCTGATTGGAGTTGTTCTTCACTTCGACGACGGCGGTGATGTTGCCGTTCACGCTGCGGTCAACCGTCACGCTCTTGATGGTCTGGGTGTAATCAAGGTAGCTCAGGCCATGACCAAAGGTGTAGAGCATTTCGTCGCCGTAATTCCACGCGCTGCCCTGCGTTGCGCCGGCCGCGCTGTTTGCGTTGCCCTGACCCATGACGGCGTCAAAGTAACGGGTTTCGTAGTACTTGTAGCCGACGTAGATACCTTCCGCCTCGACGATGTACATGCCGCCGTTGTAGGTATCCGCACCGCCGAAGGAGCCCGTGCCGATATTGCCGATTTCCTTGCCGGGATAACGCGGGTCGTCATTACGGCAGACGATTTCGTAATCCGCGAAGTAGTCGCCGCCGACGTTCTGCACCGCCGGGATGGACTGGTGGTCGCGCACGAAAGCGCTTGCCAGCGCGCCCGTCGCGTTGACCTTGCCGGTCAGCACGTTCGCGATGCCGATGGTCTGGTAGTCGTTCGGGCAGCCGATGTAGCAGATGCCGTCCACCTCGTGCGAGCCGCCCTCGGCGATGTCGGCAATCATCATGTTGTTGCCGGTGTTCAGCAGCACGATGACCTTGGAGCAGGTTTCCTTCGCCGCCTCGACAACCGCCAGTTCATCGGCAGAAAGCTTCAGCGGGTCTTCGCCGGTTGCTTCACCCGCGTAGTTGAGCGCAGAACCCGGCTTGTAGGTATTGCCCTCGCCGGCGCCGCGCGCAAACACGCAGATGCCGATGCTGTCCTTGGCGATAGCTTCCTTCCAGTTTGCCGGCACGCCCAGCGCCTCGAACTCCGCCGGCGGCACTTCCGCAATCTGGTAGGTCGTCCAGTCACCCGGCGCGCTGACGTACATGTGGTCATACACCGTGGTGGGAACTTCCTTGCCCGTCCAGCGGTTGGCGCGCATCTCGGTGTGCATGTTGATGATGTTGGTCATGTAGTAGTCCTTCAGCGTCTCATTGACGTTGAGGCCTGCACCTGCCAGCGCATCCGCCAGCGATGCCGCGTCCGCGTTGCCGCCCTTCGGGCCATAGACATTATACGCCGCCAGACCGAACAAGGCAACGTTCGCGTTCGCTTTCAGCGGAAGAACGCCGTTGTCGTTCTTCATGACGACCGTACCTTCTTCGCCTTCACGGATGGCGATGTCGCGCGCCGCCGCCGCCATGTCTTCGATGGTCGCGTAGTCGGTCTTGAAGCGCGCCGCGCTGTCGTCATTGATGGTCACATAGCTTTCCGTACCCAAGGTATCGTCCAGTGCGCCGCGGTAGGTGTTTGCCACACCCGTGCCGACGATGGAGAGAACCATCAGGCAGGTCATGAGTGCCGCAAGGCCTCTCATTGCAGGGGTAAATTTCTTCGCCTTCATGTGTTTCCTTCCTTTCACCAAGGCTTGAGATTGATTTTAGTATAGCAGAAAATAATCACGCAGCACATTTTCGGCGCAAACTGTCTTTATTTTGGCGTGTGTGGATTTTATACAGTAATTCTCCCAGATTTCGCAGGCTGGTTTTGTGCATATCCACAATGTGCAAAACATTACAGGCATTTCGCCTGCTTTTTCCGTGCGAAAAGGCTTCCTTTTGCGCAAGAGATTTGCTATACTATTGGAAACCAAGCTGTTTGCAAAGGAGGTCGGCCCGATGATTCGCGTAGCACTGGTTGAAGACGAGGAAAGCAGTCAGCGCACACTGACAGAATATCTGGAACGGTTTTCGCAGGAGATTAACGAGAAGATTCACGTCTCCATCTTTCCGGACGGCGCGGAAATCGTCGAGGACTACCGCGGCAATTACGATATCATCCTCATGGACATCCTGATGCGCTACATGGACGGCATGGAAGCTGCCAGCGAGATTCGCAAGGTGGACAAGGAGGTCGTCATCCTCTTTATTACCAGCACGCCGCAGTACGTCATGAAGGGCTACACGGTGGATGCGCTGGATTATGTGCTCAAGCCCGTGAGTTACTTCGCTTTTTCGCAGCGGATGCAGCGCGCCTTGGAGCGCATGAAGCACCGCACGCGCAAATTCATCTCCGTTCCCTTCCAAGGCGGAATGCGCAAGCTGGATATCTCCCAGATTCGCTATATCGAGGTCGTCAATCACAGTTTGATTTACCATCTGGACGGCGAAACGCTGGAGGCGAAAGGCGTTCTGTCCGAATTGGAAGACGCACTGACGGCATACCACTTTTTCCGCTGCAACAAGTGCTATCTGGTCAATCTGGAACACGTCAACGGCGTGAACGAAAACTGCGCGGACGTGGACGGCGATCAGATTCAGGTCAGCCGCCCGAAGAAAAAGGCGTTTCTGGACGCCCTGAACAACTACATCAACGAGGTAGGCAAATGATGCACGTCGATTTGTCGCATACGCCGGGTCTGCTCTATGCGCTGGCGTACTGGCTGAGCAGCACCTTCTATATTCAATTGTATGGCAGCCCATTCAGCAAGGGCAGGAAATTCGGCATCAGTGCTGGATTTCTTGCCCTGATTGCCAGTTTCATGACGCTGACGGACGGCGTTTCCGCGATTGGCTTTTTCCCCTGCATGGGCGTGACGGTCGCGCTGATTTTTTTCTATATTCGCATTGCAACGCACATGCCATGGGCGAACGCGGGCTACTATTGCGCCCGCGCATTCATCTTGGGCGAATTTTCCGCGTCGCTGGCGTGGTATCTGTTCTATTTCTTCGTGACGGTGCCGGGGCTGCCGCTCACGGTTTGGACAACGATACTCGTTTTTGCTGCTGTCCACGCCATCATCCTCTACACCATGTTTCTGCTGGAACGGAAATACCGCGACGGCTCAAAGCTCATCAAGATTACCGCGCGGGAACTGTTCACCGCTGCCGTCCTTGCCATTGCCGTCTTTTCCGTCAGCAACATCAGCTTTGCCTTCACCGGAACGCCCTTTTCCAGCCAGTTCACGGCGGAAGTCTTCATCATCCGCACCACCGTTGACCTCGGCGGCGTCGCGATGCTGTTCGCCTATCACGTCGTCATTCTGGAAATCAGCACAGAGCGTGAAATGGAGCATTTGCAAGCGCTGCTGCACATGCAGTACGAGAGCTACCGCATTTCAGAAGAATCCATTGCCTTGGTCAACCAGAAGTATCATGACCTGAAGCACCATATTCAGCTGCTGCGCGCCGCCTCCGCCGCCGAGCGCACGGAGTACCTCGACCAGATGGAGCAGCAGATTCGCACCTACGAGGCGCAGAACAAGACCGGCAATCGCGTGCTGGACACGATTCTGACCGCAAAGACCATCCAATGCCAGAGCGAAGGCATCAGCCTAACCTGCGTCGCCGACGGACAGGCGCTGGATTTCATGAACCCGATGGACATCAGCGCCCTGTTTGGCAATGCGCTGGACAACGCAATCGAAAGCGTGAAGAAACTCCCGAACCCGGAGCAGCGCCTGATTCACGTTTCCGCCATGCGCCAGAAGGACTTTCTGCGCATCCGCGTGGAGAACTGTTACAGCGGCGAGCTGCGCTTTGTGGACGGTATGCCGACAACAACCAAGCGAGACGCGCGCTACCACGGCTATGGGCTGAAGAGCATCCAGAGCATTGCTAACAGCTACGGCGGGTCGGCGACAATTGATACGAAGGATGGATGGTTTGAATTGCGGCTGCTGCTCCCCGTGCCAAAGGAGAAAAAGGGAGAAACGGCAGAAAAGCGTGATGAAAGGACAAAAGCATAAAGAGGAAGGAACCCTGCAGGACAAGCGAAGGAAAGCATTGCTCCGCCCCTCTGCAGGGCGAAATTTCGCCGGGAAAGCCATTGACAAAGGGGCTGAAGTTTGTTACAATAACCGATAACCTACGGCAAACTGAGGCTGGAAGGTTCCAGTTTCGGAAAAAAAAGACGCATTACGAGGAGGATTTTCGCCCATGCTGCAAAAGGTTGTTCGGGAAGGTCTTACGTTCGATGATGTGCTGCTGGTTCCGGCCCGCAGTGAAGTGCTGCCCAAGGAAGTCGATCTTTCGATTCAGCTCACCCCTGTGATTAAGCTGAACATTCCGCTGATGTCTGCCGCAATGGACACGGTAACGGATTCCCGCATGGCCATTGCAATGGCGCGCGAAGGCGGTTTGGGCATCATCCACAAGAACATGTCCATTGCAGAACAGGCAGCGCAGGTTGATAAGGTGAAGCGCTCTGAGCACGGCGTTATCACCGACCCCTTCTTCCTCTCTCCCGATCACCTGATTCAGGACGCGGAAAACCTGATGGCGCGCTATCGCATCAGCGGCGTGCCGATTACCCGCGACGGCAAACTTGTCGGCATCCTGACCAACCGCGACCTTCGCTTTGAAACGGATTACAGCCGCAAAATCAGCGAAGTCATGACCAGCGAAAACCTCATCACCGCGCCCGTCGGCACGTCGCTTGAGCAGGCGAAGCAGATTCTGGCGAAGCACCGCATCGAGAAGCTGCCGATTGTGGATGAAAACGGTATGCTGCGCGGGCTGATTACCATCAAGGACATTGAGAAGTCCACGAAGTACCCGAATTCCGCTAAGGATGCCAAGGGCCGTCTGCTCTGCGGCGCGGCGGTCGGCGTGACGCACGATGTGTTCGATCGCATCGAAGCATTGCTGGACGCGAAGGTGGACGTGATTTCCATCGATACGGCGCATGGCCATTCCGTCGGCGTGCTGCGTCAGGTGGAAGCCATCCGCAAGCGCTTCCCGGATATTCAGCTGTTCGCGGGCAATGTGGCGACGGCGGCGGCAACCCACGACCTGATCTCCGCGGGCGTTGACTGCGTGAAGGTCGGCATTGGGCCGGGCTCTATCTGCACGACCCGTGTTGTGGCAGGCATCGGCGTGCCGCAGGTGACAGCGGTGGCGGACTGCGCGGAAGAGGCCGACAAGCACGGTATCCGCGTCATTGCTGACGGCGGCATCAAGTATTCCGGCGACATCGTGAAGGCACTGGCGGCAGGCGGCTCCTGCGTCATGCTCGGCAGTATGCTCGCGGGCACGGACGAGGCTCCCGGCGCGACCGAAATCTATCAGGGCCGTTCCTACAAGGTGTACCGCGGCATGGGTTCTCTGGGCGCGATGGAGCACGGCTCGAAAGACCGCTACTTCCAGGAGGACGCGAAGAAGCTCGTGCCCGAAGGTGTTGAAGGCCGTGTGCCGTATAAGGGAATTCTGGCGGACACCATCTTCCAGATGGTTGGCGGCATCCGCTCCGGCATGGGCTACTGCGGTGCGAAGAACATCGACGACCTGCGCAAAAACAGCGAGTTCATCAAGATTACCGGCGCGGGTCTGGTGGAAAGCCATCCGCACGACATCTCCATCACCAAGGAAGCCCCGAACTACTCCCGCAATTCTTAAGTCTCAGTATAACAAGCGCGGCATGGAGCAATTACGTTCCATGCCGCGTGTTTTTGTGGGGGTGATTAGCCGTTTTCCGCCGGGAACGCGTCGAACACAATGTCCTGAATGCGCATGATTTCCGCCGTGCCGTCCAGCGCTTCGTAGATGTACACCAGCGTGTAGGACACCGGCGCATCGGGCGTGACAACGGTGGTCTTGCAGAGCAGGCAGTAGTTCATACCGGAAACGACCTGCGTGCCGAGGATGGCAATCGGCTCATAGGTGTGGCCGACGAGCCCTTCCAGCGCCTTGTCGAACGCCGCTTTCACGTTCTCCGGGATATCCAGCGGGTCAGCCGCCCAGTTTACCCATGCACCGGGGAGAATCTCACCGTTCGCGTCGGTGGATTCCGCGACTTTCGGCGATGTTGCATCCGGCGCAAACACAATGTCTTGCTCATTCAGCAATTCCACGTCATCGTTCAGGCTGTAAAAAACATACACAAGCGTATAGCCAATCGTTTCGCCCGTCTCGTAGGAAATCTTTCGGCAGAGGAAGCAGTAGTTTGTTCCAGCGACAACCTGCGTGCCAAGGATGGCGATTGCTTCATAATTATAGGGTTCGCCGATGAGTTCATCCGTTGCGCGGTCGAAGATGTACTTCACGTCGTCGGGGATTTCCAGCGGGTTGCCTGTCCAGCTTTCCCATGCGCCGACGAGAAAATCGGGGTCAATATCGGGGTCAAATGCCATATCGGGGTCTTGGGCATCCTCCGCCAGCGCGGGGATTGCAAGGATTGCCATCATCAGGGCGAGGAACAGGGAAATCAGCTTCTTCATGGGGATGTACCTGCCTTTCAAAAAGTCGTTTTTTGATTCGCAATTGCGTTTTGTGTCGGGGAAAGTTATTCACCCGGCACTTAGAGAAACGATAGCGGCTGGGTGGTTGTTCCCGGATGGGAAAATTCTTTCTTTGGAGAATTGCATGTTCGCTGTAAGAAAAATTGCCCCATCTTACAGAAATGTCACACGGTACGGGCAAAATGTCACCCGATTCGATGGCGGGGCGGTCGGGCGCGTGGTAGAATAGACGTGTCAAAAGGAAATTCACCCGCGGAAATAGCGCGGCTTTTGAGGAGGAAAAATCATGGCATTGCTGGAAGCAAAGAATATTCGCAAGGTGTATGCGACGCGGTTCGGGGGCAATCAGGTACAGGCGCTGACGGATGTGTCCTTCACGGTGGATGAGGGCGAGTATGTCGCGATTATGGGCGAATCGGGTTCGGGCAAGACGACACTGCTGAACATACTGGCGGCGCTTGACCGCCCGACGAGCGGCACGGTGCTGCTGGACGGCAAGGACATCAGCGCGATTCGTGAAAATCAGCTGGCGGCATTCCGGCGCGATCAGCTGGGGTTCGTCTTTCAGGACTTCAACCTGCTGGACACCTTCTCGCTCAAGGACAATATTCTCCTGCCGCTGGTGCTGCAAGGCATGAACTGGCGCGAGATGGAGGCGAATCTGCTGCCGATTGCCAATCAGCTGCGGATTGCGAACCTGCTGGAAAAGTACCCCTATGAAGTCTCCGGCGGGCAGAAGCAGCGCGCCGCCGTGTGTCGGGCGCTGATTACGCATCCACGCCTGATTCTGGCAGACGAACCAACCGGCGCGCTGGATTCCCGCGCAACGGACGCGCTACTGGACGTCTTCCAGCAAATCAACCAGACTGGGCAGACGCTGCTGATGGTCACGCACTCGCTCAAGGCGGCAAGCCGTGCGGGGCGCATCCTCTTCATCCGTGACGGGCAGGTGTATCACCAGCTTTACCGCGGCGAAATGACGAACGAACAGTTCTACGAGAAAATCAGCGACGCGCTGACCGTGATGACGCGCAAGGACGCAATGGACGGTGAAATGGCATGAAGAAACCGCTGCTTTATCCCAAGCTGGCGTGGCAGGGCATCCGCAAAAACGCGGAAACATATCTGCCATATCTGCTGATGGGCATCCTGATGGTGGGCGTGTCCTACATCATGAATTATCTGACGCGGCCGGCGCTGATGGGCGCGCTCAGCATGGGCGGCACGACGCTGATGGTGCTGCAAATGGGCAAAATCGTCATCAGCGTGTTCTCGGTGATTTTCCTCTACTACTATTCCTGATTCGGCGGCGCATGAAGGAGTTCGGGCTGTACAATATCCTCGGCATGGGCAAAGGAAATATTGCCCGCGTGATGCTGTGGGAAACGCTGCTGACGGCGCTGCTGGTATTCGCTGGCGGTTTGCTGCTGGGGCTGAGCCTCTCTCGGCTGGTCGAAATGGCGCTGATTAACCTGCTGCACGCGGATTACACCGTGCCGATGGAGCTGTTCTATCCGGATGGCGTGACGTGGGTGCTGCTGCTGTTCGGCGGCATCTATGTGCTGATTCTGCTGGCGAACCTGTTGCGGATGCGCCTGAGCAACCCTGTGGCGCTGCTCAAGAGCGAAAACACAGGGGAAAAGCCGCCGAAAGCGAACTGGTTCTTTGGGCTGATTGGGCTGCTGATTCTCCTAAGCGCGTATTATGTGGCGGCAGTCAGCCAATCGCCTCTCGAAGCGCTGATATTCTTTTTCATCGCGGTGCTGATGGTGATTGTGGCGACATACCTGCTGCTTGTGTCCGGGTCGGTAACGCTGTGCCGAATGCTGCGCAGGAACAAACGCTACTATTATCAGACGCGCCACTTCATCAGCGTATCCGCCATGGCGTACCGCATGAAGCGCAACGGCGCGGGCATGGCGACCATCTGCATTCTCTGCACGATGGTGCTGGTCATTTTGACTTCGACGGTTTGCCTGTATGGTGGAACGGACAGCATGGTGGACGCCATCTGCCCGCAGGACATCAACCTGACGATAGGGTTGGAGGCGCGCGACGGCGAGGAAAACTGGAAACGACTGGACGCTATGCAGCAGATGGCGCTGGACGTGACAGAGGAAATGGGCTTGACGCCGGAAAACATCACATCCCAGCGCGCACTGGTGGCAACGGGAAAGGTGCAAAACGGCGATTATGGCATTATCACGGATGCAGATTCGCTCAAGGCGAACGTTTTGGAACTGACAGTGTATCCGCTGTCTGTTTATGAGCAGGCGACGGGCGAAACGGTGACGCTGGCAGACAGGGAATTGCTGTATGCGTCGTTCAAGACCAACGAAACGTTTTCCAGCATGTCCTTTTACGGCTCTGCGCCGTACCGCATGATTCGTGCGGAAAAGGAGCTGCCGAAGCGGCTGCTCAGCGCGGATTACCGAAGCGCATGGGGCTGCCTGGTTGTTTTCACCAACGATGCGGAAGCGTTCCGCAGCGAAATAACGGCGCTGGTCGGAGAGAAGAGCGGCGAAGCAATGATGATGGATCGTCTGGCGCTGCATTTCGACTTGGATTCGGAGGCGGACACGGACACGCAGGAGAAATTAGTCAAGGCACTCCGCAGCCGAAGCTGGGAAGCAATGAAGTCGACGGGAAAAGAATTTTACGGCATGTCCTCCCTGAATGTGGATACGCGTGCGCTTTGCCGCAGGGACTACCTTTCTTTCTTCGGCGGTCTCTTCTTCCTTGGCATGGTTCTGGGGCCGCTGTTCTCCATTGCGGCAGTGCTGATTATGTACTACAAGCAGATCTGCGAGGGCTATGAGGATGCGGAGCGCTTTGCCGTGATGCGGAAAGTGGGCTTAACGGATGCGGAAATCCGCCGGAGCGTCAATTCGCAGGTGCTGACGGTGTTCTTTGCGCCGCTGCTGATGGCGGGGCTGCATATGCTGTTTGCGATGCCGATGATTCGGCTGATTTTAGGGGCATTTGGATTGCATAATGACTCGCTGTTTTATGGAATCGGGATTGGATGCTATGTGGTGTTTGCGGTGATTTATGCACTGATGTATTTGCTGACATCGAGGCGGTATTATCGAATCGTGCGGTAAAGGGGAAGGGGAAAAGGACTAAGTCGCAGCGCCAAAAGGATAAACACGCGGG
>ERZ826242.1813-NODE-1813-length-21229-cov-7.555965_pt1 | contig 21229 bp, 26 predicted proteins | sample MGYA00519871_ERZ826242 | MGnify/ENA primary metagenome ERZ826242 (study PRJEB31778, sample SAMEA3449226) | human gut metagenome | biome: human gut; feature: human-associated habitat; material: faeces | place: United Kingdom | collected 2010/2012 ...
ATGACCCTTCGGGTATGAACCGAATGCTCTAGCCAACTGAGCTACTTCGCCATTTCTAACTAACGAAATATATTATAACCACAAAATGGAAGTTTGTCAAGAAAAAAAGGAAATATTTTTCAGGGACGAATCTAAAATTCCTTTATAAAGAGATTTTAGATTCGTCCCTGGATCACGTTTTATCTTCCTTCATCTATTTTTTCTGGTTCTTTAACAGATTCTTTGTGAGCCTTTGGAACTTCTGATCTTGACAATTTAGGCTTTATATTTCCTAATTTATCTTTTTCATCATCTTCATCAACCATATGCTGTTCACCATGTTCTTGTACTAATAGATTTATTTTATCATCCGTCATTTCATTTAAAGCTGCCAATTCAGCTGGATCATATCCTAAATCATCTTCGTTTTCTAAATCATCATTTTTATCAGAGCTTCCTGTTAACTTATCAAAGAAAACAAGTAAGAAATTTCGTTTTTTTGCAACATGTGCCATATCTTTTCTTAGTACCTACGATACTAAGAGATTCACCTCACTTTAAATTTAATAAACAATTCTATTTCTATATTAACATAATTATGTAAAAAAGTCAAGAAAAGCCTTTATAAAAGCCTTTTCTTGTATTATAGATTAATATTATGAATTACTATCCGTATCCTCATTTACATCATTTTGATCTTCTAAATTAGAAGAAACATTTTCTTCATTATCTTCTTTGTTTTCTTGTTCTTTATTAGGATCTTCTTGTGAATGATTGTTTTCTTGTTGTTTATTTAAATAAGTTTTATCAGTACAAGGAATAATAATATTTTTCTTTTTATCTTCTATACTTGGTTTTCCAGCAGAAATATGATCATAAACCGGAGAGATATTAAGTTCACTTCCATCTCCAGAAATTACTTCAATATTTTTTTGTTCTTCTGACATGATATCACCTCATTTTTTTTCATATATTATCATACCATTTATGAGAATTCAATAGTTTTAAGAAGATTATCATTTGACAATCATCGGATTTCATGTCATAATAGATGGTAATTTTAAGGGGAATTAAGGGAAAGGTGAGTAGCAGAATATGGAAATCGAAAAAACAAAAGCAATTATACAAGCAATTCTTTTTGCTGCTGGAAGAGAAGTAAAAATAGAAGAATTTATGTCTGTTTTAGAATTAGGAAAAGAGGAACTTATTTCTATTATAGAAAGTTTAAGTTCAGATTTAAAATCAACTTCCAGTGGAATTGAAATTATAAAGCTACAAGATTCTTACCAATTATGCTCGAAAAAAGAATATTATGAATATATTTATCCTATTATTGATAAAAGAAATAAGCCAAACCTTTCCAATGCAGCATTAGAAACTTTAGCGATTATTGCTTATAATCCTAAAATTACAAGAGCGGAAATTGAAAATATTAGAGGAGTAAGTTCGGATGGATCCATTTATAAATTACTTGAATATGGACTAATAGAGGATGCAGGAAAATTAGATGTTCCAGGAAAACCTACTTCTTATAGAACAACCAATCAATTTTTGAAAAAATTTGGATATCATAGTTTAGAAGACTTACCAGAACTTCCAAGATATAAACTAGATGAAAATGAACAAATTGTATTAGAAGAATTTGAGGCCCCTACACCCGCAAGGGAAGAGATAGAAGATTTTAAAGAAGAAAATGAAAATAAAAATGAATTAGGAGGCCAATAATGAAAGAAAATAAAGAATTTGTAAAAGAAATTACGAATATAGAAGATGATTTTGCAAAGTGGTATACGGATATCGTATTAAAAGCAGGACTAGCAGATTATACAGATGTAAAAGGATTTATTGCAATAAAACCATACGGATTTGCAATCTGGGAAGGAATTCAAAAATATGCAGATGGTAAATTTAAAGAGCATCAAGTAAAGAATTTATCGATGCCAGTATTAATACCAGAGAGCTTGTTAAATAAAGAAAAAGATCATGTAGAAGGATTTGCACCAGAGGTTGCATGGGTAACGGTAGGTGGAGGAGAAACATTAGAAGAAAGACTTTGTGTTAGACCTACTTCCGAAACAATTTTTTCAACGATGTATGCAAAATGGTTAAGCTCATGGAGAGAACTTCCATATTTATATAATCAATGGTGTAATGTTTTAAGATGGGAAAAAGAGACAAGACCTTTTTTACGTTCAAGAGAGTTTTTATGGCAAGAAGGACATACCATTCACGAAACGGCAGAAGAGGCAAAAAAATTCACATTAGAAATGTTAGATGTATATCAAGATGTAATAGAGAATTTATTAGCAATACCAGTTTTAAAAGGAGAAAAAACACCATTAGAGAAATTTGCAGGAGCAGAAAGTACTTATACTGTGGAAACATTAATGCATGATGGTAGAGCTTTACAAGGAGGAACTTCTCATTATTTTGGACAGAACTTTACAAAACCATTTGAGGTAAAATTCCAAAATAGAGAAGGAAAAGAAGAATACGCATATCAAACTTCATGGGGAATTAGTACAAGATTGATTGGTGCTGTTATAATGGCACATGGAGATAACCGTGGATTAAAGTTACCACCAAGAGTAGCTCCAATTCAAGCAGTAATTGTACCAATTGCAATCAAAAAAGAAGGAGTACTAGAAAATGCGAATAAACTGTATGAAAGGTTAAAAAAAGAATATCGTGTTGAATTAGATGGAAGAGATCAGTACTCTCCAGGATATAAATTTAATGATTGGGAAATGAAAGGAGTACCAGTTAGAATCGAGCTTGGACCAAAAGACATTGAAAATCATGTATGCGTGATGGTAAGAAGAGATACCTCGGAAAAAATAGAAGTATCATTAGACGAAGTAGAAAGAAAATTAGGAGAGATCTTAGAAGAAATTCAAAGAAATATGTATGATACTTGTGTGAAAAGGGTACAAGAAAAAACCACAATTGCCCATAATTTAGAAGAGTTTGAGAAGAATATAAACGAAAATCAAGGTTATGTAAAAACAATGTGGTGTGGATCAAACGAATGTGAAGAAACGATTCATGAAAGAACAGGGGCAAAATCAAGATGTATTCCTTTTAAACAAGAACACATTGGAGATACCTGTGTATGTTGCGGAAAGCCAGCATCTAAGATGGTGGTTTGGGGAAGACAATATTAGAAGGAAAGCTTTTTAATAGAATAAAATAAGTATAAAAATTAGATAGTAAAAAGGAATTGAAAAATGATAAAAAAACAGTTGTATTGACGAAAAGTACAACTGTTTTTTGCATCGTGGAAAGTATAATTTGCGTAAGTATATTTTAGAAATAAATGTTTACAATGATAATAGGGTATGTTATAATTTTTTTGGTAGTGAGAGGTGTAAGAAATGAACCAAATACTTAGTGTAGAGTTAAAAAAAGATAAGAAGAAAAAAACAAAGTCGAGTGGGCCTGTTGAAATAAAAAAAGTTATTGTATTTTTTTGTATTTTAACAATGATATTAGGAATTGGAATGACTGGTCAAGGGACTTATGGAATCGTAAAAAATATTGATAGCAATAAAAATACATTACAACAAGGAAATAATGCTAATGTAACAGTAGATCGTGATGGAAATAATATCATTATTCGCGTAACACATGATAAAGAGATAAAAAGATTAATATATCGTTGGAATGATGAAGCAGAAAATACAATAGAAGGAAATGGATCAAATACATTAGAACAAACAATTGAATTACCAGTAGGAAATAATAAATTGTATATTACAGTAGAAGATATTTTAGGAAAAACGACTCTATTCGAAAAAGATTATGTAACAGATGCAACAGAACCTCAAATAGCGATAGAAGCTAACGGAAATAAATTAAAAATAACAGCAAAAGACAATGTAGCATTATCTTATATTACTTATCGATGGGATCAAGAAGAAGAAGTTAAAGTGGATGCAGTTGAAGGTAGTGAAGCACAAATAGAATGCGAAATTGATATTCCAAGAGGTCAACATACACTTACCGTAGTTGCTGTAAACTCAAACAATAAAACAGTAACCAAAACACAAGAGGTAAAAGTAGTAACAAAACCTCAAATAACAGTTAATTATGATCCAAACGACTATAGTTATATTATTATGACCGCAACAGATGAAAATAGAATGGTAAAAATGCAATTCTCAATTAACAATGGACAATTATACGAGTTAGATTATAGCAAAGTAAATGAAAAGAAAATTGAATGGAGAACGCAAGTACAACCAGGAGAGAACCAAATTAAGGTATATGCAACAAATGGTGATGGAGTTACAGAAGAAGTAACTGTAAAATATCAATATAATCCATAATCTAATAGACCAAAAGGAATCCCTTTTGGTCTTCTAATATCATTTGAAGGAGTTATAATGAAAATAGAAGTTATTAATTTACTTACTTATTTTTTAGTTTATTCATTTTTAGGATGGATGCTAGAATCTATTTTTAAAACAATTTTGGAAAAAAAACCGGTAAATAGTGGATTTTTACATGGACCATTTTGCCCAATTTATGGTATTGGTGCGCTTATTATGTATCTTTGCCTAAGTAAGATAAAAACCAACGTATTTTTAGTTTTTATCATAGGTTTTATTGTTCTATCCTTATGGGAATATTTTGTAGGATGGGCTTTGGAGAAAATATTTCATACTACTTACTGGGATTATTCAAATAATAAATTTAATATTAAAGGAAGAGTTTGTTTATTAAATTCTATCTTTTGGGGAGTTTTAAGTGTTATTTTTATTTTTATGATTCATCCATTTGTAGCAGAGCAAATTGCAAAAGTACCACAAAGCATCATTGTTTATTTTTTAATTTTAATTTATACTTATATAATAATTGATACAATTATTAGTGTTGTAAAAGTAAAAAATATTACAAATAAATTAGAAAAAATTAAAGAAATTGGAAATACAATCAAAGAAAAGATAGAGCATTTAGAAATGTTAAAAAAATCAACCGATTTGAAAGAAAATACAATAGTTACTTTACAAAATGTAATAGATGATTTAAAATTAAAACAAAATAGGTTAAAACGTAAATTGTATAGACATACTTATCGTTTGAAAAAAGCTTTTCCTACAATGAAATCAGAAACAATTACTGAGATTTTAAATCAGAAAATTGATAAGATAAAAAACAAAAATAAGCAAAAGAGGAGTTAGAATGGTTCAGGAGATTTATATTATAGATGATACAACCAAAACAATTGATAAAATTAAGGAAATTTTTAAAGAAGAAGAAAATGAATATAAATTTAGTAATATAACAACAAGCGAAATTGAAATTGCTTTAAGAAATATACCATCCCTAATTATTATTAATGAAGATAACGTTACAAAAGATATTATTGAATTATGTAATATGATAAGAGCAAATGAAGATAATAGTATTACACCAATTATTGTAGAGTCTTCTAATCCAACCAAAGAACATATTTTTGAAGTAATGAAAACATCTGTTGAATATTATGTATTAAAACCAGTAGATGATCAATATTTATATTATATTGTAAAAAATTTAATGAGACTTATGTACGTAAATCGTAGAGTTAGTCCATTGACAGGATTACCAGGAAATGTTCAAATTCATGCAGAGATGAAAAAAAGAGTTTTAAATAGAGAAGAATTTGCAGTATTATATTTTGATCTAGACAATTTTAAAGCATATAATGATGTATATGGATTTTTAAAAGGAGACGAGATTATTAAATTTACTGCTAGAACAATTGTAAGAAATATACATAACTTAAAGGATAATGATAGTTTTGTAGGACATATTGGTGGAGATGACTTTGTCGCAATTGTTTCAAAAACAAATTATGAAGCTGTTTGTCAAAATATTATTGCAGAATTCGATCAAGAAGTATTACAGTATTATACGAAAGAAGATGCCGAAAAAGGATATATTGAAGTAATTAATCGTAGAGGAATATTAGAAGAGTTTCCGCTTACTTCGATTTCAATTGGAGTAGTAGAAGTAGATCCAGGAAGATTTGATAATATTTTAGAAATTGGAGAGGTAGGAGCACAGGTAAAACATAATGCGAAAACGGTAATGGGAAGTACTTATGTAATTAATCGAAGAAAAATAAGTGTTAAATAATAGGTGGTAATAAATCAATTATCATTAGTTCTAATACGAGCCTCCTAAGAATACAATGTAGAAAATAGCGTATTCTTAAGGAGGTTTTTCGTTTGGAAAAAATGCATATTGAGGAGCGTGCGTGTACATTAGCACATTATATAATAGATCATAAAGATACTGTAAGAGGAGCAGCAAAAAAATTTGGAATTAGTAAAAGTACAGTACACACCGAAATAACATTTCAGAACGGTAGAAATAAATCACCTATAATTCCAGAAAGTATTGAAATAAAAAAGGTTTTTCTAGCAAAGAAAAATCCAGTTGTAAAATTAGGACAAGAGTGCCTTTAGATGTTCATTTAATGGTAAAAGATGTTTTATCATATATAAAAAGTTTTATTATATTTGAACCAAGAAATGTTATTGTTCATTATGAATCTGCAAAAAATAAAGAAGAATTAAAAGAATGGATTAAATATATAAAAGATAATAACTGCAAAGTAGGAATAAGTATAAAGACTGAAACAAAGGTAGAAGAGATATATGATCTATTACCATATATACCTACTGTTTTAATTATGACTGTTGAACCAGGAAAGGTGGACAAGAATTAATTAAAAGTACAATTGATAAAATTAAAACATTAAGAAAATATATTGATGATAATAATATAGAGGTAGATATAGAAGTTGATGGAGGAATCAATCTAGATAATATAAAAGAAATAAATGAAGCAGGATGTGATATTGTAGTTGCTGGAACCTGTATTATCAAGTCAGAGAATATGAAAGAAACTATAGAAAAATTAAAAAAATTGAATATATAAATTAGTTGACTTAACATTTAGTTTAATATATACTAAAATAGTAAACTAGAGAAAAATATATAAAAGGAGGAGCATAATAAGTTATTATGCGAAAATGTATATGAGTAAAAATCAAGAAATACAAAGATTAATAGACCAATTTATAAAAACAAGAGAAGAGGTAAAAAGTGATGCATATACACCAGAAATACATCCAGGAAAAGAAGCATCACAAGATGTTTTGCAATATTATAGCAATACACAAGATGGTAGAGATTTGTTAAATGATTCATCAGACAGTTTATATTCACAATATTTAGAACAATTGCATACTATTTCTACTACTCTATGTGGTAGAGAATATACTGATAAAGAAAAAGTACTAAACTTATATGAATATATTAGATTAGCAGGTACATATGAACCATATTTTGAAAATGGAGATAAAAATGCTATTGGAGACTTAAGTCAGTCTGGATTAAACATCGCTTTAGCAGGAAAAGGAGTCTGTGCTTCACAAGCACAATTTATGAAAGATTCTTTATTATATTCTGGAGTTGAAAATAGTACATATTTACCAATATCATTATTATCTATGTGGAACGGAGATGTAAGAGATATAGGACATGCTGTAGTTATATCTGAATTAGACGGACAAGATTATTATTTAGATCCAACTAATTATATAGGAACATCAGATAGTTTAAGTGAAACATATGGAAGGGGAGAAATGATAGAACAAGAATCTGGGAATGAATTAGAAGGATATGTGGATCAAGAAAGATTTAGCAATGTAAGCCCGCTACAAGCTACAGAAGAAGAAATATCAAAGGCAAGATCAAGTGCTGCACAGTGTCTAATAAAACAATATGGAATAGATGAGATATCTAAGCAACTAGGAATTGCAGAATGCGGAGATTTAGAAAAACAATTATTGATATTAAATTATATTCAAGCTAACACAGTAGATCAGCATGGACTAGATTATGATAAGAAAACTACTTTGATAAATGGACAAGAGTTTGAGATATCAAAAGCTTGGGAATTATTTTGCCAGGCAAATGATATAGAATATACAATAGATTCTAGAACAGGAACAATATATAAAACCGAAATTGACGGAAAAGAGTACAATCTAAACCTTGAAAAAGTGATTGGAGAAGATCAAGAATTGACTCCTGCAACTTTTTCTTCAGAAGAAGGATTAATCTGGAGAGAATCTGATGAAAAAAAAGCAGAATATAAAGAATTAGTAGAGAAGACTAAAAGAAAAGTTTATGAGACAATGGGGATAGAACTAGAGGAACAAGTAGTACAAGATAAAGTAGGTGGTGCTAAGGAAATTATACCTGTTGGAGAACAAAAGCAAGAAGAACCACAACAAGATATAATGCAAAATTTACTATTAAGCTATGATGAAAGAGATATAACTCAAGAAAATCTAAATAGCGGATATGGAATATTAAAAGATTCATTAACTAAAGAGACTGAAAGAACAAATGATGAACAAATAATGGAAGAGGAAGATCCTCACAGACATGAGTTAGGTTAAATTTAATATCTAACTTTGAATAAATTTCCTAAAAAGCTTGATAACTAAAAAATGTGATAAAATACAAACATATTTAAAGAGTATAGTAGATAAAAAAAACCGTTTTTGGCGATTATTTTTTAATCTACTTTTTTTATTTTAATTTTTTAATAATTATAGATCATTTATATAAGAAAGGATGGTAAAATACATGAAAACAAAGTATATATTTGTTACTGGTGGAGTAGTATCTGGACTAGGAAGAGGAATAAATGTTACAAAAGATGTACCAAGAGAAGTAAAAAATATTGTGAGAGCAAGTAGTATAAAAAGTTCAAAGGCATATTCAAGATAATCACTTTGTTAAGTCAAAGTGAATTTTTTTTATTGTATAGTCAAAATCATTAGATTTTGGCTATACAACAAGGTTAAGTTTCCTTAATTTGTGCATATTTGCGAAGCAAAATGCACATTGGGCGAAGCCACTTTTCTTATTTTAGTAATATTTTTAGAACTTTAATAATAGTATTGAAAAGGAAGTAGGTGAGAATTTTGAAAAAAGCTTTAAATATTACATTTTATAATCCTAATACAGAAGAGCAAATAGTACAAGCTACGGCTGGAGTTTTGGCGTATAACTTGGCAGAGAAAGATGAAAAGATAAAATTTGATTATAATTTTCAAAACTCTCACTGTATAGAAGATGAAATTGAGATATAAAATTTAATAATATTAATTGAATAAAATAATCATATAAGATCGAAACAGATAATATTTTCCTTATTTATAGATAAATATGGATGCATTACATTTATCTTTTGCAGAGAGTACAGATATAGATTATTTTATTACAACTACAAATTAAAACTATTCTCAAAAAGAGAGTAGTTTTTTGTTGCTTTTTTATAAGTTATATGCTAAAATGTAACAGAACGAATAAAAAGTTACTGACACAAAACAATATATAAGAAAGTGAGAAATTAAGTTATGAAAATTGCAGCATATTGTAGAGTTTCAACTGAAAAAGAAGCACAAATAGATTCTCTTGAAAAGCAAATAGAGTTCTTTAATGAATTTACTAAAAAGAACGGTTATGAGTTGTACAAGCTATATGCAGATGAAGGAATTTCTGGAAAGCAAATAAAAAATAGAAAACAATTCCAACAAATGATGAAAGACGCAAAGGCAAAAAAATTTGAAAGAGTAGTTGTTAAAGATGTTAGCCGTTTTGCTAGGAATACAGTAGATTTATTGCAAAGTATAAGAGAATTAAAATCTTATGGAATACAAGTAGATTTCTTAAATAATGGCGAAGTTATGGAAGGTGGATCAGAATTTATATTAACTATTTTAGGTGCAATGGCACAACAAGAAAGTGCAAATATGTCTAAAAGAGTTAAATTTGGAAAAGACATTACAGCTAAAAAAGGGAGAGTACCTAATTTGGTATTTGGTTATGACAAAATACCAGGTGAAAAATATACATTAAAAATAAATGAAGAAGAAGCAAAAATTGTAAAAGAAATATTTGAAAGCTATGTATACAAAGGAATGGGAACAACAAAAATTGCTTGGAAATTAAATGATAGAGGAATAAGAACAAAGAAAACAAAGTCAAAATGGGTACAAACTTCTATTGTAAGAATGCTAAAAAATCCAATATATACAGGTAGAGTAACGAATAAAAAATCAGAAATTACTGACTTTATAACAGGATCAAGAAAAGATTTACCAGAAGAAGATTGGATTGTTGCTGACAAACCAGAAATGAGAATTATATCAGATGAATTATTTAATAGAGCCCAAGATATCTTAGACCAAAGGTCAAATGAATTTAAACTAAACAATAAAAGGGAAAAAACAGAATATGTATTTAGTACACTTATCTATTGCAAACATTGTGGTTATTCATTTAGAAGAATAAAAAGGAAATATAAAGCAGATGGACCAGAATATATAAGATGGGTATGTAGTGGGAGAAATTCTATGGGGGTAAATCATTGTCCTAATACAACTGTTATAGATGAAGAAGATCTCTTAAATGCAATAAAAGAATATCTAAAAAGTATAATTTCAAATAAAAATAATTTTATAGAGTCAGTTGAAAGAGAATTTGAAAAGATAAATAAATTAAGGGAATGTAATGAACGTAGTGAAGAAAGTTTATTACAAGAAATTGAAAAAATAACAATAAAAAAGCAAAAATATATGGAAATGTTTCAAAATGAAGTAATTAATATGCAAGAACTAAAAAAATATACAAATCCATTAAATGAAAATATTACAAGATTGGAAAGAGAACTAAAACTAATTACATCAGAAATAAAGGAAAAAGTTGTTTTAGAAAAGGAATTGACAAAAACAATAAGTACAGTAGATGATATTTTAAATAATGAAACGATTACAAATGCAATGCTTAAAACAATAATAGATGTCATTGAAGTAGATAGTGAAGGAAATGTAGAAGTAAGATTAAAATTATTAAATGAAATTGGAAGTGGGCCTATGGTAATTACGAATTTTGATGATATAAATTCCACCGTTACGAAAAGTAACAACAGTACACAAAGACGTAAGTGAAAGATTACTTAAGATAAATCCAAGCTTAGCAAGTGAAGTAAGGAAAGTATTAGATGAAAATAAAGCAGAAAGACACATACGAGGTGGAATGGCAACAAAACTAAAATATTGCCATGGGGAAGAGCCAAAAATAGGATAGACATTTCTTAAATTAACGCTTAAAGTTCGAATAGCTAGAAAAAGGTTAGTGTTTAGGATGAATTACGCTAAATATTAACCTTTTTCATTACGTAGGAAATTTCGTTAGAAATTTCTGGAGTAATAAGGTTAAGTTACATCAGTCTGTGCGATTGCGAAGCAATCTGTACATTGGGCGAAGCCACTTTTCTTATTTGATGGAGTTATATTAAATTAACATCGTAAAAAAGAAAAGCTATAATTGTTGTGAAAATAAGGAGAGTAGAGAATGAAGGAAGAATTAGAAAGAACAGAAAGATTAATAGGAGAAGAAGCAATCAAAAAAATACAAAGGGCAAAAGTTGCTATTTTCGGAATTGGTGGAGTAGGATCTTTTGTAGTAGAAGGATTGGTAAGAGCAGGAATTCAAAAATTTATATTAATCGATTCGGATACAATAAGTAGATCAAATTTAAATAGACAAATTCATGCAACTCAAAATACAATTGGACAAGATAAAGTAGAAGTAATGAAGAAAAGAATTTTAGAGATCAATCCAGAAGCACAAGTAGAAGCAAAAAAAATATTTTTTATGCCAGAAACCAAAGAACGTATTTTAGATTCTAGTATACAATATATTGTAGATGCAGTAGATACTGTTACTGCAAAGATTGAAATTATATGTGAGGCAAATAAACTGGGAATTCCTGTTATATCAGCGATGGGAACAGGAAATAAATTAAATCCAGGTTTATTCGAAATAACAGATATTTATAAAACGAGTGTATGTCCATTAGCAAAAGTAATGAGAAAAGAGTTGAAAGCAAGAGAAATTTCAAAATTAAAGGTAATATATTCGAAAGAAGAACCAATTAGAACAAAAAAACTAGAGGAAAAGAAACCTATTCCTGGAAGTATATCTTTTGTTCCATCTGTAGCAGGACTTATGATAGCAGGAGAAGTAATTAAAGACATTATAAAAGAAAATTAGAAGAATTTATGATAGTAGTTGGAAATCTTTTGTAAATTTTTGACGAACTCAAAAACAAATCTTAGCATAATATATAATAGCCTATTGTTTTTGAGGTGATAAGAGTGAAAAAAATAAGGAAAGGCGATATAGTAGGAAGAATATCGTATGGAAAAGATATTTTATTTATCGTAAATCGAATTTTAGAATGTAATGATAGAAAAATAGCAATATTAAAAGGACTTACTCTTCGCATTGAGGCAGATGCACCTATAGAGGATCTAGTTATTATGGACAAAACGAGGATTCAAAATCATATGAGAAGTTTGGACAAAAGATTAGAAACTCGAGTTAATAAAATTATTGGTATTACCCAAAAGGTTTCTCCTATGTTTAAACAGAGAATACAGAGAAATACCAGAGATCATAAAACAATTTATACAGGGAAAATATTACATTTAGACGGTGATAAAAAGTATACAGACAAATCTTTAAAATATTATCGAGAGCTAGGATTAAATGCAGTTGTCCGAAATATAGCAGAAAATAAACAACCATTTTTGGTAAAAAGTTTACTGGAAAAATATAGACCAGATATATTAGTGATTACTGGTCATGATGGAATGATAAAAACAGGTACAGGATATCACGATATATATAATTATAGAAATTCTAAATATTTTATTCGTACTGTAAAAGAGGCAAGAAATTGGGACAAAAACCGACAATTAGTTATATTTGCAGGAGCATGTCAAAGTTTTTTTGAAGCATTAATGTCAGCAGGTGCTAATTTTGCTTCTTCTCCTGCTAGAGTATTAATTGATTTTGCAGATCCTCTCATTGTTGCAGAAAAGATAGCAACAACAGAAAGCTATAAATATGTAACAATAGAAGATATTGCACCAGAATTAAGAGATGGAATGAGTGGAGTTGGGGGAACTGGAGCGAAAGGAAAACAAGAAATACTAACAATGTAATTTGAATGTAAAGATAATGTAATACAATTGTAATAAATAGGATATAAATCGATAGAAGTACTGAAAAATGTACCAACACAAGGTACTGACATAAGTACTTCTTTTTTGACATTTTTTTTAGCCGATGATATAATAAAATCATCTTAGTAAAGTAGGTGATAGAATGATTTGCAAAGATGATATAACAAATCTAAAAACTGACATAGGAGAAAAAATTGGACAAAAGATTATTGTGAAAGGCTCCTTAGGTAGAAGCAAATCTTTTGAAAAAGAAGCCACAATAGAAAAAGCATACCCAAATATATTTATTGTAAAGTATGAAGAAAATAATCGAAATGTAACTTATAGTTATACCGATGTTTTAACAAGAACTGTGGAAGTTCAAGTCTTTAATGGAGAAGAATATAGCCCATTAATACCACCAGCAGAAATAAGTAAGAAAAATAGATTATAAGGTAAGTTTTTTATAAGAATAGAGTGTTTTGCAATTGTATAAATATAACTAACTTAACCTTGTTATTCTAGAAAGATGAAAAAAATAAAATGTAATAGAAAAGAAAATTCCTAAGAAATTAGGAATTTTTTTTTGACTTTCTCAATATATATTAATAGAAAAATAAGATTAAGGAGGGAAAGTATGAAACTCGACATAGAGAAAGAAAATATTTGTGCAAACAAATTAATGGAACATAAAATAGAAAATCTAGTGATAGAAGGAGACATTATTGTTCCTGATGTTAAACCAGACATAGTAAGTAGTATTCATACAAATGGAAATATTTGTGTGTATAAAAAAGAGATCGTAGATGGAAAAATCAGAATCGATGGAAGTATTCATGTCAATGTTATTTATTTTGCAGATACAGAAGATGGAAATGTAAGAAGCTTAAATACTAATTTAGATTATTCAGAATGGATTCCGCTAGGAAATAGTAGAGAGCAAATGGATTTAAATTTAGAGTTAAATTTGAAGTCAATGGAATGTACAGTATTAAATGGAAGGAAAATAAACATCAAAGCTTATGTAGAAGCAAAAATTAAAACATATTTTAATGATTCTATAGAAATTTTAAAAGATGTAAAGAATATGGAAGAGATACAAAGATTAAATAAGAAAATACAAATCGATTCTTTGGTAGGGAAAGGAAGTACAAAGACATATGCAAAAGATACTCTTATGATCGATAATGCAGATCAATTAGCAGAAGTATTAAAGTCAGAAATTAGGATTATAAATCGAGATTTTAAAATTAGTTATAACAAAATTCTTGCTAAGGCAGAACTTGCTGTTCATATTTTATATTTAACGGAAGACAATCGAATATCTCATATTGAAAAACAAATACCAATTATGGGATTTATTGATATTCCAAATATTTCAGAAGAACATATATGTGATATTAATTATAATTTAAGAAATATTATCATTAAGCCAAATGACATGGAAGAACATTCTATTTATGTAGAGATTGAAATTGATATTGGAAGTTATGTTTATGAAACGAAAGAAATTGATTTAATTCAAGACTTATATAGTCCAGAAGTAGACTTAACTTTTATTCAGAAAAAGGTAAATGTAATGACAGGAATAAAATCTACGAGAGAGATTTGTAGCATAAAAGAAAGAATAGAAGCAGAAGAAATGAGGGAAAGTCAAATTTATGATACGAGTGTGATTCCAATTATTCAAAACATTACAGTTATGAATGGGAGAGCTGTTTGCGAAGGAGAGGTAAATATAAATTTTCTATTTTCATCTAATCATACAATTCGAGTAGATAGTAGAAAAATAAATCTTCCTTTTCAATATGAAATGAATATAGATGGATTACAAAATAAAAATGATATCGACATTCATGTAGAAGTAAAGCAACAGAATTTTATTATTTTACCAGATGGAAAAGTAGATGTAGTAATCGATTTGGAATTGGAAGCTAAAATAGAGAGAACTATAGAAATAAATGTAGTAGAAGATATTACTTCAGAAGAAAATCAAATTTGTAAATTATATAGTATGATAATTTATTTTGTAAAACCAGGAGATACTCTTTGGAATATTGCTAAAAAATTTAAAAGTACAGTACAAGATATTGTTACATTAAATCAATTAGAGGACGAAAATAACATTTATCCTGGAGAGCAACTATTAATTCCAAGATATGTTTGCAAGAATAAAAGAATTTCTGCATAAAGGTAAAAGATGGATCGTATTTATTCTAGATGGAGAATTCGAATTCCAAAGATAAAAGAGAAAAGAAATAGAAAAAAATTAAAAATAATAGTTATTTTTATCATTGCTATTTTAACGGTTATTGTTAGTATTCGAGCAGTAAATCCTATTTTTGAAAAGATGAGTGAAGCAGAAGCAAAGGCAATTGCAACAAAAATATCGAATGAAAAGGCAACTGAGGTAATGGCAAATTATAAATATCAAGATTTGGTTACTATTATGAAAGATAATAATGGAAATATTACAGCAATAACATCGAATATCATTCCGATTAATGAAATTATTTCAGACGTAGCAGTAAAAATACAAGAAGAATTAGATAAAGTAGAATTAAAGGAAATTAATATACCAATAGGAAGTTTTACAGGGAGCAAAATTTTAGCAGGAAGAGGACCAAATGTTAATATAAAATTAAAAACAATTGGAGACGTAGAAACAGATTTTAGAAGTGAATTTAAAGAAGCGGGAATTAATCAAACATTGCATCGACTTTATTTGCAAGTAGATTGTAAAGTTGCAATTTTAACACCGTTTCAGACATTAGAAAGAAATATATCAAACCAAGTTATTTTAGCAGAAAATGTGATTGTAGGGATTACTCCTAATACTTATTATAATTTTGAAGGAATGACGACAACACAAGAAGCACTAGAAATTATGGAATAAGAAAAGCGGTTTCGCCACATGTACAGATTGCTTCGCAATCGTACAAACTAAAGAAACTTAATCTTGTTACTTCAGAAATTTCTGATGGAATTTCCTACGTAATAAAAAAAGTATTACATCTTGTAATACTTTTTTATATTAAGTTCTTAGTGACTTCTTGGAGTTGTTTCCCTGGTGGATGGGGTTAAATCTCTAATATCTAATGTAGGATTTAATTCTTGAATTTGGGATAAATAATCTTTCATTTTAGCGATTATTAGATCGGGATTTTTTTCCAATAGAGTCATTATTTTTCTTTGCACAGGTAAAGACGAGAAATTTTCAAAAGCATTCAATTTGGAAATATCGCTTAAACTACGAGCCATACTCTCATCTAAAGCTCTAGCTAAGAAAGCATTATAAGATTGACTGATAGATTCCTTTTGCTTATTTAAGTTAATATAAGTATCTGTATCTGGTTCTTTTGCTATTGCAATTACATTATCGATTGTCTTCATAAAAGGATTTACAACTTCACAATCTTGAAATAAAAAAGGTTTTTCTTTTTTTATACTCTGAATCATATTGATGGAATGATTAATATGTGTATTGTCTGTATAGATTACAATTTTTTCATTGCGACCTCTTTTTTCTGATGCCATTTCAGAAATATAATCATCAGATTGAAACTTTAAATAAAAAGGGGCATTACCATTTTTATTTAACAGTTCAGTTACTAAACCAATTTCATTATCTCTAGTAGGATTTAAATAAATTCTAAGTTCGACTGATGGTATATTTTCTTGGAAATTCTTCGTTTCAATATGAAAGAATCCAATATCAGATCTGTTTTTCTCTTGACCGAATTTGATTGCTATCTACAATTTGACCATTTCCTTGCTGTTGCATAATATGATATCTTTTACTATTTCTTAGAAAATTTAAAAACATAGATTCTTCTGCTTTGTGACTTTTTCCTGGTTCTATTTTTCCGGCAATACTTGTTAAAGCACAATAAGAATTAGGATTTCCTTTTTCAGCATGAATAATATAAGCATATAAATATTGTTGAATTGCACCTTTCAAACTAGAAAAAGGATAATTTTTAATTCTGGCATTATGCTTTAATGGTTCTACAAAATTTTTTCTTTCTAAGTCTAAAGTTTTTAAAAGTTGTGAAGAATCAGCATGTTCTAATTTTTGCTTTACACCTGAAGGTAAAGCAAGAGTTTTTTCTTTTTTAAAGAGTTGTTTTACCTTTTTGAAGAAAGGCAAAGCATTTACCTTTTCTCTGAAAGAAGGTTTGGAATGAGAAATTTTAGAAGTATTTTTCAACGGTTGAGTAGCGGTATCGGAACTAGTTGGTATGGCAATAGCTTTATCGTAAGAGGGTGAAGGTCGAGAAGAGGTAAGATCTTTTTGCCTTAAAAAATCATTTTGGAATGCTTCTTCTGATATTTCTACATATACAGCCATATATTCATCTAGGTAGGCTTTTCCTTGTAATCGTGCTGTTGCTAATTTTTCTTGTAAATGTGTGTTTTCTAAAATTTCTTTTTTTATTTTGGATTTATAGGAAGGTTTTAAGATAATAGCCATCTGAATAGCATTTTTATCATTTTCTATAATATTCATAGCCTCATCTAGAAATTTACTACCATTCAATTTGTGATCTATTACATTACATAAGCTGGAACTTCCTTGAAAGATAGTTTTTAATTTTAATAAAGTAATTGTACTTTCTAGAGAAAGTTCTTGATTGTATAGTAAATTTATTTTATCTAAATTAATTTCCATGGAAGGAATTCCTGTAATTTTATCTACGCCCATTTTTCTTCTTTCATAAGGAATTGTATTTAGAACTTGTACTGTGTTCATTGAAGAAGGATCTGTAATCATTAAAGATGGAACTTGAAATGCAGAAGAGTCGTTCTCATCGATATAATTCCAAAAAGTAGCACTAAAAGATTTTCCATATCCTTCTACAATTTTTTCAATATCAGAAGTTTCGAATAGAGTATGTAAATCCGTTACATCAGAAAAAGAATCGATTTCACATATAACATGTTCGATATCTTTCCTTTTAGTCTTTCGCTTAACAAATTCTAATATGGTACTTTTTAATTCTGGATAGCGATTAGAATGAGAAAGCTTAGAAATAGAACGTCTTAGAGGAAGGAGGAATTTTGGATTTATAGTATAAGCGGATTTTTTTGGTTCATAATAAATAGCATATTTTCTAGAAGCAGGTTGAACCTTTTCATATTCAGAATAGAATTCATCATTTGATTCTTTAGAAGCCCAAACTAAACCGGGTGTATTTTCAAGTTTATAGGTGGGAAATCCATTAATATATTTAGCATGTAAACGATTTAAATTAATTTGAGAAGATTGATCGATATAATTAAGAAGACTAACAAATCTTTGTCTAGAATTATTTATTTGATCAGTATACTGTATTTTATCTTTTGCCATGAATGAATAACACCTCTGTAAAATAATTTATATTTTAAAAGAATTAGATCATTAGATTACTTTGTAATCGCATGGACTAATATAACTTAACCTTGTTACTTTAGAAAAATTTTTAGATTTTTCTTATGCGATAAAAAAGATCTAATATTTTAAGTGTAGTGTATAATAAAATTATAAAAAACACAATAAAATAAAAAAATATACAGAAAAACCGCCAGCATCATAAAATCTGCTGGCGGCGGATGAATTAGTCACCTAAGAGAGCAAGTACAAGAGAAAGATTCAAAAAACCTCCTCTGAAGAAAGTTCCTTCATATCTTGCCCTTGTTTCTTCAGTGGGATATAAAAAGAAACCTAATCCTTTCTTGCTTAATAATCTCCGCAGTGCATCTTTACTTGGTGTCTCCATAGGGATCTCCTCCTTAAATGTTTATAGAACTTTATTATACCACAAATTTACATAAAATTCAAATTGACTATTATATTGTATAAGAAGAACTAAAAAAACAATATAAAATAGTAAAAAAATTGTTTTTAATAGAAGATAATTTGATTCATAAACTTAAGAGTCGATAACTGAAATAGTGGCTAAAGTATCTCCAAGCTGTGTAAAAAAAACTGCTAATAATTCAATCTCTTTTTGAGATTTATTTTTAGCAATTGTACACGCTAATGTAGAAATAAGAGTAACAAATTCACAAGATCCCATAAAACCACCTCTTATAAATAAGATATGAATTGGTGTAGAAAAAAGTGAATAAATAGTATGAAGAAAAAATTATTGATATATAATAATAAAATGTTATAATGAAAATATAGAGGAATTACACAGAAAATGAGACGATATGGAAAAGATAAGTAAGAGAAGGGAAAAAGAAGAATGATAGAGCAGGGCTTGGTCGTAAAACCAGAATTTGAAAATCTTAGCAAATATTTAGAATTTGGGGAGAGAACAAAAGGAAATAAAGAATTGGAAAGGATTGTAGAAAAAATAAATGGAGTAACAGAAGGACTTACTATACGAGAGTTATTATTATGGATGAATCGAAATACAACGAGAATTCATAATAAGCATGATAATAGAAAATTTAAAAGAAATGCAGTTGAGATCTTATTATCAAGAGAAAGAACTGGTTGTTGTGACAGTTCAACTTTATTTACAGCTTTAGCAAGAACTAAGAATATACCAACTATGCAAATTATTACATTTAATAAAGAAGAACCAAATAACGGACATTTCTTTACAGGATGCTATTTAAAAAATAAAGAAGGAAAAGGGGAGTGGGTGTTAATTGATACCGATTCTCCCATTAAAGATGTTAGAGATGTAGTATTATTAAAATTAAATAAAGAGAAAAGAAATATAGATAGAAGATATTATGCATATGCTTATGTAAATGATTATGCAAATGTAGAATATGAAGGGATAAAAATGGACTGTATTTCGAATTTAGTAAGAATTCAAAGAAGAGTATATGAACAATGTGATAAAAAAGATTTTAAAGAAGAGTATTATAGAGAATAATAAATACACAACAAAAAACCTCGGAAGTATGAAACTTCTGAGGTTTGTATTTTTGAAAATATTATCTTTTTGAGAATTGTGGAGCTTTTCTAGCCTTTTTAAGACCGTATTTCTTTCTTTCTTTCATACGAGGATCTCTTGTTAAGAATCCGTTTGATTTTAATACAGGTCTATATTCGTTATTCGCTTCTAATAATGCTCTAGCAATACCATGACGAATAGCACCTGCTTGACCAGTAAATCCTCCACCTTGAACTTTACAAATTACATCATATTTGCTTAATGTATTTGTAACTGTTAAAGGTTGTCTTACGATTACTTTTAATGTTTCAATTCCAAAATATTCATCAATTGCTTTCCCATTAATTGTAATAGATCCTTTTCCTTCAACTAATCTTACTCTAGCGATTGCATTTTTTCTTCTACCTGTTCCACAAAACATAATTTTTTCTACTGCCTTTGCCATTTAAAAATTCCTCCTCAAATTAAAATTCCCATTTTTCTGGTTTTTGTGCTGCATTTTCATGTTCGCTACCTGCATATACTCTTAATTTCTTTAGCATTTTTGCTCCTAAAGAATTATGAGGAAGCATTCCTTTTATAGCAAGTGTCATTGCTTTCTCTGGATTTTTGTCCATCATAACTCTAGCTGTTGTTTCTTTCATTCCACCAATATATCCAGAATGATGTCTATAAATTTTTTGATCTAATTTTTTTCCTGTGAAAATTGCTTCTGCACAATTTAGAATAATTACATGGTCACCAACATCTAGGTTTGGTGTATAAGTTGGTTTGTGTTTACCTCTTAATAATTTAGCAGCTTCAGTTGCTACTCTACCAACTGGTTTTCCAGCTGCATCAATAATATACCATTTGCTTTCTATTTCATTTCCTTTTACACTATATGTAGTATTGTTCATGGTAAAAATACCCTCCATTTCAAAATTTTAATAATATATATGAAATAATTATCCTAGGCTACCGGGGAGAAGCTAAGATGAATTATCATATGTCTAATTTAATAATATTGTAAATAAACATAATACGCACCTTTACAATATAAGCATAATAATTCTAATACATCTATTGGGAAAAGTCAAGAGAAAATACGAAAAAAGCTATATTAATTTACATAAATGTAGAAGTAAGAGGGAAATAAGGAACGGACCTTAAAATCCCGAAAGGGAGGGACTAAGGGACAGAACTCTTTTTCTTTGTATAACAAACAAAAAAAGAAAAAGTACTTTACAAAAAAAGAAAAAAGCTTTAAGATAAAAATAGAGAAAAATGT
>ERZ826242.1815-NODE-1815-length-21209-cov-4.188050_pt1 | contig 21209 bp, 16 predicted proteins | sample MGYA00519871_ERZ826242 | MGnify/ENA primary metagenome ERZ826242 (study PRJEB31778, sample SAMEA3449226) | human gut metagenome | biome: human gut; feature: human-associated habitat; material: faeces | place: United Kingdom | collected 2010/2012 ...
GTTACAGGCGTATCCGCCGATATTTAGCCTTGTCGCTTAAAGCGACTGAGGAGCATGTGACTTTAGTCATGTGAGATCCACAAAGCATAGAATCAATGATAAGATAAATCTGTTTTATTGACTCCATATTTTGCACAAAGGAGAGAATGTGTATGAGAAAGAAAAGTAAAAGTGCAGCGATACTGGCTGTGGTCATGGCGATGACACTGGCAGGAAGTTCCGCAGTATATGCTGAGGAGAATTCTTCTGCGAAAACAGCTGAAACGGATGATAATGAAAAGGAAGACACGAGAGCAGCAGAGAATGAACCTGCTCCATGCAATGAAGGCGAACATGAGCTTATAGAAAGCAAAGTTGTTCTGCCAACCTGCACAGAAAGAGGTTATACGATCTACAAATGTAAAGTGGATGGCTGCACCTACGAAGAAAAGAGAGATGAGACAGCTGCACTTGGTCATGAACTGAAAGAAGTTTCTATTCAGGAGGCGACAGCAGATAAACCAGGTGTGATCACATATAAATGTCAGAGACAGGGATGCGATTATACAGAACTGGCGGAGATTCCGGTCAAAAATACGAATGCTGTTGATGGTAAAACAGATGATGCAGATACAAAGACGGATGAGAAGCCGGGAACAGATGCTGACGGCAAATCAGAAGATGGCAAAACAGATGCTTCAGAAGAAAATAAGAATTCTAATACAGAAAATGCTTCCGTAGATAAAGACAGTACTTCCGGAAAAACAGAACCCACTGATTCAGATACTTCTGCCGATAGTAAAAATGAAGGTGCAGAGAAAGACCTGCCAGAGGAAGATATTGATGAAGAATATGCTTCTTATGCGTCTTCAACTTCTACAGACATTGTAACGGAGTATGATCCGGAAACTGCAGTTGGTACGATTCGTGTTGCAAAGAAAGATTCGGATGATCCGACAGAAACAGAGGAAGTTACCGGTATGACAGTTCCAGCGGGAACGACAGAAATCAAGAAAGATGCCGATGGAAACATCACGGATCTGGCAGTTTCTACAGCTATTGATGAGGTTAAAAACGGATTTTCTCTGACAAGTGAGAATAAGAAACTTCATTCGATTTCTATTAGTGATAAGAAAAATCCGAAAGATCATTGGATCACGCTGAGTGCAAAAGAATCTGCCACTGAGCTGGGAATCCGTCTCCGCAATGGAAATAATAAAATTATTATAACACTTACGGAAAATGAAAAACCATTGAATATCATCAAGGTTTCTGACACAGAGAAAGATGTGATTTTGATGACTTCCACCGATGGAACCTGTGTGATCAATAAGGCGGTTCAGAATATTTCGGTGGATAAAGATGGGAAATATTCAGATAAGAAAACTCTGGGCAGAAAGAACCAGATCATTCTGAATGATGTAAATGGAAGTGCTCCATATCTGGAACTTGAGTATGTGAAAGACGAGGTTGCAACGACATCTGCATCTGAAAAAGACGAAGATGCTGCAAGAAATTTGGAAACTAAAAATACCAAAGCAGGAGATTCTGAATCCAAAGGTGCTGAAGCGGAGAAACAGAAAGATCCGGATGAAGAATTATACTGGATTCAGCCGTATGGGGAGGAAAACCAGGAACCGATCGTAATCACAGTTTATAAGAAATAAAAGTGTTTTTACAACAGATATGTCTGGATTTTTTATGTGAGTAAAAAAACAGGTCATTATCGTCCGAAACAGGAGATAATGACCTTGTTTATTTTTGTATACAATTTTACAGGATAGTCAATCCGGACGTGGTAAGCAGATTAATACTTACCAACAACGGTTGCTTTGAGCAGATTTGTGTTGCCAGGATGTCCAAGAGGAACACCAACTGTAAGAACAACGATATCTCCTTCTTTGACATAACCGTGTTCCTCAGCTGCTTCTGTAGCGTGAAGAAGAAGAATCTCCATGCTGTATTCCTCTTTGGTCAGGAGTGGCGTTACACCCCAGATCAGGTTCATTTGACGCCAGGTACGCTCATCCGGAGTACATGCAATGATCTGGCATCCCGGACGATATTTGGAAACCATGCGTGCAGTATTTCCGGAACGGGTAACTGCGATGATCGCTTTTGCGTTCAGGTCGATTGCTGTCATGCAGGTAGCATGAGAAATAGCGGTAGTTACATTTGTAGCATGATCTTTTGAAGAAGTGCTGAACTGTTTATTGTAGTCAACATCAGCTTCTGTACGAACTGCAATTTTAACCATTGTCTTAAGTGCTTCAATTGGGTATTTACCGGCAGCAGTCTCACCGGAAAGCATGATCGCACTTGTTCCCTGATAGATCGCGTTGGCAACGTCAGTAGTCTCTGCACGGGTTGGACGTGGATTCTTGATCATGGAATCCAACATCTGAGTAGCTGTGATAACCTGTTTGCCGGCACTGTATACCTTTGCAATGATATCCTTCTGGATAACCGGTACGTCTTCGAGTGGAATTTCAACACCCATATCACCACGGGCGATCATGATACCATCTGCAGCTTCAATGATGCTGTCGATGTTGTCAACACCCTGCTGGTTCTCGATCTTTGCGATGATTTTGATGTCATGTCCGCCGTTTTTCTCAAGGATATCACGGATTTCTTTGACATCGGCAGCAGTTCTGGTAAAGGAAGCTGCAATAAAATCATAGCCTTCTTTAATACCAAACAGGATATCATCGTGATCTTTTGGGCTGATAAACGGCATGTTTACTTCTACACCAGGGAGGTTGACGCCCTTCTTATTGCCGAGAACACCACCGTTTACGACTTTACAGATGATGTCCTGACCTTTGATCTTCTTGACTTCAAGTCCGATCAGACCATCATCGATCAGAATGCTGTTGCCTGGTTTGACATCTTTATATAAATCTTTATAGGTAACAGAAACGATTTTTTCGTTTCCTACGATTTCTTCTGTAGTTAAGGTAAATTCCTGACCTTCCTTCAGTGTGACCTTTCCATTTTCAAATTCGCGGATACGAATTTCAGGCCCTTTTGTGTCGAGAAGCGCAGCTACCGGTTTATTGAGTCTTGTACGAATTTCTTTTAATTTATCAATACGGCCTTTTTGTTCATCATGTAAACCATGAGAGAAGTTAAAACGTGCTACGTTCATTCCTTCTTTAACGAGTTCTTCCAGAACACCGTCCTTATCAGTAGACGGACCAAGGGTACAGATAATTTTTGTTTTGCGCATTCAAATTCCTCCTACTTTTCCTAAAAAATACACCTTTATTCTAACACATTATTTTCAATGCACAAGTAAAGTTTTTGATAAAATACACGTTAAATTTCTAACATTTTTTACGTTATTGTGAGAAAAATATATGGGAATCGAAAGTAAAATAAAAGAAAAATTCCGATGCCTGAAACTATTTATGTTAAAGAGTAGCAGACATCGGAATATGTAAAATTAAATTTTATAAATTTAGAAACGAGTATGACGATTGATGTACTTAGCTTTATATTTGGAGTATACGATCGTCTGATCCTTGTACAGACCATAGTAACCGGATACGGCATAACTGATAGATACAGCAATCAGGTAATAGGACGCACCACGGAAGCCAAACAGCTCAAATGCGATCAGGATGGAAGTGATCGGGCAGTTGGTAACGCCACAGAAAAGGGCTGCCATTCCGGCGGCTGCACAGATGGATGGGGAAAGACCGATCAGGTGTCCCATGATACATCCGAATGTTGCTCCGATGCAGAAGGAAGGAACAATCTCACCGCCACGGAAACCGGCGCGCATGGTCAGGGCAGTGAGTACGAGCTTCCAGAAAAAGTCCAGTGGGCGAGCCTGACCATTCTCGACAGCAAGCTCGATCAGGTTATTTCCGGCACCCATATAATCAGAGGTGCGCAAAAAGAGTGTGATCACAATAATGATGGCACTGGCTGCGACGATACGGATATATGGATTTTTTAAAAATTTCGCATAAAGTTTGCTGACACCCTGAAGTGCTATACAGAAAATAATACTGATGGCAGCACAGGCAACGGCAACAAGAACCATCTTGAGTCCTGTTTCGATGGTAAGTTCCGGGATATTGACTACATGAAAAGATTCCGGATTGATGCCAAAGCCCGCCGCAAACTTTGAGGCAATAATGGATGCGATCACACATGGAACCAGTGCGGCATAATACATAATGCCAACGCTCACGACCTCCATAGAAAAGACTGCCGCTGCCATCGGTGTTCCGAAAACTGCGGAGAAAGCAGCACTCATACCGCACATGACCATGACATGACGGTCTTCTTCATCGAGGTGAAACCAGCTTCCAAGCTGATTGCCGATGCTTCCGCCGAGCTGAATTGCAGCACCTTCACGACCGGCAGATCCACCGGCAAAGTGAGTCAGGATCGTAGAAACGAAAATCAGCGGAGCAGAACGAAAAGGCACATCATCCTGAGAACGGATCGTTGATAAAACCTGATTGGTTCCGCCATCTTCCTGACCGAATTTCTGATACAGAAAAACAATGATCAGACCGGAAACAGGAAGCAAGAAGAATACCCAGAAATGCTCTGTACGATAGTTGGTTACGAATTTCAGTACTCTGGCAAAAAGGCTGCTGATGAAGCCTACGCTCAGTCCGGTCAGTACTGCCAGAACCAGCCATTTGATAAGACTGGTCATATCATATCGAATGTGATCGATATAATAGTGCAGGTTATGGATTTCTTCTGGTTTTTTTTTATCCTGTGTGTTGTTCATAGCTTCCTTTTATTCCTGTGTAATTCCGGTTACTTCGTATCCGGCATCTTTGATCGTCTGACGGATCTTGTCCTCATCAACCTTTTCCGGTGCTGTGAAAACGGTTGTGTTATTTTCGTGAGAAGATACAACGTCTTCAACGCCGAATGCTTTCTTAATAGCTTCGTTTACATGTGCTTCGCAATGTCCGCACATCATTCCCTCAACATTAACTGTAACTTTTACCATAGTTTTTTGCTCCTTTTCTTTTTTATTATAATCATTTTTTACTTCAATGGAAGTAGCTTGTTTAATTTTTTTGTCCTTTTTTGTGTCGTGGATCTTAAACAGGTTCAGACGAAGGGCATTGGTGACAACGCAGAAGCTGGAAAGACTCATTGCGGCGGCACCGAACATCGGATTCAATGTCCATCCGAAAATCGGGATCCATACACCGGCGGCCAGTGGAATGCCGATCACATTGTAGAAAAATGCCCAGAAAAGATTTTCGTGGATATTTTTCAGGGTTGCACGGCTGAGACGTACTGCAGCAGGAACATCGCTTAAACGACTCTTCATCAGAACGATATCAGCGGCATCGATCGCGATATCAGTTCCGGCACCGATCGCGATTCCGATATCTGCGCGGGTAAGTGCAGGGGCATCGTTGATTCCGTCACCGACCATGGCTACTTTGCCCTGTTCCCTGAGTGAACGGATCACACTTTCTTTGCCATCCGGGAGAACACCTGCGATGACATCATCAACACCGGCCTGTGCACCGATCGCTCTTGCAGTGCGTTCATTATCACCGGTCAGCATGACAACACGGATTCCCATATTCTGGAGTTCTTTGACCGCCTGTGGGCTGTCTTCTTTGATAACATCGGCAACAGCGATAATGCCGACCAGTTTACCATTCCGGGCAAAAAGCAGGGGCGTTTTTCCTTCTTCTGCAAGTTTTTCTGCCTTCTGGGAAAGGGTGGCAGGAACGTTTACCTGGCTGCTGATGAATTTCATGCTTCCACCGATCAGAGTTTCCTGTTCGAGCACTGCAGAGAGTCCGTTTCCGGGAAGGGCATGGAAATCAGTAACCTCCGGCGCTGTAAGATGTTGTTCTTCAGCATGTTTGAGAATCGCTTTCGCGAGCGGATGTTCACTTTTTTTCTCCAGGGCAAATGCCATGGTGAGGAGTTCCTGTTCGGAGATCCCGTCTGCAGGGAGCAGATCAGTAACTTCCGGCTGGCCGCTGGTGATCGTACCGGTCTTGTCCAGGGCAACGATCTGAACCTTGCCGGCCTCTTCAAGAGAAACGGCAGTTTTGAACAGGATACCATTTCTGGCTCCCATTCCGTTGCCGACCATGATCGCTACCGGAGTGGCAAGTCCGAGAGCACATGGACAACTGATAACGAGAACGGAGATACCGCGGGCAAGAGCATAGCCAAATTCATGTCCGGTCAGAAGCCAGATGATCGTGGTAACGATTGCAATCGTAATAACTGCCGGAACAAAAATACCGGAAACACGGTCTGCGATCTTGGCGATCGGAGCTTTGGTAGCGGCAGCATCACTTACCATTTTGATGATCTGGGAGAGAGTGGTGTCTTCGCCGACACGGGTTGCTTCGCATTTGATAAATCCGGACTGGTTGACGGTTGCGGCGGAAACAAGATCTCCGGCTGCTTTGTCAACAGGGATGCTTTCGCCGGTAAGGGCAGATTCATTGACGGCGCTGGTTCCTTCAATGATCACACCATCGACCGGGATATTTTCACCAGGACGTACGACAAAGATATCACCCTTGTGAACCTGTTCGATCGGAACGGTTACTTCCTGATCGCTTCTAAGAACAATGGCGGTTTTCGGGGCAAGTTTCATGAGGCTCTTAAGAGCATCGGTCGTTTTTCCCTTGGAACGGGCTTCGAGCATTTTTCCAACAGTGATCAGCGTCAGGATCATTGCGGCGGACTCGAAATAAAATTCCATCATGTAGTTCATAACGGCAGCGGAATCACCGTCTACCTGTGCTCTTGTCATGGCAAAAAGTGCGTAGACACTCCATATAAATGAGGCCATGGAGCCGAGTGCAACCAGTGTGTCCATGTTGGGGGCACGGTGCCACAGACTCTTAAATCCGCTAATGAAGAATTTCTGGTTGATGACCATGACGATTCCGGCAAGCAGAAGCTGGACAAGTCCCATGGCAACGTGGTTATCGTTAAAAAATGCCGGGAGTGGCCAGCCCCACATCATGTGTCCCATGGAGAAGTACATCAGAACGAGTAAAAATCCGATGGAAGCGATCAGGCGGCGTTTGAGAACCGGTGTCTCGTGATCTTCCAGGGCTTTCTCGGCTTCAGACATGGAAACCTGTTCCTTATTTGCACCCTTGAGTGATGCACCATAACCTGCCTGCTCTACGGCAGTGATGATGTCATGAGAGGATGCGGTTCCTTCAACTCCCATAGAATTTGTCAGAAGGCTGACCGAGCAGGATGTAACTCCCGGCACTTTGGATACGGCCTTCTCCACACGGGAACTGCAGGCAGCGCAGCTCATCCCGGTGACGTTGTATTGTTCCATTGTATTACCTCCTATTTCATTAGCTTCTGCAGAGTTGCAACCAGCTCATCGATGGTTTCATCTTTACCTTCGCGGATATCACGAGCCACACAGGTACGGATATGATTCGCGAGAAGTTCTTTGTTAAAAGAATTGACGGCGGCATTAACGGCGGCTGACTGAATGAGGATATCGTTGCAGTAAGCATCGTTTTCCAACATTCCTATGATTCCCCGGATCTGCCCTTCGATACGTTTTAGACGGTTGATGAGTTTTTTGCGGTCAGTTTCTGAACGGTCGGTGTGCCTGGTACAGCAGCAGGCAGGAGCGGATGGGGTGGCATTATCATTGCTGCAACAAGATTTTTCCTGAGTAGCTGCTTGTTCCTTTATAATTTCTTCTGTCTTTGTAGAGGAACTGGCATTAAAGTTATTATGATCCATAAGCAAACTTCCTTTCGTTCGAGATTTATTATATCAGATGTGAGATGACTCCCACCTCGCAGCAAGAATGCCGATGGCATTCCTGAATCGCATACCCTACAGGGGTATATTCACTATACTTGTAATATATACCCCATGAGGGTATGTGTCAAGGGAAAATATAAAAAAAGAGGGATATCAGGGAATTATACCCCGATAACCCTCTTGCTGATAAGCAAGGATACCCCGGCGGTCAGCGCTTCCGCAATCCAGAAAGCGTTCCATACACCAACGGCTCCGAAGAAATGACTCAGGATAAATGCTGCCGGAAGGATAATGACCAGGTACCTGCAGAGAGAGACGATCAATGAGGCAGTTCCTCTGCCAAGTCCCTCCAGTGCACCACATGCTGTGACGGATACAGAAGAGATCAGGAAACCTGCACAGATGATTCGGAGTGCTGTTTTGCCTGCGGCAATTGTCTGAGGATTTGTGGTAAACATGCCGATCAGCTGTCCCGGAATTGTCAGGCAGATGATTGTTCCGATCAACATGATCACACCACTCATGCCAAGTGTGACGAAGTAGATTTTTTTTACACGTTTATGTTCACCGGCACCATAGTTGTATCCGATGACCGGGCGCATGCCCTGTACAATCCCGCTTGCCGGAAGATACAGGAAAGTCTGCAGTTTGTAGTAAATTCCCAGAATCACCACATAACTCTGGGAATAGGCTGCCAGAAGTCCATTCAGTGCAGAAACCAGGACAGAAGGAAGTGCAAGATTCAGTGCTCCCGGGATACCGACAGAGTATAATCTTGCTGCCAGAGCCATGTCCGGATGGAGATGTCTGCGGCTGAGTTTTACCTGGATTGGCTGCATTTTGTAAATGATCAGATAGAAAACAAGATTGAATAACTGACCAAGTCCGGTTGCCAGTGCAGCGCCTTCAATACCCAGTGCCGGGAACGGACCAAGGCCAAAGATCAGCAGCGGATCAAGAATGATATTGGAAACACAGCCGACCAGAAGCCCGATCATCGTAATCTTCATTTTGCCAACGCCCTGGAAGATCTTTTCGTAAGCAAGGTTAAGCGTATTTATCGTTGCAAACAGAAAAACAATTGTAGAATAACGGATTCCAAGGTCAATGACATCTGCATCACCAGTAAAAAGTGCCAGAAATCCAGGCATCACAAGGATACAACCGATTGTCAGAATTACACCATGCAGACCGGACAATGCAAGCCCGTGTGTGGCTGCTTTGCTGGCAGTCTCTCTGTTTCCGGCACCAAGACAGATGGCAATCTGTGAACTGATACCAATTCCAAAACCAATCGCAATCGCATTGGCGAAGTTTTGTACAGGAAAAACAAGCGACAGCGCGGTCATGGCATTTTCACTGATTTGTGCGACAAAGAAACTGTCCACGATATTGTACAGAGAATTTACGAGCATCGAAATGACCATTGGCATGGCCATGGACATGATCAGCGGAAAGACCGGCTTTTCTTTCATAAATGTGTCGTTCATAGAAACTCCTTTCAAATAAAAACATCTGCAAGTGCCGGTATTTCTGAAAAATCTGTATCGGCGGAGCAGACATAAAAAAACGCCGCACAACTACCGCAATGGGTAATTGTGTGGCGAAAAATGGTTGGACCAGAAAAATCCACACTATGTTTTGGAAATTAAAATTGTTGTAAACATGAAAGAACAGAATCGTTGTTTACAGACACAGATTGTAGCATATAAATAAGAAGAACGTCAATAAAAAGATTGTACAAAAAGAAGATATCCAACCCTCATTCGGAGGGTCAGGTATCTCCTTCCGTCAAATCTCCAGATCACGGATCTTCTGATTCGTCCATGGATTTCGCTGCTGGAGGGTGATCTCTTTTGAAACGTATGGGTGGAGTAATGTATTAAATATAAACGGAATCGTTCGCAGATTATTGTATACAACTCTGTACAACTGGCCTTCTTGCAGGGATTTCAACAATGTGCTACACTAAAGTATGATTTGAGATGATGAGGATGAAAATGAATTAAGAAGAAAGGAAGCAGGTGTTTCAAAGGAAGGAAACACGCGGAAAGTAGAATATTATGAAAACACTTCTTACATTACAGCTCACGATCTTTCTACTTGTAGCTGTAGGATTTTTAATGAAAAAAATACATATCATCGGACCGCAGGGGCAAAAAAACATCAATGACCTTGTTATTTATCTGATCCTGCCGTGTAACATTCTTCATGCATTTACGCAGAGTGCGGCAGATGGAAATTTTATGAAATATCTGGAAATCCTTCTTATATCTATAGGCATCCAGGTATTCTGTGTTATTTATGGAAAAGTGATGTTCCGAAAAGAACCGGAAGGACGATATAAATGTCTGCAGTATGGAACGATCTGCTCGAATGCGGGATTCCTTGGAAATCCGATCGCAGAGGGAATTTATGGCGCAGAAGGTCTGGTGCTTGCCAGTGTTTATCTGATTCCACAGAGGATCATGATGTGGTCCTCCGGGTTGGCTGTTTTTTCCGGAAGCAGTGATAAGATGAAAACACTGAAAAAAGTCGTAACCCATCCGTGTATTCTGGCATGTGTTCTTGGAATTATTCTGATGGTTATGGGACTTCCACTGCCACTTGGACTTGACGGTGCAGTAACGGCAGTTGGAAACTGCAACACTGCTATGTCCATGATGGTCATTGGCATGATCCTGGCTGACATCGATCTCAAAGATTTCTGGGACTGGACAGTCGTGAAATATACGGTTCATAGACTGGTCGTTATTCCGGTGGTCGTTTATATTGTATGTAGTTTTCTTCCATTGAATAAAACAGTTCTTGGTCTTTGTGTGCTTCTGGCAGCGATGCCGGCGGGTGCGACAACCAGTATCCTCGCAGAAAAGTATCAGGTCGATTCACCGTTTGCAACGAAGATGGTTATTTTTTCCACGCTGCTGTCATTGCCGACGATCTGTCTGTGGAGTATCTTCCTGCAGTAGGAGAAGTAGAAGAGAATTTGTAATAATGCATAGAGTTCTATATATGGATATGCTAAAATAGAACAAAAGGGAGAGGCAGGTGGAAACCTTAAGCCTGAAAAATATGCTGGATGAAATATTTGCAGGGTTACTTTCATTTACAGAAGATGCCGGAGCTGATTGTGCCAGTGCTCAATGAGATATTTGGAACAAATTATCCACTTGATGTTCCGTTGGAACAGCTACGAAATGAACACCAGACGCTGAATGGTGAAAAAATTACTGATTCATACTTCAGAATTGGAAAAAAAGGTTATCATTTCGAATGCCAGAGTACAGGTGACTCGAAAATGGTAATCCGAATGGTGGAGTATGATTTTGCAATCAGCATTGAAAACGTGAAAAAAGAAAATTAATAAAAGTGAAACAGCGATACTCCCCCTGCATCAATTATTCACCTATAAAGTGAATCTAATGTAAGCAGCAAAACATCTTCATCAGATAATGAGTTGAACCAATCTGTATATCCTGATAGAGAAAAGAAAATATATTTTGAAATTTTGTATTTATTGGATATAAGAGTTCCTCTTCTGACCAAGGTTTCATAAATACCCTTGTCAATTTTTTCGTTTTTGAACTTACATTCGCCAATAACTGCTTTTTTATCTATATCAGATAAGGCAACGATATCTATATCGGCAGATTGTGCTCGTATAGAACCGTTTTTATCTGTAATATTTTCTACACCCCACCAGGTTCCGACTGAAGTAACGAAACAACCATATGCACCGGTTATTCCCTGATTCAGAGTATAGTATCGGCACATTTCTTCAAATACAGAACCCATAAATGAATGTAAGAATGGTTTGACAGCTTTTTGATAATAAAGTGCACCCTGTCCCATTTCAATTACACTGGTTGCTTTTGGGATAAATTCGTACCAGAATTTGAACATATAATCTTTTAGAACATATTGAGTTTTCTTTTTGTTTTTTTCTTCTGTGATACATTTCTTTTTCTCAATTAACCCAACACTGATTAATTTTTCTAATGAGTATAAGACAGTTGGCTCTTTCTCGTTAATTTTTCCGGAAATGGTATTAAGTGTATTTACTCCGGAGGCAATCTGTTCCACAATATTATTTACGAGTGATATATCAGAAAATTCCTGTGTCAGTAAGTTTCTGGTTTCATCATATAAATAACCATCTGTCCTGAAAAATAATCTTATAATGTTCTCGTCAATGTTTTTTTTCGGATCGATCATGGAAAGATATTTTGCAACACCGCCAGTAATGCCATAGCAGATTGCTTTATCTTCGTTTGAATAGTCAGGAACAAATTTGGCTGAATCTAAATAATTAAATGATTCTAATTTTATCTGTGAATCACGTCTTCCAAATAAAGGACTTTTTTCACTGAGCACTTTATTTTCCATAAAGCTTAATGCTGAACCACATAAAATTATTTTCAGATTTTTGTCATTCCAAATCGTATCTATATATTTCTGCAGAATAGATAAAAGAGAGTCATCTTTTTCAGCCCAGTATGGCAATTCATCTATTACAAGTACTATCTTATCATTAGCTATATTTTTATCAATAAAATCAAAAACAGCTTCTATACTGTTAAAACTGATGTTTTCAATTCCGGGCATGAATAAATCTAACACTTGTTTGGAAAATAGCTCCAGATTTCTGGTTTTTCCGATTTTTGTTGCCGTATAAAATACAGTTTTTTTATCTTTGACGAATTCGGTAATAAGAGTAGACTTTCCAATACGTCTTCGCCCATAGATAACGGTCATGCCAATGCCGTCTTTGGCATAAAATTCTTCTAACGATGCCAGCTCTTGTTCTCTTCCAACAAACATATGAATAGCCTCCTTTTATTTAAAATAGTTTTATTAAAATTTATTTTATTAAAATTGATTTGAATAAAAATAAGATAGCACATACTATTATATATTACAAGTAGTTTTTGCAGTTTTATTATTGAAAATCCATTTGGCGGAGGGAGAATGCAGGAGAACGTGAGACATTTACAAAAGATTTGACAGATAGTGTATAATAAGACCACTTGGAATGTTTTATGTGAAGGAGCAGTAGATGGATATCTATCAGATCTTGACGGAATATAATAATCCGTGGTCAAGCCGGGAAATCTTTTGTTTCTCGTGTGTTATGGTGATAGCGGTTATTATGATGATTTATTTGATATGTAAGGAAAAAATGAATAAGCTCCAGGCGGCAGCGATTCTGGCAGAACTGGTCTTTCTTGGGATTGTGTTTGGTTCTACAGTATTTACAAGGACGGGTTCGGTCCGGCAGTATGAACTGATTCCATTCTGGTCATGGAGTGCCATACTCAGGTACCACGACATGGAATTGCTGAAGGAGAATCTGCTGAACTGTATGCTACTTTTGCCGGCGGGAGCGTTGCTGCCGCTGATCATGAATCGGAAGGTGAAATGGCAGGAGGCGCTGGTATTTGGCGTGCTGATATCAGCCACAATAGAAACGAGCCAACTGATCACAATGCGTGGATTGTTCGAATGGGATGACATGATTCACAATGGGCTGGGATGTATGATCGGATGCGTTATTGTAAACAGAATCATAGGTATTTTTACTGGAAAGAAATAATAGAAACGCTGGCTTTATCCCCCCCACAGGCTTGTGGCGGGGACTTTTTTTTTATATACTAAAAGAATACTATTTTAGGCGGAGAAAATAATTATGAGTGATCTGAAAAATGAAATTCATGACTACTGGACGAATCGTGCCAGGGGTTATTCGGAATATAATCAGCAGGAGATGGCGGATGCGAGGCGGACGATGTGGAGAGACAAGCTTCTGAGTCTGCTGAGGGAGGCGTTTCCGGAACGTGAACCAGGGGAAATAAAGATCCTTGATGTTGGAACGGGTCCTGGATTTTTTGCAATACTTCTTGCAGAAGCCGGCTATCAGGTGACTGCGATTGACTATACAGAAGAAATGCTGAGGGAAGCGCAGCAGAATGCCGGTGGATTAGCGAAGTGTATTACGTGGAAAACAGGCGATGCGCAGGCTCTTGATGTGGAAAGTAACAGTTTTGATGTAATTGTGACGCGAAATGTGACCTGGAATCTGCCAAGACCGGATCTGGCATATAAAGAATGGCTTCGTGCGCTGAAACCGGGCGGAGTTCTCTATAATTTTGATGCAGACTGGTATGGACATTTATATAATGAAGAGAAACGCAGCGGATACGAGAAGGATCGTCAGCAGACAGAAGAGCAGAATGTAGAAGATTACTACAGTGGCACGGACATCGAGAAGATGGAAGAGATCGCGCGCCAGGTTCCGCTGAGTCGTCTGGAACGTCCAAAATGGGATCAGGAAACGATGCGAAAGACAGGATTTCTGGATGTTTCCTGTGACGAAAATGTTTGGAAAGAGGTCTGGACGGAGGAAGAGATCATCAACAATAGTTCTTCTCCAATCTTCCTTTTAAGTGGGCGCAAAAGAGAGGCTTTTCATCTGAAAAACATTACGGTTGAGCCTGGTGAAAAATGGAATGGCGAGCTGGAACTGGCGAATGGAGAACTGCGTTTTCCGATAACAGTATTTCATGGACATGGAACAGGTAAGACGATGCTGATCACTGCCGGTGTGCATGCCGGGGAGTATGTGGGAATCCAGGCGGCAATCGAGCTTTCACAAAAGCTTAAGATTGAGAAGGTCACTGGTACGATCATTATCGTGAAGGTGCTGAACCGTCCGGCTTTTGAGGCGCGTAATGGAAGTATGGGGCTGGAGGATGCAAAGAACCTGAACCGTGAATTTCCGGGAAACCCGGATGGTACGGAGATGGAGCGTCTGGCATGGGCGGTTTCGCAGGAGCTGCAGCCGGTGGCTGATCTTTATATTGATCTGCACAGTGGAGATGATTATGAGAAGCTGACTCCGTATGTGTATTATGCGGGAGCTGCACCGGAGGATGTGGTTAAGGTTTCTCGTGAGATGGCGGAGCAGGTGGATGTGCCATATATGGTAAAGTCCAACGTGGCTTCGGGTGGTTCGTATAATTATGCGGCTTCGCAGGGAATCCCGAGTATCCTGATCGAGCGTGGCGGCATGGGCGACTGGAATTATGAGGAGGTCCGTTCGACTCGAAGAGACGTCCGGAATATTCTGTGTCACATGGGAATCTATCAGGGATTGAAGGATTTTCGTACGTATTATCCGCTCGAGGTGGCAGATGTGCGCTATCAGGATGCGGAAGAAAACGGGCTCTGGTATCCGTTTAAAAAGGTCGGTGACATGATCCAGGAGGGCGATATCCTGGGTGAAGTCCGTGACTATGAAGGAAAGGTTAAGGAAGTCAGTGAGGCGGAGTTTGACGGGGTGATCCTGTATCAGACGGGCACGTTGCAGGTGGTTGGAAATGGTCCGATGGTGACCTATGGACGTATTGTAAGCCGCTATGATGAGCGCAAAGAGCGTATCGTTAACTACTGGGAAAAACGCAGCGACAGCTTTCTGGAACAGAGGCGTGCGGAGCTTCACAGTGCGATGGCGGACCGCTGGATGAAGGAGATCCAGGCACAGCTTCCTGATGATAATAAAAAGCTTCGCATCCTGGATGTTGGATGTGGAGCAGGATTTTTTACGATTCTTCTGGCAAAGGCTGGCCATCAGGTGACAGGTATCGATCTGACACCGGATATGATCAAGAATGCAAAGCAGCTGGCAGAAGAGGAGCAGGCAGAGTGTGAGTTTGCGGTGATGGATGCGGAGAATCCGGAGTTCCAGGAAGGTACGTTTGATGTGATCGTTTCCAGGAATCTGACCTGGACGCTGCCGCATGTAAAGCATGCATATGGAGAGTGGCTTCGTGTGCTGAAAAAGGGCGGTGTGCTGCTGAATTTTGATGCAAATTATGGAATTACAGACTTCTCAAATGTGGAAGATTTGCCGGAAAATCATGCCCACAATATGCTTGGAAACGAGATGATGCGTGAGTGTGAGGAGATCAAACGGCAGCTTCCGATCAGTTCTTACAGTCGTCCGGCATGGGATCTGGAGACGCTGGGAGCGATGAGTCTGAAGGAGTTCCATGTGGATCTGGGCATCAGCAGCAGGATCTATCTTGAGAAAGATGAGTTCTATAATCCGACACCGCTGTTTATGCTGAGGACGGTAAAATAATATGGATTTAAAACAATTACAGTATTTTGTAGTATGTGCACAGACGGGTTCTTTCAGTGATGCAGCGAAGGTTCTTTATTCTACGCAGCCGAGTGTGAGTAAGGTGGTCAAAGCACTGGAGGATGCGCTTGGAATGCAGCTTTTTGAGCGGCTTCCAAGGGGAATCAGGTTGACTGTGCAGGGGCAGAAGGTATATCGATATGCGTGCAGGATCACAAATGAGATCGATGCACTGGAGAATATGGCGTCGCACGGAATGACAAAATGGATCCGTGTTTCGCTGAATCCGAGCTCCTGGTTTGCGAATCAGTTTGTGGATTTTTATAACGAAACTTATGAGAAAAACTATCATTTTCAGCTGACTACGGCAGGTGTTCGGAGCGTTATGGACCGTGTCAGAGACTATGTGGACGACATCGGTTTTGTCTATATCCTGAGTCAGCAGAAGGAGAATTTTCTGCATGAAATATCCCGGAATAAGCTGCAGTTTGTTCCGATGTATGAGACGGATGTGGTGTTTTATCCGGGACGAAAGACGGAACTTTATGATTCTGGACGGAGCAAAGTTGAGCTGCAGGATCTGGAGGGAGTCCGGTTTATTCAGAACTATCAGGATGAGTTTTTTGACATTGGTTCTGTGCATGAGGATTCTTTTCAGTGGAAGGCTATTGACATTTCCGTACTGACAAACAGTGACTACATTATGGAAAAGATGCTGAAAAACAGCAGGGTTTCCAATGTGAGTGGAAGCTATCTTTCAGAGAATAAAACGGGTACAACACCAGGAATTCCTCTGGATATGGGGGACAGCAAGGTGCTCTTCGGTTATATTGTTCATAAAGGGGAAAAAATTGACGAAAGTGTACAGGAACTGATTGATTTTTTGGTGGCACGACTACATAAAAGTTAAAACAGACTTATTCCATAATGTGCAAGAGATATTCCCTTTTGGAATAGCACATAACCCTCCCTGGGGGTTGTGTGCTTTTTTTTGATTTGTTAGACTTTATTTAACGAATTAATGCACGGATATGTTTATCTGTTTTCAGACAGACATAAAGGAGTACTCATGATTAAATACATTATTAAAAGGCTTCTTCAGTTGATTCCGATCTTAATCGGGATCACTTTTTTGTCTTTTGCCATGATGCGTCTGGCAGGCGGCGATGCTGTCACGTATATGTATGAGAATGCAGGTTCGGCAGTTTCTCAGGAAGTGATTGACGAGACAAGAAAAGAATATGGTCTCGACCAGCCGTTTCTTGTTCAGTATGCAAAGTGGTTTGCGGGAATGGCAACTGGAGATATGGGAAAGAGTTACGTATCCAGGAGGGATGTCTATGAAACTTTCATAGAGAAACTTCCGGCGACGATCATGCTCACAATATCTTCTGTACTGCTTACAATGCTGATCGCAATTCCACTCGGCATTCTTTCAGCGGTACAGCATAATAAATGGAGCGATTACCTGATACGTTTCTTAAGTTTTATTGGAAATTCCATGCCAAATTTTTTTGTAGCACTGGTGTTGATGTATTTTCTTTCTATTAAACTGGGATGGTTTCCGGTTATTACAACAGAGAATAAATTACAGAGTCTGGTGCTTCCGACGCTGACGCTCGCAATCTCCATGGCATCCAAATATACCAGACAGGTGAGGGCAACGATCCTTGAAGAACTGAATAAGGACTATGTGGCCGGAGCAAAGGCAAGAGGTGTGAGAGGAAGTGTAATTATATGGAAGAATGTTATGAAATCTTCCATGCTCACGATCATTACCCTGCTGGCTTTATCAATAGGAAGCCTTTTGGGTGGAACCACGATTGTTGAAACAATTTTTATGTGGGATGGCGTTGGTAAAATGGCAGTAGATGCGATCACCATGCGAGACTATCCGATCATTCAGGCATATGTGGCATGGATGGCGATTATTTATGTGGTTGTAAATCTGATCACGGATATCATTTATCATTACCTGGATCCTCGAGTAAGATTAGGAGGTGACGGAGCATGAGATGTATAAATAACACAGATAAAAATGTTACTGTCCGAAAGCAGAAAATCCGCAAAAATCATGTCAGAGAAAAACTGATCTTTTTTACAATACTGGCACTGATCCTGCTTCTTGCAGCAGCTTTTGCCCGGAAACTCTGTCCATATGATCCGGATGTACAGGATCTTCTGATGGCACAGAAGCCACCCAGTGCAGAACATATACTGGGAACCGACCGTTATGGAAGAGATATGTTTTCGCGTGTACTGGTGGGAAGTACGACCAGTATTTATGCAACTCTGCTTCTTGTAGCAATCATTACTGTGCTTGGAACTGTGATTGGTATCATCTGCGGATGGTGCGGGGGAATCCTTGATACAGTGCTGATGCGTATATCCGATCTTTTTCTTGCATTCCCAAGTCTTGTTTTTGCTCTTGCAGTAGCAGGTGTACTCGGTGGTGGTATTCAGAATGCAATCATAGCTCTGGCGGTGATCGGCTGGCCAAAGTTTGCTAGACTTGCCCGGGGACTGACTCTTGCACAAAAAGATTCGCCGTATCTGATGGCAGTGAGACTGTCAGGAAGCATTACACCCAAGATTATGTTCAAACATATCTTACCGAATATTGCAGGTCCGATTCTGGTAACATCTGTACTGGACATCGGAACTATGATGATGGAACTGGCAGGACTTTCCTTCCTCGGACTTGGTGTTCAGCCTCCGATGGCAGAGTGGGGAAGCATGATCAATGATGGAAGAAGTATGCTTCAGATATCACCATGGATGGTGCTTGCACCGGGACTTGCCATATTTATAACCGTTATGATATTTAATCTCCTTGGAGATACACTGAGAGATTTTATGGATCCAAAAGAAAGAGCAAAGAGATAAGCATATAAAGAAAGGAAACAACTATTATGAAGAAGAAATTAATTGCAGCGATTCTTACAGGAGCAATGCTGGTGGCAGGAATGTCCACAGGTGTATGGGCAGAGAGTGAAAAGTCATTCGTGTATGGAACAACCGGATACAGCGAGGAGATGGGAGATGCCGGATTAAATCCACATGATAATTATTCCGGCTGGAGTGCACTTCGCTATGGAGTAGGTGAAACACTGTTTAAATACAATGACAACATGGAAGTAGAGCCATGGCTTGCAACCGATTATGAATTTGTGGATGACACAACAGTAAAGATCACACTCCGCGATGGTGTACAGTTTTCCAGCGGACGTACCATGGATGCGGAAGCGGTTAAGGAATGTCTGGAAGACCTGATCGCAGTTCATGATCGTGCACCTTATGATCTCAAGATCGATCATATTGAGGCAGACGGCCTGACGCTTACTATTTATACGGTGGAGCCATGTCCGGCAATCATCAATTACCTTGGAGACCCATATGGAGCGATCATTGACATGGATTATGGAATTCAGGGCGAGGGCGGTTCTGCCAATGTTGCCGGAACTGGTCCATACATTGCTGCAAACGTCACTCCAACCCAGATCGATCTGGTCAAGAATGACAATTACTGGGGTGGTGATGTAAAGGTAGACAAAGTTACGGTGAAGTCCTTTGCAGACGGAAGTGCGCTGACAGCAGCATTACAGACCGGGGATATTCAGGGAACATATGGACTGCAGTATGACAACTATGCTTTGTTCGAAAATAATTCGGACTATACGATCAATTCCTGTGCGACCAGCCGATGCTTTTTTGGACAATTTAATATGGAATCTGAGACAATGAAAGACCAGAACGTCCGCAAAGCAGTTGAGATGGGAATCGACAAAGACGGATTCTGTTCTGTGATCATGCAGGGACGTGGAGTTCCGGCAAAAGCAGCATTCCCGAGCAGCTTTTCTTATGGAAATGATGCAGTGGAAACCGTTTCCTATGACCCGGATGGTGCAAAGAAACTCCTTGAAGAGTCGGGATGGACAGACACTGACGGTGATGGATATGTAGACAAGGACGGACAGAAGCTCAGTATCAACTGGCTGACTTATCCGACCCGTCTGGAACAGCCGAAGCTTGCTGAGTATGCACAGGCTACGTTGAAAGATATCGGAATTGATGTAGTTGTAAACAATACATCTGACCACATGACAATTGCAAAGAGTGGAGATTTTGATGTATATGTAAGCTCAACAACTACAGCACCGACCGGTGATCCGGAATACTTCTTTACCAGTACAGTTACAGGTGCCAAAAACTATGGAAAATATCAGAATGAAGAAGTAACAAAGTTGACAGACCAGCTTCATCAGACTTTCGACAAAGATGAAAGAGCAAAGCTTGCAGTAGAACTCCAGCAGGATATCCTGGATGATGATGCATTCTTTTTCGTATCACATTTGAACATGGGAATCGTGACAAAATCAAATGTTACAGGAATGGCAGCACATCCATGTGATTATTATGAGATCACTGCAGATCTGGATGTAGAGTAAATTTTATGGTTGTTTGCAGCAGCTAAATTCTGAGGAGAATGATTGATTATGAGTTCATTGCTTCGTGTAGAGCATGTGACAATTTCTTATAATGGAAAACCGGTGGTCCAGGACGTAAGTTTTGAACTGAAGCAGGGCGAGATTCTGGGGATCGTAGGTGAGTCTGGAAGCGGCAAAAGTACGATCATAAAAGCAATCATGGGACTTCTGGGAGAAGAAGGTCTGGTTACAAGAGGCGATATCTGGTACAAAGGTGAAAATCTTACAGACATGAGCGAAAAAAAACTTCGTAAGCTTCTGGGAACAGAGATCGGAATGGTATTTCAGGACTGCAAATCTGCACTGTGTCCGGTACGAAAAATTGGGGCTCAGATATATGAGGCAGTGTCAGAACATGAAAAAGCAAGCAGGCATGAGGTTAGGAATCGTGCTGGTGAGATCATGAAAAAAATCGGGCTAAATGACGCAGATCGTGTGCTGGACAGCTATCCATTTGAACTCTCGGGTGGAATGAACCAGAGAGTGGGAATCTGTACAGCCATGATCATGCGGCCTAAGCTTTTGCTGGCAGATGAACCGACGAGTGCGCTTGATGTAACGGTGCAGAAACAGGTGGTGGAAGAGCTTTTGTTTATGCGGGAAGAATACAACACAGCGATGATTCTTGTAACCCACAATATTGGTGTGGTGAGGATGATGGCAGACAGGATCCTGGTGCTTCAGGATGGGCATGTCAGAGAGTATGGGGAGACGAAAAACGTTCTGGAGAATCCGCAGGATCCGTATACAAAGAAGCTGATGGAATCTGTACTGAGACTGAAAAAATCAGGGATGTGAGTATGGCGGATTGTTATAAAGTTTGTATTCTGAAG
>ERZ826242.1826-NODE-1826-length-21075-cov-13.190485_pt1 | contig 21075 bp, 22 predicted proteins | sample MGYA00519871_ERZ826242 | MGnify/ENA primary metagenome ERZ826242 (study PRJEB31778, sample SAMEA3449226) | human gut metagenome | biome: human gut; feature: human-associated habitat; material: faeces | place: United Kingdom | collected 2010/2012 ...
CCTGTGGCATTTTCCCTTTATTGTCAACTGCCCAACTTTTTGCCGCTAATATCATGTTATCCTTAAGTTGTTTATCAGCGTTTTCCTCACCTTTTTTAACCGCTTTTTCAACTGTAGGAATAATAATCAATACCATTAAACTTACTAAAACAATTACCCCTATTAATTCTATTAGCGTAAATCCTTTTTCCCTCATCGGTCTCACCTATATCCTCGCCCTATTATCTACTATTATAAATATTATAGCATGTTTTTATCAATTTTCAATTATTTTATTTGCCCTATTTCATAAAATGTATTATAATATGTGTGCTTACTAAAAAAACGAGGTGATATTATGCTTATTAAAGAAATACTAGAATTAAGCAAATCAAAATTAATAAATGGTGAAAGTACAAATATCGACCACTTCACTATAAACACAAACGATATCAAAGGAAAAACTATGTTCTTTCCATTAAAAGGTAAAACCGATGGTCATAACTATATTTTAAATGGTGTTGATGAAGGATTAGCTGGTTTTTTTGTTGAACCTGGACATGAAGATATTATTGAAGAAGCTTTAGCCAAAAATAAAAAATTAGTTATTGTTGAAGTAAAAGACTGCTTAAAAGCCCTTCAGGAATTAGCTACTAAAACTAGAGAACGTTTAACCGTACCTGTTATTGCCTTAACTGGCAGTTTTGGAAAAACTAGTCAAAGAGAAATGATTTATAGTGTTTTAAAAACTGAATTCAACGTTTTAACAACCGTTGGTAACTTAAATAATCATATTGGGATGCCCTTAACCTTGATTAATTATAACGGTGAAGATGTTGTCTTATTAGAGTTAGGATCAAACCATATGGGTGAAATAGCCTTTTTAAGAAATATTTGTAAACCGACAATAACTTTAGTAACTAATATCGGAACTGCCCATATTGGCAATTTTAAAAAACTAAAAAATACCCTAAAGGAAAAAACAAGTATTGCCAAAGACAGTCGCTATTTCTTACGTAACATGGATGATTCAATGATTAAACATGCCAAAATAGATGCCGAAAATATTATTGAATATGGTGTTCATGAAAGCGACATTTCAAATATAATTTTAGGCAAGAAAAACCGTTACACCATTACTGTAAATAACAAACGTCATAAAATTACTATTAATAATGACATTGAATACCTTATTAACTATTCAATTTGTGCCTTAAAAATTGGCTTGTTATTAGAAATGGATATTAAAAACATCATTAAAGGAATCGACAATTTTAAATGTGCGCCAAGTCGTATGGAAAAAATGAATATTGGTCGTAACATTTTAATCAATGACTGTTATAACGCCTCATACGAAACCATGATTAGCGGTTTAGAATATTTTTATAAACAAACTAATAAAAACAAAATTGTTATCTTAGGCGATATTTTAGAACAAGGACGTATGAGTAGTAAAATTCATATGAACATTGCCAAATACATATTTAAAAATAATCTTAACTTTAATGAAATCCATCTAGTTGGTAAAGAAATGAAAAAAATATATAATTACTTAAGAAAAAAAGACTTTAATGTCTTCTATTACCCAAAAGTTGACGATGTAGATCCTGAAATTTTAAAAAACAAATCAGTTTACCTAAAAGCCTCAAATGGTGTTGGATTAAGCAAACTTATACCAAAAAAAGAAGCCTAATGTCCTGGCTTCTTTTCTTGTGTCTCCTGTGCCTCGTAAACCGCTAAATCCTGATTTAATTTATACCCTTCAGCATATTCTCTATAATTTGCTAAACACTTCTTGAAACTAGCTATTCCTAAAATACTATCATACTCGTTATGTTCAGAATCTAAAATCGCACTACCTAAAACTGTCCTTAATTCTTTATCTGTATCAATATAATTTTGACTAAGCGCAATTGAATATTGTCGCCAATAACTACTATCGTAATTAAAAATAGGCTCTGGATGACTACCTCCAGGAAACTGATCAGTAAAATTAAACATATCATTGCCTCTATCTAAAACCAAAGATAATAGACTATCATGCTCTAAAAGATGCTTCTCACCAGTTAATCCATTAGTAAGTTCATATCCTTCATCAGTCATGGTTACATCCATCAAATAATATCTAAAAACTTCCGCTACTAATTGTCTATTATTTGTCACTATATTATTACGTAATTTAAATAAACGTTGATCAGATTTTAAAGAACTAGGGCTAGACGCATTTTCTACCAATCTTTCAACATCGGGTGCTATAGTCTTAAGATATTTAATAGCATAATCTCGTAAGATTAACCTATCAATTATTTCCTCACCATCATTCAGCACAACTTTGCCTTCATCAAAAATTAAAGTTTTTTCTGTTGAAAAAGCGGACTTTAATTCCTCATATTCTAAAGAGGCGTTTTGAAACATATACATTTCAAGATCACTATCACTTAAATCGTCAAAATAATATTTAGATTTTGTCATTTCAAATTTATCCCTAGCTTCGTTGACAGCTGCTTCGTCTTCAACATCTATATCCTTAAAAAATTTTTTTCTCTCTTCCCATGAAGTTATACCATTCATTCCGCTTCACCTCTACATTTAATATTATAACATAACCAATTTATCCCAGCAACTGCAAAATAAACAGTCTTAGAAATTAAATAATCCTAAATATAATTGTAATAAAAACAAGATACCTTAATATAATTAATTAGGAATGTACTAGGAGGGATAATAATGATAAATAAAAGAAGTTTGTGGTTTTTGACGCTGTTTAGTTTGATATTAGTGCTTAGTGTGTATTACATAACTATGCCTAGCGAATTACTGATGACAACAAATAATAACACAAAAGAAGAAAAACAAACCAAGACTGTCTCAGCCGAAAGCAGTGATAATGAAAGCGCTGAACTAGTTGCTTTAAGGGTAGAATCTGAAGAACAAATGTTAGATGAGATAAATGAATTAAAAACAGTTCTTACAAACTCAAAATCATCTACTGATGAAAAAAACCAAGCTTTTGAAAAAATGCAAAAATTAAACCAAAATCGCGGTCAAGAAGAATCAGTGGAAAAGAAAATTCAAAGTGAACATAAACTTAAAGCATTTGTTAAGATAAATGGTAGTGATGTTTCCGTTGTCGTTGACAGTAAAAAGCATGACAAAGCGCTTGCTAATAAAATAATGCGTACTGTTCAATCAGAATTTGATACCGCAGTTGCCGTATCTGTTAAATTCCAAAAATAACTCTTAACTAGAGTTTTTTTGCATTTTTAGGCTTTTCTTCTCACTAATATCAACGGGGTGCATAAAATAATATGAGTAAATATAAACCACCCAACTTAGGAAGTGAGGGAATTATGAAAAAGGGTATTTTAACAAAAAGAGAACGTGAAGTGTTTGAACTATTAATTGACAACAAAACAACCAGTGAAATTGCTGCCATTCTTGAAATAAGTGAAAAGACAGTTCGCAATCATATTTCTAACGCGATGCAAAAGCTTGGAGTAAAGGGTCGTGCTGGGGCTGTGGTTGAGCTTTTAAAACTTGGAGAACTTTCATTATAAAAGGGTTAATAAAAAACCTTTTTTTTCATATTATTTAAATAGGTGATTGTAATGTTAAAAAAACTAAGTTTACGTAAAATCGGTTTAACCTCGGCGGCCTTGTTTGCCATTCTACTGATATATCTTCTCCCCGGAAATGAACCTAAATTAGACGTTGATTCTGAATTAGAATATGTGGATTCAAACGTTAATACCAATCCTATCTTTTTGATGGATAAAAATAGCTATGTTGCTCTAACCGAAGTTGTTTTAACAAGCGGTCAAATCGAAGAAAAAGCTAAAGAACTTTTAAATATTTTGACAGTTGGTGGTTCGGATAGTAAAATACCTAGTGGTTTTAGTGCAATTATTCCACCAGATACTCAAGTTTTATCCTTAAAATATAATAAGGGACTTATTAAAGTTGATTTTTCAAGTGACCTATTAGACGTCGATGAAGAACACGAAGAAAAAATGATTGAAGCTATTGTATATACCTTAACTTCGATTGATGATGTTAATAAAGTTATTATATATGTCGATGGTGAAATATTAACTAAATTGCCAAAAACTAAGGCCAATTTACCAAGTACACTAGATAGATCATTTGGTATCAATAAAGAATACGATTTTACTAAAACTACCAGTATCAACGAAGTAACTGTCTATTACGTTAATGAAATTAACGACAAAAAGTATTATGTTCCAGTTACAAAATATCTAAATGATGATCGTGATAAAATAACCATCATCATTGATGAATTAACCACTAATTTTAACCATAACGAACGGCTAATGAGTTTTCTAAATGATGAAACTAAACTAGTTTCTAGTAACATTGACAACGATACTATGAATTTAGAATTTAACTCATATATATTTGATGATGTTACAACCAAAGAAGTTTTAGAAGAAGTCATCTATACTATTTGTTTATCAATTGAAGATAATTATGATGTAAATCAAGTTGTTTTTAAAGTTGACAACCAGGAAATTTACAAAACTACATTAAAAAGTCTTGAAAGTAAGAAAAAAATATAGTATAATTAATTTGCACTCGTTAAAAGTGCAAGCTGTCTCCGTAGCTCAGCTGGATAGAGCAACGCCCTTCTAAGGCGTGGGTCATAGGTTCGAATCCTATCGGAGACGCCACTTTGTAATTAAAGTCCTTCATTTGAAGGACTTTTTATTAATCTCTTTATCTTTAATACTCTAAATGATATAATTATAATAGAGGTGAATAAATGGAAGTTAAAATCAAAGGAATTTATAAACATCATAAAGGCGATTACTATCTTGTTGAAGACATCGCCACTCATAGTGAAACTTTAGAAAAATATGTTGTCTACCGTGCATTATATGGTGATACTAAATTATGGATAAGACCGTATGAAATGTTTACCGAGGAAGTAAATAAAAATAATCAAAAATATTGTTTTGAACTTCAAAATATTGAAAGCGTAAAAAAATAACTCATTTGAGTTATTTTTCAGTTACTTTAACTTTACCTCCGCTTAAACTTGCTTTATATAAATCATTAGCAATATCAATATATGATACTTTACCATCAGTTAAGATAATTTTATTATGTTCTTCATCAACCTTTTTTATTTCACCTTGATAATCTAAAGCAGTGCACCCTGAACAAGCAAAGGTATTACTTGTTGTGAGCGTATAAGGAATTTCTCCTGATCTTCCATTTTCTATATAATCAACTTCGGCAGCATTGACTAATTCTTCAACACTCGCTTTAAAACTTTTCTCTCTTGAACCCGTAATAACATCATCAATTATTGGATAAGTTATCACCGCCAAAATTGCCAAAATTCCAATAACAGCTAATACTTCTACTAATGTAAATCCTTTTTGTTTCATACGCTTCACCTATTTTAATTTTACCTTAATCATATTATTTTTACAAGTTAAATAAGAAAAAAGTTTTAGAATTTCTAAAACTAATTTTTATTTTTCATATGTGGGAATAAAATTACCTCTCTAATTGTTTCAGAGTCAGTCATAAGCATAACTAATCTATCAATTCCCATACCCATTCCACCAGCTGGTGGCATACCATATTCTAACGCTTCAACAAAATCCATATCCATTTCATTAGCCTCTTCGTTACCTAAGTCTCTTTCTTTTAATTGATTTTCAAATCTTTCATATTGATCGATTGGATCATTTAATTCTGTAAAGGCATTAGCATATTCCATGCCATCAATAAATAATTCAAATCTTTCAGTATATCTTGGATCTTCACTTTTTCTTGCAAGTGGACTAATTTCTACTGGATGTCCATAAACAAAGGTTGGATTAACAATTGTTTTTTCAACAAATTCTTCGTAAAAAGCATTTACAATATGCCCGAAAGCAAAATGTCCTTCAACTTCAACGTGATGTTCTTTGGCAATTTCTTTAGCTTCTTCTAAAGTCATTTCCTTCCAGAAATCAACCCCAGTTTGTTCTTTAATTAAATCAACCATATGAGCTCTTCTAAATGGTGGTTTTAAAGAAAGTTCTTTTCCTTTATAAACGATATCATAAGTCCCATTTATTTCCATACATACAGACGCAATAATACCTTCCGCAATGTCCATCATTCCATACATATCAGTATAAGCTTTATAAAGTTCGATTGTTGTAAATTCAGGATTATGAGTGCGGTCTACACCTTCATTTCTAAAAATTCTCCCGATTTCATAAACAGCGTCCATTCCTCCAACTAATAATCTCTTAAGTGGAAGTTCTGTTGCAATTCTCAAATAAAATGGCATATCCAAAGCATTATGATGAGTTGTAAATGGACGAGCTGCAGCCCCACCTAAAATTGGACTTAAAATTGGAGTTTCAACTTCAACATATCCTAAATCATCTAAATATTTTTGAATAGTTCTAATAATCTTTGGACGAGCAAATGCTACTTTTCTAGCATCTTCATTCATAATTAAATCAACATATCTTCTTCTATATCTTTCTTCTACATCCGTAAGACCATGGAATTTTTCTGGAAGTGGTCTTAAAGCTTTAGTTAAATGAATATAGTTAGTTGCATGAATTGATAATTCACCAGTATTAGTTTTAAATACATATCCTTCAATTCCCACAATGTCACCAATGTCTGAAGACTTAAATAAATCATAAGCTTCCTCGCCAACATTATCTAAACGAATATATATTTGAATTTGACCAAATTTGTCTTGAATATGGAAAAAACCAGCTTTCCCATTACGTCTCTTAGTCATAATTCTACCAGCAACAACTACTTCATCCTTTGTCTCCTCTAGCTCTTCCTTACTCTGCATTTCGTGATTATCCTTAATAATCATTGAATTTGATGTTACATCAAATTTTTCTCCAAAAGGTTTAATCCCCTTCTCTATTAATTCATTGACTTTTTCTCTTCTTACTAATTCTTGTTCTGTAAATTCGCGCATTTCTATCCCTCCTAATGCATTACTTAAGTAATTATATCAAAAAAATGGTAAAAATAAAAGGATAAAACTATTTTTTATCCTTAATCATTTCATTTAATAAATTAATAAAACCTTCCAGGCCAACATTTATTGTTTCATTAGTACCATATTTACGATAACTAATAGATGACTCATCTCTTTCCTTATCGCCAATAATAAGTGCAAAAGGTATTTTGTTTGTTACACTTTCTCTCATTCGATACCCAAGTTTCTCATCACGACTATCCAATGAAACCCTAAAATCATTTTCCTTTAATAATTTTTCAATTTCCTTTGCATAATCTAAATGATACTCATTATTAACAGGAATGATATTAATTTGCGTTGGTGCAAGCCACAAAGGAAAAGCCCCTTTTGTTTCTTCGATCAAGAAAGCCATAAATCTGTCAAAAGTTCCTAAGATAGCTCTATGTATAACCACAGGTCTAGCTTTTTCACCTTTTTCATCAATATAAGTTAAATCAAACCTTTCAGGCAGTAAAAAATCTAATTGACAAGTTGATAAAGTAACATCATGTCCGATAGCTGATTTAATTTGAACGTCTAGTTTTGGGCCATAGAATGCCGCTTCACCTTCGGCCTCATAAAAATCAAGATTAAGTTCTTGTAACACCTTACGAAGTTCACTTTCTGCCTTATTCCACATTTCATCATCATCAAAATACTTTTCTGTATCATTTTTATCTCTAAGCGATAATCTAAATGAATAATCTGTAATATTAAAGTCTTTATAAACATCTAAAATTAAATTAACAACATTTGATACCTCTTCTTTAATTTGATCAGGTCTAACAAATAAATGAGCATCATTTTGACACATTTGACGAACACGTTCTAATCCACAAACTGCTCCACTAGCTTCATATCTAAAATCTGGTGCCAACTCACCAATTCTAATTGGTAAATCACGATATGAATGAAGTTTATTTTTAAAGATAAGCATATGATGTGGGCAGTTCATTGGTCTTAAAACTAATTCCTCATTATCCATTTTCATAACTGGGAACATATCATCTTTATAATGATCCCAATGTCCACTTACTTTATATAATTCGGTTGACGCTAAAGAAGGTGTATACACATGATTATATCCAAGTTTAGTTTCTTTATTTCTGATATAACTTTCTAGCTCAGTTCTTACAGTTGCTCCATTAGGTAACCACATTTGAAGACCTGGTCCAACTAATTCATGACTCATAAATAATTCTAACTCTTTACCAATTTTACGATGATCTCTATTTTTAGCATCTTCAAGTAGCTCAAGATGTTTTTCTAAATCTTCCTTATTATCAAAACAAATTCCATAAATACGTTGTAAAACTTTATTTTTAGAATCTCCTTTATAATAAGCACCACTTACTTTAAGTAGCTTAAAATTCTTACATTCCTTAACAGAATCTACATGCGGTCCCCTACATAAATCAGTAAAATCACCTTGCGTATAACAACTAATAATTTCATCTTCAGGCATTTCATTAATTAAATCTAATTTATATGGATCTTCTTTAAACATTTCTAAAGCCTCATTCTTAGAAATCTCTTTACGATATATTCTCTTACCATCTTTCGCAAGTTTTTTCATTTCTTTTTCGATTTTTTCTAAGTCATCTTCTTTTATAGCTTCATTGCCTAAATCAATATCATAATAAAATCCTTCAGCAATAACCGGACCTACCCAAAATTTAGCCTCCGGATATAAATGCTTAACCGCTTGCGCTAATAAATGAGCACAACTATGGTTTAAAACGCTTAATCTTTCATCTTCTTTAATATTTATCATTTTTATCATTCCTCTCTACTTATTTTACTTGAAGTTCCAACTAATCTGAACTGACGATTTGGAATAGCTCCATTTCTAGCTATATTCTCAATACTATCTATATATTCATCTCTAGTTAACCTAGGGTCATAAAAAGGGCCAGTAAAAATCGGCTGATCGTTCAACAAATCCTCTACTTCACTTTTCATTGGATTTTTATAGGGAGCAGAATTCCGATTACAATCATATACCAAAAGCACATCTCCATATTGTATATCTTCGGTACATACTGCTTCAAATGGTACCCTTGAAACCCTAATTCCATATACCTCTTCACACACAAGCTTCAAATCATGATGCGTAAGACCAGATAAAGTATCAATGACTATTTCGTTTTCAACTCTAACATAGTCTCTTAAAAATCTTTCCATTGGTATATGTTCTTGCTGCTTTACTAACTTTTTATTCATGATACTACTTCCCCTCAATAATAAAAAAACTCCATGCACAAATGCAAGGAGCGTATAAACGCGGTACCATCCTACCTTATTACTTAATTTAGATAACGGCTGTTAACCGGAAACATCTTTCGAAGTCAGCTCCAAGGTAGTAATTATTAAAGTTATTTGTTTAGTTCACACTATCCTAAACTCACTTTTAAACACTTTTTAATAATCTTGTCCTCTTCTTCGCCTTTATAAACTAATTGTATCACTTATTTCTTTTTTGTCAATATCCTTTTTTCTATATAAATCCAAAATGGTTTTTGTCAAAACTACATTTCTTTGTTTTTTTCGAAATATATTTTCTTCTTCGGTCCTTCCAAAATATAAAGATTTATTGGCAACTGTACTATCAGAAATGTTAATAATTGCTGAAACGGGGATCTTACACATTTCACAAACCTTAAAAACTGAATACGTTTCCATTTCCAAAGTTTGAGCGCCACAACCTATAAAAAAATCAATATGATTAAATTGGGCAAATATACTATCTACACAAAAATTAATTACTCGATGATATTTTATTCCATTTTTATCTAAACAATTCATAACTTTCTCATTAAGCTTAGTAGAAGGCATTACATATTTACCAAACTCATCTTCAAGATTATCATTCAAATAACGACTTGAACCATCACCACATATAGATTTTTCAATTATTGCTGTATCACCAATTTTAATGTCATGTAATAACGAACCGGCACTTCCTACAAAAATAATATTTTTGGGATTGAATAAAGAAAGTTCGAGTGCTATATCCATTAAATTGGTAGCACCAATCATTCCAACTTTAATATATGAAAATTTATACCAAGGCGACTCAACATTATACAACAGCCTATTAACTTTTGTAATATATTCAGAAGGTATATCTAAAACATCAATATCCCAAAGTGGTGTCAAAACAATATTTTCAAAGCATTCCTTAAAAATACTATTTTCCTTTAAAATTTCTAAAGTAGTTCCATAATTATTATGAGCTTTTATTATATCAGTTAAAACCATATTATCCTACTTTCTTAAATTCTTACTAATTAATTCTTGATATTCTGATAACTGTTTTATTCTCGAAATAATTCTACCAGCTTTAACAATTTCATCACCATTTCTTGTAATTGCTAAATGACCTTCCAAAGCTTCTAAATTTAAATTAGAAGTAAAAAATGTTGGTAATTTTTCATCCATACGATATTGTAAAAGCGGACATAGTATTTCATCTCGGCTCCAAGATGTCACACTTTCTGCACCCAGATCATCAATCAAAAGAAGTGGTGCCTTCTTAACTGCATTGTATTTATCTCTAAATTCATTTTTATATTCTGAATTAAAAGATGATTTTAAATCTCTTAAGTATTCTGGCCAAAAGATTATCGCGCTTTTTATTCCCTCTTTCGCAAGTTCATTAAACATTGCTGCAATCAAATAAGTTTTACCAGAACCAAAATTTCCTGATAAAAATAAACCTTTTTGTTTACTGTCATTTCTATAGTGTTCCATAAACTCTGTAAGCCAAATAATTGCCGAATATCTTTTTTTATCAGTCTTATAAATTTTATCAAAAGACGCTTCACTAATTTCTTTAGGTACTTTATACACAAACGTATTTTTTTGATAACTATTTTGCTTATCAAGTTTCTTTTTATATTTACATGGTTTATAACAAAATTCTAAACAGCCCTCAACCATTTTTGGTAAATATACATAGCCTGTTATTTTATTCTGGCAAGCCACTAATCCTGGACATTTTTTACAATGCCCATACTCCTTTGCGCATTCTTCCAAGGTAGAAGTATATTTAATTAAAAAATCTCTTTTTAACTTTGTCTTTGTCACAAGTTCTTTAAAACTTTCATCTTTTAAAGCCTCATCATAAGCCTCATTTAAAACTTCATTTAAATTGACTTTTGTTTTCTCAGCCATTTTATCAGATAATTTCTGCATTTACTTCACCTCTACTTTTTCAGCATTGCCTCTAATTTAGCAATTTCTTCTGCGCTAGCCTCTTCAGCCTCAATATTTTGATCATACCATTCAGGTTTAGTTTCTTTTTTTACGGTCTTTTTAACAACCTTAACCCCTTTGTTTTCTTTTTTACAAATTTTCATTGCTTCTTCTACTGTCTTAATATTACTTCTTTTCCATTGAGATGCAATTGCCAAAATAAAATTTTTAGTTAATTTATTATTGTTAATTTTTAAGACATAGTCAATTAATACATTAACCACACCTGGTGTTAACTCATAATCAATTAATAAAGTTTCTAAAATCGATAAATCACTCTTGCTCGGCTTAACTCCTTTATTTCTTCCAAATAGAAAATCATATGGTGACGTAGTTTCATATGTATATATCATTTTAGACATTTTAGAATCATCTGTTACTTGTCTTCTTAAATATTCAGGTTGATTCTTATAAATCAATGAAGGCATTTCACCTTTGTGTTCAAAAGTATAATAATTTTGACAATTTCTTCTTAACATATCCTTATCAATTATATGTTTTTCATTAACTGAATTTCTAATTAATTCCGTAAGTTCTTCCTCTTTTAGATTATAAATGAATGCTAATTTATTAATTAAAGCTTTAACTTCTTTAGTGACAGATCTGACATTTAAATATTCCTCAGGAATTGAACTTAAAATATTATTTAAATCAACTTTTGTATTAACAATAATATCAACTTGATTAATACCTCTGATATTTGTAATATTATCACTAACAAAAGCAGAATCAGCCACATCAAACGCTTCACTAAAAGAAAGTGTCACTTCTTCATATCCTTTTAAGTCTATTTTCGGTATTGAAAAAAATTGAATTACCTTTTCATATTCTTTTTTACCAATATTATTTTGAAGAGCCACGCCTAAAATTGGATTTTCCAAAAATTCTTTTGGCTCAAGTGGCGAATAAAGTTCATAAACATAATTGTTTATACTTCCCTTTTTAACATATGATTTCAAAAGGCCGATTGCTTCTATCTTTTCTCTAGCCTCTAATAAATCCTCAAGTTTTAATCTTGTTTTAACCATTAAATTATGGTGCGTATACTCTGTAGATATAATTTGGCAAGTATCTAAATCACTCCATAAAGTTAAATATAAATTAATAGCAACGCTACCAATAACTGGTTGATATAATTTAAATAAAATATTACGATTTTCATTATCGAGAATTGTACAATTTTTTACAATATAAGTGTCTGCCGGCAATAAATTAACTTTACTCATCATATCCCCCCAGTCTTTAGTTTCATCTCTTCTCCATTTTATCACAGATTTCCTTTGAAAAAAAGATAAAAACCCAAAATGGCAAAAATTAAATAACTATTTTTATAACCACTTAAAACATCAAAACTGCCTTGCTATAATAAATATCAAAACCTTGAAGCACATAAATACATATGTTATAATATAAAACACATGGAGGAATTACAATGAGTAAACAAAAAAATAAAACATTTATTATTAGTGGCATAAAAATTATTTTAACTGGAGCATTGGGTCTAAGTCTGATTGCTATTCCAAAAGAACAAGCTGACGCCAAAGGTGTTAGAATAGCTCCCAGGGTTACTGTTCCAAAGGCACCTAAAACTAGTCCAAAACCAAGTACACCAAAACCTAGTACTGAACCAAATAAGTCAAAACCTAATAATAACTCAAATAATGATTCGAAACTATCAGAAAATAATAAAAGCTATTCATCTAGTCCCTATAGACAAAAAGGTATTTATGGAAATACCAACAATGGATTTATAGGACTTCCTTGGTACTATTACCCGTTAATCTTCAACCACCATAATTATAGTGAAGAAGATAAAGAAATTCAAAAAATGAACACTGATGAAATATTTACTATTGAAGATATGAGTAAAAACGAAGCTCAATCAAAACAAATGCATGAAGAGTATTATGATATTAGTTTTGATAACGGAATCACCACCACTGAGGCTAGAAGTTATATTGATTACACTCTTAAACAAGAAGATCAATATGCTTATATTAGAATTAACAACACCAATATTGGAGCGCCTGTTGACAAAGGAAGCTTAAAAGAATGGGTAAATGCTGTAGATGGTGGAGATATAAAACCAAACACTGATAAAACATTAACAAAAAAAGGCAATAATTAATTGTCTTTTTATAATTCTACATTATGATATACATGCTGAACATCTTCAACTTCATCAAGCATATTTATTAATTTATTAAAAGTTTCTAAATCTTCACCAGATAAAGTTACTTTATCTTTTGGAATATAGCTAATTTCATCAATATCAAAATTTACATTTGGTAAAGCCTTAGTAATTGCCTCTTTAATATTGAATAAATCACTAGGAGCTCCATAAACAACTACTTCATCATTATCTATTTCAATATCTTGAGCATCAACTGAAGCCTCAATTAAAGCCTCTAAAGTTGCCTCTTCATCAAGACCTTTGAAACTTACAATGCATAAATGATCATACATATAATTAACGCTTCCTTGTGCCCCCATTTTAATATGACACTTATTAACAACGGCTCTTATACTACTAACGCTTCTATTAACATTATCTGTTAAACAACTAACAATTAATGTAGAACCACCTGGACCAAATAATTCATAATTAGTTTCAGTATAACTTTCATCTATCCCACTATTAACTTTATCAATAGCTCTATTGATAATGTCTCCTGGAACTTGTTCTTTCTTAGCCTTATCAACTAATCTTTTTAAAGCACTGTTGCTTTCAAGTTCAACTCCACCATTTTTAGCTGCTTGATATATTTCTTTAGCATACATTGAATATAGTTTAGCTTTAGCTGCTCCTGTTTTTTGAATACTTGCTTTTCTAACTTCGTAAGCTCTTCCCATTATAATCTTCCTTTCTGTGCTTTCGCAAGAGCATCCTTAGCCGCTTCCTGCTCTGCTGATTTTTTACTATGTGAAGTTCCTTTACCATAAACAATTCCATCGATCATAACTTCAACCGTAAATTCACGGTTATGCGCCGGACCTTGTTCATCGACCACTTTATATTCTAAACTTCGTTTATCAGTTTGAACATATTCTTGAAGAACTGATTTATAATCATCAAAGAAATCCACCTCGTGATTAAGAATATGCGGAATTACATTTTCTAAGAAAAACTGCTCGGCTACTTTAAAGCCTTGATCTAAGTAAATGGCGCCTAAAAATGATTCGAAAATATCGGATACAATTGCTTTTCGGTACTTTCCTCCACTTTCCGCTTCTCCTTTACCTAGTTTTAAATACTCATTTAATCCTAACTTAGTAGAATACTCATATAAAGCTGTTTCGCAAACATAGTGTGCTCTAAGCTTTGTCATTTCTCCTTCGTTAATCTTAAGATTATTGTATAAATAATCACTCATTAATAATTCTAAAACTGCATCACCTAAAAATTCTAAACGTTCATAACTTTCAGTTTTATTTTCATTCGCATAAGAAGTATGCGAAAATGCTGTTTCATAAAGTTTTATATTATTAGGCTTAATTCCAAGTTTTTCTAATAATTCCATTCAAATCACCTAATACATTATATCATAATTTATAAACTTTTAGAAGGCTATATAAAAATAAAAACTAACCGACATTTATCGATTAATTTTTTTAACCTTTTGTAAATTATTATAAGCCATGGTTAATACCTTCTCGTGATTATCACAATAGGCATGGAAAAGGTCATGTCTTATATCATACTGTACCCCGAGACTTTCATAATAATCTGAATCCACAACTATTGCCCCATCTGATGGTAAATTAGAATATTTCCTTTGCTCCTGAGCTGCAAAATAAAGCGCAATTTTTACAAAGGGATTCCCATAGCCTTTTAAGCCGTTAACATCGCCAGCCATTAAGAAAATCTTTTCTGGAGCGATTAATGTTCTCATATAACTTGGATCCCGATAAGTTTCATCCATATCACGTACAAAACCATATTCTTGATCAAGCGCAATCCTAGAAATTATATATGAACAAAAACTAACAGGTGAATCAAACCTTTGGCGAGTTATACTATCTATATCGGCTAAATAAGAATATGGTAGTACTGGTGATACCGCACTTACCCTATCAACACGATCACTTTTCGAGCAAAGCATAGCAATCGTTGCTCCTACACTTCCTCCAATCATATCAACATTTTCCAAATCCGCCTTATCCATAAGTTCCTTTACTGAATCAGCAAAAACTTCTGTTGTAATTGCTGACTTGTCATAACTACTCCCCATTTTTTCCTCAGTATCTTTATCAGCATATTCCACAATAAGTGGAAAATGATCATAACTATTATAACCAAAACAATTATATCCTGGAATTGGACCATTATTTTTAGGTGGATTATCAAAACGTTTCTTCATATTTGTCGAAGATCTACCAGCATGACCCCGTATAATAATAAGTGGTTTTCTCCCTCTAGCAAATCTATCACCAACAGAATATAAGCTCATAGCTCCAACCGTATCATCACAGACATGTCTAATATTATTATAAAGTAATTTCTCCATTTTAACTTCCCTCAACTAACAGGCTATACTGTAGCACATTTCCCCTTTATTGTCAATTAATCATTTGACTACAAACACCAAATAATATATAATAGTTAACCAATGAAATGAGGCCAAAATATGGGGAACATAGACAACTTTTATAAATGGGATTTAACAACCAACTCATGGGCTGAAGCCGATACCAAAAAAGCCAAAGGTAAATCTTTTTCTGTTACCAGCTATGATCCTATTATCAATAATGACTCAAATGATTGTCACTATGTAATTCTTTGTCTGGGATGTCGCGTCGAAAACTATACTAAAAATCCTAGTTTCATGAAAGATAAAAAAAGTCACGTTGATGATGTGCTTAGTTTTTTTGCAAGCAGTAAACACAACATAATTGTTAAATCAATTTTAGTTGATAATGACGCCCCACTTAGAGAGCAAGGAAAAGTTGTTGCCCACTATATTGATAGCATCTCACCAACGCCTCATATAAAATCTATTAACGTTGTTGGTCATTCAAAAGGCTCTATTATGTGTTTTGACATGATAAAATATTTAACAAGAAAATCAAGCTATAGAAAAACTAACCTTTTTACTATTGCCACCCCATTTAAAGGAACGCTTGTTGCTTCGCCAAAACTTCTTTATCCTACCTTTAAAGAAATTATTTTTTCTAAAATTACCAATCCAACTTTAGCCGAAAGTCTTTACCAGCTAGCAACATATGGATATACCAAAATTTGTAGTAACTCACATATGGATTACGACATTGCCTTGAAAGATGGTATCCTGCAAACCGATTTGGCACTATACGATCCAACGCTTTTAGAAAATATTTTTTCGAAGGAAAACATTGCCGCAAGTAAAGCCATTAATTCTTATCAAAATATTTGTACCAGAATTGACCAAGACACACTTAGTGAAGCTAAAAAACATGGCGACTTAACAGGCATTGGTTTATGTATTTCCGATGATATTTTATTTGAAGGCACAACTTCAGATGGTATGGTTCCCTTAGATACCCAAAGATCCATCGAAGAACATTACGATGAGCCATTTAAAAGTCACCTACTAAGATCTGCTCATCACAGTATTATGAGTAATCCAAGAATTTCCAAAGATATCCTCCAGATTGTCAAAGATACAATTGAAGAAAATGAAAACCCATTTTCGCAAACAATATCAAGCAACATCGATAAAAAACGAATAATCAGGTTATAATATCATTTTACATTTTTAAATATTTTTAGTATAATGTAAAAGGTGCTAATATGAAAAAAGTATTAATAAAAATCATTAAAATATATCAGGCTATCCCAGGGCCTTGGCACAGTGCATGTAGGCATATTCCTACATGTTCAAACTATGCTATTGAGGCGATTGAAACTTACGGTTCACTCAAAGGTAGTAAAATGGCCATTGGTCGAATTATTAGATGTAATCCTTGGGGAACCTCAGGATATGATCCAGTCATTAAGGAGGATAAACATGACTAAAATTAAAAAGACATTTGGAATAGTTATCGCCGCAGCTTTAATATTTACACTCTCTGGCTGTAGCTTCAAAAGAGATAACATGGAAGATATCGATATTTATACAACAAATTATCCCGTTGAATATATAACCCAAAGATTATATGGAGATCATAGTACTATTCATAGTATCTATCCTGATGGTGTTGATATCAACGATTACAAATTAACAAATAAACAAATAAAAGATTATAGTAATGCCGATCTTTATATCTTTACCGGCTTAAGTGAAAAAGAAAAAGGTTACGTTGATAATCTACGTAGTAATAACAAAAATCTTAAAATCTTAGATACTACTCTTTCAATGGAATACACTAACAGCATCGAAGAATTATGGCTCGATCCATCTAATTTCCTAATGATGGCTCAAAACATCAAAAAAGGATTTAAGGAATATATTAGTAATTATTATTTAAACAATGACATTAATCAAAACTATGAAGAATTAAAAGTTGAAGCCTCTAATTTAGATGCTAAAATAAAACAAACCGTCAGCAATGCAGAATCGAAAACTATTGTTGCTTCAGATGATATGTTTAAATACCTTGAAAAATATGGTTTAACAGTTTACTCTTTAGAAAATAATAGCAACTTAACTAGTAAAACTATTGAAGATGTAAAAAATCTAATTAAAGATAATAAAATACATTACATTTTTATTAAAGAAAATGAAGAAGTTAGTAAGACTATTAAAGATTTAATTGAAGGAACTAATGTTGAAACAATCGAATGGAATACCCTTACTAATATAACTGAGAATCAAAGAAATGAAAACGAAGATTATTTTACAATCATGAATCAAAATATTGAAGCATTAAAAAATGAACTATATAATTAGTTCTTTTTTTTATGCCATATTTAACATTAAAAAAACAGTAGATAATCTACTGTTCTCTAATAATTCGTTTACTTGATAAATAAGTAAGTAAGAAATAGCCACCATATATAACAACAATAAATACAGCTGTCATTGAAATTGACATAAGCATATCATTTTTACCAAATGCTGAAAGCATTAGATTAGCACACTTAATTCCAAATATCGAATGAATAATTGCTAATATTAGTGGAACTAAGAAGAATATTCCAATTTGCTTAAATAACGATTTATTAATCATATCATCATTCGCACCAATCTTTCTTAGCACTTGATATCGTTCTTTATTGTCAGAACTTTCTGATAATTCTTTAAGCGCTAAAATAGCTGCTGAAGATATTAAGAATATTATTCCCAAATATAATCCAATAAAAGTTACAATTGCTCCAACTCCAGTTGCGGCATCATATAACTGCGTTTTACTTCTACCGTCCATATTATTTGGCAAAGTAGTATCCTCTAATTTATTTTCAATTTCTTTATACTCTGCATCGTTATCAGCATTGTAATTAGCTAACATTACCCTATTAGATATATTAACATTTTCTAAAGCCTCATCAGGCAATACAAAGACACCAGTATTAGTATGACTATTTGACATTTCAACAAAACCATCTATAACTTTATCGTATTTTGGTTTATACTCTTTATCACCAATTTTTAATTTAACTCCATCTTCTAAGGCCATATTACGATACTCTATCATTTCTTCATAATCGGCTACTACCAAATATTCATCAGCAGCCAAAGAAAGAGTTTTATTTCCAAATTGTTTTGCCACTTTATTATAATCAGAAAGTTTCATTAAATTTTCTGGCATTTTATTACGATACTTAAACTGATCGTAATTTTCCTTCATAACTTTCTCGCCTAAAGCCGCTTCCACAGTTACAGATTCAGTTCGGTAATAATTAAAATCGATAACATCTTTATAATTATCCATACTAAGATTTAAATCTTCAAGTACCGTCTCAATATTAGAATCTTTACCATCTGTATATTGTAACACTTGAATATCCATTGGTGTTACATCCCTTAAATCCTTACTAACAGATTGATTTAAACTCATCGCACTTGAAAAAATTGTAATCGTTAAAAATAATAAAATACAAATAACACTCATCGAGAAAACAGTTGTATTAATTTTACTATTAATTTGTCTTAAAACAAACATGTTCAAATCTTTTAAATATAATTTTTTATTTGCTTGAACTAATCTTAAAACAAAACCAGAAACTCCATAGAAGAATAAGATTGTTCCAATAATTCCAAGGACAATACATAAAATAAAATGATCAAAACCAATATTCATAATATTTTCAGTTACATTATAGTATGCGTATCCTAAGATGGCAATTGAAATAATAAATATAAGTATTGATAAGATGGGATTTTTGACTTTCACCTTTTCATTTTGTTTATTTGCTGTAATCAAATTAATTAATTTGTATCTTGAAATAACAAACACATTTAAAATCATTACCAATAAATACATGATACCAAAGTAAATCATTGTTTTAATCATCGCTGCTTGTGATAGTGAGAAAGTATACGAAGACATATCTGCTTCAAACATCTTGGCCACCACAATTGACATTAATTGTGAGAAGAATATTCCAACAATCAAACCAACTGCTAATGAAATAAGACCAATCAATAAAGTTTCAATTAATAAAATCTTTGATATATGGCCTTTACCCATACCAAGCGTCATGTAAATTCCAAATTCTTTCTTACGTTTTCTAACTAAAAATTTATTCGCATAAATAATTAAGAAACCTAAGACAAACGAAACAAACACCGATACTCCTCCAAGTAAGTTATTCATAAGATCCATTATTTCTTTTTTAGACTTACTCATATCCATCATCGCTTGCTGCGAATCCATCGCATTAAACACATAGAATATTGCGACTCCCAAAATCAAGGTTAAAAAGTAAATAGCATAATCTTTAAAACTTTTTTTAATATTTTTTAAAGATAACTTAAAGAGCATCATTTAAATCTCCTCCAAGCAAAGTTACAACATCAATGATCTTATCGAAAAATTCCTTACGACTATCATTTCCGCGTACTAACTCATTAAAGATTTTCCCATCCTTGATAAATAAAATACGATGACAATAACTAGCAGTAAATGCATCGTGTGTTACCATCAAAATTGTTGCTTTTAAATCCTCATTTAAATATTCGAAATTTTCTAATAGCTGTCTTGACGATTTTGAATCAAGTGCACCCGTAGGTTCGTCAGCTAAAATTAATTTTGGATTAGTAATAATTGCACGGCTACTGGCAACACGTTGTTTTTCACCACCACTCATTTGATAAGGATATTTTTGTAAAACATGCGTAATACCCAATGTTTCGGCAATTTTTCTAACTCTTTTATCAATTTCACTTGGTTTTACTTTTTGAATAGTAAGTGCCAAAGCGATATTTTCATAAGCGGTTAAAGTATCTAACAAATTAAAATCTTGAAAAATAAATCCTAAATCTTCACGACGAAATTTGTTTAATGAATTACCCTTTAATTCAGTAACATCAGTTCCACTAATTATAATATGACCACTTGTTACTTTATCAATAGTTGCAATACAATTAAGTAAAGTAGTTTTACCACTACCACTAGCTCCCATAATACCAACGAATTCTCCTTCATTGACATCAAAGCTAATATTATCTACGGCTTTAGTTAAATTACTTTTATTACCGTAATATTTTGTTGCGTTTGCAATCTCTAAAACTTTTTCCATTTTTCTTCCCTCCACCATTAATTATAGATAGTTGTATCAAAATTAACAATTTCTTTTCATTACAAAACCTTACACTTTCGTAAGGTTGTCACATTCCTTTATATTGTTAAAATACTCAAAGTATGTTATATTATATTTAGTGAGGAAAGCTTATTTACTTAGG
>ERZ826242.1835-NODE-1835-length-20960-cov-27.934418_pt1 | contig 20960 bp, 19 predicted proteins | sample MGYA00519871_ERZ826242 | MGnify/ENA primary metagenome ERZ826242 (study PRJEB31778, sample SAMEA3449226) | human gut metagenome | biome: human gut; feature: human-associated habitat; material: faeces | place: United Kingdom | collected 2010/2012 ...
GATACAACACATCATAACGGATATAGTGCATAGAACAAGTACCTTTGCCAAACTGTCCGTAGTAACTGCAAGCATAATAACTGTATGGCGTTTTATTTGCCTTATTTGTCGCAAACCGCATAGACCAGCCACAATCCGCACACTTGACAAGCCCTGCAAATATCGGCGTTGCTTTTTCCTTTGTCTGTCTACGCCTTGATTTTATCTGTTCCTGCACACGATAGAACACTTCTTTGTCAATAATCGGTTCGTGGGTATTTTCTACTCGAAACCATTCACTTTCGGGCTTACGCACTTTTTTCTTGCTCTTGAATGAAACTGTTGATTGTCGATTATGAACGCTGTTTCCGATATAGACTTCACTTTTTAAAATTGCCTTGACATGAGCAATCGTCCACTCATAACGCTTGCTTTCGGGCTTTCCCTCAAAGATATGTGCAAAAGTACCGTACCTTGTGAAATTCAGCCAAGACGCTGTCGGAACTTTTTCTTCTCGCAGTATTTTTGTGATTTTTGCACTACCGTAACCTTGATAGGCTAGGGAGAAGATTTTTTCAACAATCCATTTTGTTTCCTCATCAACCAGCAGTTTTCCTTTGATGTCGGGGTGTTTCTTATATCCTAACGGAGCATAAGCCCCATAATACGCACCCTCTGCAAATTTTGTCTTAAATGCCGATTTCACTTTACGGCTTGTATCTCTTGCCACCCATTCATTGATGATATTTTTAAATGGTGCAATCTCACTTTCGCCTTTTTCGCTGTCTACACCGTCGTCAATCGCTATGTAACGGACATTATGGCTGGGAAAATACAATTCTGTATATTGTCCTGTCATAATATAATTTCTGCCAAGTCGGGAAAGGTCTTTCGTTACAACACAGTTGATTTTTCCTGCCTCTATATCTTCAATCATTCTTTGAAAACTCGGTCTTTCAAAATTTGTTCCCGACCAGCCGTCATCAATATATTCATCAATCACATTCAAATGATGTTCTTTTGCATATAGACGCAACATACTTCTTTGTGTGGTAATGCTGGAACTTTCGCCCTGTAATTCATCATCTCGGCTTAACCTAAGATAAAGTGCAGTATTGTAAATCTGTTGTTTCATTGTCAGTTATCCTCCTTTATAACTAACCCGTGTTTACAACACCTGCTTGCAAGTAAAGTATAACACGGGTACTTTTTGCCATTCAATCTATTTCTTACAACTGCACCGAATTTATGCGATTGTCTGCTTTGCTTTTTCCAGCATAACATCCGTCAGAAGTTCTTCCATTGTCTTTCCCTTTTCGGAAAAATGCTCTTTTACAACAATCTTTGTTTTTCCTCTGTTGCCAATGCCACGCTTATTATTTGTCTTTTCTTGCCTTGTTTTTACAATATCAGCAATAACACATACCCCCTTTCTGTAAAAATCTTTTCTAAGCAATTCAACGGCATTTGTCATAGCCCACAGGAGTTCCACCTCTGCATAGTTCTTATGTAGCCGTACCCATTGCGTGCGACGCTCTGAACGCTCAAGCTGTGGCTGTACGGGAGTATCATTATCAGACAGGACAGGTCATGGCGATAAAAGAGGACAAATCTTTTACAGGAACACAAATAGGTTGTCGCTCGTTTTTGCAGGGAAAAGGTCATGGCGTATCTGTTTCAACGGCTCGCTGTCTGTCAAACGTATTGAATTGCTTTATTCAGTTGTCAAAGAACATGAAAGAAGAAAATCGTCTTTCCTGTATACCGCGTTGGAAAAGAGCAGAAGCGTAACCAATATTCAAAACTTTTTTCTTTTCCTGTACCATATAGGGAAAGAAAGTGTCATTCTGCTAAGTTGATGATGAAAAGATTTCTTTTCACCCCCTAACTACCCATGCAACACCGTAACTGCCAACTGTGGAATAAAAGATTTTCTTTGCTCCATATAGGGAATGGAAACTACGGATTGTTAAGTTGAAATTGAAAATCGTTTCTTCTTTCACATCATATAGGGACAGCAACCACCGATTTAATGACCTGTTTTCAAAAAAAGTTAGATTTCCTTTCCTCGCACCATATCTGTACGCAAGTAGCCGTTTTGTTGCAGATTTTTTGAAGAAATTAAAAAATACCGTCATTCCCTTGTGGAACAGCGGTATCTTTCTCAATCATATCTGCTATGTCTGTTGTCATTTGTTTAATTTTTAATTCCTGCTTTTCTGTTAGTCTTGTATGTCTGTCGATTTCTTCCAGATAATTTGCTCCTGTTTGCTTTTCAATCTCTTTTATCATCAATAAAGAGGGCATGACCTGTCTTTCTAACCAACGTTTTGTTTTATCCATATTGACAGCAACAGGCGTCATAATAAACGGAAGTGAAGTCGTTACATTATCTAAAAATATATCCCATAAAATATAAACGGGAAAATCTATCTGTGTGAGGATAAGGCTTGCTATGGTCTGTTCGGGATTTCTTGAAAAAACAAGTTGTTCTATCGTTTGTTCTGCTTTTCCACTTTTTAAACGAATTTCAAATCGGTTCTTAATGTCTGTTTTTATACCTTTGCTTTTTTGTTCCTTTTCTTTTTCATACAAGCAAAAGTAAATAGAACTATTCTTTGAACCGATATAAAAAGTTTTTGCAGTATCTCCATGTGTACCCGATAATTTTCCGCTGTCTACTGCTTCATGGGTTCTTGAACGTTTCCATACCTTGTTGGCATAATAACGTTCCCTTAGAATTTCTATATCCAGCAATCCGCCCATATCATTGACCGCCAAATCTATGCGTTTAAAAACACCTTGATAATCTATACAACTGCTTAAAAAGTAATACCAGTCTATCCCTCTTGCCTGTAAAACATATTCCAAGTTTCGACACCCCATACCTCTTAATTCCAATAAAACACCCATAGAACTATCTTTAGAAGCATTTACACTAATATCCCCATAGATATACTGTTCTTCATAACCAAACATTCCGTAATCTTCATGTATAAAATATTCGCTTTTCATTGCCAGTACATTTTTTATAATTTCCAATGCGTCTGTGGTAGGAAAACGAACACGCAGATAGTCAATCGTTAAAGTGAAAGGCTGTGTACAATTACAATAATCAAGATAATGTAAAAGTATATGTTTCATTTCTTTACTGGCTTTTGTTTTTCCGTTTTCAATTTCATTTAAGTTCTGCCTGCTAATTTGCAATTCCTGTGCCAGTCGTGATTGCGAATAATCACAGGCATTTCTCTTTTGCTTTAATGTTTCAATAAATTCTATATCATTCATGCTTCATTCCTCCAATCAAAAAAGGCATATACTCATAGGAGCATACACCTTGTATCTTATATTTATTTTCTATTGATATGCTGTTTTAGACCTGTCGGGTAAAAAGAATATGGTGTGAAGTGAAATAAGTTCTTATAACCTTATAAATCGTTGCATATCAGCAGTTTTGTATTTATTTTTTCTCTTGTCTTTTGTAATAGTACCCCCCTGTTAGATAACGGGGGCTTTATGGCTCGCTGACGCTCGCCCCACCGTCAGAGTGAACCAGCCGTTTGCCAGCAAAACTGGCATGGCTTGATGTCTTACGACCGCCACCACGTCTGGATCACTCCGGCGGTGTTGCTGTCTTGCCTACCATTTCCTCATTTTCCGTGTACTTATATCCAACACCTCTGACAATGACGATATAGCGTGGTCTGTCCGGCTCCGGCTCAATCTTCTTTCTTAATTTTCGTATGAATGAAGTCAGATTATTAGGGTCTGCCGGATAGTCATATCCCCATACATTTTCATAAATCTGTTCTTTGGTAAAAACCTGCTCCTTATGAGAAATGAGAAAATAAAGTAAATCAAACTCTTTTGCTGTAAGCTGTATGATATTGCCTGTTTTGTGTGATACAGTACGAGTAAAAGGATTGATTATAAAATCTGTCCTGTCTTGTTGTATATAAGCAGGAGTGGTACATATCTTTTTCGATAGCCATTCAACTGTTTGCTGGAAATAATGTTCTTCATTATCCCAAAATTCTGCTACTAATATCTTCCCATAGTATCACCTGCGCTTTTAAAGATTATTTTTCAAATATCAAATCAATTCTTCTAAAACCGCCATGTGCATCTATTAAAGTAGGAATAAAACCAACATAGGAATATCCCTCTTTAGCATATTTGTTGATTATTTCTTTTGGTTCAGAAGCAGAATGGAATAGCACACCTTTTGCCTCAAATTTCACTTCTACATACTTATATTCTTTCATAATCATCAATACCGCCTTTCAATTATCTAAATGTTTTTCTAATTTCTTCTAATTCTTCTTCGTTTTCAACCCAATTTTCTGCATATCCACATGAACAACAAACATAACGTATTACAGGGATTTTCCCAAATAGCGTATAAGTGCTTGTGTAAATATTATTTCCGCTGGCATGGCGGTTAGGGTTATCTGGAATACGAACAATATCGGTTGAGCCACATTTAGGACATGATTTAGTATTTTTCATTTATATTCTCCTCACAACAGCAATTATTTTTTGTTACGTTTGATAAAAAACCAATATGCAAATACAATCAAGGCAAGAACACATAAAATACTATCCATGAAATCACCCACTTTATATACCTTTCTTTTTATCCTCTTTTTTCTTTTTGCGTTCCTTATATATCTTATTCCTTAAAGGAATACCACCGCACAGCAGTAGTACAACAGCCAATATTGTAAAGTCCATATGATTGCTCCTTTTTAAAATTCTTTTTTGCTCATAATTGACAAACTGATTTTCATTGAAACCAATAACATCAACAAAGCGATAATAATTGCAATAGCGATAAGAACTCCCATGCTTACAGTTGGCATATTATCTAACAGACTAACTAAATCAATATTGAAAATGGCTTCTGCTCCTTTCACGATAACGAGAGTGATTACTGCCAGACCGCCAAATGCACCAATCATAGCAATTCTTCCTTTATCTCCACCGAATTTTAGCTGAAAAGGAAGCATGATTGCTTGAACGACAATCATAATAGGTAAAATCATCAATGAACTCTGTACTAAGTCTGTAATAGGTAATGTATCTTTCAATACAGTTGTAATTATTCCTAAAACAGTTGCCAAAACCCAAGCCATACACCCCAATAATAGACCAAGAAAGTATTTTTCACTCACATAATGATTACGTGTAATAGGTAATGTAAACAGAAACGCATTTCCATTATCAAAATCATCATAACTGATTGTGCTTACTGTAAAAAGTGATACAATGAAACTCAGAAAACCTAATGGGAATATCACATCATCAGTAAATATCATCATTCCGATTACAATCGCCAAAATGAGCAACAGAAAGTTTTTCTGTAACATCATCAATTTCAAATCTTTTACGAATAAGCCTTTCATTGTTCTGTCCCCCTTATCATCATGGTAATGACTTCATCTATTGTACCTTTTTCAATGGCAATTTTAGGATAATTCTCCATATAATACTGTTTCTGATTTGTCAGACAGCTATATCCATATGTTTCTTTTTTGGAACGCAATATAAACTGTTTATCCAGCTTGCTGTATTGTTCTGCGTCTACTTTTAATAAAGCATAGTCACTAAGAAGAACGTCCGTATCTTCATGCAGAATAATTTTTCCGTCATGTATCATATAAAGGTCATCACATAGCGACTCCAAATCACTGGATATATGAGAGCTGATTAAAATGGAGCGTTCTTCATCTTTTTCCAGAAATTCTCTTAACATTTCAAGCAATTCGTCTCTTGCGATTACATCTAAACCTGCTGTCGGTTCGTCCAGTATCAGCAGTTTTGCATTGTGTGAAATTGCAACCAGCACTTTTAATTTTGCTTTCATTCCTGTTGAAAATTCTTTTATCTGTTTATTCATAGGTAGTTGAAATTTCTGTACCTGTTCTATAAATAGTGATTTGTCGAATTTTGAGTACATATTCTGCAATATAGGGATAATATCTTTTATCTTCAGATACCCACTAAAACCAGAATCCGACAATACTACACCCAATTCCTCTTTATCTTTTGCTGTGAAGTCTTTTCTGTCCTTTCCAAGTATGGTAATATTTCCGCCGTCAGTTGAAATCAAACCTAATATCGCCTTAAATGTTGTGCTTTTTCCAGCACCATTTTGTCCAATCAAGCCTGTTACACATCCAGACATAAGCTCTAATGAACAATCAAGAGAAAAATTATCATAATGCTTTTTCAAGTGTTCAATTTTTAACATACATCAACCCTCCAATATCAACTCAAATAAACTTTTTATATCTTCATCACTAATACCACATCGTCTGCCTTTTTGGATAGCCTGCTCCAAATCCGCTTCCAATTCTTTTTTCTGTTCTTCCAAAAGCAGTTCTGTATTTGTAGCCGCTACATAAGTGCCTTTTCCATGTACTGTAACCGTAAAACCCTCACTTTCCAAATTGTCGTAAGCTTTTTTTACAGTTAAAGCACTTATTTTTAGTTCCTTAGAAAGTGTACGGACAGATGGAAGATTGTCGTTTTCCTTTAGTTCCCCGTTGCGTATGAGCATTTTAATCTGGTCAACAATCTGTTCATATATGGGAACCATTAGGGAAGTATTGATTATAATTTTCATTCTTTATATCCTTCCTTCTTTTCTTGATAACAGTATATAACAGTTATAAACTGTTGTCAAGTGTTATATTGTGTTTGTTTTAAGTTTTCTTTTGAAATTAAAAACATGCAAATCAATATAGAAATGCATGTTAAAAAATATAGTATTCTATTGTAATTCCTTTAACGCAAGCAGGTGTTTCATGGATTGTTTCTAATATCCTTTTGTTGGGGAAACTCCTTTTTCCCATTTGCTGATGGTCTGCCTGACTACGTGAATTTTGATTGCCAGTTCTTCTTGTGTATAGCCTTTGGTTTTTCTGATTGTTTTTAAATTCTCACCAAACATATTTATTGTCTCTCCTTATATTTTGATGTATTGAATTTACACCAAAATACAACATTGCGGCAAGCAACACAAGTTAACATTACTTTTTTTCATATCTTTTTCCCACAATGCTGACAATAATCTGGTGAAAAACCTCTCCAATCTAATGCACCTCTGCAATAAGGACATCGGATAAAACAAAATGCTACGATAAATCCAATGATATAAATAGCCATTCCTACTCCCATGATTATTTTTTGTAATATTTCATCTGGTACAAGAGCACCTAACACCATAACAATGCTGCCTATGAGCAAACATAACCAATATATTTTTCTTGCTTTTCTATGATCCATATGTGTATTTCCTTTCATTTATCTATTTTGAAATACATATACCATATATTAACTTATAAATCAATCTACTTTACTTAATTTTAACATTTTCATTTCATTGACATTTATATTTATTTTTGGTAATATATCCCTTGTAAATATTTTACAGTGTATATGTTTATAATACGACTAACAAAATAAACGGCCAAATTGACAGAAACATAAGGAGATTTATATGGCAGAAAAATTAAAGGATAAATTCAATGACGAAGAGTTAAAGATCAGAGCAACCAGTGATGAAAAAATAACAGTAAAACTGACAAATAACTATGCATTTCAGAAAATATTTAAAAACACTAAGATTGTAAAAGGATTTCTAATGGCATTATTAGATCTAAAGGAATACGAAATCAAAAAAATTGAAATCACAGATCCATTTACATTGGGAAAAAATAATGAAGAAAAAGAAGGAATTCTTGATATCAAATTGATTTTAAACCAAAATAGAAAGATCAATATTGAAATGCAAAATACATATCAGGATGACTGGACAGAGAGGAGTCTCTTTTATAATTGTCGAATGTTCACAGATGGATTTCAAAAAGGTCATCCCTATGGTGAACTTCCGCCTTGTATTCATGTAGGAATCTTAAGTTTCAATCAAATGATAAGCCCAAATTATTATCACAAAATCAGCTTAATGGATGAAAAAACAAAGGAGATCTATAGTAGAAAATTTCAATTTCATATGTTAGAATTGAAGAAACTGGAAAACGTAAAAGAGAAGCAAAAAAGGAAACCTTTATATCAATGGGCAAAACTGATAGCTGCACAGACATGGGAAGAGCTGGAGCAGGAATCTAAAGGTAATAAATATATGGAAAGGGCGCTGGAAGAGATGATAAAGATCAGTCAGGATGAAAAAGAACGATATCTGTATCTAAGAGAAGAGATGGCAGAGAGTGACAGAGTTAGTCAAATACAAAGTGCGCAGAGAATTGGACATGAGAAAGGGCGTGTGGAAGGAAAAAAAGAGGGAGAAATATTAAAGTTAATTTCATTAGCTCAAAAGAAAATTTTGAAAAATAAAACTTTATCACAAATTGCAGACGAATTAGAGGAGGATGTAATTACAATAGAACCTATTTACAAATTAATTACGGAAAACCCTGATAAAACTAAAGAGGAAATTTATAAGATGTTAGAGCTGTAATTTGAAACGATAATCGGTTCAAATGTATATGAGAAAAACTAAAAAATCCAAAGAAATTTTGCAGAAATCCTATTTATTAAGATTTAAAAAAGTTCATGCTGACTTTCAATGTCATTAACAGAAAATAAAAGAAATTTAACAGCACCGATTTGTCGAGATGTTTGAAACATATTTTTACCTTCTGATCATCAATTCGTATATTAAAAACCAATACCGTATAACATACACCCCTCCGTCTTGAAAATCTTAAATTGTAGTCGGGAATGTCTTCAGGTATTCATAAAAACATAAATAGAGATAGATGTACGAAATGATAGAAATCCATAGGTATTTTTGCAGGGTCGCAGCGAACTTGGTTTGCTGTTTGAGCGAAGCGAGTTGCAAAAGGAAAGTTCGCGAATCAGCGCCCTGCAAAAATGCCGTCAATGGATTTCGTTTTTCGTACACCTATCTCTATTTATGTTTTTATGAATACTCGATACATTATCGTCGTACAAATCAAAATTTCTCTATATACTCATACAATTCCAAATTCGTACTTTCATTCTTCTCTTCAATTTCCACATACTCTGGAAATGGCAGCCCCTTCGGACATTCTCCGCATAGATCAACACCAATGATCTTTTTATCTTTTAAGAAAAATTTCAAGAGATCTTTGAGCATGCGAAGCGACATATGTCCCTGATTCCAGTTTGTTTCAATATAATGTTCATCCAGAACATCTTTATCAATGGATATATAAAATGGAATATCCGTTATGATCTTGTTAAGTTTTTCTTCTCCTTTTCCACTTCTTAATTCTTCCGCAGAAAAAATCACCAGTTTTTCCTGATTCTTCAGGTGAAGCTGTTTGATATCTTTTTCTTTTGCACCAACTAAAATCAACTGCACCAGATTTTCATTTTGCTCTAGTACCTGTCCTGCCCAATCGCCACAACTAGTCATTCCTTCGATCATTGATTCTTGCATATCCGTATGGTGGTCATATAAAACAAGAGAAAATTTCTTCTGAATCTTATCTGTCATAAACTTAGTTATATAGTGGTAATTTCCAGAATCAATAAAATGAATTCCATGAATCCCATGTTCATCAATTCTTTGCTTTATTTTTTTCTCTGCCTCCTTTGTACAATATAGATCGCTTCCTGAAATATCGGAACAATCAATATGAAGAAGATTGCTTTCTTTTTCGATATTTTTATTCATGTAAATATGTGTGAAATCTAAAATGTAATTTTCACTTCTTGTCATGTTATTCACCCTTTATCTTCTAGTATTTTCAAATTTATTTCTGAAATTCCTTCCGCAAAATCTCTTTCGGTGCCTCAATCTGATTTGCCAGTGTATGCTCTGTCAATTCTGACAGTATCTTTAGCTTATTATTAATCATTGGGCGCATACAGTTTGGAACGTGTTCTTGATGGGCTCTGTGAATTGCCACACATTCCTTACAGTTTCCATGATATCTGCAGGCTTTTTTGCATGGGCAGTGGTCTTTGTCGGCATATTCTTTTCGAAACTGTGCTGCGAATTCTTCTTGTAATCTTAAACCTTCTGCTCGGTTTCCTCTATGGAATTCTGCCATTGCTGCAATTTCTTTTTCATTTTGTTCGATTTTCATAAACTCCGTATGCTCCTTTATCTGTATGTATTTTCTCCTAATTTGTATTATAATAAAATAAATGGGATGATACCATGATAAATAAAAATATTATGTAACTAGAAAAGAGATGATTAAAAAAATGAAACGAATTGATTTTGAAAATGGCTCAGTCACCAAGAATATCTTTGCGGCGGCACTCCCTATGCTGGTTGCTCAGATTTTAAATTTACTATATAACATTGTAGACCGTATCTATATCGCACGAATTCCACATGTTGGAACTGCTGCCCTTGGTGCTGTTGGACTTTGTTTTCCGCTTGTTGTGATCATTACCGCATTTGCCAACCTGTTTGGAAGTGGTGGTGCTCCATTATTCTCTATCAGCCGAGGTCAAAAGAAAAATAAACAGGCTGTCCAGATTATGAATACATCATTTACTATGGTTTGCCTCAGTGCTGTCGTATTGATGATCACTGGACTTTTATTTGCACGCCCTCTTTTGGTATTATTCGGAGCTTCCAATGCTGCTCTCGTGTATGCTTTTCCTTATATGATGATCTATCTGATCGGTACACTGCCATCTATGATTGCAATTGGAATGAACCCATTTATTAACGCACAGGGATATTCAACGACTGGTATGTTTTCCGTTGCAATTGGTGCCGTTGCCAACCTGCTGCTTGATCCACTATTTATTTTTGTATTAGGATTCGGTGTACGAGGTGCTGCAATTGCAACTGTGATCTCACAATGTCTTTCCGCTTCTTTTGTATTATTTTTCCTTGCAAAAAAAGCTGAATTAAAAGTACGTTTTCTTCACAAAAATGAATTTTCAGAGAGCTTAGAATATGCAAAAAATATTATCAGCCTTGGAACTGCTGGATTTATCATGCAGCTAACAAACAGTCTGGTGAGTATTGTCTGCAATAATGTACTTTCTGTAACAGGCGGCGATATTTATATCTCTGTCATGACGATCATATCCAGCGTAAGACAACTTGTAGAAACACCAATCTACGCCATGAACGAAGGCGGCTCCCCAATCCTAAGCTACAACTACGGTGCCAGACGCCCCGCCCGTGTACGAAAAGCAATGATCGTTATGGCGTCTATGATCCTATGTTATACAGCCGTTATGTGGAGTATCATCATTCTGGCTCCAGATACATTGATCCGTATATTCAGCTCAGATACCTCTCTTGTAAAAGACTCTGTTCCCGCACTGAATCAATATTTTGCTGCATTTATCTTTATGGATCTGCAGTATATCGGGCAGACTGTATTTAAATCATTAAATAAAAAGAAACATGCGATCTTCTTCTCACTGCTTCGTAAAGTTGTTATCGTTGTACCATTGACTTATTTTATGCCTTATATGTTGCATATGGGAACTTCTGGAGTGTTCTTGGCAGAACCGGTTTCTAATGTGATTGGTGGGGGGATTTGTTTTGTTACTATGCTTTGTACGGTGCTGCCGGAGTTAAAACGAATGGAGGAATTTTGATTTGAAAGGTAGTCGTTAATGTTATATGAGATAGAAAGAAGCTAAGCACAAATATTTATCATATATCTATCTCATACAACGGAACGCTATTCAAACCACTACAGAGTGTGTATGTTAAACGATATGAATTAATAATTTTTGTATTCATGAACGGAAAATGAAAGAAATCAAACAACACCGATTTGTTGAGTTGTATGAAGAAATTTAAAAACAGCAATTTACTAATTTTAAATTCTCAAATCTTCCGTCTGCAAATATCTGAATTGACAGCCAATACCGTTCTCCATACACACCCGTAGTGGTTTGAATAGCCGTCCGTGTATATGAGAAAAACAAAATAAGAGTATAAAAGATCCAGAACCATTGAAATTTTGCCGTCGTTTTGAACGGTTCGCAGCTAGTTTGGTGCGCTGTTTGAGCGAAGCGAGTTGCGCAAGGAAAACTAGCGAATCAGCGACCGTTCAAAACGGCGTGCATAAATTTCCTGGTCTGGATCTTTTATACTCTTATTTTGTTTTTCTCATATACAATCCCCACGACTACCTTTCAAACTACAAATTACAATTTCTACTTCTTCACTCCCATATCATCCTCTTTAAACTGTTCAAATGTTCTCATCTGATAAGTAGAATTTGTAAATGAGCATCCGCGGTACATGCAATCCACTACATAATTAATCTCTTTATATTCATCTTTATAATCTGAATCAACGAAATTAATCTGCATCACGTAATCTTTTTTGCCATCACTTGTGATCAGTACATATTGGCATTTTGTTTTTGCGCTGTCTAAGTATCCCATGACGATCATGCTTGATTTTCCTTGGTATAATTTTGGAGTTTTGCCACCTTGTGGATATGTGAATGTAACTTTCTTGATAGCTTTCTTCTTTTGTTTGTATAATTTCTGGACGCTTTTTACTGCGTTACCTGATCTGGCTTTTTGTGATGAGATGACTGCTTTTACTTCGTAGTCGTCGTCCTTATCGCTGTTTGCGTATTCTAAAGTGTATTGGTTTCCTGCATCATTTACATAACTGCGGTTAAATAAATATTTTGGGTAAGCGAATTCAAATGAATTGTCATCACTGCTTACATATTCATAATCGTCAGCGTCTGTACATGCAGATAAATCCATACTTTCATTGTCTGTATAGGATAATGCCTGGGATTTATCTGTGTCACTGTTGTTTTCGGTATCCCCATCTGCTACATCTTCTCCGCTGTTATCGCTGCTTTTTTTGTTTTCCGTTGTTTTTGCTGTCGTTTTATCTTCTGTTGTTGCTGTTACTTCTTTTTTGTCTCCAGAGTTAAAATACTGAAATGCAAATACTACAGCTATAACGACGATTACACATGCCAGAATAATGATCCAGTTCTTTGATGATAATTTTCCTGCATGATTTGGTTGTTTTGTTTCATTCTGAGGTTCTGTGTACAGCTGTTCTGGCTGTTTTGGCTGTTGTGGTGGTACTACTAATTTCGCACCGCAGTTTGCACAGAATCTTGCATCGTCTTTATTTTTTGTTCCACATTTTTTACAATACATATAGATTCTCCTTAATCATTTTTTGTTCCGCAATAAATACAGAATATCGCATCTTCTTCTAAAAGTTCTCCACAATTTTTACAGTGTTTTGGTGCTGGTTGCGCTGGCTGTATTTCCTGCTCTGGTTCTGATACTTTTGTGCCGCAGCTTCTGCAGAATCTGTCTCCTTCATGTAACAGGCTTCCGCAATTTGGGCAGACATTCTCATCTTGTTCTTCCTCTTCTTCTGGCAGTTTGCATCCACATTCCCCACAAAATAAACTGTCTTTTGCATTCTTTGTTCCGCACTGTGGACATATTTTCGGATCTTCCAGTGTAAGATCTAGAATCTGCTGATCCATCTGATTGATTTCCTGATACTGGACTTTGATTTCCTGACATAATTCAGAAAAGTCTTTCTCTGGATCTTTTGCATATTTCACATAATATGCTTCTCCGAGCTTTGTAAAATTTTCCTGTATTTCTTTTTCTTTGGCTGTAATCTGGTCTTTTATTGCGTTGACTAATTCCTCTGCATTCTCAATGTTGTCTGGCATTGGCATCTGGCTGGTCCCCCTTATATATTTTTAATTCTTTTAAAGTCAGTATAGCATTTCTTTTTTTTCCTTTCAATTATTGCTGGTGCATAAAACAGAAAAAGAACAGCTGGTCTTATCAACCGCTGTCCTTTTCCTAATAGCTTAAATCTAACAGCCTATTTATTTTTGATTATTTAATCTTAATCGTGATGGTTGCTTTCTTGCCAGTTCCATCTGTTGCCGCTGCTGTAATCTTCACGGACTTTTTCTTGCCAGCCTTTAATGCCTTTACTTTTCCTGAAGATGAAACAGTTGCATATTTGGTATTGCTGCTTGTCCATTTCAATTTCTTATTGGCACCTTTTGTGGCAGTTACTTTTGCTTTGAGACTTAATGTCTTGCCTGCGTTAACTGTCTTTTTGCCAGTGATCTTGATCTTCTTCACTTCACCTTTGGCGATCTTGATCTTGATAGAGGCCTTCTTCTTGCTTCCATCTTTGGCTGTTGCTGTGATCGTTACCGTCTTTCCTCCGGCTTTCTTATTGACTGCCACAGTTCCATTCTTATCTACCGTTGCATATTTGCTGTTGCTTGTAGACCATGTCACTGCTTTGTTCGCTGCTTTGGCTGGTGTAACGGTCGCTTTTAATTTAATCTTCTTGCCTGGTGCAACATTCGTTGTTGGAGATTGTATTGTAATCTTTGTTACTTTTATTACCTGTGGTTTTGGTTTCTCCGTTGTTGGCTGTTGTGGCTTCTCTGTTGTTGGCTCATCTGGTTTTGGTGGCTGTGGTTCTTCTTTCTTTTCAACCGTAACTGTAATGGTTCTTGCAGATTCTTTATCGCTATTGTAAATAGATACTTTTGTTGTCCCTGCTGCTTTTCCTGTAATAACCAGAGTTCCATCTTTGATCTGTGCATCGGCAATACTGCTGTCGGCAGCTTCTGCTTTCGCATCTGCTGACAGAATTCCTTTTGGTGTAATATCCTGTGTCTTGGTTTCTCCTTCTGTCATGGATACATCTTTAAGACTTAATAATGCTAACTGATCACTTTCCTTAATGCTGTTGTCTTGCAGATTTACATCTGTAAGCTTTGTTAATCCTTTCAATGCATCAATATTAGTTACAGATGTTGATCTCAATGTAAGGCTTGTCAGATTTGTAAGGTTTGCTAATAAACTGATATCTTTCAACTGGGCATCGTTTACAAACTCTACTTTCTTACAATTCACAGCCTTGTCAATACCTGTCAGATCTGAAAGTGTCTCACTGTCTTTCACAATGATATCGTCTACATTCTGAATCTCTTCTGTTGAGATCATTCCATCCAAATTCGTATCCGCAGATTTGCCATTGCTCATCATTCCTTTGTACAGATCATAGTCTTTGATAACGACTGCATTCTTGTCTGCCGCACTTACTGTAAATGTTGTTTCTTCAACATTTTTTATTTCTCCATTCTTTAGTGTGATCTCGGCACTTACTTTTACAGTTCCTTCTTCTTTTGCCTGAGGTGTGTAAGTTCCATCCGCATTCTGAATCATGGATAGAATGCCGTCTTTGCTGTAATTATATTTTACAGACTCAATATCGCTGGCTTTTACATTTGCAAATTCGTATTGTTTAAATACTCCCAGTTTTGTTGTCTTGGATGCATCAGCAAATTCCACTTTCTTTTCCGGTTCTTGTTCTGTCACATTGATATTGATTGTCTTTGTTTCAGAACCCATCTGAATTGTCAGTGTTGTTGTTCCTTTATTCTTTGCTTTTATCTCAATATAAGAATTCAGGATATCTTCTTCATCTACTGCATCTTCACCTTCTGGTGTTACAATCTTAGCTTCTGCAATGTTGCTGTCTGCAACTGTTACTTTATCTGTTTCTTTTAATAATCCAGCTGGTTTGACAGCTTTTGTTTCTGTCTGTCCGACAGTTAAAGAAATACTATCTGTGCTGATCAGTTCCTTGCGTACACTATTTGGTGCATTGGCTGGTAATGTGATCTTCTCAAACTGAGATTTGTGGTCGATCAATGGTTTGAAATCTGTGATCAGTTCGTCATTCTCAAGATTGATCTCTTTTAATTTCGGCATGTCATTTACAAATGATAAGTCTGTGATTCCTTTGTTATCTGACAGATCAATGCTCTCGCAATTAACTGCTTTCTTTAGATAACTTAAATCACTGTCACTGATCCTACTGTAATGTCCTTCGATTTTTACTGCCTTTTTGATCTCATCTGTATCAATTCGATAATCTTTCTTGCCACTGATACTTCCGTCAACGGACTTGCCATTTGCATCTTTCAGTGTTGTAAAGATCCTATAACTTGCGATTGGCACGATATTATCTGGTGCTTCTGTTACTGTGACTTTTTGCTGTGTTTTATATTCTTTTTTATTTGTGCCTGTAAAATATGCATCTAATACCGCTGTTCCTGTTGTCTTTGGTTCATAATGAAGCATATTGTCATCATCTACATCAATAGTTCTGATAATGTCATAATCTGCATCTCCTGCTGGATAAATTGTATAGTCTCCATTCATGTAATCTAGGTTTTCCGCATTCTTTAATTCAATCAGTGAAAAATCACCAATAGAAATCGTTACCTGATCTGATTTGAATCCAGGGTTTTGTTCATTCTCTTTTACGACACTGACTGGAATTGTCTTGTATGTTACGCCATTATTCTTAAATAACAGATTCGCTGTTGTTCCTGCGGAACCTGATTTGGCATACAGTTCAACATTTGTTCCCTCCTGATAAACTGTGATTCCATCCACATCACGATCCAGCACAACTTCATCACTGGATCTTAGAATTCCAACTGGCCGAATTAACTGGCATCGTTCATATGAATTGTATTCGTTGGTAAATAAACGTTCATTTTCTTCTAAAACAATCTTATCTGTTCTGATCAGGCTTAGACGATCTTCTGCCGAAATATCGTCATTGTCTGGAAGGTATAAAGCATCTAGCTTATCTAAACCTTTCAGTACACTTACATCGTTAAATCTAGTATCTCGAAGGCTAAGATATTCAAGATCTTTTAATTGTGCTAATACTGAAAAATCAGTGATATTTTCGGAATAACTTAACCCCAGCTTCTTCAAATTCTTTAACTCTTTAAGACCGCTGATATCTTTTATTGTACTATCATACAGCTCCAGACTTTCCAGTTTTGCTAATTGATTAATTCCATCCAAATTTGCAGGTTCTGCTCTCCTTAATTCCAGTGATGTCAGATTCTTTAGATTCTTTAATGCAGAGAAATCTTTTACTTTTTGTGTCTGCTGTGTCATCGTAAATTTCTGAAGATTCTCAATTTTATTCTCATCTGACGTAAATTGATTAAATTCATCTTGTGAAATATCAAGCATGTATAATTCTAATCTATTTATTTTTGTAAGTTTGGATAATAGAGTTTCTATGTCAGAATATTTTAAATCATCATAATTCTCTATTGTTAATTCCTCACAATTAACCGCCTGATCTAATCCTGAAAGATTATCTTCTATAGATTCAGCATCCGTATCATCTAAATAAATCTTTTTAATCTTCTTGATATCATCCTCTGTAATCTTATAGTCAGTATCTTTGATATCGTTATATTCATATAATCTGTCATATGTGTTCACTGTCTTGATCGGTACAAGTTTTTGGTTTCCATCTGCTTTTTTAACTGTAACTGTTATTGTATCTTTATAGATCGTTCCATCACTCTTCTTAAATGTACCTTCAATCTGTGTTGTACCCTCATTCTTTGGTTCATAGTGATATTCCCCTCCATTATAAGTTTCGGCAATATTTACTATGTTCTTATTTTTTGAAGATAAAGTTACCTGATTTATTGAAGATGCATTTTTATATTTGACTTCACTTAGATTACCAATGTATAAATCTTCTGCTTCTTTTGCAAATCCTGGTGCTTTTGCACTTGCTTTCTTGATCTCAACTGGTATCTCAACTTTCTGATCTGCAGCTTTTTTATTTGTGATGATCAGAGTGCATGTTTTAGATCCTTCTGATTCTCGTGCATCGATATTGATCTTTCCATTTCCTTTATTCGTTACTTTAATGGAATCATCGCCTTCTATCGTGCATACATCGCTTTTATCGAGAATCTTAGCTGGTTTTATTGTTACTTCTTTCTGCGCTCCTGCTTCAACCGTTGTCTTCTCGTCATTTTTTATAAAGCTTAATCTGTCTGCTGCTGATACTTTACTTCCTTTTAAGTATAGAGTTGTCAGCTGATCTTTGACATTTTCTAAAGCTGAAATATCACTTACTCCTGTATAGGACAGATCTACTGTTTTTAATTTTGTTAATTTGCTAAGCTGGCTGATGTCTTTTAAATTTCTGCAATTGGACAGATTGATCCATGTACATTCTGTTGCATACTCAACCCCAGAAAGATTTGTAAAATCTCCATTCCTTCTTTCAATTGTCTTAATCTTATCAGTGTCTGTTTTCTTGATACAGTCTGTCTTATCTCGGTCATCCCAGTCACATATCATTGCCTGATATAATTCATAATCTGTAACTGGAACAATACTGTCATCTGTTCCAACATTGACTGTTATCGTATCACTGTAAGTCATTCCATCTGCTTTAAATGACATCGTAATGTTGGCTGTTCCTTTGGATTTTGGCTCTAGATAATAATGAATTTCGTCTTCTTCCGTTTCATAATTATAGCGTTCTTCTGCATGGATAGTTACAACATCTGGATTATCAGATTCTGGATCTTCCACAACTTTCGCATTGTCCATGTTCTTTAGACTGATCTCACTGAATCTTCCGATACTTGCATCCATGGTTTCTTTTGCAAATCCTGGTGCATTTTTATCTTTTTCTATTACATTAACATCAATGGTTTTTGTTGCTCCACTTTCTGTTGTGATCGTCAGGGTTGTCTTCTTACCAGCCTGTCCTTTTTTCGCACTGATAACTAATGTTTTGTCATCACTTTCATTATATTCCGTGTCTGCTTCAGCAACCTCTGTGTCTGCAATCTCTGCTGTATCAGTTTCTTCAAATAAGCCTGCTGGACGTATTACTTTCTCTGTTTTACCTCCCTCACATACTGTGACTGGTTCTGATGAGATCAGATCAAGACGGTCTTTATCTTCAATCTGTGTATCTTGAATATTCAGATAATCTAGCTGGTCTTTTAAAGTTTTTAAAGTATCTGTTTCGCTGATTCCTGTGCCTGCAAGATTCAGCTTTTTCAGCTTTTTAAGATTCTTAAGTTGTTTAATATCTGTAATATTATCGTTATATGGTAAATTTAAATCTTCACAATTTTCTGCTTGGCTGATCCAATCTAAATCTTCATTTGTTATATTATCACTATTAAGATTTATATAAGTTTTCTCTTTTAGTGCTTCCCATGTAATATATGACTCATCATTTTCTCTTAAAGAAGAATACGCATTATATGATTTGATTGGAACTATATCATCTGCTGCTTCATCAATCGAAGCTTTGATCTCATCTCTATATTTTGTCCCATCTTCTGTTATAAAGATTCCTGTAACTGTAGCTTCTCCTTTACCTTGTGGCTCATATACATAAATTTCTCTACTATCCTGATCTTCATCACTCCAACGCCATGCTGTATTCAATTTTAAAACAGCTTCATCATCAGATGTTAGCTTCACTTCTTTTACTTTTGATAAATTGTTGATTCCGACTTCTCCAAAACATCCTACACTTGATTTGTATTCGGATGTTTTAAAACTTGGAATATCACCTTTATTCTCTACAACTGTGACTTCGATTTCTTTTTTGTAATCTTCATTCTCAATCGTGATCGTTGCTTTCTGACCTGCTTTGCCTTCTCCTGCTTTGTAATACCATTTACTCATTCCGTCAGAATCTTTATACTGCTTTACACTTACAACTGATGGATCACTTGATGTTACAGTGTCCACGGATGAAACAAGTCCTGCCGGTTGTGAAATATCAGAAATTTCTGTTCCTTCCTGAATCTCTGCCTTTGTTGATCTGATCAGGGATAATCTGTCTTCCGCACTTACTTTTGAATCATCTAAATTGATATATTCTAAGTTCGGAAGATCTTTTAGTACACTGACATTGGATACATTTGTATTATTTAAAGTTAATTTCTTTAACTTTGTAAGATATCCCAAGTTTGAAATATCATCCAGATTATAACTGTATGATATATTCAGTTCTTCACAGTTTGTTGCATACTCTATTCCACCAATATTATCGACACCAGTTATATTTAACTCCTTCAGATCTTTCATCTGTTCTTTCGTAATAAATGTAGTAGATCTATCGACCCCTAATTTCTCTTTTATATCATTAAACAAATTATTATCTGTAATTGGTGCAATATCTTCATCGTTGGATACTACTTCCAAAGTTACTGGATCAAGTGGGATGTCTTTTATTATATCACCTTCAATTTTCTTAATATGTGGTATTACTTCCACACGTCCTGTCTTCTTTGGAACGATCATATAACTCGGAGCATCAGTCTCATCATCCGTTACAGTGTATATTTCCAAGTATTCATTATAGTTTCCTACAAAATATATATCGAAAAATTCTTCTGGATCAATTCCTTGCAAATGATATGTATTAAAAGTTCCAATTTTTAATACAAAAGAATTCTCATCAAGTGTTATACCACTTTCTTTTGCATCCGTTGACTTGACAGATCTTTTTACAGACTTTGTCTGTGTTGTCCCTTGTTTACTGCTTGCAAATGTTGTGATCCCATTCGCTGGAATCATAGCTAAACTTAACATGCATGCAAATATTTTCTTTAAATTTCTGCTGCATGTCCGCTTGTGCGGTTTTTCATTCTTCCCCATATTTTTTTACCTCCCGTATGAAAAATCGTGCCAACTAGTTGCTATACTTTCTTAATTATACTATTGTTTTAATATTAATACAATAAATTTGTTCACATTTTTAGTTGCATGGGACTTTCCTATAAATTAAAAAAACATTATAAATGGCAGCCAATCTGGATCCCATATCTTCCAGACTGACTGCCATCTATAATGTTCATCAAAGTTTTAAATTATTTAATTATATATTCTCTAATGCTGTGGTACTCCATTAGGTTCTAATGTTCCTCCAACCTGTTTCTTCATTCTGAAGCGGTAGAAGATAATTGTTGCTAATGTAGACACAACTAAGATTCCAACGAATACTGCGACATCACCGCCGATCTGTCCATCCATGGATAATGTATGACGGAATGCGTGTACTGTATAGCTGAATGGCATGTATTTGTGTAATACTGTGTAGAAGTGTGGTGCCATATCCAGTGGATATGTTCCTC
>ERZ826242.1838-NODE-1838-length-20865-cov-26.384142_pt1 | contig 20865 bp, 17 predicted proteins | sample MGYA00519871_ERZ826242 | MGnify/ENA primary metagenome ERZ826242 (study PRJEB31778, sample SAMEA3449226) | human gut metagenome | biome: human gut; feature: human-associated habitat; material: faeces | place: United Kingdom | collected 2010/2012 ...
AAAAGAAAATGGCAATTGTTCTTTCACTTGTACTCGCATGCTCTATGAGCATGACAGCATTTGCAGCTCCCAGCCCGTCTCTGAATACAGGTAATACGCCTGTTAGTCAGGTAACCGTTGATCAGTCTGTTGCAACAGCAACAGCTGGAACCGCTGAGTCGACTGTCAGCGGTGTAGCCAGCGCGACTAGTGCAGTAGCAGTTGGAACAACATTCGCAACTGCAAAAGGAAACCAGGCATTGGATGCGGCTTCCGTTCAGCTGGTTGTAGCTCCTACAACTGTAGCAGAAACGACAACATCTGCCAGCGAACTGACAAAGGCTTTGACTGCAAAAAAGGTCAAAATCATCAACAAGAGTGGTGAGAAAAACATTTCCCTGCTGAATCGGGAAGGCAAGGTAAAATACCTGTGCAGCAGAAATGTTTATCTGACGAATTCAAAGGGTGAACTGGTAGCAAGCAAGGGTTCTATCTCTATTGCAAAGAGCCTGAAAGAAATCCTGGGCGGATACCAGCTTGCTGAAAATGAGACCATCAGAGCAATGTACAAGAGAGCAGACGGAACCTTTGTAGCGCTTCCTGTTGTTATTAAGGGCGATGTAGTTTCTTTTGCACTTCCTTCTATCAGCGGTGTTGTTGAAGTTGTATTCACGGCGGCTGTTGGAACAAGACAGGAAACATTACAGTCTGAAAAAGCTCCCAAGCTTTGATGCATGGCCGACAGGCTAAGTTTTAGATCGAATAACAAATTAAATTTATTCGTGTGGTTTCCTTTGGAACACCGCCTCCTCTGAAACGGGGAAGCGGTGTTTTGCTTTTTGCTGCAAAAAAAGTCCTCCGCAAAAACGGAAGACTTTTCTGGATGTTGGCGTTGAGACTTATTCGTTCAAGGAATAACCGCAAGCGGTGCAATATTTTTGACTGTCTGCAGATTCGCCAATTTGGTGCTCTTCTTTTTCGGTATGACCGCAGAATTTACAGACCAGCTGATGATAGGATTCATCAAGACTTTGCCCGACGGTGTATTCATGTGTACAGGATTGACCACAGATCTCACAGATACCGTCCGGATCAAATACACATGCGCCATCCATTGTATGTCCACACACGGAACAGGTTCCCTTGTGAATCCGCACGCCGTTTTCGGCAGTCTCGGTTGTATAGGTATACAGATGGGATTCTTCTTTTATAACGCCGCCGCATGCACCACAGATTTCTTTATGGGAAGAATCATCAGCGGTATAATGATCAGCGGTACAGCTTTCTGCCTGTTCTTCGTTGATATATCCACAGAGGACACATACGGGACAGTGCATAGTTGTTCCGGTGATCTGTTTCCTGCCGTCGAACTCATGATTGCAGGGGACCTCCGGTTCTGGTGTTGTCGGCTCCGGTGTTGGTGCAGGTGTCGGCACTGGGGTTGGAGCGGCAGAAGATGGTAAGGTCAAAGAGGACAGGATGTTCGAAACAGAGCTGTTGTCTACACTGGAAGGGACGATCAGTCTGGGGGATGCAAGGATCTGTCCGTTCATTCCGCTGACTGTAAAGCCGGCTTTTGTCGTTGTGTCAATGGTCGTATATTTTCGGTTTTCTTTGATGCCGAAATTTACATAGTGAACATAGTATGCCAGAAGATCGTCGCCAAACGCCTTTTGCAGATCCGGATAAGCGGAACTGTATGCAAAAACATTGAAGTCAGAATTAATATCAGATCTTCCTTCGTTCAAACCGAAAATAACAAAATGGTTCCAAAGCGCTTCTGAGTCATTTCCAAAGGCCTTTGCAACATCCGGATATGCTATTGCATACCGTTCGGGTTTGAAAACCTGTCTTAAAGCTTCAAGGGCTTCCGGGGTATATGTTATTTTGTACTTTTTCATAATTTCCTTGTGCAGAGAGGTCTCGGAAGAGGTGTTTTTGTTTATTGTATTCAGTGTATTCAGTGCGCTCATATTGTTTTTGACAATCATTGCGGCGTTTGCCGTCATACCGGAGCCCAGACACATGGTGAGGGCGAGAGCGAATGCCAGAAGTTTCTTTTTCAATATTCCATCCTCCTTTTTCTGAAAAAAGAATGTTCGCGAAGCGTGCATTCTATTGTATTGCGAATGGCGCGGGTGAACAGTAACGTATTCCTATCAAAATCATACCAGAGAGCAATAATTGAATTGTGCAGAATCAACTTATATTCATCAAAGAAAGGAATCCGCAGCAATTTCATCCTCTGCCAGCATACGGTATCCGACACCAAGCTCATTGATGATATAGCGCTTTTCACCGGGCGTCACGCCCATTTTCTTGCGGATGTTCTTCATGTTGACTTGCAGCTTTTTGACGCTGCCGTAGTCAGAATACCCCCAGACAGTATGGATGATCGCAGTATACGTCAGCACCTTTCCAGCGTGAATGGAGAGGAACGCCATAATGTTGTACTCCGTTTGGGTCAGGTCGATCTCTTCTTTGCCTACAAAAACCTGTCGTGTGTCGTAATCGATCAGCAGGTCCTGAAAGCGGAATTTCCCGCCGGGGGTACTTTCATTCTCTTCACTGTGTCGATGGCTGCGGAGAACGGCCCGGATCCGAGCCAACAATTCCTCCGTGCCAAAGGGCTTGGTGATATAATCATTTGCCCCAAGATCCAGCGCCTCCACTTTGTCCCTTTCGCTGGAACGGGCGGAGAGCACAATGATGGGCACAGTGTCCGTCTTTCGCGCCTCTTGAATCAAACTCATGCCATCCCGATCCGGCAGGCCGAGATCCAGAATGATGAGGTCCGGATGATGGGAAGCGTACATCATCATGCCGAGCGCACAGGTCTCCGCGCAGAGAACCTGATAGTCGCTGGTTTCCAGATTTGCTTTAATGAAGCTTCGGATGTTAGCTTCATCCTCTACGATCAGGATCTTAAATTTGTTATTGCCCATCGTCCTCACCCTCTCTTTCCAGAGCAAAGCTAAATACCGCACCGCCGCCACTTTTGTTTTTTGCGGTAATGTCACTGCCGTGTGCCTTGACGATGGCGGCGCACACAGACAGTCCGATCCCCATATTGCTGCGTGTCCCGTCCACCGGCGCAGCGTTTTTTTCGTAGCTCCCGGTAAAAATCTTTTGAAGTGCATCCTCCGGGATGCCGCAGCCGTTGTCAGCAACCTCAAATACCGCCTTGTCTCCTGCGAGAGAAACGGAAAGCATCAGTTTTGTCATGCCTTTTGCGTGGAATACAGCGTTTTCCAGAAGATTCAGCAGCACCTGTTCAATAAGGAGAGAATCCATGGGAATGTCCACAAACTCGTCCGGGATCTGTGTGATGACCTTCTGACTCGGATGCTTTTTAGAAAACTTCATCAAAACGGAGTCGATCAGCTCATCAAGAACGGTGGGAGTTTTCACGACCTCCACCTTCGCACCGTCGATCCTTGTGACAGACAGGAGATTCTCAACCATGCGGATGAGCCATTCGCTGTCTTCCTGAATTTCTCCCAACAACTTGAGCTGCTGTTCCTTCGGCAGCGCATCATACTTAGAAATCAGTGTGGAGGATGACCCGTATATGGAGGTAAGGGGCGTGCGCAGGTCATGGGAGATCGCCCGCAGCAGATTGCCCCGCATTCTCTCTTTTTCATTTTCTGAGCGCAGCTTCTCCTGATCGCGGATGCGAATGTTAAGCGTGCTGGTGGAAATGGCGACGACCAGCATGATGACAGCGGATAAGATGCTTTCTTCTACAAAAAAGTCAAAAGCGTAGTATGGATAGGTGAAAGCAAAATTCACCGCAAACACGCTGACGATGGCCGAAATGATGCCATAGCAATACCCGTGGGTTTTCAACGAGATTAAAAACACGCCGAACACAAAAATCATGGGTACCAGTGTCTGCGTGGTAAAGAGCTTCTGAATAAGCAAATTGACAGCAAAGGCGCTGCAAAAAATTAGGATCGAAAATAGAATATCCTTTTGTCGTTGACGGTTCTTCATCCTGTTTCTCCTGAACGATACTGCGGCATTATTATACCGCATAAGCGGAAGCGCTTCAAGATTTCTCGCAGGAGGATATTGTACCGCATCTGTTTCTTTACTGAATCTACACCACGAAAATGCTATGATGGAAACACTAAATAAAAAGGAGGAAGAAATCCGTGGAAAACGACAGTAGCGACGATAACGGCAGCCGCTCTTATATGGTCTGTTCGTATGTGACATATCTACGCCCTTTACTGCGATATCGGGTATAGACGTGTCTTTTTTGTATGAAATAATCGTAGGAACAGAACATAAAGGAGTTTGAAATGAATTATTTTGGAAGTATTTTCGTAATGGTGGTCTGCATTGCCATGTCCGCCTATTTCAGCGCCACAGAAACGGCGTTCTCGTCCCTGAATAAGACCCGCCTCAAGGTGTTGGCGGACAATGGAAACAAGCGGGCAGCGCTGGCGCTCAAGCTATCTGAAGACTATGACAAGCTGATCTCCACCATCCTGATCGGCAACAATATCGTGAATATCATGGTGGCATCCATCGGCACACTTTTGTTTGTAGGGCTTTATGGCGATATTGGCGCGACAATTTCTACGGTCGTCGTAACGATCGTTGTTTTGATTTTTGGTGAGATCACCCCTAAAAGTGTTGCAAAGGATACCCCGGAACGTTTCGCTTTGTTCAGTGCTCCGTTTATCCGCCTTTGGATTTTGATTCTGACGCCGCTGAATTTCCTCTTTTCCCAGTGGAAGAAGCTGGTTTCCCGCTTCTTCAAGACGGATGACGATGCAAAAATGTCCCACGAGGAACTGCTCCTTTTTATGGAAGACGTGGAGCAGGACGGCGGAATTGACGAAAATGAGGGCGAGCTGCTGCGCAATGCCCTTGAGTTCCGTGACCTGACGGCGGCAGAAATTTTGACCCATCGAATTGATCTGGAAGCTGTGGACATCGACAAGAGTCATGAGGAAATTTCCAGAGCCTTTACCCAGTCCCGCTTTTCCCGTCTGCTGGTCTACCGGGATACCATTGATCAGATCGTCGGCGTTCTTCATCAAAAGGATTTCTATATCAACGGCAAGATGACGGATCAGCCCATTGCGGAGATCATGACGAAACCGTTGTTTGTCTATCAGTACACAAAAATCCGGGATATTTTGAAAATGCTCCAGCATCAGAAGTCCCATATCGCCGTGGTCGTAGATGATTTCGGCGGAACGCTTGGTATTGTTACGATGGAGGATATTCTGGAAGAACTGGTTGGTGAAATTTGGGACGAACACGACGAGGTGGAAGAAGATTTTGAAAAGCTGGACGAGAATACCTATCGCGTGGACTGCTCCGTCAGCCTGGAGGATTTTACGGAATTCTTTGACATCAAGCTGGAATCGGACAGTGTTTCTGTCGGCGGCTGGGTCATGGAGCAGCTGAATAGAGTCCCCGTCAAGGGCGATTCCTTTGCTGTGCAGAATTTGGAGATCACGGTCTCTGAACTGAGTGCGTACAGGGTATCCTTCCTTACAGTCAGGCAATGCGACCTGTGTTTGGACTGCGAACAATAAACTATCATGGAAAGGAAAAACATGGAGAAAAAAACGAAAAACACAGTCGGTAACAGAAACGGGAATCCTACACCGCAGGGAAGTAACTGGCCGGACGAGACGATCATTCGTTATATCACCCGTGCACTGGTGCTGTTGATTGTGTTTGCATGGGCGCTGGTAAACCTTGACGCTGTTTTGCGTTTTTTCGGCAAGGTGCTTGCGCTGTTTACTCCGTTTCTGATCGGCGGGGCAATTGCATTTTTGATCAACGTAATCCTTCGACCGTTGGAATGCTGCTGGAACAAGGCTTGCCGCAAGGTTCCTGCAAAGCTGACCCGCCCCGTGTGCCTGACAATAAGCACCGTGCTCGTTCTTGGAATTTTGTTTGCCGTAGTGTTTATGATGATCCCCAGTTTGCGGGAATCCGGCGATGAGTTTATCCAAAACATTCCGGTCTATGTGGAGAAAATCGGGCGGTGGTGGGCAGGGGTTGTCCAGTTTGCTGCAAAATATAACATTATCCTGCCCGAATATGCCATAAATTCTGATCTGTTGATTGAGAAGGTCACCACCTTGATCAGCGACGAGGAAAGCGGCATCCTCACCGTGACATGGGGTGCGGCAACCTCTGTCCTGTCGGTTTTGGTGGATGTCCTTTTGGGTCTTGTCTTTGCACTGTATCTGCTTGCAAAGAAGGAAGTCATTGCGGCACATTTGAAAAAACTCATTGTGACAGTCTTTCCGCAAAAGAAGGCGCAGCGGCTTCTGAGCATTGCTGCTCTGACAAACCAGACCTTCACAAATTTTGTCAGCGGGCAGCTTACGGAAGCGGTTATCATCGGTGTTCTGTGCTTCTTTGGAATGCTGATCCTTGGGATTCCGTATGCCGGTGCGGTCTCCGCGTTTGTGGCTGTCACTGCGCTGGTGCCGATTTTTGGCGCATGGATCGGCGGCGGTCTTGGTGCGTTTTTGATTCTGCTGGCAGAACCCGGCAAGGCGCTGTGGTTCATCCTCTTTTTACTCATTTTACAGCAGGTTGAGGGAAATCTGATTTACCCAAAGGTAGTCGGCAAGTCTGTCGGACTTCCTGGATTGCTTGTGCTGATGGCTGTTACGATCGGCGGCGAAGCATTTGGCATCTTAGGGATGCTGTTCAGTGTTCCCGTCTGTGCCGTGCTGTTCAGTCTTTATTTAGAGTACATGAAGAACGCACACACCTTTTAAGACGTGGTCTATTTAACATACAGGACGATAACTTACTTCGTGAATGCCGGCTTTAAGATCTTAGCTGACCGCCGTATCCTTGAAATCCACCGCCAAGTCCCCAAAAGTGGACTGTGTAGGCAATGGGCTGACGCGCCAGCTCCGAAACGCTGGGAAGAACCCATGATCGCAGAATCTGCCATTGGACGCAAAAAAAACGGTGTGACCTTCACGGTCGCACCGTTTTTTACCTAACCGCAAGATTTATAGCTCCTTACGGCTGTCAAGCCTTGAATTTACAGGGTTTCGGGCATACAAAAAGCAGATGACGGGAATCGAACCCGCCTCCTCAGCTTGGGAAGCTGATGTTCTACCGATGAACTACATCTGCATGACATGTATTATAGCATATGAATTCAAAAAAGAAAAGCATTTTATTCATAACAATAGAATATCCGCGGAGCATACATGCCGTTGTATGGATTGCCCGTCAGAAGCTGCGAGAAAACTGCAACTACAGTTTTAGAGATTTTTCACTTTTCGTTCTCAGTATTCTATGATATACTGTCTGCAGAAGGCTTTGTAAGCGATGCAGAGCCAATATTACGGTTTTACGGAAGGTGAAAAGATGCAGAGAATATTATTAAAATTGAGCGGTGAAGCGCTTGCAGGAGAAAAGAAGCATGGCTTTGACGAGGATACTGTCAGGGCGGTAGCGCTTCAGGTAAAACAGCTGGTGGATGATGGCATTCGGGTCGGCATCGTGATCGGCGGAGGAAACTTCTGGAGAGGACGTACCAGCGAGCACATTGACCGCACCAAAGCGGATCAGATCGGTATGCTTGCGACAGTGATGAACTGCATCTACGTTTCAGAGATTTTCCGTTCGGTTGGCATGATGACCAACATTTTGACACCGTTTGAGTGCGGTTCCTTTACGAAGCTGTTTTCCAAGGATCGCGCGAACAAATATTTCGAAAAAGGAATGGTCGTATTCTTTGCAGGCGGTACGGGACATCCGTATTTTTCCACGGATACCGGCGTTGTGCTGCGCGCTATTGAGGTAGAGGCGGACGTTATTCTGCTCGCTAAGGCGATTGATGGCGTATATGACGACGATCCGGCGAAGAATCCGGCGGCGAAGAAGTATGACGAAGTATCGATTCATGAGGTAATCGAGAAAAACCTGCAGGTAGTGGATATGACTGCATCGATTCTGGCGAGAGACAACAAGATGCCGATGTGGGTATTTGGTTTAAATGAAAAAGACAGCATTGTCAACACAGTAAAGGGCAATTTTACCGGCACCAAGGTAACGGTATAAGGAGGATAGGAGAACAAGATGGACGAGAGATTACAGCAGTTTGAAACAAAAATGGAAAAGACCTGTGAATATCTGGAGGCAGATTTCATGACAATCCGTGCAGGACGTGCCAACCCGCATGTACTGGACAAAATCCGTGTGGATTACTACGGTTCTCCCACGCCGCTGCAGCAGGTGGGCAATGTAACTGTTCCCGAACCCCGCATGATCCAGATTGCACCCTGGGAAAAATCCCTGATCAAAGCAATCGAAAAAGCAATTATGGCGTCCGATATCGGCATCACCCCATCTAACGATGGTAATGTGATCCGTCTGGTATTCCCGGAGGTAACAGAGGAACGCCGTAAAGCGCTGGTAAAGGACGTTAAGAAAAAGGGCGAGGACGCAAAGGTTGCAGTCCGCAATGTCCGCCGTGATGGCAATGATTTTTTAAAGAAGCTGGGCAAGGAAGACGTTTCTGAGGATGAAATCAAGGAGCTGGAAGATCAGCTGCAGAAGCTGACTGACAAGTTCGGCAAGGATATCGACAAGCTGGTAGAAGCAAAATCCAAAGAGATTATGACCGTTTAAAACGGATACAAAAGTACATTCTGCCAGGATGAACAATGGAATGTACACGCTGAAAGCATTATATTGTCATGAATAGTGAGGGAGAAGGGGGCAGGCTGGGCTTGTCCCCTTCTCTCAGATAGGAGAAAAGAAAGAATGAATATTCCGAATCATGTGGCGATTATTCTGGATGGAAACGGCAGATGGGCAAAGGCAAAGGGCATGCCGCGCAACTACGGACATGTGCAGGGGGCAAAGACCGTAGAACAGATCTGCGAGGATGCATGGAATTTGGGCATCCATTATCTGACGGTATATGCGTTTTCCACTGAAAACTGGAATCGCCCCAAGGATGAAGTATCCGCGCTGATGACGCTTCTGCGCAATTATATGAAAAGCTGCTTAAAGCGTGCAACACAGAACAATATGTGCGTGCGCGTGATCGGGGATAAGACCGGGCTCGATGATGATATCCGCAAACGGATTGCGGAGCTGGAGGAAGCGACAAAGGACAACACCGGTCTGCATTTTCAGATTGCGATCAATTACGGCGGCAGGGATGAAATCCGCCGCGCTGTGACGAATCTGGCAGAGCAGGTACAGGCAGGAACCCTGCAACCGGAGGAAATCACCGAGGAAAAGATCAGTGCTGCGCTGGATACGGCAGGAATCCCGGAGCCCGACCTTTTGATCCGCACCTGCAATGAGCTTCGGATTTCCAATTTCCTGTTGTGGCAGCTGGCCTACACAGAGTTTTATTTTACACCGGTGGCGTGGCCCGATTTTTCAAAGGCAGAGCTGGAAAAGGCGATTGAGGCATATAATCATAGAGACAGAAGATATGGGCTGGTGAAGGAGGAGTAATGATGTTCTGGACGAGATTGGGCAGCAGCGTTGTGCTGGTTGTGCTGGCGCTGATTTTTCTGATCAGTGGAGGTCCTGTTCTGGGAGCGGTGTGTCTGCTGCTTTCCCTGACGGCTTACTGCGAGCTGATTAAGGCGTGCCATGTGGAAAAAGATGGCAAATTTACGCTGCTGGAAATCATGGGAGGCTGCGGAATTGTGCTGTATGGCGCAGCGATGATGCTTTCCAAAAACTTTCTCTGGGGAATCGGGGCAATTGTCCTGATGTTTCTGGCAGTGATGTTCGTCTATGTGTTCCATTTTCCAAAATACCATGCAGACCAGGTGATGACTGTCTTTTTCTGCGCATTTTACCCGGGTGTGCTGTTTCCGTTCATCTATCTGACCCGGGAACTGAGCTGGGGAAAATATCTGGTGTGGCTCATTTTTATCAGCTCCTGGATCTGTGATACCTGTGCCTATTTGACCGGTATGGCAATTGGAAAACATAAGCTGGCACCTGTGCTCAGCCCGAAGAAATCGATAGAGGGTGCAATTGGAGGCGTAGTCGGTTCTGCCCTGGTGGGAGCATTATTCGCATGGCTGTTTCTTATTCCGGAGACCGGAAGCGATGCGATGATCTGGGTGGTTGCGCTGATCAGTGCTGCCGGTGCAGTCATTTCCCAGGTAGGAGATCTTTCAGCGTCTGCAATTAAACGAAATCACGATATTAAAGATTACGGAAAGATAATTCCGGGACACGGCGGGATCATGGATCGGTTCGACAGTGTGTTATTTACCGCACCGGTGATCTATTTCCTTTCGGTCATTTTGCTCGGAGCGGTTCATTAAAAAAAGGTTTCGGATTTTTCCGGAATTGTGTATAAGCGGGTACAGGAGAGGAAAACTATATGAAAAAAGTAGCAATTTTGGGTTCTACGGGGTCAATCGGAACCCAGACCCTGGAAATTATCCGGGATAATGAGGATTTACAGGCGGTTGCGCTGGCAGCAGGACAGAATGTCGATCTGATGGAAAAACAGATTCGGGAATTTCATCCGCAGATCGCGGGGATGTGGAGTGAGGAAGCGGCGGCTGACCTTCGGCAGAGAGTTTCCGATCTTCCGGTCAAAATCGTGTGCGGGATGGACGGACTGCTGGAAATCGCGTCTTTCCCGGAAAGCGACGTTGTCGTTACGGCGGTGGTCGGCATGATCGGTATCCGTCCGACCATCGCAGCGATTGAAAGCGGAAAGACGATTGCGCTTGCCAATAAAGAAACATTGGTGACAGCAGGACATATCATCATGCCGCTGGCCGCTCAAAGAAAGGTTCCGATTTTGCCGGTAGACAGTGAGCATTCCGCAATTTTCCAGTCTTTACAGGGAAGAGCGGATAATCAGATCCACAGAATCTTGCTGACAGCCTCCGGCGGTCCGTTCCGCGGAAAAAAGCGTGTGGACTTAGAGCAGATGACGCTGGAGGATGCGTTGAAGCATCCGAACTGGTCGATGGGCAAAAAGGTGACAATTGATTCGGCATCCCTCGTCAATAAGGGGCTGGAAGTGATGGAAGCGAAGTGGCTGTTTGACGTATCCCTTGATCAGATTCAGGTTGTTGTGCATCCGCAGAGTATTGTGCATTCCGCAGTGGAATATGACGATGGTGCGGTGATTGCACAGCTTGGGCTTCCGGATATGAAGCTGCCAATCCAGTATGCCCTCGTTTATCCGGAAAGAAGACCGATGCGCGCGCCATTTATGGATCTGTTTGCAATCCATCAGCTGACCTTTGAAGCACCGGACACCGAGACGTTTCCGGGACTTGCGCTCGCCTATCGGGCGGCAAGAGAAGGCGGCAGTATGCCGACCGTTTTCAATGCGGCGAATGAAATGGCTGTCAAGCTTCTGCTTCAGAAAAAGATCCGTTTCGTGCAGATTCCGGAAATCCTGGAAATGGCGATGGAGCATCATCATACCATAGAGAATCCTGATGTGACGCAGATTCTTCAGGCAGAGGCAGAGACCTATGAACAAATCAGGCAGGAGATGAAACTTTGATCGGAACAATCATCATTTTTTTACTGATCTTTTTCGTGATCGTAATGGGACACGAATTTGGTCATTTCCTGATTGCAAAAGTGAACGGCATCCGTGTGAATGAATTTGCAATCGGGATGGGACCGAAGATTGCAGGCTTTAAAAAGGGGGAAACGGAATATGTGCTGCGGGCGTTCCCGTTGGGCGGCGCATGCATTTTTGAAGGGGAAGACGGACTGGAAGCGGCGAAAGAAGAGGCATCTGCCGCAGGCACGCCGGCGGATAAAACCGGACGGGGCGCTTTGCGGAATGTGCCGGTGGATGTGGATCGCGGAAATTTCCAGAACGCGCCGGTATGGAGCCGGATTGCCACTGTTTTTGCCGGACCGTTGTTTAACTTTTTACTGGCATTTATTTTCGCAATTATGGTTGCGGGTTACGCCGGTGCAGATCTGCCGGTGCTTGGCAGCGTAGTGGAGGGTTCTGCAGCGGAAGCAGCCGGAATGCAGGCGGGAGACAAAATCCTGCGGTTTAACAGCAAAATCAATCTGGCACGGGAAATTTCCCTGGAAATGGCATTGAATAAAACCGGAGAGCCTGTAAAAGTAGTATATGAGCGTGACGGTCAGGAGTATGAAACGACGCTGACGCCGATTTATAACGAAGAAGCAGGTAAATATCTGGTCGGCTTTCAGAATTATGCGTCCTATGATGAGGCGAAGGGGACAAAGCTGTTCCGTTATGCCTGGTACCAGCTGCGCTTTTGCATAAAAAATTCCGTGCTGAGCGTGAAATCCCTGGTAGAGGGTAAGTTGTCCAAGAACGACGTGGCAGGACCGGTCGGCATGGCACAGATCGTGGATCAGGTGAAAACAGCTGCAGAACCCGGCGGACCGATGCTTGTGTTCATGAACATGGTCAATCTGGCGATGCTTCTGTCAGTCAGCCTGGGCGTGATGAATTTGCTTCCGCTGCCCGCACTGGACGGTGGCAGACTGGTATTTTTGTTCCTGGAGGTACTTCGTGGAAAACCGATCCCACCGGAAAAAGAAGGCGTCATTCATTTCGCGGGTTTTGTCGCACTGATGGTTCTGATGGTGTTTGTGATGTTCAATGATATTCAGAGAATTATCGGGTGAAAAGGTTTCGGATAGGAACCCGCTTGGGCGGCTGCCCCATTCCAAAAGATGGTGCAGCCGCTCAAGTTATTTATTTCATAGGAAAATACGTCCTATGAAATAAAAACGCTCCACGCGGATCGCACTGCAGCGGAATGGAAGAATGTCGCTTGCGCGACCCGCCGCAGGCGGAGAATCCTGCTTCGCAGGATTCTTTTTTATACAGTTTATAACAATAGAATGCTCGCAGAGCGTGCATTCTATTGTGTATACAGAAAATAAGCCGTCAGAATCAACATTCTAACGGCTTATTTTGGATGGACCCGATGGGATTCGAACCCACGGTCTCTGCGTTGCGAACGCAGCGCTTTCCCAGCTAAGCTACGAGCCCAAACATAATTTATGAAGAAAAATCAGACCTTTCATAACAGGTACTGATATGGAAGCAACGGGGCTCGAACCCGTGACCTCTCGCGTGTGAGGCGAACGCTCATCCCGGCTGAGCTATACTTCCGTTTCCAGCTAAAGTTTATTTTAGCACTTTCCAAGCAGGAATCAAGTGGCAGATGAAAAAAAATGCTGTTCACAGTCATGTTGTTATAAGCAGACGTACCGTTTGCAAACTGAAGCGGTACAGCGTTTGCAAACGCTGCAGTTACTGTGATTCATGACAATAGAATGCTCGCAGAGCGTGCATTCTATTGTTTTTTATCAGAACGACTGTGACGGGAGCGGTGTTCTGTGGTGTCTGTTTCTTTTGCACTGCAGCTGTCGATCAGTTTTTCAATCAACATTTTTTTAACATAGACGTCAAAACTGAGCATGCAGATGAAAGAAAAGGTCTGCAGAAATTCCTGATCCTCTGCGGCAGCATCCGAAAAGGTTTCCTGAGCTTTGTGATATTTGCGTACGACGTCTTGCTTCATTACTTCAACCTCTTCCCGCTCGAGACTAAACACCTCGTTATAGATCGTTTCAAGCTTCAGCCCTTCGTTTCCGGCAAAGAAACGGTCGGTAATCGGTTTTAATACGGTCTGAATGTCGCTGATTGACAGGATGCCCTTGAAATAATAGATAAAAATCAAAAGCAGCATGTGCTCGCGGGAATATTTCTTGCGGACGGGCGGCGGCAGCAGGTCGTTTTTGGCGTAGTTGTTGATCATGGTTTTGGTCAGGATCTTGTCCACTTCGGGATTACGGGCAGCATTCTTTAGACGGCTATCCATAAAAGTCGTCACCTGATCCATGTATAATTCGATATCTGGGATATCATCCGGACGGATATAATCAATACGGTCCAGACTATCCAAAATACTTTGTAAAAGATCCCCTGTTTCCAGTGTCATATGAAATGCTCCTGTTTTCCATAAGATAATGAAGATTGTTTAATGAATTCATTATATAGTATTCAAAACCAGATGACAAGAGAAAAGAAACTCAATATAAAAAGACCATTTTGTGAAGGAACAGCACATGGGACAATAGGAGCGCATAGGATAAAGAAACATGTGTTGAGGAAGCAGATATCTTATGAAAAAAAGAAGATGGATATGTCTGGCGCTGACAGCAGCGTTGACGTTTGGCATGCTGGCAGGTTGCGGGCAGATGAAAGACTTATCGGATGGAGGGGAGAAAAAGGAACTTCAGAAGGTTACGTTGAACGAGGTGGCGCATTCCATATTTTATGCGCCGATGTATGTGGCAATAGAAGAGGGCTATTTTAGAGAAGAGGGCATTGATCTGACGCTGGTGACAGGCTTCGGTGCGGATAAGACCGTTACGGCAGTGTTGGCGGGAGAAGCGGATATCGGTTTTATGGGCTCCGAATCAACGATATATACAAAAAACGGCGGAGCCGAGGATTATCTGATCAATTTCGCACAGCTGACACAGCGTGCCGGAAACTTTCTCGTTGCGAGGGAACCGATCGAGAATTTCGAGTGGGATATGCTGAAGGGCAAAAAAGTGCTGGGCGGCAGGGCAGGCGGCATGCCCGAAATGGTATTTGAATATATTTTAAAGCAGTACAACATTGATCCGATCGAAGACCTTTCCATCGACCAGAGCATCGATTTTGGTTCCACGGCAGCAGCATTTTCCGGCGGGCAGGGAGATTTCACGATAGAATTCGAGCCTCATGCAACTGCCCTGGAGCAAAAAGGTGACGGCTATGTTGTCGCTTCGCTGGGAGAAGAGTCCGGCTATGTGCCCTATACGGCATTTTCTGCGAAAAAAAGCTATCTGGAAGCGCATCCGGATACCGTGCAGGCCTTTGTAAATGCACTGCAGCGCGGCATGGAAAAGGTATCACAGAGCACGCCGGAAGAAATCGCAAAGATGATTGCGTCGCAGTTCCCGGAAACGGATGAAGCGGTGCTGACGGCGATTGTGAGACGCTATGTCGAGCAGGATACATGGAAAACCGACCTGATTTTCTCGGAGGATGCATTTGTTCTGCTGCAGGATATTCTGGAAGAGGGCGGCGAGCTGACAAACCGCGTTGCATATGAAGATCTGGTCAATACAGAGTTTGCAAAAAAGGCGCTGGAGCGCTGATCGTTTTGAAAAAAGCAGCAAAAAAGAGCGGGGACGCCGGAAAAGTTTTCCGGAGCCTTCGCTCTTTTTTACTCATGTAATGTAGACAAAATGTGTGCATTACAGTGTTCACCGGATCCGATTCCAAATCCTGTTGCAGGGTACCCCCTCTTGGACCTGCGGGACTTACTGTTCCGAATCGGGTTCGGAAGCTTCTGCCATTCTGGAGAAAACCAGCTCGTAGCCGTCGTTGCCGTAATTTAAGGAACGGTTGACGCGGCTGATTGTAGCAGTGGAAGCGCCTGTTTTTTCTGCGATATCCAGATAGGTTTTACCTTCCTTTAGCATGGCTGCAACCTCAAAACGCTGGGAGAGGGAAAGCAGCTCATTGACAGTGCAGAGATCTTCGAAAAATGCGTAGCATTCTTCCTTGTTCTGCAGGCTCAAGATCGCGTCAAACAGGTGATCTACGGCCTCCGTTTTAATTTTTTTGTTCATCCGACTAACTCCTTTACTTTTCTAATGGAGTGGACTTCGTTCGTCCATATGTTTCTATTTTAACATATTAAAGTCTAAAAGTAAAGCGGACAAAGACAGCGTCTTTCGTCTTGTATCGCAGACTAAAATCTGTTAAAATCGAAAAGACACTTATAGATGGAAAAAAACAGGAAACAGTGGGGAACTATGAGCATTTACGATACCTTAAATGACAGACAGCGGGAAGCTGTTTTTAAAACAAAGGGACCGGTGCTGATTCTGGCGGGCGCGGGAAGCGGAAAGACCAGGGTGTTGACGCACCGTATTTCCTATCTGATTGAGCACGAAGGCGTAAAGCCGTGGAATATTCTGGCGATCACCTTTACCAATAAAGCTGCCGGGGAGATGCGTGAACGAGTGGACGATCTGATCGGGCACGGTGCGGAACAGATTTGGGTTTCGACGTTTCACTCCACCTGCGTGCGGATTCTGAGACGTTACATCGACCACCTCGGCTATTCGACAAATTTTACGATTTACGATACGGATGACAGCAAGAACATCATCAAAGAGGTCTGCAAAAAGCTGCAGATTGATACGAAGGTTTATAAGGAACGGAGCCTGATGTCCGCAATTTCTTCCGCAAAGGACGAGCTGATTTCCCCGACGGAATATGCGCTCTCTGCGATGGGAGATTTTTCCAAGCAGAAAATCGCGTCCGTTTATCAGGAATATCAGGCAGCTCTGAAAAAGAACAATGCACTCGATTTTGATGACCTGATTGTCAAAACCGTAGAGCTGTTCAAAACCAGTCCGGAGGTGCTTGCGTATTATCAGGAACGTTTTTTGTACATTATGGTGGATGAGTATCAGGATACCAACACGGCACAGTTTGAGCTGATCCGTTTGTTGGCGGACAAATACCGCAATCTTTGTGTTGTAGGTGATGACGATCAGTCGATCTACAAGTTCCGGGGTGCCAACATCAACAATATTCTGGATTATGAAAAATATTTTCCGGAAGCTGCGGTCATCAAGCTGGAGCAAAACTACCGTTCGACCCAGACGATTCTGGATGCTGCCAACGAGGTGATCCAAAACAACGTAGAACGGAAAAAGAAGGTTCTCTGGACAGATAAGGGTGAGGGCAGCCTGATCCATTTTAAACAGTTGGATACTGCATATGAAGAGGCGGAATTTATTGCAGATGATGTTTGCAAAAGAAAACGGAATCGGACAGCAGATTATAAAGATTGTGCAGTGCTTTACCGGACCAATGCCCAGGCGCGACTGCTGGAGGAGCGGTTTATCATAGAAGGAATCCCCTATGATGTGGTCGGCGGCGTCAATTTCTATGCGAGAAAAGAAATCAAGGACATTCTGGCGTATTTAAAAACGATCGACAACGGGCAGGACGACCTGCAGGTGCGCAGAATTATCAATATTCCGAAGCGTGGAATCGGTGCAACAACAGTCAACCGCGTGCAGGCATATGCGGAAGAAAACGAAATGAGCTTTTACGATGCCCTGCGGCAGGCGGACCAGATCCCCGGGCTTGGCAGAAGCGCATCGAAGCTGGAGCCGTTTGTGACGCTGATCCAGTCCTTTCGGGCGAAGCTGGAATATTATACGTTAAAACAGCTGTTGGATGATATCGTAGAATCCACCGGTTATGTAAAAGAGTTGCAGGAGTCGGATGACGAGGAGGCGGAGGACAGAATCGCCAACATCAACGAATTGATTTCCAAGGTGGTTGCGTTTGAAGCGGCACACGAGGATGCGACGCTGAGCAGCTTTTTGCAGGAGGTTGCGCTGGTTGCGGATATTGATGGTGTGGAATCCGACAATAATAAAGTGCTTCTGATGACGCTGCATTCCGCAAAGGGACTGGAGTTTCCGATCGTTTATCTGGCTGGCATGGAGGATGGCATATTCCCCAGCTATATGAGCATCATGGACGATGACCCGACCGCGATCGAGGAAGAACGTCGTCTGGCATATGTCGGAATCACCCGTGCGCGGGAGGAACTTACGATCACCTGTGCAAAGCAGCGTATGATCCGCGGTGAGACACAGTATAATCCGGTCAGCCGGTTCGTTAAGGAAATTCCCGCAAATCTGCTCGACCAGAGGATAGGAGGATCGAAACGGTTTTCCTTTGAAAAAGAAGAAACGGATGATTACAGCGGTTTTTCGGGATTTTCCGGTTTCTCCGGATTTGGAGGCGGCAGCTCAAAGAGCGAGAGCACAGGCGGATGGAACGGCTTTGGCTCCACCGGACACAGCAAGGCGGGCGGCAGCGGATTTGGAAATAGCAGCTTTGGCACGCTGAATGCAGACACAAGGAGCAGCGCTTCTAAAGGCAGCTTCGCTGCGTCAGGCAAAACAGGCTTTTCCGGGGAAAGCTTTTCAACCGGCAGCTTTACTGGCTATGGAAAGCCAAGGGCAGTTGTGAAGCCGAAAAAAACCGCAGAGGACAGAAAGCCTTTTATCGCGCAGGGGCTTGGCAGCTTAAACGGCGTGAATGGAATTTCCAGGGGCTCTGTGAAATCTGCAGCGCTGGAATATGGTGTTGGCGACCGTGTGCGGCACTTAAAATACGGCGACGGAACGGTGACGGAGATCGTGGACGATCCGCGGGATTACAAGGTGACGATCCAGTTCGATGGAGCGGGTCAGAAGATTATGTATGCGGCGTTTGCAAAACTGAAAAAACTATAAATTTTCCGGATTCATATAGTAAAAGCAAAAAAAGGGTGGTATGATAAACACGACGACTGAATCATGAAAACAAGCAGAAAGGATGGAAAATAATATGGTAAAGCTGGATGAAATTCTGGAAGCGGTGAAGTACAAAGAGGCGGCGAAGAAAAAAGAAGAGAAAAAGACCTGTATTCTCTGGATTCTGGCGATTATCGGCATCGTTGCGGCTGTGGCAGCAGTTGCCTATGCAGTATATCGTTATCTGACTCCGGATTATCTGGAAGATTTTGATGACGACTTTGACGATGATTTTGAGGACGAGGATCTGGACAAGGAAGAACCTGAAAAAGAAGCTTCCGAAGAGAAAAAAGAGGACTAAAGATCGCGGAGACATGCCATTAGGAGCAGACAGATCACGGTTTTTGAGTGTCTGAATTCCCGTTGGTTTGGAGCGGTAGGAACGCGATTTGGAAGTGTGCAGATAAAACTTTATAGGGTTGCGCACGCCGGAGATGACGGGATGTTCTTGCGGGAGCGGAAAAATCAGAAATTTCGCTTTTCGTGGGGACATCCCGTTTTGTAATAAAATATGTTTTTGCATGGCAGTATGTTTGTGGAATGGAGGAGAGATGAAAAAAGGACAGATCAGGACAGGCGTGGTACGGAATGTGAAATTCCCGAACCGCGCAATGGTGGTGCTGGAGCCGCTGGAAGGTGCGGCAGATGGTGAAGAAATCTGCGAGGTAAAAGGTGCACTGCCGGGACAGAAGATTTCTGTCGTTATAACAAAGGTGCGGAAAGGCAAGGGAGAGGGCAGATTAAAGGAAATTCTGGAAAAATCGCCGATAGAAACTGTCGGTGTTGAAAACGGCGGTTGCCCGCATTTTAATATCTGCGGCGGATGCAGCTATATTTCCATGCCATATGAAGAAAGTCTGAAGATAAAGGAAAACCAGGTCAGGGAGTTGTTGGAGCCGGTGCTTTCCAAACAGCAGAGCGTCTGTCAGATCGAGCCGATCCGTCAGAGCCCCGCTTATTACGGATACCGCAATAAGATGGAATTTACATTCGGAGACGAGGTAAAGGATGGGCCTCTGGCGCTGGGCATGCATAAAAAAGGCAGCTTTTATGATATCGTAACGGTGGATGGCTGTCGTCTTGTGGACGACGATTACAGTGCGATCCTGCGGGAGACACTTTATTATTTTGAAGAGAAAAAGACGCCCTTTTATCATCGCTATACCCATGAGGGATATTTGCGGCATCTGCTGGTGCGCAGGGCGTCCAGGACGGGAGAAATTCTTGCAGCGCTTGTAACGACAACGCAGCAGGAAGTTGATCTGGAAAGCTGGAAAGAGCGACTGCTTTCCCTTCCGTTGAACGGAAAATTCGCCGGAATTTTGCATATTACGAACGACTCCATGTCGGATGCGGTCAAGTGCGACAGCAGTGAAATTTTGTACGGCAGGGATTATTTTTATGAAGAGCTGCTTGGACTGAAATTTCGAATTTCGACATTTTCCTTTTTCCAGACGAACACCTGCGGCGCAGAGGTGCTGTATGAGACAGCGCGGGAATATGTCGGCAGCCTGGTAAAGGAAGAGGGAAAGCCGGACAGTATCGTTTACGATCTTTACAGCGGCACAGGTACGATCGCGCAGCTGATGGCACCGGTTGCAAAAAAAGTCATTGGTGTGGAGATTGTGGAGGAGGCAGTTGTTGCTGCGCGGGAAAACGCGAAGCAAAACGGACTGGAGAACTGTGAGTTTATCGCGGGAGATGTTTTAAAGGTACTGGATGAAATCGAAGAAAAGCCGGACTTTATCATTCTCGACCCTCCAAGGGATGGCGTACATCCCAAAGCACTTTCCAGAATCATCGGTTATGGGGTGGAGAAGTTGGTATACATTTCCTGCAAACCGACGAGCCTTGCGCGGGATCTGGAGATTTTCATCGCAAACGGCTATGAGGTGCAGCGGTGTGTCCCTGTGGATCAGTTCCCTTGGACAACCGGGATTGAGACGGTGTGTTTGCTATCCAAACTAAAATAAAAGCTGGGTATTTTTAAAAGGAAAGGGTAAAAGTGTCAAGAATATACATTGCATTCATAGAAAGTATGGCTGCCGCTGTGTTTATTGTTCCACTTTGGTGTATCTGATAGTGGTATTTGTTATGTTTTTCTTTCAACCATTTATTTCGTCTTTGTTATGGGAAATGCTGATGTCAATAAAAGTTTGCTTTTATGTTGGTTCAACTGGGTCTCGCCCTCTTTTGTTTTAACAAAAAATCAGCACTTACCGCTTGAAAGAGGAAGCAGCAGATAAAAAATAGTTCTAAAAGGTATATCTTTGTAATGCAAGAGTATGATACAATTGGTTGTGGATACTAAAAACTAAGGAAAATCAGGTATGCTGAATAAAAAAGATTTCTTAAAATACGCTTCAAAACTAGCCTTTCCGATCATGATCCAAAATCTGATCGGAACGCTGGTAAACATTGCGGATACGGTAATGCTTGGATATGTAAGCCAGACTGCCATGTCGGCTTCATCCCTTG
>ERZ826242.1846-NODE-1846-length-20809-cov-7.730221_pt1 | contig 20809 bp, 20 predicted proteins | sample MGYA00519871_ERZ826242 | MGnify/ENA primary metagenome ERZ826242 (study PRJEB31778, sample SAMEA3449226) | human gut metagenome | biome: human gut; feature: human-associated habitat; material: faeces | place: United Kingdom | collected 2010/2012 ...
TTGATACCGCTGTGGCTGAGTTGGAAGAAAAGCTTGCCGCCGTACCGGTGCACGCCGTCGCAGGCGCGGCGGAGAAGGGACTCGTCCGTCGTCTCGTCCAGCACGGGCTGGCCCGCGTCGGCACGCTGCATCTTGTCGACGCAGAAATGGCCGGTGATGACAAGGCCCACTTCGTTTTTCGCAAGCTCGATGAGCGTATCCGCCCAGAGCGGAGTCACCTGACCCTTTTCGTCAGACAGATGCTCGTTCGTCGCCGAGCGGACGATGCGGTTTTTAAGCTCGCACGTGCCGAGCTTTGCGGGGGTAAACAGAAGGTCCATAATCGTCTCTCCTTATAAGATCCGTTCGGCGATAAACATCATCAACGGCATCGTGACCGGCAGCAGCAGATTCGATTGCAGCACGCTCTTGCTCGCCATCTCGGGCGAGCGGTCATAGCGCACACCGAAGATGCTGATGACCGTCGCCACGCTGCATCCGAGCACCATTACGATGCACAGGCACACCGTGCGGTTCCAGCCGGTAAAGCGCAGGATCACCGCCGCGATGAGCGGCATAACAAGGCAGCGCAGAAGCGTGATGAGGTACAAAATGGGCTTTTTGAGCACGTCGATCAGCGGGCTTCCCGAAAGGAGGCAGCCGATGATGAGCATCGACGTCGGCACGACGCAGTTCGCCATGCTGCTCAAAAACTGGAGCGGCGCGCCGCTGAACTTCCACCCCGTGGCGAGCATGACGAGCATCGCAAGGGTGGAGATGTTCAACGGGGTCATCAGGCTCTTGATCTGCTGGCCCAGATCCTGCTCCTTATCCCGCCGAAAGCTCTGCATGACGAAGAGGAACATGTAGATCGTGGCGCAGGGCACGGAAAGCGAACCGAGCACCGTGCCCTCCGTGCCGAAAACAGCCGTGCAGAGCGGAATGCCGACAAAGCCGTTGTTGGGATAGCCCACGCTGCGGGTGAAGACGAGCGTTTCGTCCTCATTCAGCCCCATGAGCTTGGCGATGGGCTTTGCCAGATAGGTAAACAGGATAAACATCGACAAATACGCCGCGATGATCTTGAGCACCTGTGAAAATGGCATATCGCCGAAGTCGCCGCTCGCCGCGGCGAGCACGTTGCAGGGAAAAAACACGTCCAGCAGCAGCAGCATGGAAAGGAGGTCTGCCCCCTTGCGATCCACTTTGCCCAGCTTTCCCAGCAAAAAGCCGAGCATCATCATTGCCGAGAGAATCAAAACCTGCTGCAAAACCATCTGTGCCATGTTATCCTACATCGTCCTTTATCTTGATCTAAATTACTTGAAATTCTCCCGCGCGTACTTCATCAGCTCCTCGCGGAAGTCGGGGTGCGCGATGGAGGCCATGGCCTCGGCGCGCTCGCGAAGCGTCTTGCCGGAAAGGCTCGCGATGCCGTACTCGGTCGCGACATACTGGATCATCGTGCGCGGGGCGGAAATCGTGCTGCCGCCGGGAATGGTGGCAAGGATGTTGCTCTTGCGCTCGCCGTCCTTTGTCACACGGGAAGAGTTGATGCAGATGAAGCCCTTGCCGCCCTTGGAGCGGTACGCCCCCTCGAGGAAGTCCATCTGGCCGCCGACGCCGGAGAGCTGGCGCGTAAGCGCGCTCTCGGCGTTCTCCTGCCCCATCAGGTCGAGCTGCACGCCGCCGTTGATGCTGATGACGTTGCTGAGCTTCGAGATGCGCTCGACGGAGTGGATGTAGTCGAGGTCTCCTGGGTGGAAAAGCTGCGGCTCGGCGTCGAGCCAGTCATAGAGCTCCTGCGAGCCCATGGCAAGGTTCCACGCGGAAAGGCCGGTGTCGAGTTCCTTGCGCGCGTTCGTCAGCTTACCTGCCTTGTAGAGCTCAAGGAACGCATCGGAAATGGTACCGGTGTGGCAGCCGAGGTCCTTCTTGTCGGACTCGGCGAGCATCTTGGCGACCGTGTAGGGCACGCCGCCCACGCCGAGCGACAGCACCGCGCCGTCTGGGATCTCATTCACCACGATCTTGGCGATGGCGATATCGGTCTCGCTGGGCGCGCGGTGGGAACGCACGGGCAGCGGCTCATGCTCGCCCTCGACGATGTAGTCCGCTTCGGACAGGTGCACACGGTGCGAGCCGTCCACGCCCTGGAGCTTGGGATAGTGCTCGTTGATCTCGAAGATCACGGTGCGGGCGCTCTCAAAGATCGTGCGCCAGGCATAGTTCGAAATGCCGAGGCCGCAGTAGCCGTTCTCATCCGGCTTGGAGACTGGAACGAATGCCACATCGCAGCGGATGTGCTTGTCGCGATAGAGGTACGGCAGCGAGCGCAGCATGACGGGCATGAATTTCACAAGGCCATTCTTCTGGAGCTTGCGCTCATAGTCGCCGATGTGCCAGCTGTAATAGCTGAAACTCTCCTGCTCGGGGTCCGCTTCGACGACCTCGATGCGCGGGCGGATCACAAGACCGCCGCGGACCTTGACGTCCTTCACTTCTCCCTTACGCGCAGCGAGCGCGCGGTCGAGCAGTTCGGGAAAGCCCGCGCCGAAGCCGTAATCCACCCAGTCGCCGGACTGCACCGCCTTGACAGCCTGCTCCGGCGTAACAAATTTAGCCTGATAGTCGTTCATAAAAATTCTCCCTTGGTTCGAATCGCTTTTAATGTAGCAGAATTTTCACCGCTTGTAAATCGTTCCGAAGCGGAAAGCGACCTCAAATCTTGCCGTTTCGCGGCGCGGCGCATTTTTCTGTTGCGCCTCCGGCGCGATTCTGCTATGCTTGGTTCAGTATAACATTCCGCGCCAAAAGGAGGCAAAAGCGCCATGGTCGAAAATTATCAGGAAATGCTTTCGAGCGAGCACAGCGGCTTTATCCGTCACAACGGCATCCGCGTCGCTTCGGTCGACGAGGAAAAAAGCGTGCTGACCGCCGACGTCACGCCGGAAAATTCCAACATCTGGGGCGGCGTGCACGGCGGCTTTCTCTACGCGATGGCCGACACCGCCGCAGGCGCGTTCGCGCGCATCAACTACGGCCAGCACAACGTCACGCTGAACGGCTCGATCAACTATCTGCGCTCGACGGTGCAGTCCAAAGCGCTCACTGCCGTCGGCCGACCGGTCAGGGTCGGCGGTCACATCGGCTTTTTCGAGGTCAATATCACCGACGACACCGGCGCGCTGATTGCCCGCGCCGAGATCAACATGTATTTTCTGAAAAAGTGAGAAACGCGCTAAAAGGGAGCGCATCGGGCAAAGCCCGATGCGCTCCCTTTTTCATTCTTGTGCTGTAGCCGCTCAGTTTTTCTGGCTTTTGCCCTTGATCAGCGCCGTCACCGCTTCGGCGACGGGCTTGCGGTCCGCGTCAAGGAAGAACACCTTGACCTTCGCCGCCTTCGACCAGCCGGCGTTCGCCCACGTGAGCGTTACGGTTTCTTCATACTGGCCCAAATTCAGCGAGCCCTTGTCGGGATAGTCGACGGTGACAACATCGGCCTCGCCGTACTTGCCGCCGTTGCCATAGAGCGTCACGCTCTTCGGATAGGTATACAGTGCCGAAATCGTACCGTCAGAATTGCGATTGGTCTGGAGTCTCGCTTTCTCCCCGCACGTAATTTCGGTACCATCGGGAACTGCTGGGCTGCCTTCGATCCTCGCATCGTCAGAATTCAAATACAGGGACTTCGCCTGGATCGCAGTGTTCTTCTCAGAAACGATCTTATAATTTCCCGCTGCCGCCGTTGTAGTCCTTCGTCAAATGCAGCACGCTCACGCCATCGACGACCTGATACGTCCAGCCCGTGCCGGTGCATACGTTGGTGCTTTCCAAAAGCTTGCTCTGATCTACACCATCAATCACCAGAGATACATCGTCCTCAAGATGATACTCCGGTTCCCACTGGGCATAGAGGATCTGAACCGCTGGCATGTCCGCCGTGATCGTAAAAGCGCTCCCGATCGGATAAAATGTGCCGCCGTTGCCGTCTTGCTGGGTGCTAAAGCCCGTCAGGGTATAGCCGGGGTGCTCAAACGTCCGTCCGGCGGCCGTGTCGCCATCGCAATAAAAGAACGGTCCGATTTTATTGGCGGTATATGATGTATTGTCGTTATCATAAGCTGTCACGGTTCCGCCGTTGCCGTCAAAAATCAGCTGGTGGCAGTCACTCGAACCTGAAAAACGGCAAAAGTTGAATTACATCCCATTGTTGGGCATAAATTCTTCGCCCTCGTAGTAAATCATGCTGGAATTGCTGTTACTACTCCAGAACGATATCTCCTCCGCCGTCGCCGTATCGCTTCTTTGCAGCGTCGGCATTTTGAAATTTTCCGTCAATTCCACGCAGTAGAGGTCGTTCGCATTGCTTACTGCATCGGCAATCGTACCAGCACCCGCGGTGTTGAAAATCGCATAGTTTCCGCTCTCCGGCAGCTTGAGCCAGACAGCGTAGAGTGTCTCAACGCCTATATCACTGTTAACGGTGCCATTGCGGTCTGCGAACCACCCGCCGCTCTCATCAGTCGACCAACCGGCAAGGAGATAGCCGCTCTGCGTAAACGGATAATCCCACAAGTTGAGTGGGTTTTCCTCGGAATAGGTAACTGTCACCAGATCTTCGCCTTTCAGCGAACCGCTGTTGCCGTTGAGCGTGACGGTGTACGTCTTCTCGCCCTCGTCCGTGCCGGTGTCGGTTTTCTCCGCCGCCTGCGCTGGGATCAGCGTGAGCAGCACCAGGACCATGCTCAGGCTGAATACGCGTATCTTTCGACTGTGCATCCTAATTTTCCCCTTGTTTTCAAGGTCATCCTGTTCCCCGTTCAGAGGGGAACAGGAGAGGCGTACGCCTTTCTATTTTTCCAGTATGTCGTCCCGTTTGGGCAAAAACAATATGCTGGCTGGTAAGTGTCGGCGAAAAATTTTTTAAAAATTTTCCAGATCAAAAATGTGGCATTCTTTTCTGATATAAGCAAAAGGACCCCCGCAGTCTTGTAGACTGCGGGGGCCCTTTTTTTCGTTTTCCCGCCTTTTTCAGCGTTCTTTTCCAAGCGGCAGCAGCGTTTTCCGCACGGCGAAGTAGTAAATGGCGACAAGCAGCAGCGTCGCCGCCCACGCGACCGGATAGCAGTAGTAAATGTTCTCCACCGCCCGGTCGATATGCATCGTGACCGCCAGAAACACCTGCCGCACACCGACCATGCCGACAAGACTCAGCACCGTCGGCCACAAGTTGTGTCCGCAGCCGCGCAGGATGCCGAGCAGCACCTCGCGCAGCGCCATGATCCAGAACGTCGGCGCCAGAATACGCATCATCGCAACGCCCGAGGCAATGACCCCGGCGTCCGGACTGAAGAGCGCCACGCACTGCTCGGTGAACGCGTAAATGATCGCGCTCAGCCCCAGCGTCACACCGACGGCGACCGCGGCGCAGTGCTTTTCCCCCGTCTCGATGCGCCGGTACTTTCCCGCGCCCAGATTTTGTCCCAAAAACGTTGTCATCGTGATGCCGAACGACTTGGCGGGCAGGATCACGAAGCGGTCGAGCCGCTGCGCGATGCCGATCCCGGCGACCGCATCCGCGCTGAACCAGTTCATGTAGCGCACGACAAAAATGTTCGAAAAACTAATCAGCGCGCTCTGCACGCCCGCGGCCATGCCGATGCGCAGAACCTCGCCGATCACGCGGCCGCCCTCCCGGTACATCTCGCGCAGGTCGAGACAGCGGCTCTGGATCTCGCGGCTGATCGTGCGGTAGGCCATCGCCACCGACACGGCCTGCGAGAGCACCGTGGCGACGCCGACGCCCGCGATCCCCATATCAAACGCACTGACAAACAGCAGGTCCAGCGCGATATTCATTCCGCAGGACACGACCAGAATGCGGAACGGGATATCCGCCCGCCCGAGCGCGCGCAGGATGCCCGCGGCGTTGTTATAGATAACGGTGAACATCAGTCCGGCAAGATAGATGCGCAGATAGATCAGCGCGTCCCTTAAGTAGCTCTCCTGCGCGCCGGCAAGGCGCAAAAGCTGCGGCGAGAGCAGGATGCCGAACAGCGACAGCAGCACGCCGAGCACCACGCCGAACGAAAATGTGACGCGGATCGTGTGGCAGAGCCGTTCCCGCTCCCCGCTGCCGTTTGCTTTCGCCACGACGACGTTCGAGCCGATCGACATGGCGTTAAAGAAATTGACGACCAGATTGGCGATCACGCCGCACACCGTCACGGCGGCGAGGGCATTCTGGTCCACCAGATTCCCGGCGACCAAGGCGTCCACGCTGTTGTAAAGGTTTTGCAGCAGCTCGCCCAAAATGAGCGGGATCGAAAAGCGCACAATGGCCCAGACGATGTTCCCCTCGGTAAAATCGACCTGTTTTTTCACTTTGCGGCGCTCCCTCCCGCAGCGAGGCGGCGCGTTTCCGCCATCACATCCACACGCCCTGCGCCAGCAGGCGCTTTTCCAGATCGCGGACGTACTCCGTGATCTCCGAGCGGTGCTCCATGCACACAGCCTGACAGATCACGTCGATCAGCGCAAGGCAGCCGATGTAGCAGGGCAGAAAGGCGCTGGAATCCGTCGCGCAGTGGAACACGATGTCGGCAAACGGGTGGACCGGCGATAAGCCCCTGTCGGTGATAAGCGCGATGGGCACGCCGCGGCGGTGCATATCCTCCAGCGCGGTGACGACACGCTTGGTGTAGCGCGGGAAGCTGATGGCGATGACCAGATCCTCCGGCTGCACCAGCGCGGTCTGGTCGATGTAATCACCGACGGTGCCGCAGCTGAGATCGTGGACCTGCAAATTCAGATACCGCAGCTTGTTGGCGAGCATCGCCGCGGCGATGCCGGAGAGGCGGCCGCCGGTCACATAAATGTGCTTCGCCTTTTCCATCCGCGCAAGGAGCTCTGTCAGGCTGCTGTGATTCTGCGGGTCGCTCAGCGTCTCCTGCAGCGAGGCGATCGCGTCGTTCTGGATCATACTCCAGACGCTGTCTCCCTCGGAGACGGGGGCCGTCTCGCCGCCGATCTTGTTGTAGATCAAAAGCTCGGAGTGCGCGTAGCTCGTGAATTCCTTTTTGAATTCCGTGAATTTCTCATATCCAAGATGATTGCAGAATTTGATGACCGTATTGTCGCTCACGCCGACCCGCTGCGACAGTGCGGAGATCGGCAGAAACGCGATCTGCTGATAGTTTTCCACCACAAAGGCGGCCACCTTCTTCTGCGCCGCAGGGAAATTGTCCTGCTCTCTCCGGATGTGGTCGAGCAGCTCCATTACGTCAGCCATAGTTCTTCCTCCTCTCATGCGTCCGCTCCCTTCAAATAATTTGAGGTACAGGTGCTCTCTTTTTATGCATTATATCAAAATGCGGGCAAAATGGAATAGCAAAACGTAGAAAAATTTTTTCTCTCTTGAAAAAAAAATATTCTTTACTATAATGCAAGAAAAAGATTTTTTCTCTTTTGTGTGGGAGAACAAAATCACAAATCTCATAAGGTTATCGGAAACCGGCGGAGCCCCTTCGGATGTGCTCCGGACCTTGCAGAATTGGCCACTCTGTAAGGTCTCCGGCAGATCGGAAACGATCCGCCGCTTCACTGTATCCCTTATGTTATTTGATAAGCAAAGAAAATAATAGAGAGGAGAAAATTCCATGATCCCTGTCGAAAAAATCGCGGGCGGAACCCTCGGTAACCTTCTTTACTACGTTTCCATCATCGGCGTTCTGCTCGTCATCTGCACCATCATCCGCCTTAAGGTCTCTTTTCTCCGCAAGGCCTTCATCCCGGCGTCCCTGCTGGCCGGTATTATCGGCATGATCCTCGGCCCTTACGTCCTCGGTGTGATCCCGGCCGATATGATGTCGAGCATCGGCGCGATCCCGTCCCACATGATCACGATCGTTTTCGCATGCATGATGCTGGGCGTGAGAAAGTCGGAAAACACCTCCAGCATGATGCACGATGCGGCCGCCGGTCTTGGCTGGCTCTGGTCGAACTCCTTTATGCAGGTTGGTGTGGCGTGCCTTCTGTGCGCGTTCCTCTTCACGCCGGTCTTTGGCGTGAACGAGCTGTTCGGCTCCCTCTTTGAGATCGGCTTTGCGGGCGGCCACGGCACGGCCGGCGGTATGGCAAGCGTCTTCACCGATAGTTTCAACTGGGCAGACGGCGCTGACCTGGGCAAGACCACCGCGACCATCGGTCTTCTGGCCGGTATCTTCGGCGGCATGGCCATCATCAACATCGCTGTGCGCAAAAAGTGGACCAAGGTCCTCACCGAGCCTGCTTCCGGCAACGCCGCGAAGGAAGTTTTTGACGAGGGCGACCCCAACCACGAGCCTTCCGCTTATGCCACCATCAGCCAGGACGTCGTGGAGCCCTTTGCATTCCACCTCGGCATCATCGGCCTTGCTATCCTGATCGGCCGCCTCATGGTCTGGGGTTTCGGATTAGTCACCGGTTACGCCAAGCTCCCCCTGTTCCCCTTTGCTATGCTCGGCGGCTGGATCATCAACGCGATTGCTCAGAGAGTCCCCCTGCTGCGCGCGCTGTTTGACCGCAAGACCTTCCAGCGCATTCAGGGCATGGCGCTTGAGATCCTCGTCACCTGCGCAATGGCTTCCATCTCCATCCCCGTCGTTCTGGCCTACTGGGCGCCGCTGCTCATCGGCACCGTCGTCATCATGGTCTTCATGGTGTTCTGGACCCTCTGGCTCAGCCCCCGCATCTTCAACGACTGCTGGTTTGAGCAGGCCATCATCCGCTATGGCGCGTTCTGCGGCGTTGCAGCCGTCGGCTACATGCTTCTGCGCAGCGCTGACCCCAAGATGGAGACCGATGCCGGTACGATCTACGCGCTGGACGGCCCTCTGATGAGCCCCTTCATCGGCGGCGGCCTGGTCACCTCCATGTGGCCCTTCCTTATCACCAGCATGGGCGCTATGAAGTTCGGCTTCATCGCCTGCGGCATCTCCCTCGCGATCCTCGTTGTGCTGCGTCTGTTCTTCTGGAAGAAGGACTTCAAGATGCAGCAGAGATAATCTACTGATCAACAAAAAATGCCGGGTGCCGCTCTACGCGGCACCCGGCGCAGGCTAACATTTTCGGAGGCAAAAACAAAATGGAAAAAAAAGTTGCTGTCATTGGCGCCGGCAACGGCGGTACGGCCATTGCCGCATATCTTGCCAGCCTCGGCGTCGAGGTCAATCTGTGTGACCTGTTCCCGCAGTACCTTGAGGGCATCATTGCCGCTGACGGCATCGATCTGACGCTTGACGGCCAGACCACCCACCAGCGTCTCAACAAGGTGACCGGCGATGTGGCGGAAGCCATCTCCGGCGTGCACCTCATCATGGTCGTCACCCCGTCTTTCACGCACCGCATGATCGCCGAACGCTGCTACAGCGCCCTGACGGACGGTCAGGTCGTGGTGCTCAATCCCGGCCGCACCGGCGGTGCGCTGGACTTCCTGAACACGATCCGCTCCAAGGGTTGCCACGCCGATATCACCATCGCCGAAACGCAGACCCTCATCTACTCCTGCCGCAAGACCGGCCCTGCTTCCGTCGAGATTTTCGGCGTGAAGAAGGAGGTCGCCCTCGGCGCTTTCCCCGCAAACCGCACCTCGCAGGTGCTCGAGCTGCTCAACCCCTATTATCCGCAGTTCACCGCAGCGAAAAACTGCATGGAGACGAGCCTTTCCAACATCGGCGCGCTCTTCCACCCCACGCCGGTGCTGCTGAACATCGGCCGCATTGAAAACGATAAGAACGGTTACCGCTATTACTGGGACGGCATCACCCCCTCTGTCGCGGTGCTGATCAAGGCCATCGACCACGAGCGCATGGCCGTTGCCGAAGCCTACGGCGTTGAGATCCTCAGCGCGGAAGAATGGCTCCGCCAGTCCTACGACACCTATGGCGACAATCTCTACGAGCTCTTACAGCACAACAACGCCTACGCCGACATCAAGGCCCCCACGACCATCGAGGCTCGCTATGTGACCGAGGACGTTCCCATGAGCCTTGTCCCCATCTCCGAGCTTGCCCGCATCGCCGGCGTACCCACGCCGAACATCGACGCCGTCATCCAGCTGACCAGCTCCATCTATCAGCGCGACTTCCGCGCCGAGGGCCGCTGCGCCAAGAACCTCGGCATCGAGGGCATGAGCAAGGCGCAGGTCACCCACTTCTTCGAGACCGGTGAGCGTTAAACAAAACAGTCCCCTCTAAAATTTAACATATTTTGGATAACAAATGAAAGGAAGCAATTATTATGAGCAAGGTCGATATTCTGTTTCTGAACAATAAGGCCATGGAAGAGCTCGGCTGCGGCGACATGGCCGCCGTCATGCACGATGTGGAGCGCGCCTACACCCTCGTCGAGCAGGGCGACGTCATCACCCCGGGCAAGCTCCCCATGCGCTGGGGCAAGACCGCTGAGGACGAAAACGTCTACGGCCGTATCAACGCCATGCCCGGCTACATCGGCGGTGAGTACAACATGGCCGGTATCAAGTGGATCGGCAGCGGCCCGATGAACTACAAGAAGGGCCTGCCCCGTGCCAGCGTCACCGTCATCCTGAATGACCCCGACACCAAGCTGCCCGTCTGCGTGGCCGATGGTACTGAAGTCAGCGCCAAGCGTACCGGCGCTTCCGGCGGCGTCGCCATGAAGCTTTTGTCCAAGGAGAGCTCCTCTGTTCTGGCGATCTGCGGTGCAGGCGCTCAGGGCCGCACCCAGCTCGAGGCCGCGATGATGGTCCGTCCCGGCATCAAGAAGGTTTATGTCTACGATATCCGCCCGGAGAGCTCCGCTCGCTTTGTCGAGGAGTCTAAAGCCAAGTATCCCGACGTCGAGTTCATCGCCGCCGCAACCCCGAAGGAGGCTGTCTCCGAGAGTGATATCATCGTCTGCGTCACGCTGGCGAACGAGCCGTTCATTGAGGCCGACTGGCTGAAGAAGGGCGCTCTCGTCATGAACATGGCCGACTTCGAGGTCACCTATGACTGCGTCAAGAAGGCCAGCAAGATCGTCGTCGACAACTGGGAGACCATCAAGCACCGCATGATCAGCACCGTCGCTCTCATGTGGAAGGATGGCATCATCAAGGATGAGGACATCCACGCTCAGCTCGGCCAGATCCTGATTGGCGAAAAGAAGGGCCGCGAGAACGATGACGAGATCATCTACTTCAACGCCGTCGGCACCGGTATCCTTGACCTGGCTGTCACCACGCGCTGCTACCGCAAGGCTCTCGAGCTCGGCAAGGGCACCAAGCTCGCTTACTGGGAAGAATAATCCGGAACCATTCCGTTACCATACTCTCTCGTCCTAAAAAGGCAGAAGGGGGGCCTGCATTCATGCGGGCCTCCTTCTGCCTTTTTCTTCACTTTTACATCGCGCAGGTCTACCGTTTCCTGTCACCGCGTGCGGTAATAGTCCGCCATGTGATCCACGAATTTTCTCGTCGCGTAGGAGAGCACATTCCCGCGCTTCCATGTGATCGCCACATGGCGCTCAGGCCGCTCCCTGATGGGAAGGACGACCGCGGGACCGGTGTAATCTTTCAGATACGACCGGTATAAAAGCGAGGCGCCCAGTCCCCGCTCGAACACCGCCATGATCGTATCGCAGTCGTACACTCTGGATTCGAGCCACGGCGAGAGCGAGACGTTTGCAAAGACGTCCTTGATGACGCTGCGCTTTCCTTCGTCGAGAATAATGAGCAGCTCTGTCGAAAACTGCTCGAGCGTGATCTCGCTCTGCTTCGCCAGCGAATGCTCCGGCGGCAGCACTGCCGCGAGCGGATCCCGGAACAGCGGCACCGCTTCGAACTCCTCGCAGAAACCGAGGTGCGAAAAGCCGATCTCGACCTTGCCGCTTTGCAGCATCGAGGCGATGCTCGTATACTCGCCCTGATAGAGCACAAAGCGCACCGACGGGTGCTCGGCTTTGAACTGCTTCATCAGCGTGGGAAGTGCCTCGCGGCTCACGGTCGGAAACGTGCCGATGCGCACGATGCCGCCCTGCAGCTGCTCCATCTCAAAGGTCTTGTGCGCAAGCGCCAGCTCCGCATCGCAGATATTCTGGATGTACGGATACACCTTTTTGCCGTCGGACGTCAGCTCGATGCCATCCTTTTTCCGCAGCACGAGCGTCAGCCCGACCTCCTGCTCAACGGCCTTGACCGCCTGACTGACCGCGCTCTGGGAATAGTGCAGGACCTTTGCCGCCTCGGTAAAGCTCTTGTGCGACACGGCCTGACAAAACGCCTGATACTTGGACGCCAATGGTATCACCTTTTCTTATAAGTACATATCTCTTATGATTTTTGCAGAATCATTCGTTTTACTTATGCCTTGAAAAATGCTTCAATATGCACAAGCGCTGTACCTCACTATAGTAGAAAAACGCCCAAAAGGAAATCGATCAGCGCCGTTTTCCTCACATTTATTTGCACCGCATCGATTCAATACAGAATTCAGCAAAGGGGTAGACAACAATGAAAGAAAGCATTCTGTTCCTGAACAATCAGGAGATCAAGGACCTCGGCGGCGAGGACATGCAGGCCGTGCTGCACGACTGCCAGCGCGCCTATGTCCTGATGGAGGAGGGCGACGTCCTCGCACCGACCAAATGCGTCATGCGCTGGGGCAAAACGCCCGAGGATGAAAACGTCCTCGGCCGCATCAACGCCATGCCCGGCTACATCGGCGGCGAGTACAATATGGTGGGCATCAAGTGGATCGGCAGTGGCCCGATGAACTACAAGAAGGGCCTGCCCCGTGCCAGCGTCCTCGATATCCTCAACGATCCGGATACCAAGCTCCCGCTCTGCATCGCTGACGGCACGATGATCAGCGCCAAGCGCACCGGCGCGGCAGGCGGTACGGCCATGCAGCTCTGCGCACGCGAGGGCGCCGAGGTCTTGACGATCTGCGGCGCGGGCGCACAGGGCAGAACGCAGCTCGAGGCCGCGATGCTCGTGCGTCCGAACCTCAAAAAGCTGTGGGTCTACGACATCGTCCCCGCCAACGCCGAGCGCTTTGTGAACGAGGCGGAGGAAAAGTACCCGCAGCTTGAGATCCTCATCGCCGACGATCTGGAGCAGGCGATCCGCGAGAGCGACATTATCATCACCGTCACGCTGGCCGAGGAGCCGTTCGTCAAGGCAGCCTGGATCAAGCGCGGCGCGCTGATCGTGCAGATGGCAACGCTTGAGGTGGAATACGGCGTTGTGACAAACGCCGACAAGATCGTCGTCGACTTCTGGGACACCATCAAGCACCGCATGGCCAGCACCATCGCCGTGATGGCGTCCGAGGGTCTTGTCAAGGACGAGGACATCAGCGCCAGCCTCGGCGAGATTCTCAGCGGCAAGAAGACCGGCCGCGACAACGACGATCAGGTGATCTACTTCAACTCCGTCGGCGCCGGCATCCTCGACCTGGCCGTTACCACACGCTGCTACCGCGAGGCCCTGAAGCGCAACGTCGGCACATGGGTGCCGTACTGGGTGTAATGCAAAACCGGCCCGCGATCCCGCGCGGCGCTCTATTCCATAGCGTTTGATTTGATTACTTTGCTTACTTTTTCATACCACAGAGTAGCCGGGAGGCCTGCGTCACGCAGGCCCCCCGGCTGCTTTGTACTGTATGTTCCGGCTATGTAAACCTTTCGCCACGCTCTATTGCAAGTCGCACAAAATAATAGAATTTTTTTATTTCCAATGCTAATTGAAAAAATATATTTTTATTACTATAATGTCATTATAAGAATATTATTATTACCATCAGATTTGGGAAGAATCTTTTCAGCACTGCCCATCCGGCGTATAGAGCAGATGGTTCTCCGAAAGGAAGCCCTCCACGCGTTTCATGTGTTCCTGTGCTTTCTCGCGGTGGCGCTGGCCGCATCCGGTCAACACAAGGCTGATCAAACCGACCGCTCCGGTAAGCGAGGGGACGTTGTTGCACGAGTCCACCTCGCAGACCATGGTAAGATCTGCCTTTGCGGCGACCGGGCTGAGCATCGTATCGGCAAAAGCGACGTGCGGCACACCACTCATATCTGCATTCTGCGCAATCAGCACCGCGTCAGAAGAATAGCGGGAAAACGAAAAGGAGATCAACAAATCCTTCGGTGTCATGCGCATGGAAAGCTCATAGAGATCGCATGCTTCCGGCGCAAGGAGTTGCGTGCGATATCCGATCTGGCCAAGAGAAAGGCTCATAAACCGGGCGAGTACGGATGAGGAGCGAAAGCCCATGATGTAAATCGTCTCTGCGCGGTCCAGAGCGTCGAGCAGCACTTCATAGTTCTGCTGATTGATCGGATTGGAAAACGTTCCCTGCAGGTTTTTGACTTCCGTTTCATACGTGGAGTAGGCGCTCTTCGTACCAACGGAATCCAGATGCGCTTTAAAGCGCGAATGCCAGTCCGCATTCACCTGAACGGCATTGGTCACCTGCCGCTTGAAATCACCGTAGCCCGAAAACCCCAGCTGCATGCAGTATTTGATAATGGTCGTGTCGCTCACGCCGATCTCGCGGGCCATCGCCGTAACAGAGAGAAACGGGATATTCTGATAGGACTCGACAATATAGCGGGCCACCGACTTCTGCGCGGGGGCCAGTGTTTCATAAGAATTCTTGATCAAAGTAAGCAGGCCATCTATGTTCTTTATCACCATAGGGAAATGTTCTCCTTCGCAGCTTTTATTGTTCTGCGGACATTATAGCAGGTATTCCTATCGCTGGAAAGAATTTTTGCACCGCGGATGACAACTTTTCAGGTTTCTCGGCCAGCTGGCCAGGAAATAGATATCAAAAACGGAGGAAAAGAAAATGTCAAAAACAGGAATTATCATCGTTGCGATCCTGGTCACGCTTGGCCTGACCTATGGTCTGAGCCTGCTTCTGACACGCCGCAAAACCAAAACGGGCGGCTCGGTCAGCGCAGATGACTGGGAGGTCGGCGGCCGCGAGCTGCCGCTGTACGTTGTCGTCGGCACGCAGTTTGCAACCGCTATGGGCGGCGGCATTCTGGTCGGTCAGGTGGGTAACGGCTTTAATAACGGCCTTTCCTGCTTACTCTACGGTATCCTTTGCCAGCTCGCCTTTATCGTGCTCATGTTCATTGCAAAATGGCTGCGCTCTCACCAATTCGCCACCGTTCCGGAGATCCTCACACATTATACCGGCCAAAGTAAAGCCGTGCGCATCATTGCCGGTGTGATGACAATCGTTGTTCCTTTCGGCTGGTGCTGCTCGAACCTTACGGCCTTCGCAAAACTCTACTCCCCCATCACTGGCCTTTCGATCAATGCGCTCATTATAATTATGGCCGTGCTGAGTCTGTTCTTCATCATCCCCTCCGGTCTGAAAACGGTCGCGTGGACAGATTTTATCTTTGGCTGTCTGATGGTGGTCGTCGGTGTGATCGTTGCCGTGGTCACGGCAAACATGGCCGGCGGTATGACGCATGTGATTGAGACCGTTCCCTCTGAGATCGTTGAGTTCCCGGGCGCGTTTTTCAGCGTGGGTCTCTCCACTGTTCTTCTCTGGATCTTCTCTCTGACGCCGGGCGGCCTGACCAACCAAATGTATTATCAGCGCATTCTCGCCGCGAAAGACACCAATCAGGTGAGAAAAAGTTTGCTGATCTCCGCCATCTGCTGTATGATTGCTTATGTCTGGGCCGTTATCGTTGGTCTGAGTGTCCGCTCCATGAATCCCTCGCTTGAAGGCGAGATGGCCACCGGCTGGCTGATGGATCAGATGCCTGTCTGGGTCGTTGCCGTGTTCTCCGGCCTCGTTGTCTGCACGATCCTTTCCACGATCAGTTCCGGTGTGCAGTCCGTCGTCGTTAACCTCAACCGCGATATCTATCGCGTGGTCAAGCCCGACGTGGAGGACAAGAAAGCGGTCAAGGTCTCCCGCATTTTGTCCGTCGTCATTGTTTTCGCCGCCGCGCTGGTCGCGATGTTCTTCCCTCAGGTTTTGAGCCTTCTGGTCATCACCTATTCCTACTCCGCAGCCGGTCTTGTCTGCCCGATTTTCCTGAGCTATATTCTGCGCAAGAAAGGCATCATCACGAAAAACGGCATTGTCGCCGGTATGCTGAGCGGTATTCTGGTCTGTGCCATCTCCATGCAGTTCAATTCGGTCGTTCCCTATGTCATCTGGGGCTGCCTTGCCTCCGGCATCGCAATGATCGTTTTCAGCAAGCTCGACAAGACCAATCCCGTTTACCTCGAAAAATAAGGAGTCGCTATGTCAAAGATTATGTCAAAGATTCAGTCCCCCGCGAAAATTGCCTGTATCCAGATGCGCATTTCTTACTGCCGTGTTGAAGAAAATCTGGCCGAAGCTGACCGTCTGATTGAAGCAGCCTGTGCAAACGGCGCCACACTGCTGATCCTGCCGGAGACCTTTACAACCGGCTCTGCCTTTGATACCCGTGCAGAGGCATACGCCGTAGCCGAAGCAATCCCCGACGGAAGGACTTCGCAGTTTCTTTTGAAAAAAGCACGCGAGCATGGTGTTTATATCACCGGTTCCTTTGTTGAACGGGATGGAGCGGACCTCTATAATACCGCGGTCTTGGCAGGGCCGGATGGTCTGGTCGGCAAGTTCCGCAAACTCCACCCGTGCGAAGACGAGGTCTACTGGGCCGAGCCGGGAAACCTTGGAATCCCTGTCTTCCATACTCCTATCGGCCGGATCGCGCTGCTGATTTGTCTGGATGCCTATTATCCGGAGTGCTTCCGCATCTGTGCACTTCAGGGCGCAGATATTATCTGCACGATGTTCAACGCATACCACGTCAAGGAAAGCCGTCGGCTTCCGGACCCTTACGCAACGATGGCAGGTGTTTTATGTATGGCAAATGCGCTGTCCAACCATGTTTTTGTCGCTTGCTGCGATGCGGTAGGTGAATGCAACGGCACGCGCTTCGCTGGGCAAAGCATGGTCGCCAACCAGTGGGGTGCACCGCTTGCCGGTCCAGCAAGCGATGAAGAGGAAGCTATCGTATATGCTGACATTGACCTGGCTGATAGCCGCAGGAAGTACTTCCACCCGACAAACAGCCGTCTGGCCAACCGCAGGATCGATGTGTACAGTCAGGACCTCGGCTATCATCCGGAAAAATATCATTAAGCCTCATCTCTATTATTTTCACAGGCGCGGAAGCGCCGGGGAGGGGATGACCATCGGTCATCCCCTCCCTTTTATCGATTCTGACGCGCTATGCTTCCAGTATCCCTGGCGCGGCGGAAACTTGGCCGCCGTACCAGCACCTTCGCCTGCCTCTGTCCTCCTGCATAATGTAGATAGTGGATATTTTTGCCAAAACCGTGAAATGAGAGAGTGTCGCCGCAATGCGCCCCATATCGTGCTGCGGCATGTGAGGAGAGATGGCTATGAGTACGCTCGCGCTTCGGAATGTAACCTACTATCAGACGTAATACCAGAAGGTGGACACCCTGAAGGGCATCAGCCACCGTTTTGACATGGGGCTGCTCCACGCGTGGTGGACCGTTCCGACAGCAGCAAGACCGCACTGCTCCTGCTGGATCAGAGCTTTACCGAGACCGCGAGCGCGCTCAGGCGCTACATTACGTTCAGCCGCACTCTCTTCCCTGCCTTGTTCCTGATGGTAGGTCTGATGGGCTTTCTCATCTCGCGGCTCATGGTCAAGCGGATGGAATTTGCCGTCATGTGGGGTCTGTGCGCCTCACAGGAGCAGAGGGGCGCCTCGTTCTTCTTAGAACAGGCGCTACTGTGCCTCACTGGCTGTCTCATCGGCCGCGCCCTGTCGGTGCAGGCTGTGGGCCGCACAAATCTGATGGCTTTGCTCTCCGAGAGGGAATAACAAAAATAGAGAGTTTTGTCCTGTGACAGAACTCTCTATTTTTGCTTTTCAGCCTGTAAGCGTGCTCCGCGGCCCTGTAAAGAGCAGATCATTCCGCCTTTACGAGCTTCTGCGCGGCCCGCAGGGAAAGCGGCGCAGCGCGCACTCTGCACTCGAACGTCCGGGTCGGATGTCCATATTCAGCGCCGCCGTCACGCAGATCATGATCTACGTTCTTTTTTCTATCAAGAAAATAAGGGTTTTGAGGGTGGAACGCAGAACGTGGGACGGGAGGTGGGACGACCTGCGAAGTGCGTAGGCTCTTTTGAGGATGGATTTGGAGAAATTACCTCCCCCTCAAAAAAATTATTTCAATAAAATATTTTTGTGCATGTTAGCCAAAGGCGCTAACAGCGCGGAATTTCATTGGAACAAGCATCCTCATTGTCACAGAATCCCGCTACTTGGAGCAGAAGTAAAGCTATATGACGCGTCTTACAATGAGAAAAGATGCAGGCCATAACTTTCAGAGTTGTAAAAGACAAATTAAATCTGAACCACAGCAGGAGACACATAACGCGTATCTTGCCTCGGTGCCCCATCCTTATCGTAGTCAATATTACAGCGAGCAGCCTTCTCAAATTGCACATCCAAGAATTTCTCCAACCCGACAACATCCACATATTTGCCATCCGTAGCGCGGGTCCATTTCAACTTTCCGGTTGGAGAAGATATCTGTTTTGAATGAAGCATATCCACCACTTTTCCCAAGCTTGCTCCTGCCATATAGAAATCAAAAATCATTGATACGATATTCGCTTCATCCTTGTTGACTTCAAGTGTCCCGTCGCTGATCAACGTAACCGTCAAACCACCCTGCGCATGGACAGGCATGAGACAATAGTAGCGGAACGTTGCGAAACGTTCCGCTACTATTGTATTGTGGGGGTGTTAGGATGACAAGCGCAGAGTTGAAACACCGAGCGAAGCTGCAGGAGTGGTCGGCGCGGATACAGGATTGCCGCAGCAGCGGGCTACCAGTGCGGGCGTGGTGCAGACAAGAAAGAATCAACGCAACAACCTATTACCGTTGGGAACGTGAACTGTTGACAGGCGTACGGAAAAACGGAGCACCGTCATCAACGGCCGTGACCTTTGCGGAGTTACCGGCGCCGAAACAGGTATCACGCAACGTTGCGGAACGTTCCGCAACGTTGCATATTGGAAACGCCAGTCTGGACATTTACCCCGGTTGTAACGCGGAACAGCTGAAAATGCTGGTGGAGCTCCTACGCCTATGCTGAACGATTTCACCGGTGCAGATCAAGTCTATATCGCCTGCGGCTACACGGATCTGCGCAAGGGCATAGACGGTCTGGCGCGGCTCGTCCAGCAGCAGTTTGAACTGGATCCATTTACCAACACGCTGTTCCTGTTTTGCGGACGGCGGCGAGACCGTATCAAGGGCTTGTACTGGGAAAAAGATGGCTTCATCCTGCTGTACAAGCGACTGGAGCAGGGCGCGTATCAATGGCCGCGCTCAGAATCCGAGGTGAAGACGCTAACGCCGCAGCAGTACCGCTGGCTCATGGAGGGGCTGCAAATCGAACAGCCGAAAGCCCACCGTCCGGTGACAGGATTGAGCGCAGTCTAAGTAAGGAAGGATGTCCAAAAACCATTGAAAATACTGGCTCTTCTCTCTGCCTTGTGGTATAATTTCCTTATGGAAAACAGAGAGATGCAGACAAGCAACACGGAAGAAATGGTGACCATTTCCCGTGCGGAATATGAGCGCTTGCAGCAGGAAAAAGCACGGAATGCAAAGCTGGAAGCAAAGCTTGCTGCCCGTGAACAGGAACAGGCTCAAGTCATTACCAGCCTGACGCTGCAAAATGAGTGGCTGCTGGAGCAGCTGAAGCTGTCTAAAAAGAAGCTGTTTGGCCGTTCTTCAGAGCAGGCGGAGCAGATGGTCATGGAGCAGCTGAGCCTGACCTACAACGAGCTGGAGGCCTACGCCTTTGGCACCAAAGCCGCCACAGAGAAGCAGATCACCGTGAAGGCGCACGAGCGCAAACGGCAATCCGGCAATGTGCTGGATGTCGTTCCGGAGGGTACTCCCACCGAGGTGGTGGAGCACCGCCTGCCGGAGAACGAACTGACTTGTTCTGCCTGCGGCAGCAAATTGGTGGAGATTGGCAAGGAAGTCCGCCGCAGCTTAATGATGAAGCCGGCAGAGTTCTGGGTGCGCGAGGACGTGTACTACACCTACGCCTGCAAGAACTGCGAGCAGGAGACCGGTGAAGCCAACATTGTGAAGGCGGCGAAGGAGCCTGCGCTGCTGCCTGGCAGCTTTGCCTCCGCGGAGGCAGTGGCGTATCTGGCAGCACAGAAATTCGTCATGTACTCGCCGCTGTACCGTCTGGAGCAGGAGTTTAACCGTCAGGGCTTGAAGCTGTCCCGGCAGACGATGGCCAACTGGCTGCTGAACATCTCAGAGAAATGGCTGCGGCCGGTCTACGATGTGCTGCGCGAGCAGCTTTGCAGGGAGTCAGTGCTGCACGCGGACGAGACGACCTTGCAGGTGCTGAAAGAACCGGGACGTTCCTCCACCAGCAAGTCCTACATGTGGCTGTACCGCACCAGCGGCTGCACAAAGCAGGCCATTGTGCTGTATGAGTACCAGCCTACGAGAAAAGCGGAGCATGCTGAATATTTCCTGCAAGGCTTCTCAGGATGGCTGCACGCAGACGGATACCAGGGATACCACAGACTGCCGGGCAACATCCGTGTGGTGGGCTGCTGGGCACATGCGAGGCGAAAATTTGATGAGGCTCTGCAAACGCTGCCCAAGGAGATGCAAAAGGACTCGCCGGCAGCGATTGGCGAATGCTATTGCCCCCGACTTTTCAGGCTGGAGCAGGCGTTTGCAGAGCTGACGCCGGAGGAGCGATATGAAAAGCGGCTG
>ERZ826242.1853-NODE-1853-length-20753-cov-3.524833_pt1 | contig 20753 bp, 19 predicted proteins | sample MGYA00519871_ERZ826242 | MGnify/ENA primary metagenome ERZ826242 (study PRJEB31778, sample SAMEA3449226) | human gut metagenome | biome: human gut; feature: human-associated habitat; material: faeces | place: United Kingdom | collected 2010/2012 ...
TGATCAAGGTTGAGAAGCTCGCAGCAGAGGCTGGAAGCGAAGTAACATTTGATGATGTTATCTTAGTAAGCACTGATTCAGACGTTAAGTGTGGAGATGCAGTTGCTAATGCATCTGTAACAGCATCAGTAGTTGGTGAAGGCAAGTCTAAGAAAGTTATTGTTTACAAGTACAAGAGAAAGACTGGCTATCACAAGAAGAATGGTCACAGACAGTCATATACTAAGGTTGAGATCAAGAAGATCAACGCTTAATTGGTATTGATTGTATCGATTATAAGACATGATTGATGTAGTTATTTATCAGAACAGCAATTCGGAATATATAGGATTTAAGACAGATGGACATGCGGAATATGATGATCCTGGACAAGATATCGTCTGTAGCGCAGTTTCAGCGATCACGATAACCATCCTGAACTCTGTTGAGAAGCTTTCAGATGTGAATTTCACACTTGACTGCGATCAGGAGAGCGGACATATGGATTTCATATTCACAGAGGAGCCGGATATCAAGGCACAGACTTTGATGCAGGCGCTTGTGATCGGTATATCCGGAATCGAAGAATCCTATGGCGATTATATTTGTATGACCTTTAAGGAGGTGTAATTGACATGATGAAGATGGAACTTCAGTTTTTTGCTCATAAAAAAGGTGTGGGTTCTACTAAGAACGGCAGAGATTCCGAGTCTAAGAGATTAGGAGCTAAGCGCGCTGACGGTCAGTTCGTTAAGGCTGGAAACATCCTTTACAGACAGCGTGGAACAAAGATTCATCCAGGTCTTAACGTTGGTATCGGCGGAGATGATACATTATTCGCTACTGCTGATGGTATCGTTAGATTTGAGAGAAAGGGTAGAGATAAGAAGCAGGTTTCTGTTTATCCAAAGGCTGAGTAAGATTAATAGTATGAAACGAGGAGAGACCGTTGCCGTTCGCAACGGTCTCTTTTGGGTAATGTAGATAAAAACAAGAAAAAAAGCAACAATATATAAAAAGAAAATCAAAAGAAAGGCATTGGTAACGTATTTATGATAGATAGTGCCAGAATATTCATTAAATCCGGTAAGGGTGGCGATGGACATGTAAGCTTTCGTCGTGAGCTTTTTGTTGCTGCCGGTGGTCCTGATGGCGGCGACGGCGGAAGAGGCGGAGACATTATTTTTGAAGTAGATAAGGGTCTGAATACATTAAATGACTTTCGTCATGTACGCAAATATATTGCGCAGTCTGGAGAGGACGGAAAGAAACGCCGCTCTCATGGTGCAGACGGACAGGATTTGATTGTAAAGGTTCCAGAAGGAACAATCATTCGTGACGATGCAAGCGGAAAGATTATTGCCGATATGTCTGGAAAAAATATGCGTGAAGTAATCTTAAAAGGTGGCAGAGGCGGCGCCGGAAATATGCATTTTGCCACACCTACCATGCAGGTTCCTAAGTTTGCAAAGCCAGGTCAGCCGGCTATGGAGCTTTGGGTTCGCTTAGAGTTAAAGGTTATCGCAGATGTCGGACTTGTTGGATATCCGAATGTTGGAAAATCTACCATTTTATCAATGGTAACAAATGCAAAGCCAAAGATTGCAAATTACCATTTTACTACGCTTGATCCGTATGTAGGAATTGTAGACCTTGAGGGTACAAACGGTTTTGCACTTGCTGACATTCCTGGTCTTATTGAGGGTGCTTCAGAAGGAATCGGCCTTGGCTTCCAGTTCTTAAAACATATTCAGCGTACAAAAGTACTCATTCATGTGGTAGATGCAGCCTCCACTGAAGGCCGCGATCCAGTTGAAGATATTCGCACCATTCAGAATGAATTGGCATCATATGATCCAGAGCTGTTAAAGAAACCGGCTGTCATTGCTGCCAATAAGGTTGACGTTATTCAGACAGAAGATGGCGATGAAGATCCTATTGAGCGTTTAAAGAATACTTTTGAACCAGAAGGCTTAAAGGTATTTCCAGTTTCAGCAGCTTCAAATCAGGGCTTAAAAGAGCTTTTATACCATGTATGGCAGATTCTGTCTACAATGGATCCAGAACCGACTGTTTATGAAAAGGAATATGTTCCGGAATACGATCTTGGAAGCAATCTTCCTTATACAGTAGAAAAAACAGATGAACATTTATTTACAGTTGAAGGACCTCGTATTGAAAAGATGCTTGGCTATACAAACTTAGATTCCGAGAAGGGCTTTACTTTCTTCCAGCGCTTCTTAAAGGAGACAGGAATCTTAAAGGAGCTTGAGGATCTTGGAATCGAAGATGGCGATACTGTTAAGATGTATGGTCAGCACTTTGATTATTATCACGAGTAAAGAAAAAGGAGACTTTAAATGACAAGTAAGCAGAGAGCATATTTAAAGAGTCTGGCTATGGATCAGTCTGCGATCCTTCAGATCGGAAAGTCCAGCCTGACACCAGAAATTACCAGATCAGTAGACGAAGCATTAGAAGCACGTGAACTGATTAAGATTCATGTATTGAAGAACTGTTTTGATGATGGTTCTTCTATTGCTGAGGTATTAGCAGAGCGTACACGCGCAGAAGTTGTACAGGTAATCGGAAAGATGATCGTACTGTATCGCCCGGCAAAAGAAGAGAAGAAGAGAAAGATCGTTCTTCCAAAATAATAATATACGGGAGGATCCATTTTATGGTTAATGATGAAATTCTTTACATCCGAAGACGCTTGAAAAAGAAGATGGATGAAGACCGCTTTGAGCACACCATTGGTGTTGCATACACATCTGTTTGCCTTGCAATGCGTTATGGAGAAGATCTTCACAAGGCAGAATTAGCTGGTCTTCTTCATGACTGTGCAAAATGTATCCCGGATGATATTAAACTTGATAAATGCAAGCGCAACAATATTCCGATCACAAAGGCACAAGAACAAAGCCCATCTCTTCTTCATGCAAAGCTTGGCGCTTTTATTGCAGCTGACCATTATAGGATTAAAGATCAGGATATTTTAAATGCTATTGAGAATCACACTACAGGACGTCCGGCAATGAGTCTTCTTGAGAAGATTGTTTTTGTCGCTGACTATATTGAGCCAAGAAGAAATAAAGCGTCAAACCTGTCCAAACTGCGTCAAATGGCGTTTATTGATATTGATCGCACCGTTTACGAAATTATGGATCAGACGCTTCGTTATCTGAAGTCAAAAAAAGTTCCGATTGACAGCCTGACAAAAAAGTCCTGTGATTATTATCGTGCGCTGTGTGGTGAAAAAGACGTAGAAAATGAAACAGAAAGGAACTGACTTATGGAAGTAAAGCAAAAGGCAGCATTGATTTACAATGCAATTGAGGATAAAAAAGGAAGCCGAATCAGTGTTCTTGATATCAGCGGTATTTCTGTTATGGCAGACTATTTTGTGATTGCAGATGCTGAGAATAACAATCAGCTGCAGGCAATTGCTGATAATGTAGAAGAGCAGATGATGAAAAATGGCAATCATTGCCGTATTGAAGGAAAATCAGAATCTGGCTGGGTACTGCTTGACTTTGGCGATATTATTGTTCATATATTCAATAAGGAAGATCGTTTATTCTACGATCTTGAGCGTCTTTGGAGAGATGCAATCTCAGTGTCAAAGGAACAGCTTGGCATTAAAGAGGCCGCTTTATAATTTACAGCACAAAAAGACCGTATCTTTGGAGAAAAGTCTCTAAGGATACGGTCTTTTTAGCTTTTAAGAAACAATCTTTGGACGGAACAGACTGATTACCTTTCCTATGATCTCAACATTATCAACGATAATAGGTTCCATAGAGCTGTTTTGAGGTTGTAAACGATAATGACCATCTTCTTTATAAAAAGTTTTAACAGTAGCAGAATCATCTACAAGTGCAACGACAATTTCACCATTCTGTGCGGTGTTTTGCTTAGCGACAACAAGCTTATCACCATCAAAAATACCTGCGTCAACCATACTGTCACCCTTAACTGTCAATACAAAAACATCCTTTCCCTGTGGAATCATATATGCCGGGAATGGTAAATAGGCATCGATATTTTCAATGGCAAGAATTGGCTGTCCGGCAGCGACTTTTCCAACCTCAGGAATATAGACAGTCTCTGTGCGAACAAGATTAAAGCCATCATCAACAATTTCAATTGCTCTAGGTTTTGTTGGATCCTTGCGGATGTAACCATTTCTCTCAAGTGATTCAAGATGGGCGTGAACGGAAGATGTAGATTTTAATCCGACAGCATCACAGATTTCACGTACAGACGGCGGATAACCTTTCTGCAGAACCTGTTGTTTTAAATATTCTAGTACTTCACGCTGCTTATTTGTGATTTTTCCATATGTCATAAATAAGTCCTCCTTTTTCAAGCTAAGTTATTAATCATATATTGATAAGCATTGATTTATACTTGAAAATAGTATAGCATAAATTATGAGAAAATGCAAACAAAAGTTTGCGAAAATGCGTTCGCATAGATTTCAATAGGATAATTTTATCACAAAAAAAGATGGGCGTAAAGAAATTTACCGTTGCCGCGCTTTTTGTTTTGTGGTAAACTATACACTTGTGAAAGATTGACGTATAAAAATGACAATCTACGATAATGCAAGTCTTAATAAAGGAGAAAATTAAAGATTATGCTTAACAAAATAGCAAAACGGATAATATTGCTTTTATGTACAATCACTATTGTTGGAGTTTTATCTGGCTGTACTGAAACAATTCTTTCCCAAAATGGTCCAGGCGCAGTTTTTGTTGCCGGAAAACTAGATTCTGATAATACATTTTCCAAATCTGTGAATTGGCTGGAGAATGCTTTTTCCAAGTTTGAAAATCTTGCAAAACATGGAGCAGAAGAGAAGTCACAAACGCTTGCAATTCCAGATCAGTATCAAGTACTCTTAATTGGCAGTGATAGACGTGATGGTTCCTGGAATGGAAATTCTGATGTAATGATTTTAGCCTCATTAAATCGAAATAAAAAGACAATTTCTTTTATTTCTTTCATGCGAGATACTGGTGTAAATGTTCCAAATGTTGGATATGGAAAACTTAATAGTTCTTTTGCCAAAGGTGGAGCAAAACTGTTACAAAGCACACTTGAATCAAATTTTCAAATCTCGATTGATAATTACATCGCAACTGATTTTGTCAGCATGGCCGATATAATTGATTTATTCGGGGGCGTTGATCTTGATATAACAGATGCAGAGATTCCAGTAATCAATGGTTATATCAATGAAATGGCAACATTGAGAGGATTTGATCCGTCAGAATATCAGCTTTCAGCGGCTGGAACATTACATTTAAATGGTTTGCAGGCAGTTGGATATATGCGTGATCGTTATGTAGGAAGCAACGATTTTCAGAGAACCGAACGTCAAAGAATTGTTCTGCAAAAACTTCTTGAAAAGCTTAAAACCATGAATGCTTTAGAAATATTGAAATTAGGTTCATCAATGACAAACTTGTCAATTCAGCATAATTTTACAGCTGAGCAAATTGCTGGATTGGCCGCGCTTGCTTTGGAATGCAGAAATTATACAGTGGTAATGGATCGTATTCCTTATGACGGATTATATACTTCAAATGGAGAAAATCTGGATCCTGTATGGCCAGAAACCATTGAAAAACTGCATGCGACAATTTATTAAAAGAACGAGTAAAATGATGGTGTTTAAGCCATCATTTTACTTTCAGATGTATTTATTCGTTAAACTAGGGTTTAACGAATAAATTGATATATCTCTTATTTCACCTCTAAATCAAAAAAATACATTTGTTTGGTTGATCTATGGACAACTTTTTGGTATAGTTAAAATTAGTTTAAAGTATTAGGAAAGGAAAATCATCATGAGAAAAAAATTTTTAATCATAGGCATGATTACTGCTGCTGCATGTACTGCTGTATATGGCTGCGCCGAAAAGAAAGAAGGCCCTCAGACAATTATTATTGAGTTAGCTGATCCAGCTGATATAGAGGAATCTAGCATGGCTGATGAATCTGCAAGCACTGAGGTGCCTGAATTAGAATCTGAATCATTTGCAGAAGAAATAACTACAGATTCTGATGAAAGATATCCACAAATCGAGGGTCTTTCAGACAATGTCACTCTCTCCTACACTCAGATTGGGTCAAATGATCCTATTATCGGTCTTGTGATTGCAGATATTTTGCCAGATATTCATGCAAAAGATTTGGATATTACAAACGTTCAGGCTTACATAGATGATGAAGAGGTAGTTCCATACGGAGATGTTACCTTTAGCATGGATGTTGATCCTGATTCTCAGGTTGTCCTGTATAAATTGGATGAAAATGGAAAGATCACATCAGAACAGCTGGAAGTTACAGATGGCACAGTCTCCTATCAGACTTCTAAATGTGGCCGTTGGCTTGTAATTAGTTCCCATTTAGAATCTGAGACAGAAACTGAAACTATGGAATCAGAAACCGCAAGTAAATAATTAAATAACACAACAGGCAGAGGTGTATTTCTTCTGCCTGTTGTTTGTAATAATCAAATATTAAAAAACACGCATTGGTCTTCTTCGCCAACTGCTATTATATCTAGCTCTCTTAACGCCATCTCATACTAACAGCTTTTTCCAGAATTGTAGGGCTGAAATCCGCAAAATTAAATATAAGGTTGAGTTTATTGTCAGGTCGTAGCGCCACTTTCTGTCCTTCTATGAATCATCTTCACAATGTCCCCTGCCGAAAATTTTCTGTCTGTCTATTTTTGCCATGTCGTCTCTCCCTTCTTTTTGCTGATTACTGCATCATGGTGTTATCCCCCTTAAATAAAATAAATATTCTTATAAAACTCCGGTCTCTGTAGGTTGATTTTCTCGGTCCAGCAGCAGACAGATAAACCCATCTGCTGCCATAATAATGCAACGCCAATTACTTTGTCGCGCCGCATCCGGAGCATTTGTATCCGGTTGTCACTGTCTCATCCCACGCTGCCTGTGTCACTACTGTCTCGTAGTGTCCGGTTGCATCGTGATGAACAACGGTCGTCTCGGCATCATGGTGGACTGTGGTATACACGGCATCGTGATGGACGGTATTGTACACTGCATCATGGTGAGTCGTGCCGATCTGACGCGGTTCAGTATGCCAGCCTGACCAACAACCAGCAGCCATATGTTCGTTAATATCATCACTTGGGTCCCAAAATTCATGACCACAGTTATTGCAGATATCAACACGACCATACACCGGCTCATCATATGCTTCTGACACCAGCACCGGCTCATCGTATGCCGCCTGAGAAAGTACCTGCTCGTCCCATGCTGCTTTCGTTACAACCGTCTCATCCCACGCTGCTGTATCCTCTTTCCATACCTGACTTGTAACTGCATCGTGGTGGACAGTTTTTGTTACTGCGACCCAGTTATGGGTGTGCGCAGTGGTAGTCGGTGCTGCTGTCGGTGTTTGTGTGGTAGTTGGAGCCGGAGAAGTAGTAGTGGTTGCAGTTGTTGCAGCAGTTGGCGCTACTGTAGCAGCTGTCTCCGGTGCTTTTGTGGTTTGAGCTGGCTTCGTAGAAGCCGGCTTGGTTGTTCCAGGTGCCTTTGTCGTTGGCTTGGTTGGCTTGGTTGCTGATTCAGAAGACGATTTTTCCGATGGTTTTGATGGTTTTGTCGGGTCTGCCTTTGCGACATCTTGTGATGTTGTTTCAGAAGTATCCTCATCCACTTTTCCTTCCAGTGACTGGGAGGCTGCCTCGTCGGTTTCTTCTTGGTTTTCACCGGCTGCACTTGACTCGTTTGGTATAGACTCAGGAATCAAATGCACAATTAACCAGTGGTTAGTATTTGCATCCAGACTGACAGCCGAATCGCCGTACTCATTTACGAAGGAATCAACAGCAGTTTTTTGAAGTGTTCCGTCTGACACGCTGTAGTGCACGACATCGGCTCCCTCCTCCTGCTGCAACAAAAGTCGGTACATTCCGCTTTCATCTGCCTGCTGTAAAGAGGCTGCTTCGCAAAATTCGACGGCTGAGTATGTATCATACCCGGCATACTGATCAAGCAGGTAAGAAATCATTGGCTCCCCTGCGTGAATGTCAGAAACGGCATATGTCAATGTACCGGCAATATCAGGATCAGTTTGGGACAGACTACTCTCCAACTCATCCAGTTTGTCAAAGTAAGCAACTTTGGCTGTATCAACTGATGAGAGGGACAAATAGTAAGGGAGCGTTTCTTCCGATACGGAAGACTCCGACTGATCCACCAATTCCATTGACATTTCAGACTCATTCTGCTCGGACAGGCTTGATGAGTCTTCGGTTAACTGCGTATCGGCAGGAATCTGGGCATCCATGTTGTTTTGAGCTTGGTCAAATGGAATGCCTGCCAAATCAATAATCATGTACCGATCAGTTGCCTGCATTGTAGGCTGCATTTCCTGTGTTGCAATCGTCTGAGTTGCAAAAAAAGCAGTATTACTTGCAAGAACTCCTGCAAGGATTGTAGTGATTGTAGTAAATCGTCTTTTCATCATAGAAATTTCTCCTTTCTCTTGTCAACACTGTCTTTTCGTGAGATAATACAAAAGTATCGCGAAAAAGGTGTGAGGTTCCTTTTCTTCGTCATCATAGCAAAAAAGAAATACTGATGCAAGCGGGAGACAATAGTAATTTGCCTATAAGCCCCTTTTTCCCAAATTCATCTTGTCGTATAATTATGATTATACGACAAGATGTTGTATTTTGCTCGGTTTTGGCATATAATAGATTTATAATTAAACAATTTTTATCAAAAATTAATGGAGGTTCTGCATGGCTGATTTTCGACAAGACCAGTACAATCAGTGCAGCAATTATCAAATACTGTGTTGCTCATCGAATCGGTATCCTGGTTGTTGGCACCAACCGCTTATGGAAACAGCGTGCTATGCACCGCATAGGTGCGGAGACTTCGTGAAAGGTAAGACATATAGTTGTCAATAACCCGCGCCCGAGGTGACCTCGGACGGGGCTTGTAAAAGGGAAACCACTCTTTTATGGGTTCTGTTTGTTACCAGAAGGCGTGACCGAAAGGTCGATATTGATTAGCCTTGGAATTCGATGGAACCTACCAAACCAGGTCAGGCGAACTATTCGATTTCTACGTTATCGGCAAAATAGGTACCCTGTGGATACTCCTCTAGTCCCAGGTTCTACGGTATGCCGTTAAACATCCCTTACGGGTACGGGGAAGTGCGGTATGCGTTAAACTGCCGATAACATTGGCGAAGAGGACAAACTTTATTGAGAATCCATACGGGACAGCAACATCGTCTGGTATGGGACGCGTAAGCGAACCTATTAGAAACTTAGAAACACAAAAGGAAAGGAGCTGCTTATGGTAGCAGTAGTTGATCTGTTTGGCAAGCCTTTGATGCCGACAAACGAATACAGAGCACGTAGGCTGCTCAAACAAAAGAAGGCGAAGATTTTCGGCTATCGTCCGTTTACGATTCAGTTGACGGAACGGAAAAGCGCAGAGATTCAGCCGATTGAACTATGCATGGATACCGGATATATCCATATCGGAATCTCTGCAAAATCAGAAAGGCACGAATATCTTGGAATGCAGATTGATACGCTTACTGACGAAAAGTTGAAACGCGATGATAAAAGACAGTATCGCAGACAACGACGTAACCGAAAGCGGTATCGTGCTCCTCGTTTTGATAATCGAAGACGAAAAGAAGGATGGATCGCTCCGTCATTGGAGCACAAGAAAGAGATCCATATCGATGCAATTCAACGAATCTGTAAGGTGATGCCGATAACAGATATCACGCTGGAAATGGGAAATTTTGATACACATGTTCTAAAAGCCGTGGAGGAAGGAAAGCCACTGCCACAGGGTTCTGATTACCAGCATGGTGAACGATATGGAATCGCGACGCTCCGAGAAGCTGTGTTTCTCCGAGATGGCTATAAGTGCCAGTGCTGTGAGAAAAGCGTTAAAGATGGGGCGATTCTGCATGTGCATCATATCAAATATCGGAGTCAGGGCGGAACAAACAGAATGTCAAATCTGATTACGGTATGTGATAAGTGCCACACACCAAAAAATCACAAGCCGGGTGGAAAGCTCTGGAATTGGAAACCAAAACTGGCTGAGTTTAAAGGTGCCTCTTATATGACAAGCATCCGATGGACGCTGTATAACGAGGTAACAGCCCTGCTTCCAAACAGTTCTGTACATATCACATACGGAGCAAAGACAAAGGAAAGCAGACGGAAACTTGACATTAAAAAGTCACATGTGAATGATGCTTATGTAATGGGTCTGTTTTGTCCAAAGCATCGAACGAAACCTGTGTACTTTAAGAAAAAACGTCGAAATAATCGAGTTTTGGAAAAATTCTATGATGCAAAGTATATTGACAGCAGGGATGGAAAGAAACAATCTGGTCAGGAATTGTTTAATGGCAGGATCAACAGAAATCATAGAAAAGATTCTGAAAACCTACACCTGTATCGAAAGCAGAAAGTCACAAAAGGAAAACGTAGCATTCGTAACAAGCACTATCCAATACAGCCGCATGATATTTTGCTATATCAAAAGAAAAAGTATGAGAATGCCGGATGCCATAACAATGGCTCACGAGTAATCTTGTTGCCTGAAAAGAAATCAGTGGCACTCAAGCAGCTGACAATATATCAATATGCAGGTGGGTATTACAGAGTGCCATACGAATCAAACAAAAAAGAAGAAAGGACAGGAAGTTAAGGAACGTGTTTCGGTGCATTCCTCCCCGCCCGACACTTCGGACGAGGTTTCCTGCGCAAAAGAAGGATGAAATTACAAAAATTATACCGCTATGTACGTCAGGCAGCAGATGAATATAATTTAATTGAAGATGGAGATAAAATTGCAGTGGCAGTCTCTGGTGGAAAAGATAGTCTGGCATTATTATATGCGCTAGCCGGTCTCAAGCGCTTCTATCCTGCTTCTTTTACCATTTGTGCAATTACTATTGATATTGGCTTTGGAATGGATTTTACGCCTGTTCAGAGGCTTTGTGATGAACTTGACGTTCCATTTTTTATTTGTCATACGCAAATAAAAGATATTGTATTTCATCCTGAAAATCCAAATGGATCTTGCTCTTTTTGTGCGAATCTTCGTCGTGGTGCACTGATTTCAAAAGCATTAGAACTTGGCTGTACCAAGCTGGCTCTTGGTCACCATAAAGAAGATATTATATATACGATGATGATGTCTATGCTTTTTGAGGGGCGTTTTTATGCCGTATCACCATATACTGCATATGATGATAGTCAAATTGCTGTAATTCGTCCACTTATTTATGTAAGCGAGGGTGAAATTAAAAACTTTGCACAGCAGTATCAGCTTCCCGTTATTAAAAACCTTTGTCCGCGCGATGGTCATTCTGCAAGAAGTGATATGGAGCCACTTATGAAACAATTAACATCTCTTTATCCAGATGCCAAGGATCGCTTTTTTCATGCTATTGAAAATGGCAATATTGATGACTGGACAGCTGCACGCACACATATGGACGTAAAACAGCTGATCAAAAACAGCAAAATGCAGGAAAAAACAATAAATTCTTCAAAGGCAGATCAGACAGGAGGTGAATTGTAAATGGGAGCTAATTCATACAGTGAGCAGATTGATATTGATAATACATATCGCCTGCGAATGCTAATCAGTACTCTTCCGCCCTATGCAAAAGATTATTTTCGTGGTATCCAGCCTCATACAGAATCACGCACCCGAATTGCTTATGCATACGATTTAAATGTATTTTTTTCATATTTGCATGAAAATAATCCTATTTTTGCTCAAAAGGAAATTCGTGATATTACATTAGACGATTTGGAGAAGCTTCGTCCCACTGATATTGAGGAATATCTGGAATATTTGCAGGCATATACGAATCCACAAAATGAAGGAAGCAATAATACAAAAACAAACCATGAATTAGGATTAAAACGAAAGCTTGCTTCTCTTCGCTCTTTCTATCGATATTTTATTCAGCATGAAGATATTATGTATAACCCTGTTGATCTTGTAACTATGCCAAAGGTACATGATAAGGCAATTACAAGGCTAGATATCGATGAAGTGGCATTGCTACTAGATCAGGCAGAAAGTGGTGATAAACTATCTGAGCGAGAACAGCGTTTCCATGACAGGACAAAATTGCGTGATGTAGCGCTGCTTACATTAATGCTTGGAACAGGCATCCGCGTATCTGAATGCGTAGGACTAAATATTGATGATGTTGATTTTAAAAATGACGGTATTCGCATTCATAGAAAAGGCGGTAAGGAGGTTGTTGTTTATTTTGGAGATGAAGTTGAAAGCGCTCTTCTTTCATACATTGAAGAACGTAAAAAAACAGAGGCTGTAGCTGGTCATGAGGAAGCTTTGTTTTTATCCCTTCAAAAAAAACGAATCAGTGTAAGAGCTGTTGAAAAGCTCGTAAAAAAATATGCTAAAACTGTTACGACAGTTAAACATATCACACCTCATAAGTTGCGCAGTACCTACGGAACAAATTTATATCGCGAAACTGGCGATATTTATTTGGTGGCAGATGTTCTTGGACATAACGATGTAAATACAACAAAAAAGCACTACGCTGCTCTTGAAGATGATAGACGACGCGGTGCGAGAAATGCGGTAAAGCTTAGAGATTAAAATCCGCACAAGTAGGGAAGAAAGGCAAATCCGCGAAAAAATTTTTCTTCTGAATCACGAAAAAATCGGCAAGAATAATCCTGCCGATTTTTTGCTAACTATTCAAAATTCTATTCGCAAAACCACATCTTCGATGCTGCTATTTTGCAATAACTCATCTTATAATATCATGATCCTGAAGCACTTTCTCAACTACCGTTCCATGAATGACATGAAGCAGAGGCTTCTTTAATGCATTCAGCGGTCCTGGCAGCTGGATATCAAGCGGAGACTTGCCATCCATAAGCTTTACAGAGCTGTCAAGCAGTTCACGAATATCATATACACTGCCCCATACCTCAGGAACACCTCTGTCTACACCAAGCAGTCCATAAACAGCTTCCATAGCAGTTCTTACAGAATATTCTGTAGTGAATACAGTGTCGCGAGGTGTGTCAGCAAACTGACCTAAGAATGCGAAGTTTACGCAGCCATCCGGAATAACATCCGGGCGGTCGCCCTTTGTACGCGGCATGAAGAATGCAGTGATATATGGCATCATAGTCGGTACGCAGACTGCACTGTTCTCAGCAAGCTCTGGAATCTGATCAGTCGGAACACCTAAATGATACAGCCACTCTTCTGTGATTTCTTTACCTGTACACTCTCTCATTGGCTTCTTAACAAAGTTGCCTGGCTTATCTGTAAACAGACCATATACCCATACGCAAACCTTGTCCTTATCCTGTGTCTTGAACTGTCCCTGACGGTTGATTGTCCAGCTTAACAGCCAATTAGAATCTACACAGCTTACAATACCACCAGTTACAACGTTTCCTGTTTTCGGATCACGCTTGCAGATATCAGTGATATATGGAATAATCTTGTCATCCAGTGTAGTAACGGTAGCAGATTCCCAGTTTGTCTTTGTAATGTCGGAACAGAATTTCTCCGGATGACCAAAGGACGGATCCTGCTTTGCGATATTCTTCCACAGATTCCAGCAGCCACTTGTGCGAACCTCTGCATCTCCATTCGGTGCATGATTCTGATCACCATAAATAGTACCTTCTGTACAGCTTCCGTTTGTGACGAATACAAGATCGTTTTCTGTCAAAACAATACCCTTCTCAACACCATGCTCCTTGCACTCAATTGCAGATGCAATCTTCTTTCCATCCTTAAATTCGAAAATAACATTTGTTACTTCAACGCCAAATCTAAACTCAACACCAGCAGCCTCAAGGTACTTCTGCATTGGAAGAATCAGGGATTCATACTGATTATACTTCGTAAATTTAAGTGCACTGAAATCCGGCAGACCAGAAATATGATGAATGAAACGCTGAAAGTAAAGCTTCATCTCAAGTGCACTATGCCAGTTTTCAAATGCGAACATGGTACGCCAGTACAGCCAGAATGTAGAATTGAATACTTCATCGTCAAATACATCTTCGATTGTCTTATCATACAGATCTTCATCCTTTGTCATGAAAAGCTTCATGATTTCCATACAGCCCTTCTGACTTAAGTTGAACTTTCCATCGGTATGAGCATCTTTTCCACAGTCCTCTGTTGCACGGCACAGGGAATAATTAGGATCATGCTTGTTCAGCCAATAGAACTCATCCAGAACAGATGCATTTGGAACTTCAAGAGATGGAATACTGCGGAAAAGATCCCACAGACACTCAAAATGATTTTCCATCTCACGTCCGCCTCTCATGATATAGCCACGGGACGGATCAAAGATACCATCACATGCACCACCGGCAATATCCATAGCCTCCAAAATATGAATATGAGATCCAGGCATCTGACCATCACGTACTAAGAAGCAAGCTGCAGATAAAGCAGCAAGTCCGCTTCCTACGATATAGGCATGCTTTTCATCAACGCCTTCTGGTTTCTCAGGTCTTGCGAATGCTTCGTAATTACCATTTGTATAATAAATTCCCTTGCTGTTCTTATCATATTTGCCGCGCTCAGTGTTTCTATAATTGCTGTTCTGGGCAGCCTGCTGTTCAAGAACCTGCTTCTCGTTTTCCTTCTTCTTTAGTGCCAGATATGCTGCACCTACTCCTGCTGCAACTGCTACTGCTTTTCCTAATGTATTTTTCTTTTCTGACATCATCAGTACCACCTTTCATTGTTGTTTTCTCTTGATGGTCTTATCTTAACTCATAAAATTAAAAAGATACATATACAAAAAATGATTAATGACAAAAAACTAATCAAACCCCCTATTTTGATAAAAAACTTCTGTGTTGACTTATTAACCTATCATTGCTTAGGCTGTTTTTTTACTATCAGCGAAGTTTTGAAGTGAATTTTTAATATTTCCGCTCATTGTGATACATATATCGTTTACAATCTCATGATAATTCTCCTTCATGCCCTTTTTGATCCAGTCAAGCATAACACCGACAAAGCTGTATTTATAAAAGTCTGCGATAAAGCTTTGCTCACTGGCAGTTATGTTCATGCCTTTAGAGCATTCCTTAATAACATTCATAATTAAATCACGCGTCAGCCTGAAAAGATAGTTTTCAATCTGCTCACGGCTCAGTGCATGATACACATTCATGATAAAAGGTTTGTTTTCCATAACAGCCTCGAAGATCTGCATCAATCCTTCCTGCCAGGTTTCATAGGTTTTCTTTCCCTGTAAGGCTCTTGAGGCGTCCTCGTAGCATGACCATTCAACGAGATCGTAGATATCTTTAAAATGGTAATAAAAAGCCATGCGTGTGATGCCGCAATCATTTGTCAGATCTGTAATGGTAATTTTGTCAACAGGCTTTTTTAATAACAAATTTTTCAAAGAAGCTTCCAGTGCAAGTTTAGTAGAGTTGTTTGGCATGAGTGTCACCTTATCCTTTCTGTTAAATTGTGGGGTTTATTGGCTTTTATTTTAGCATACCATATAAAAAAAGGCTAATAATTTTTCAAAAAAGTACAGTTGACAGATGAATGACATTGTGATATCATATAAAAATAGTATGCAACTGTTAGTGACCGTGCAAATTTGTACCGGAATGCATTCCCGGGGTTGTACTGGTTTCGACGGGGGTTTTGAAGTTAGAGTAGCCATCCGTGGTCCGGATCCACGTTAAAAGTCGGATTTAAATATAAACGCTAACAACGAATTAGCATACGCTGCCTAATGGCAGCTGTCAGCCTTAAGTCACCTGCTGCTTAAGAATCTGGCATCGACTTTGCAGGGCACCTTACCGCCTAAGCTTTGCGGTGGTAAGAGATTTATGAAGCTACTGAATCTGGCAGCCTGTTGTTCGGCAGTCGGATGAGGGAATGAATGTAGAGCAACTGTGATGGGAGAAGCTTTAATGAATGGGCTTTCGGACAGGGGTTCGATTCCCCTCAGCTCCACTAAAAAAGATCCTTGGTTTTCCAAGGATCTCTTTTTTTGCTTAATATAGATTTGATACCTTAAATTCTCGTTCAGCCTCTCTTCTTGTGTCCTTCTTTGCAATATCGGCACGCTTATCATAAAGCTTTTTACCCTTTGCAAGAGCAAACTCAACCTTTACAAGACTTCCCTTGAAATAAATCTGAAGCGGCACTAATGTATAGCCCTTCTGGTCGATTTTTCCAACAATCTTGTTAATCTCATATCGATGAACAAGAAGCTTTCTTGGACGAAGCGGATCTTTATTAAAGATATTTCCTTTTTCATAAGGGCTGATATGCATGTTGTAGATAAAGACTTCACCCTTGTGAATTTGTATAAAGGATTCCTTTAAACTGCATTTTCCCATACGAAGAGATTTTACCTCAGTACCTACCAGTGCAATTCCTGCTTCCCAGGTATCCTCGATAAAATAGTCGTGAAATGCTTTTTTATTATTTGCGATGAGTTTTCGACTTTCTTTTGCCATGTCTCGTTTCCCCCTTTGACCAATCTTCCTCTGGATAGTAGAGTAAAAATTCAATTTGTTTAGTCAGCGTGTCCGCATCAACTACGACAACAGATACACTCTGTCCGATGCTGAAGGTACGTCCTGTCATTTCACCAACTAACTGATAATGCTCCTGATCATAGATATAATAATCATCATCTAAATTGGCAGCACGTACAAGTCCTTCTACTGTATTTGTAAGTTCTACATAGAAGCCGTATGCGGTAACGCCAGAAATTACACCCTCATAGATATCTCCAATATGACGGCGCATATATTGGGCTTTTTTAAGCTTATCTGTCTCACGCTCCGCTTCGTCTGCCCGCCGTTCAAGCTTGCTTGAGCTGTCACAGACGCTTGGAAGGATATGCTCATAATGCTCCTGACGTGATTTTGAAAGTGTTCCGTGCAGCTGCTCTTTGATAATGCGGTGTATCTGCAAATCAGGGTAACGGCGAATCGGTGAAGTAAAATGGCAGTAATACTTCGCTGACAAGCCAAAATGACCAAGATTTTCTGGTGAATATTTTGCCCGTTTCATTGAACGCAGCAAAATGCGTGAGATTAGCCCCTCTGCCTCACTTCCCTCAATGCGGCTTAACAGCTTTTGCAGCTCTTTCGGATGAATGGTGTGGTTTGTAAGATGAAGCGAATAGCCAAAATTATTGAGGAAGGTGGCAAATGTCCTAAGCTTCTCCTCATCTGGCGTCTCATGAATACGATAAACAAACGGAAGCTCCAGCCAGTAATACTCCTCTGCTATCGTCTCATTAGTCAGCAGCATAAAATCCTCAATCAGCCGTGTTGCAGCAGAATGTTCATATGCTTTAATCTCAATAGGACGACCTTTTTCATCGAGAATAATTTTTGATTCTGGAAAATCAAAGTCAATGGCTCCGCGTCCAGAGCGTTTCTTGCGAAGCAAATCAGAAAGCTGCTTCATTAACTTGAAATCATCAACAAAGTCTTTGTATTCTTCAGGTGCCTCTGCACCATCGAGAATATCAGCTACTATAGTATATGTCATGCGGCGGTCAACACAAATTACAGTTTCACAAATCTCATGATTGACAATGGTACCATCTTCATCGATGTCCATAAGACATGACAAAGCCAAGCGATCTGTCCCGGCATTTAAAGAGCATATGCCATTTGAAAGCTTTCTTGGAAGCATCGGAATTACACGATCTGCCAAATACACGCTTGTGCCTCGATTTTTTGCTTCCTCATCAAGCAAGGAGCCTTCCTTTACGTAATGAGTAACATCAGCGATATGCACACCAAGATGATAAATACCATTTTCAAAAGTCAATGATATGGCATCATCTAAGTCTCTTGCATCCTCACCGTCAATTGTAACTGTATGGAAATCACGCATGTCGCGTCTACCAATTTTTTCTGCTTCTGTAACCTCTTCTGGTATGGAATCAAGACTATCTAGCACCTCTTGTGGAAATTCCTCTGGAATACCATAGCTTCGCACAATACTTAACACATCAGTACCAGGTTCATTCTTTGCACCAAGAATTTCAGTGACTTCAACCTGTGGATTTTTATGCTCATTTCCATAGTCAAGTATTGTAGCAACAACCTTGTCTCCATTTTGTGCATCCATATCCTTTCCCTTTTCAACAAAGAAATCACGAAGAATACGCTGATTATCAGGAAGGACAAAGCCAAAATTTTTGTTCTTCTGAAAAGTACCGACAACACTTGTAAGCGTGTGTTCTAAAATGCGTACAATACGTCCCTCTTCGCGTCTGCTTCCATTGGCATGGGAAATTACAGATACTAAGACAACATCGCCAGGAAGGGCGCCTAAGGTGTTATCAGGGGCAATAAAAATATCATTGTCTTTTTCTTCTACTGTAACAAAGCCAAAGCCTCTTGATGTGGAGCTAAAGGAACCCTTAAGCGTAAATAACTCTGGTTTACCATATTTTCCATGAGCAGAAATACCAATTTTCCCCTCATCAACAAGCTGATTCAAAGCAGTCTCAAGCTCATAACGGCGTGCTTTTGAGACATCTAACAGCACACACAATTCCCTAAATTTCATCGGGCGGTAATTTTTATCATACATTAACTCTAACAGCAACTTCTTTTTATTGCCTTCATGATTTGAATCGTCATAATCCTGCTCTGAATTAAGAGAATCTTCATCAGCAGATGTATCGAACACTTCACTAGATTCGCTATACTGCTGTTTTTTTCGATAATATTTTTTCTTTTTTTCTTTATATAGCTTCACTTAAATTAAACTTCTTTCTTATATATTCTTATATGTTAGTGCTTTAGTCGTGTAAGGGGTGCTGATCTTATAAAAAGGCACAAAACGGCCGCCGCAATCTGCGACAGCCGCTTCTTTTGTTGATAAAGTAACTGTTCACAGGACGCCAATTCACAAAACCACATGTTGTGTGTGTCGCTGCTTCGCAGCTCTGTTTTGCTCATTAACAGACGTGTGAACTGTAACTTAAAAGTTCATGTTCAGAAGAATTGCTCCAACAAAGAAAATGATTGCTCCAATCAGAGTGAATCTTTCTAACTTTCCCTCCATGGAACGACCTTTATTCTTGCCCCAGTAGCTCTCAGCCATACCGCCAATTGCGCCCAGACCTGCGGATTTTCCCTCCTGCATCAGTACAGAAGCTGTAAATGCAATCGCAACAATGCAATAAATAACAGTAACGATAATCTTTAATGCTGACATGCCAAACCCCATTCCTTATTAAAATAATTGGTTATCACACGAGAATAACACTTAAATCAGTGTATCACAAAGGAAACAAAAATGCAACTATTTTTTTCTGTCGACTTTTTCTATTGACTTATGCTTTTCTTTGCGGTTATAATAGATTGTGTATGTCAAAAATTGTATATGAAGCAAGAGGCAATTTCTGACTGCAAGACTAACATAAAAAGGCGGTCCTATAAATGGCAAATATTGATTATTCATTTGAAAACAGTATTCCTATTGGTCCTTTGAAGATTGCTGCACTTGACAGCTGCAAGGATTTTGCAAAGAAGGTCGATGACTATATCGTTTCCTTCCGTCAGCATGATGCAGAGGCACTTGCTCAGCGTCAGTCGATGCTGGATTTCCGTGGATATGACAGTAAGTCCTATCTGCTTGATTTTTCCTGTCCACGTTTTGGCTCTGGTGAAGCAAAGTGTGTATTAAAAGAGTCTGTTCGCGGCTCTGATATTTTTGCAATGGTCGATGTAACAAATTATAGCTTAACTTATCAGCTGTGCGGTGAAGTAAATCACATGTCTCCTGATAATCATTATCAGGATCTGAAGCGTCTTATCGGCTCCTGCCGCGGTGCACGCCGTGTCAATGTCGTTATGCCGTTTTTGTATGAGGGCCGTCAGCATAAGCGTAACAGAAGAGAATCTCTTGACTGTGCACTGGCATTAGAGGAGCTTATCGACATGGGTGTAAGCAACATCATCACTTTTGATGCTCATGACCCACGTGTTCAGAATGCAATTCCGCTTCACGGATTTGACAATTTTACACCTCCGTACCAGTTTATCAAGGCGCTGTTAAAGAAAGAGCCAAATATGATAATCGACAAGGATCATTTAATGGCAATCAGCCCTGATGAAGGTGCAATGGGACGTGCTGTTTACTTTGCTAATAACCTTGGCATTGACATGGGTATGTTCTACAAGAGAAGAGACTATTCTACTGTTGTAAATGGAAAGAATCCGATTGTTGCACATGAATTTTTGGGTGCAAACATCAAGGGCAAAACTGTTATCATCATTGACGATATGATCTCTTCCGGAGAGAGTATGCTTGATACAGCAAAGGAACTGAAAGACCGCGGTGCAAAGAATGTTGTTGTATGTTGTACATTTGGTCTTTTCACAGACGGATTAGAGAAGTTTGATGATTTCAATTCTCAGGGTTACTTTGATTATGTTATCACAACTAACTTGAATTATCGTTCTCCAGAGCTGCTTAAGAGAAGCTGGTACATTGAAGCTGACATGAGTAAGTTTACTGCTGCTATCATCAATACACTTAATCATGACGTTCCGATTGGAAACAGCTTATCTCCAACAGAAAAGATTCAGACATTGTTAAAGAAGCACAAAGAACAATTTGAATAATACCAGGGTCAAAAACATGAGTAAGTAGCCATTTTTCAAAGAAAAATGAGCGGATTACGAATGT
>ERZ826242.1856-NODE-1856-length-20706-cov-9.667232_pt1 | contig 20706 bp, 18 predicted proteins | sample MGYA00519871_ERZ826242 | MGnify/ENA primary metagenome ERZ826242 (study PRJEB31778, sample SAMEA3449226) | human gut metagenome | biome: human gut; feature: human-associated habitat; material: faeces | place: United Kingdom | collected 2010/2012 ...
GCTTCATATCCTCACTTCCTTTGCTTTTTGCAGATAGTATAACAGGCAAATGTCCGCGAAATGTTACAGCGGACGGATTTTTTCAAAAAAGTGCTTTTCCTTTATTATAGGATAGCCCGCTTTTCCGTACAAGGCACAAAATATGAATTATAAAGTTTAATCTTGCTGCATATAGCAACATTCCATTGAGAAAATATGAAATATACAATGTAGATGGGTGGTGCTATATGGCAAATATCAAAGATTGTCCCGGCTTTGAAACTTTCGGCGCGGATGTAAAAGAGGCGCGGAAAGTCAAACAGTTATCGCGTAAGACGCTGGCGGAACAGGTCAATATCGACTGGCGCTATCTTGCCAACATCGAAAATGACGGCACGATTCCCAGCCTGCCGGTTATCATACAGCTTATCAAAATCTGCGGGCTTCCCGTGGAACGGTATTTTAACCCGGAGATCATGCGGGAGGAAAGCGCACAGCGGCAGCGGGTCAGCCACAAGCTGAAACTCTGCCCGGAAGAATTTCTGCCGGTCATCGAGGGCGCGATTGACGGGGCCATTCAAATTCAACAGAAGAATGACGAAACGGAGGGTGCATGACAACCCTCTGTTTTGTTTTTGGGAGGACGCAAGCTGCGCCCTCTCTTTTTTTGTGCGGTTTTCGGAAAAACCGGGATTTTGCGGGTATTTCCTTGGGGGCAGAACGCTTTTTAGGGGAAGAAGAACAAAGACAGCAAGCATAGGGAGTGTAGCCACACTCCCGGCAAACGGCTTCCCGTTTGTATCTTGGGGAAATCCCCAAACCCCTGAATGAATGGAGGTGCGAAAGTGGCAAACCGAAAACGGAAGTTTGTGCTGCGCGTCCCGGTGACGCCGGAGGAACGGGCGCTGATCCAGCAGAAGATGGCCCAGCTTGGCACAAAGAACTTTTCTGCCTACGCCCGGAAAATGCTGATTGACGGCTATATCGTCCATATCGACACCGGCCCTGTCCGGGCGCAGACCGCAGAGCTGCAAAAGATCGGCGTCAACATCAACCAGATTGCAAGGCGTATCAACAGTACCGGGACTGTGTACGCGCAGGACTTGGAGGACATCAAGGGGGCGCTGGCACAGATATGGCAATTACAAAGATCCATCCTATCAAGTCAACGCTGAAAAAGGCGCTGGACTACATCGAGAACCCGGACAAGACCGATGAAAAGCTGTTCGTTTCTTCCTATGGCTGTTCCTATGAAACGGCGGATATTGAATTTCAAATGCTGTTAGATCAGGCGTACCAAAAGGGCAACAATCTGGCCCACCACCTGATACAAGCCTTTGAACCGGGGGAAACCACGGCGGAGCAGGCCCATGAGATCGGGCGGCAGCTTGCCGATGAAGTGCTGCAAGGCAAATACCCCTATGTGATTACCACCCACATTGACAAGGGCCATCTGCATAATCACATCATTTTCTGCGCCGTGGATATGGCGAACCAGCGCAAGTACATTTCCAACCGCCAAAGCTACGCCTTTATCCGGCGAACCAGCGACCGGCTGTGCAAGGAACACGGCCTGTCTGTGGTAAAGCCCGGCAAAGACAAGGGCAAGACCTACGCCGAGTGGGACGCACAGAAAAAGGGCAAGAGCTGGAAAGCAAAACTGAAAATCGCCATTGACGCGGCCATCCCGCAGGCCAAAGACTTTGATAGTTTTCTGCGGCTCATGGAGGCGCAGGGCTATGAAGTCAAACAGGGCAAGTTTATTTCATTCCGCGCCCCCGGACAGGAACGCTTCACCCGCTGCAAGACCTTGGGGGAGGATTACACCGAGGAACGGATCACCCAGCGAATCAAGGGTATTGCCATCGACCGGGGGCCGCGCAGAAGAAGCACCGGGGAAATCTCCCTGCGGATTGCCTTGGAGGACAGTATCAAGGCCCAGCAGTCGGCGGGCTATGCGCGGTGGGCGAAGCTGCACAACTTGAAGCAGGCCGCCAATTCCTTAAACTTCATCACAGAACACCAGATCGACAGCTACGAGGGCTTGGAAAGCAGGCTGGCCGAGATCAGCGCGGCAAACGACGCGGCGGCCTCCGCCCTGAAAGACGCAGAACGCCGCCTTGGGGATATGGCGCTGCTGATAAAAAACCTCTCCGCCTACAAGCAGCTCCGGCCTGTGGCGCTGGAACTGCGAAACGCCAAAGACAAGGCCGCGTTCCGGCGGCAGCATGAAAGCCAACTGATCTTGTATGAGGCGGCGGCAAAGGCGCTCGAAGAGGCCGGGGTCACAAAGCTCCCCAACCTGTACGCCCTCAAAACCGAGTATAAAAAGCTGGACGCAGAACGGGAACGGCTGTCCGCACAGTACAGCGAAGCGAAACAGAAATTGAAAGAATACGGCATTGTCAAACAGAATGTAGACAGCATTTTGCGGACAGCGCCGGGAAAGGAGCATACGCAGGAACGATGAACATACCGAGAATGAGTTACCCCCAATACCGCAAGGCCCGCAGGCTCACCCATGAGTGCTGCAACTACTGTAACGGAAACTGCCTCCTGCTGGACGATGGGGAGGAATGTGTCTGTGTGCAGAGTATTTCCTATTCGCTGCTGTGCCGGTGGTTCGAGGTGGCCGTCCTGCCGCTGGACGCGGCCCTGTGCGCCGAAATCACCAAAGGCCGGGACGAAATCAAACGCTGTGCCGTCTGCGGGGCGGCGTTTACGCCAAACTCCAACCGGGCCAAATACTGCCCGGATTGTGCGGTGCAGGTGCGCCGGAAGAAAGAGGCGGAACGCCAGCGGAAAAGATACCTCATGTCTACGCATTTAGGACGGTAAAAGTCCACGGAAATCAAGGGTTTTTCCGCATGGTCGGCAGGCAGGTGGATAAAGTTATCCTGTTCCCCTCAAAACGGGGTTCTAAATGCGGGAAAACGAACAAAAAGAAATGCCGGACGCAGAGGCTTTGACAGCCCCCGCGCCCGGCGTTTTTCAACGCAATACTTAAATAACATCTTACTCGGAATTAAATTTATAACCATAGCCAATTACTGTTTTTATATACTCATGTCCCTTGCAATATGGTTTTAACCTTTTTCGTATTTGAAAAATCGTGTTTTCTACTGCGTGCAAATGGTTATTTGTGGGTTCATGCCAAATCTGTTCATAAATCTGTTCTTTTGTGAATGTGGTTTGAGGAGATTGCAGTAACAAATAAAGGACTTCAAATTCGTTTGTTGATAAATAAACTTCCTGCTGTTCTAATATTACACAATGCCGGTTAACATCAATGTATAAGGTGTGCTTTGTTTGCTTTAATCCCCAAAATTCTTGTGCCATTGTCCGGTCATTCGCAATTTGTTCAAGCAGCAAGGATAATTCATTAAATTTTCTGACTTCCCTCAATTTCTTATATAGGTTGACAGTTATCGTACACCCATATATATCCTTATCAAAATCAAAAATATGTGTTTCGATCGAAACAAAGCTATCATTATCAAGTGTAGGGCGCGTCCCAATATGGGTAACACCATAATATATCTTGTCACTCAAAAGAATATCTGCCACATACACCCCTGTCTTTGGCAAAAATGTATTTTTTGCTATTTCTATGTTTGCGGTAGGTGTCCCCACATGCTTTCCAATACCTCGGCCATGTATAACGATCCCTGTTAGTGTGCAAATAGGCTCATTTATTTTTTCTTTCATTTCAATCCTCATATAATCCCATTCATTGACAGGATAATCAAAACACAAGTTACTATAATAAAACTTGCCAGCATAAGCAGACCAGTATGCTTTTGTCTTGCTTCATTTTCCAAAGTAGCAACATATCCGCTTTTTCTCAAAGCGGTAACTATGGGCTTATACAGTAAAAATGTAATGGACGCATTTAACCCACCTTTCAATAAGTTAAATGGAAGAAAGGCAGGAAGTAACAATTCTACAACTGCTTCTCTTGGATACCCCATATAAAGCGGCGTTACCAAATAGTTCCACAACAGCATAACGATAACCGTTACTAGCCATCCCGATGCCAGACCAATCACTGCACCAGACAAAGTGTGCTTTTTTTTGTAAATGACAGATGCCGTACACGCAAAAGATAGTGTTTGTACGATATTCATAATACAACCTAATATTCCGGTATCGCTTACTGTAATCATTTCAAGGGTTGCTACAATAACAGATACAATGCAGGAAGTCATCGGCCCCCAAATAAAGCCGCCCAAAGTTACAATAACATCGGATGGATCATACTTTAAGAATAGAATAATAGGAATCCTGCCAACAACCATAGTGACATAAGTGATCGCACATAGCATACCAATAACTGTGATTCTTTTTGTTTTACTGTTCATAATTGCTTTCCTCCGTGGCAAAAAATTAACACCCAAAAGAAAAGGTCTTTCAGGTGTTAACATTATAATTAGGCCACAGAAAAGAAAGTAAGCCTCTCAAAATCTGCGGAAATCTAACCATATCTTCTTTCATCCAGACTATACTGTTGGTTTTGGAATTACACCAAATCGTGCGTTTTACGCTCGCGGACTTTACCGCCAATCGGGAATTTCACCCTGCCCCGAAGACACTTTTATTCAGTTGTTTTCCCTGCAATTATAACATCAACTATTTTGGGAAGCAATGAGTTGAAGAAAGTTCGGAAGCATTTCGGAAATCAAGGGTTTTTCCGCATGGTCGGCAGGCAGGTGGATAAAGTTATCCTGTTCCCCCAAAAACAGGGTTCTAAATGCGGGAAAATGGACAAAAAAAGAAGCGCCGGGACAAAGATAACTTTTCAGTTCTTTGTCCCGGCTGAATTTTGGCATGGACACTGATTTTGTGCAGTGCTATAATTTGAGTAAATAAACGAGATCGGGGTGATTATCCATGAATGAAAGAGAAAAGATTATCCGGCGTTGGTTTGATATGTGGTTGGAGCAACAGGATTTTGGAATAGATGAAATTTTTACAGAGGATGTTCTATATACAGAAAGTTGGAGTCCCCAATATTGCAATCGAAAAACTGTGAAGCACTGGTTTCAGGAATGGAATACCCGTGGCAAAGTCGTTGCTTGGGAAATTAAACAATTCTTCCACAAGGAAAATCAGACAATCGTTGAGTGGTATTTCAAAAATGAAATGGACAATGGGAGCATAGAAGAATTTGACGGAATCTCTTTGATTGAGTGGACAGACGAGAACAAAATTAAGTCATTAAAAGAATTTGGGTGCAATCTGAATCATTATAATCCCTATGAGCATAGTGATACGCCCCAGTTTAGAAATAAAAAGGCAAGCTGGTTTTGATTTGTGCTTTGTTGCAAAAAAGAAGCGCCGGACGCAGAGGCTTTGACAGCCCCCGCGCCCGGCGTTTTGCTTATTCGTCTGTGAAGTGGAACCGCTGCGCCGCAAAGTCGGCGTCGCTCATGGCGTCCAGCTTATTGACGGTCTGGCAGGCCAGCGCCGCCATTTCCTTGTCCATGTCCGGCAAAGCTGCCCGGAAATTTGCCGCCGTCCTGTGGCGGTCGGCATTGTGGTACAGACAGATCAGGTTTTCTTCTTCCACGGTGAAATACATTCCTCATACCTCCATTTCTTTTGATTTTTCCCGCGCCGGGGGCCTCTTTTTCTGTTCCTCCTTGGCGGCGGCAAGCTGCGCCCGGATGGACGGTTTCTTTTGTTTCTGCGTCGTCCTGCGGGTCTGCTTGGGCTTTTGGGCCTCCGCCTTGGCTGCCTCGGCCACATCCAAAAGGGAAATCTGTTCCCCGGCTTTTGCCCTTGCTTCCAGTTCCTCCATAGACGGGGCATTGTTCATCATGCCGTCGATCATGTTGTAGTTCTGCTCGGTGGACATTTCCGCCGTCTTGATATGGCTTTCCTGCTGGGCGGGGATGGCAAAGGCCCTTGTGCCGTTTGCCATAATGAGATACCTGCCGTCATCCGATTGATGGTGGAATCCATACCCGGCGGCCTCCATCTGTTCCCGGCTCCTGTCGGTCAGATAGAAACGGCCCCGTGGCGTCTGGATTTGTTCGCCGGTCATGCACTCGTCTGGCGTGAGCTGCTTTTCCGGCTGGGCGAAGAACTCCGGCACCTGCCGGTAGTCGGCTCCCTCGTCCACATAGTAGGCGGTCTGTTTCCCATCCTGCCGGAACACCACAATATCCCCCATTGAGAGGGAATGTCCCTTGTAATCGGCGGGATGTTCCATGTTGAAGCGGCGGTAAATCTCGTCCAGTGTGGTGTCCTTGTCCAGCGGCGCGGTGTAGACAAGCTGGTAATTCTTCCTGTCCACCGAAAGCCCATCTGCCTGCAAATCCTCATAGGAACGGTAGCGGAAGTCGCGCCCCTCCGGGCCGGGCGGCACTTGGTAGATGGAAAAGTTGGGCTGCGCCGGGGCCTCATAGTCAGAGGCAACATATTCCTCCACCGTCAGCCCGGAAGCGGCGGCCTCCTGTTCCAGCTCTGCCTCGATCTGTTTTTTGTAGTCCTGCAAGCTCTGGTCGAAGTCGGCAAGCTGCGGCGGCTCCGGCAAATGGTACTGGCCCTGATTGAGAAGCGGGCGGCACTCCTTTACATAGTCCAAAACCGCATTGAAATAAGCGGTCTGTTCCGGCGTCAGGGTTTCCCCGGATCGTAGCGGACGCCGGGCCTCCTGCTCCATAGCGGCCAGATTGCAGTGCAGCTCCATATACGGGATGAACTCATGCAGCAGCGTATCCCGCTGGGCCTTGTCCGCCTCCCATGCCTCCGGCCCCTCATGGTGCAGCACATGGTTTTTCCAGCTTTCATCCTGTGCGTAGTATTCGTGGTAGCCCCGGATATGCTGGATCAGGGAACCGTCGCCGTCGCCAAAGTCCTGCCGTCCCTCGTAGCTGTCCGGCTGGCCCTGCATGGTAAAGTCAATGCGGAACTTGGTCTTGTCGTACCAATGGCCCGTATAGCCCGGCTGCTCCCGTTCATGGCGTCTGGCGCTGTCCAGCTCGTTGAAAACGGCCTCGGCTTCATGCAGCGGCATTTGCTGGCCGTCTTTCAAATGGGGGCTTTCACTCCAAAGGATCGTGACAACCGGCTCCGCTGCCGGATTCTGCGCGATCTGCCGCTGGGCGTTGGCGACGGCGATCTCACTTTCGATCTCGCTTTTCACAAAGGAATCCATCTGGCCCTTTTGCAGCTCGTAGCCCTGTTCACACAGGCGGTTGATAAGCCCGATCACCTTGTCAGTATCGCCCACGGCCTCGGCATAGGCCACGATCAACTGCCGTTCATCGCTGCCCAAACGCGGGGCGTTTTTCTCTGCCAGCTCGATCAGGGCGGCGGCCCGGTCAGCCGGGGACGCCTCCGGCATGAACGGCTTTCCATTCAAAAGGCCGTCGATCCCGTTCCATGCCTGCGGCTGGGGAATGGCGTTGGCCTGTTCGGTTGCTTCCAGAAAATCATCCAACCTGTCGCCGGTCAGGGGTTCCATCGTCCCAGCCGGTCGCTCATGGATGGCAAGGATTTCTTTTCCGGCTTCCGCAAGGGACAGGTCGGGATTGTCAAGCTGGCCTCCGTCCAGTTCCTTGTAGTCGGGGTCATACAGCGTGTAATCGTAGCCGGTTTCCGATGTCTGGATATACAGGTAATCGCCGCTTTCCAAACGGTAGGCGGCCTCCTGCTGGGCTTCTGCCTGTTCCAGCGTTCCATCCCCGGCAATGGTAAAGCCCTGCGCCTGCGCCGCCTCCTTGGTTCCCTGCGACACTTCGCCGGTGGATTTCAAATCTGCGTCAATGAGGGCTTGCAGCATGGCTTTTACGCTGGCGGTCATTTCCCGCTGTTGCTCCGGGGGCAGCTTGGAAAATACGCTGTCCGGGTCTGGCTGCTCGGCGGCCCGTTCCAGCGGCGCGGCCTGCGGCTGCTCCTGCTGGGTCTGCCGTTCTTTCTGAAGCTGGGCAAGGTGGCCGTCAATGGTGGTAATCAGCTCATGGGCGGTGGCCCGGATGGTTTCAAGGGAGGCTTTCAGCTCTTTCAAGTCCTTGCCGGAACTCCAACCGGCCACATAGCCAAAGGAATAGTCGGAGGTGTCCAGCCCGTAGTGCTGGCAGACGGCATAGGCCACGCTTTCGGCCTGCACCTCACGGGTGCGGCTGTCGGGGCGGTCGGCCTGCTCTATGGCCGGGGCTTCCGGGTCGATGGCGTGGAGCTTGGAATGGGCGATCTCATGGATGGCCGTCTTTAGGGTCTGTAATTCGCTCATGCCCTCCTGAATGGCGATCCGCTTTTCCGTCAGGTGGTAGTAGCCGTGGGAACCGCCCGGAATATCCTCAAAACCAATGGGAACCGGGGAGGTCTGTTCCAGCGCCTTAAAGAATTCCCCGTAGCGTTCCACGCTGCCGGTCAGTTCTTCCACGCCGATAGAGGGCAGCGGTTCCCCCTCGGTCTGGCTCACATCAAAGACGGAAACGATCTTAAAGGCCGGAACCTGTATTTCCTGTACTTCGGTAACAGGCTTTCCGTCCTTTCCCATCACCGGCCTGCCCTGTGCATCCAGCTTTTGCACTTCCTTTTTCGCCTTGAACGGGGCCGGGGCCAGTATTTTGATGGCCTTTTCGCCTTTCTTTACATTGCGGTGAAAATCGTCCCGCCACTTGTTGTAGCCCGCCACAAGCTGTCCACCCTGCATGGCGATCAGGAGGGTATTGTTGAAGCTGTAACTGTGGAACTTGGACATGGTGGTGAGATAGGCTTTGTAGCGTTCACTCTCGAAAAGCTCCTGTATGCCGGTTTCCAGCCGGTCGGTGATCTCTTTCATGCGCTCGGCGCTGTTCTGGCCGTTTAAGAGAATGGGGGTGACAGGCTGTGGGGCCTTTGTAGGCGCTGCCGCTTCCGGCTGCACCTTGCTTTCCTCCCGCAGAATTTCCGGCGCGGGATAGGCCATCACCCGGTATTTCTCCGGCACTGGCTGGCCCTCATGGACACGCTGCCATTCGTCGCTGGTTCGCAGAATATAGCCGTAATCGGTAAAGGTTCCCTGTTCCTCGTTGGCGATAAAACTTCCCAGCCGGTCGGTGTCAATGGCCGGTTTCCACGGGTCGGGGACGACAAACAGCCCGGAATCATTCAGATAATATTCCCCCAGACTGCGGTTGTCCTTGGCGTTGATTAAGACAAAACAATCGGTGTTTTCGGCGTAGTCCAAAAGCTGCCCAATGGTCTGCATTTTTGCCGGGGACTGCATGGCGGCGTTCAGCTCCGCCAGCTCCACGGCATCCAGCTTTTGAAGCTGGGCAGCAAGGAAGTTCAGTTCGTCCACGCTGGCGGCTCTGATTAAATCCTCCGGCAGTTCCAGCGGTTTTCCCTCCGGGGTGGAAAAGCCGCCAATGAACAAGTCCTGCTGGTTGTCGGCGGTAATGTGGATTTCCTTTAGGGCTTCCTGTACCTGTTCGGCGGTAGTCGGCAGGGAAAGCCAGTACCCATGCGGCCCGCCGGTCTGCGCTTCGGCGCGGTTATCAAGAAAAATGGAAAATACTTCGTTCACGGGTTCCCTCCTTTCCGGGGTGGTTGTGGTCTGCTGCGGCTGCGCGGTTTCTTCCTGCGCGGGAAGCTCTGCGGCTTTTGCCGGCTCCTCTCCCTCAATGGTGTAGCCGGGGAGCAGGCAGCCGTTGACCTTAAAGCAGTCGGCGTATTCCTTGGGGATGGCCGGGGAAATTTCGGTAAAGTAATGTTCGTGGGCTTTGATCCGGCCATTCAGGTACTTGTCCAGTTCTTCCCGGCTGGCAAAGACTTTCCGATCCTGTCCGGCGATCTTTTCCCGCTGGTTTCCGTGGGGCGCGTTGGTATAAAGGCCCCAGCGGAGCGTCCACGAGTAGGGAATAGATTTTTGGGCGGCGCTGTCATACCGGGTATTCTCGGAAATGGAGTAATCCATCTGGTAGACCATGTTGCTGCGGATATGGCGGTACTCGTCCGGGGCCTCCCACTGGTTTGCGGTATGGGTAACGGGAAGCGTCCGGGCATATTCAAGGGCTTTGTCCAGAAACAGGGTTCTTCCGGCCTGTTCCTCCCATGCGGCGGCCTGTTCTTTCAGGCGGTCAAACACTTCCTGTTCTGCGGCGGCGCTTTCCGCCCGCAGGGAAAGAAGCTCCGCAAGGGGCAGCTTTACCATTTCGGAGAGATCGGCCTTGCCGCTTTCAAAGTAAATCCGGCGCTCGATCCGCATGGTGCTGGCCGGTTCTAAATCGTCGTGGTCGTAGGAGCTGTAAGACATTTGGGGTTCACATCCTTTCTGAAAAATGGCATAAGAAAAGCAGGAAACCTTTGAAAAATTTCCTGCTGGGTGGGCCGATAATAAGCGGCTGATATTCAATTTTGAAAGTTTGGGTTAGATTGATTGAAGCTGGGGACAGTCTAACAAATTAAAGCTTTCTACTTCTTCAACATCAATAACTTTGATGCCTCGTTCTTTTAATGCCTTTGCAAACAATCCCATTCCAGAAATCAATTTTCCGGTAAAGCTACCATCATATATTTGATTTACTCCGCAGGTAGGACTTCTGGATTGTAGTATAGCTAACTCAATATCTTCATGTTGAATTTTGGATAATGCCATTGATACTGCTCGTTTATATTCCAAATCAACATCATTTCCATTTTCGTCTGTTACTACACCATTCACAATCTCTGCACAAGGTCTGGGAGTAGCCATACCTGCTAATTGCTCTGGACAAATGCAAATAATTTCTTTATCTTTTAAGTAGTTGATAGCTGCCAGATTTTTGTTATTTTTTCCATTGTATTTACAATCCACTCCCATAATACAAGCACTAACTAATATTTTCACACTTATCACCTCAAATGGATATTATCGTTGGCTTTATTATACTATGACATGGTGTATCTTGGAATAGATGAATTGTAAATTTGCTGGATACAAGGGGTTTGGGGCTTCCCCAAAGAGACAATCCCCGGCCCGGCAGGTGCGCCGGGTCAGGGATTTTGCCGGGAGTGTGGCTACACTCCCTATGCTTGCTGTTTTTAGTTTTTGTCCCTCTGTTCCACGCGGTAGTTCACATACTTGCCGCCGGTATCGGCCAAAAGCACCGTCCCGTCATAGGTCTTGCCGGTTTTCATGGAGCGCAGGCCCTTTACCTTTGCTTTTCCGTCTTTAAGTAGCGCGGCGGCGATCTTCGGGGTGAACGCCTTACCCCGTTCCTCAAAAAATCGGTCATTCTTCCACATGACAAACTGGCAGCTTCGGTTTCCGCAGTAGTAGTTCTTTTTGCCCTCGTAGACGCTTTCCCCGCAGCGCGGACATTTGCCGATAACCACACGCTCGGTTTGAAACAACTTCTGCGCGTCCTCGCTGATCTGGGAGTAGTTTGCGATCAGGCCCCTTGTCATTTCTGCAATGCCAGCCATGAAGCCCTCCGGGTCGGCCTGCCCCTTGGCAATGGCCGTCAGCTCCGTTTCCCACTGTGCCGTAAGCTGGGGAGAGGTCAGCACTTCCGGCAGCACGCAGGCAAGGTTGTGGCCGTCCTTGGTGGGAACAAGCTGTTTGCCCCTGCGCTCCACAAAGCCCATCTGCACCAGCTTTTCTAAGATGGAGGCGCGGGTGGCCGGGGTTCCCAATCCCTGCCGCTCGGCGTCCTCCGGCAGATCGTCCGTACCGGCGCGCTCCATAGCGGAAAGCAGGGTATCTTCCGTGTAGGATTTTGGCGGTGCGGTGAAATGTTCGGTGACAGCGGCAGTTACCTTGTCAAAGGTCTGCCCCTCGGTGATCTCCGGCAGTTCCCGCGCAGGCTCCGGGGCGGTGTCGTCACTGTCTGTTTTGAACGACGCCTTAAAGCGGCGGTCAAGCTCTTTCCAGCCGGGGGTCAGGATGGTCTTTCCCTTGGCGGTAAAGGTGTTCCCGGCACAGGTGAATGTGGCGGTGACAGCCTCGTACACATGGGGCGCGGCCACGGCGCACAGCAGCTTGCAGCACACAAGGGACAGCAGTTTCTTTTCTCCCTCGGTCAGCCCGTCAAAGCCTTTCTGCACAAATTCCATTGTCGGGACAATGGCATGGTGGTCGCTCACCTTTTTGCTGTTCAGCACCCGGCCAAACTGCGGGGACAGGTCAAGCCCCGCCGCAAAGGGAAGCAGCGGCCACAGGCCGGACACAAGACTTTCCGCCGTTGGCAGCATATCATCGGTCAAATACTGGCTGTCGGTGCGGGGATAGGTCAGCAGCTTCTTTTCATAGAGCTGCTGGGCATAGTCAAGGGTCTGCTTGGCGGTAAATCCAAACAGCCGGTTTGCCTCCCGCTGCAAGGTGGTGAGGTCATAGAGGCGGGGCGGCTGCTCCGTCTTTTTCTCCCGTGTCACAGACACACAAACGGCCTGCGCCGTTTCACAGGCGGCTTTCAGGGCCTTGGCGTCGTCTGCGTTTCTCATGCGTTCACTGGCCGCCTCCATGCCGCCCGCCGCAATCTGGACGATGTGGTATTTCTCTTTCTGAAAGCTGCTGATCTTGGCCTCCCGGTCAACCAGCATTTTCAGGGTCGGCGTCTGGACACGGCCCACGGTCAGGGTCTTGTGGTAGAGGATGGAGAAAAGTCTTGTCGCGTTGATCCCCACCAGCCAATCCGCCTGCGCCCGGCAAAGGGCCGACTGATACAAGTTGTCATAGTCAGTTCCCGGTTTCAGATGGGCAAAGCCGTCCTTGATGGCCGCGTCCTCCATGCTGGAAATCCAAAGGCGCTGAAACGGTTTCTTGCAGCCCGCCATCTGGTAGACGAAACGGAAAATCAATTCCCCCTCGCGCCCGGCGTCAGTGGCGCACACAAGGCCGGTAACATCGGGGCGCTCCATCAAAGAACGCAGGGTGTCAAACTGCTTTTTCTTATCGTCGGGAATGATGTACTGCCATTCCTGCGGCAGAATCGGCAGGTCGTCATAGCGCCATTTTTTGAAACGCTCGTCATAAGTCCCGGCGTCGGCAAGGGAAACAAGGTGGCCGATACACCAGCTCACCAGATAGCCGTTTCCCTCCATGTAGCCGTCCCGTTTCTGATCTGCACCGATCACGCCCGCAATGCTGCGGGCGACGCTCGGTTTCTCTGCAATTACCAACTGAATACTCATTCCTTATTCCTCCTTATCCTGCGCGGGTTCCTCGTCCTCCGGGGTCGGTTCGTCCTCGTCGTCCTCGTCCTCGCCAAAATCGTATTCGTCCAGCTCGTCGCCGCCCTTGGTGTCGGCCTTGGGCTTCTTAAACTTGAAGAAGTAAAGGGCCGCGCCGCCGCCGATCAGGGCCACCACAAGGAACACGACAAGGCCGCCCATGCCGCTGCCTTTCGCTTCACCTTCCTGCGGCTGCTCGGTTTCCTCCGGCTCCTGCGGTTCCGGCTCCGGGCCGGTACACTCGGTCATATTGGTTTTACATACCGGGCAATTCGTGTTGACAGCTCCCGCCGCGCACTTGGTCGTACAGGTACAGGTTTCCGGGGCGGCTTTGCCGTCCTCCAACAGTGCTTGCAGGTCAGCGTCGTCCACTTGGTTGAGGAAGTGAACGGCGGTTTCCTTGTCCTCGTTGGCGCGGTCGATCAAGATATAAAAGTAGTTGCCTGCCTTGGTAGTAACGGTGATAAGCTGCTTATCTCCGTAGAAATCATCCACCAGTGTTGCGTTGCCCTCCGGGGTGACAGGTACGCCCTCCGGCTCCATGCCGCCGGTGGTGGGTTCTTCCTCCTGCGGTGCCTCGGTGGTTTCCGGCAAAGGCTCCGGGTTGGGGTCAGTGCCACCGGCAAACGCGGTGGTGGAAAAGGCCGTCAGGCAAAGCACGGCGGCCAGCGTCACGGTAAACGTGCGAATGATCTTATTCTTCATTGGCATTGTCCTCCTGTTCAAAATCCGGCTGCGGGGCCGGGGCGCTCTGCAAAGCGCCGCCGCGCAGAAACGCCGCAAATTCCTCCGGCTTCATGTTCAGGCCGCGCACAAGCTGGATGATCTGCAAATTCTCCTGTTCGGTCTTTGCCGCTTCCAGCTCACGAAGCTGCTTTTGCAGCTCCGCGATCTTGGCCTTGGTTTTCTCAATGTCCTTTTCGATACGGTCAAGTTTGTTTGCCATAGTCAAAACTCCTTTCTGGCGTCAAGGCAGACGCCCGTAACAATAGAAATGCTGCTGCCAATAACTCGAATTGAGGTTGGTGTAAGAAATAGGGTCGCCACAGTGCAACATCACGGAATTGCCCACATAAATGCCGACGTGGGAAACGCCGGGGGTGTCGTAGGTGCCGACGAAAAATACAAGGTCGCCGGGCTTGGCCTGCTCCGGGGAAACAGGGGTACAGATATTGCAAAGGCCCTGTGCGCCCAGCCGTCCCACGTCCCATCCGCTGTGATTGATGACCCAGCTCACAAAGCCGCTGCAATCAAAGCTGGTGCTGGGAGAGCTGCCGCCCCACACATACGGATAACCCACATACTTTTCCGCCTCGGCCATCATTGCGGCAAAGGTGGCGTCCTCCAAAGCCTCCGGGGGAATGTCGTAATAGGTCGGCTCCTTGACGGTGGAAGCGTTGGGATAGGTGCCGTTTGGGAACAGGTCAGGCCGGTTGCCCAGCGTGTGCATATACACCGCATACAGGCTCATTTGTTCCTCGCCCATGATGTAAACAGGCAGATGGGACATATCGAAGTTTTCCAGCTTCACGTTGCAGATGTAATAGGTGTAGGGAACTTGCACGGTGTAGGGGTTACCCTCGCTGTCCGTCCGGGTTTCGGTGCGGTATCGGGTTTCGGTTTCAATGGTCTGTGTCAGGGTGTATTGCTTCTCAAAGAGCATGGCAAGGTCGCCTTGCACGTCGCCCAGCGTATAGACGCCATCATGCAGCGCCGACAGGATGGAAGTCAGCACATAGGGGTCGTGGCCGATCTCGTCCAGATCGAAGCGGTATTCGTCATAGCCGGGGTGCAGGCTTTCGTAGTTGTCAAGCCCATACTGTAAATCGGCCTCCATGTCCGCATAGGCGGCTTCGGCCCCCAGCATATCGCTGTCCTCGGACAGATAGGACGTGGCTGCCACGCCGGTTCCTGCGCTGCCGAACATGGCCGTACAGGATTGCAGGCCGCCCATAATCAGCATGAGCATAAGGCCCACACCGCCGATCAGCAGCACACCTTTCCAGTGCCGGGCCACAAAGGACGCGGCCTGTTTGCTTTTCTCGGCGGCTTTCTTGGCGGCTGCGGCGGTGGTCTTAGTGGCGCTGGCTGCGCCCTGTGCCGTCTGGCCCGCCGCCCGTGCTGCCTTGGCATAGTCCCGTTTGATTTTCTGTTTCTGCCAGAACCGGGCCACCGGGTTTTTCACCGCCTGCGCCATTTCCGGGTTGTCCCGCAAGGATTTCTGGTAGATGTAATCGGCATTGGCGGCAATGGCCTTTTTCTCGGCCTTGGCTGCGGCTCGGTAGGGTTTGAGCTTATGACGCCGGATGCCGCTGCGGATGGCTTTTCCTGCTTGGCGCTCGGCAAGTTCTTCTCCCTTATGGCCGCCCTCGACGCCCACATTCTCATGCTCAACCTCGTGGATTTTCCCATGCAGATACAGGCCCGCTTCCTCCATCGGACGGCTGGCCGGGTTGGGTTTGAGCTTGGGGGCCGGTTTCTCCACCTTGTCAAAGTGCAGCTTGGTTTTGGCCTTACCCTTGGCCTCGTCATAGACGGTTTCCGTGGTGACGACGCGCTTTTTCGGCAGGGCTTCTTTGGCTGCGTCCAGCTTATCCGCCCGCTTTTCCGCCTTGTGAACGTACTTGGAAAGGGCGGGATTGGCCCGTTCCTCGGCGGTGAATTGCAGGCGGGACGCCGGGCCGGTGGCCTGCGCCGCTGTATTCGCGCCATCCTTGGCGGCCCGCTTCGCCTTGCTGCGCTCCCGGATGTCCCCGGCACGTTCCAGCACCTTTTCAGCGGTGCCGCCCGGCTCGGCTGCGGAATAGTCCTGTTCGGCCTCCCGGCTGGAAATGTTGATGCTCTCGCCGGTGGTCTGGTTGTCCAGCGTCAGGCCGTCGCGGGTCATGTGCTGCGTCACCTTATCACGGGGTTTCAACTGCTTCATAGGGCGTCACCTCCTTGTCTGTCATACCGTTTCGCCCTCACCTAACCGGGTCGTCATAATCTTGTAGAGCTGGCTGCGCTGCGGGATGGGGTTGCGGAACGGCAGAATCACATTTTCATAGATCAAAAGCCCCTCGCCGGGTTCAGAATTGTCCACATACCGTAACTGCTGCGGGGAAATGTTCAATCGCTCCGCAAGGATGCGCCGGTCGCCGGACGCCTGATTGAGCAGGCAAATGAAGTCGCTGTTTTCCAGAATGTTTTCGATCTCCGGGGAAGAAAGCAGGTCTTTGACGTTCTGGGTCGCCCCGGTCGGGATGCCTCCCCATTTTCTGAATCGCTTCCAAATCTCGCAGGAGAAAGCTGCCGTCTGTTCCTCTCGCAAAAGCAAATGGAACTCGTCGCAGAAGTACCACGTCGCCTTGCCTTGGCTGCGGTTTTGGGTCACACGGCCCCAAATCTGGTCTTGGACAATGAGCATACCGAGCTTCTTTAATTGTTTTCCCAGCTCTTTGATGTCAAAGGCCACAATGCGGTTTTCGATGTTGACATTGGTGCGGTGGTTAAAGACGTTTAGGCTGCCGTTTACATACAGGTCAAGGGCCTGCGCCACACGGTCAGCCTCCGGGATATGCTGGTCTAACAGGGCTTGATGCAGATCGGACAGGATCGGCATATTCTCCGGGCGGGGGTCTGCCAGATAAGGCCGGTAGATCACCTGCACAGCACGGTCAATGACCGTCTTTTCAATGGCTTCCAGCCCGTTCTTGCCGCCCATGACAAGCTCACAGAACGACAGCACGAAATCACTTTTCAAGGCCAGCGGATTTTCGTCCTCGCTGTAATTCAGGTTGATGTCCAGCGGGTTTACATAGGATTTGCTGGTAGGCGACAGTTTCACCACTTGGCCGTGGAGCCGCTTCACAAGGGGATAATATTCCGCCTCTGGATCGCAGATATATACATCGTCCGGGGTACAGAGGAACACACTGACGATCTCGGATTTACAGCTCATGGATTTGCCGGAACCGGGAGTACCCAGCTTCAAGCCGTTGGGACACCGCGCCCGTTTTCTGTCCAGCATAATCATGTTGCCGGTCTTGGCATTGACGCCGTAATACATGGCGTCGCCGCCCATGAAAAGCTCCTGTGTCACGAAAGGCACAAACACGGCCACGCTGGAAGTCGTCAAGGAACGCTCGATCTTGATGTGGTTGGCCCCCAGCGGCAGGCTGCTCATAAGGCCCTGTTCCTGCTGGTAGTCCAGACGGACAAGAGAACAGTTGTATTTCTGTGCCACGCCTGCGGCCCAAAATACATCGTTCTCCAACTTCTGCCGGGTGTCGGCGGTGTTCATCACCAGAAAGGTGATCTGGAACATTCGCTCATTCCGGCTTTGCAGGGTTTTCAAAAGCTCCTTGGCGTCCTGTCCGTAGGTGGCAAGGTCGCTGGGCAGGATGTCCATGTCGTAGCCGCTGCGGACAGCTCGTTTCTGTTCCTGTATCTTCATGGCGTCAAGGTCGGTGATCTTGCGCTTAACCGTCTTGATGGCCTCGCTCTGGTCGATGGCCTGCACATGGAGATTGACGACAATGCCGTTTTCCGTGTTGAGGAAGTCGGCCAGCATTTCGTCCGACAGTTCCGGGGACAGGATGTTTAAGAAGCTCACGGCCCCATACTTGCCGCCCAGCCCGAACATACGGGAATTGCCGAAACGGAACGAGGACGGGGCAATAAAATCTTTGGTGGAGAGGCCGGACGGGGCCAGCCATTTCCATTCAAATTGAAACGGCTCGGCGTCGGGGTGGAGTACCCCATGCAGCACTTCCAGACGTTCCTTGGCGTCCAGCACATGAGCCACGGCCCCCATCGTCTTGAAATAGCCCAGCAGGTCGGTTTCAATGCGGGTCAGACGGGCGCGGGCCATTTTCAGGTTGTCGGCCTCGATGGTGAACGTGAGGAACTTGCGCTTGGTGAGGCCGTTGTTACCCCGTACAAGCTGGTCTTGCAGGATGCCGGAATACTCCGCCCGGATGTCGTCGAAGTCGTCCCCCTGCGCCTTAATCTCAAAGCTCTTGGCGTACTGCTTGGGGTCGGTCTTGCGGTTGACAAAGGAAAGCTGGACGTGGATAGAGGCGTCCAGATAGTTGTAGAGATCGCACAGGTTTTCAAAAATGGCCGTCTTGGTGTCGGCCTGTGCAAGCTGATAGCTGATGTCGGCAAACTCGATACATTTGCTGAACGTGTTGGCCGTCACCTTGCAAATCCCGTCCGGGTACATGGACTGATACGGGATGCTGGCCTGTGCAGAATGGGCTTTTCCGTCGCCCTTATATTTGTGGATGATGGCCTGTATTTCCCGCTTTTCGGCGCGGGTGAGCTTTACAGGCGGCTCGTTTCTTTGCTTTTTGGACAATCGCATTTACCTCCTTTTCCATTTGATGCTGCCGCATGAGGGCAGTATAGGCGTTATCGGTTTGGTAGGGCCTTTCCTTGGGCTGGATAAAGCAGCACTGGACGATCTGCCATACCACCACTTCAAGGGGCTGGCCGTGGCGCTCGTACAGGGCCAGCAGGAAGCCCGGCAGCATGGCGAACACCATAACCAGGGCCGCCGCGCTGCCAGTCACCCGGCCCCGGAGCAAAAAATAAAGCGGGACGCCTACGAGAAGCGCACCGCCGAAGCAGATCAGTTGTCGTTTGGTAAGGCCAAACACAATCTTGGATTTTACGCGGGTTAAGTCCTTTGGGACGGTCACATAAGCCATTCAAATCACCTCGTTTCTGATACATTTTCTTGTGGGGTCAGGGAAAGATCACTGTCCACCTCGTTTCCCCAAACATCCCAGCCGGGCGCTTTCTGTCTGGCAAACAGCTCCACGCGGGGCAGATCGCCCGCCAGCTCAATGATTTTGTCGCGGGTTACGTCCGGCTTTTTGCTGTGTTCCTCCACAGGGGAAATAATAAACTGATGGACACCGGCGCTGCGGCGCTTGGGTTTGCCTCGTTTGGCAAGCAGGCAGATTTCCGCATTGCCTCTCGTCCAGTAGCCCAGCCCATAAAACCATGTGGGGCTTTTCTTGTTGAGCTTCAACCAGACAAAGGCCACCGTCTTGAACGTAAAGCCCCATGCCCGGATCAGGCGCAGGGCTTCCGGGAGCTGCGGGAATGTGGCCCACAAGAACAGTAGACAGTCCTTTTCCGCCAGCGTTTCCACCGGCAGGGCGCACAGCTCGTCAATGCTCATGGTGGGATAGTGATGTTCCGCCGCACCTGTTTTCTTGCACTCATACCGCCACGGCGGATCGGCGTAAATGATGTGGTATCGTTTCTTTTGTACTTCCTCGATGGTTGGTAGTCCTCCTGTCTGTTAATGTGCAGTAAAGACGGCTTTCGATATGCTGCCAGTCTTGAACAGACAGAAGCAGAGCAGAACCGTGTAGCCCATACAGCCCCAAATGGCCCCGGATATATCCGCTGCCTGTCCGATCTGCTGGATCAGCACCGCATAGATGCCGACAACCACCATAATCAAAAAGGCTTGGAAGCCCAGCGCCAACAGGGATTTCAAGTAGTTCTGACCGACGCCGCGCCACTCCGCATTGCCCAGCGTGGCAAGGGGGATCGGCCCCAGCGCGGTCACGGCATAAATTTCAATCATTCTTCCGTAGGTCACAAGGAAAATACAGATGGAAAGAATGTTCATCGTCAGCCCCACAACAAGGGTCTGGAACCACAGGCCCAGTAGCGGCCCGATGTCCATAGCTTCCAGTTGTGCTTCAAGGTCGGGAATGAGGGTGTCAAAGTCAATGCTGGTTTCCCCAATAATCACCCCGGCGCTCTGGTTGACGACGGCTTGGGTAGCGTCGAAAACGCCCATGACGATATTCCATGTGTTCGTCACAATGAGAATGGCAAAAGCACTTTTGAAAATCCAGCGGAAGAACATGGACGTGTCAAAGTCGTGCATATTGTTCTTTTCCACGATCATGTCTATCAGCTCATAGCACATGATAACGGCAAGGATCGCCGCTGCAATGGGGACGATCACCGTGTCCGACAGGGATTGCAGCATATTGAATATGCCGCTGTTCCACGCTTGCGGCGTCGTCCCCACATCCGAGGCGATTTCCCCGACTTTCGTATTGACCGTGCTGAACAGCCCGGACAGGTTGCCCATGATGCCGTCGATTAAAATGCCTTTGATCCAATCCCCTATGAGTTCGCCTATCATGTGGGTTCACCTCCTTTGCCGCGCCCTCCCGCATGGAACCGGGAGAGCGCGGCGGGGTTTCAGGATTTAACAGTTATGGTTGGGTTGGTTGGCGGACAGCCGGGACGATCAGCCCAGCAGACCAGACAGCAGGGGAACCAGAGTGACGCCGATCAAGGCAACACCACCGCCCGCGACGAGCTGCTTAACACCCTGCGACTTTGCTTATGTGTGATAAAGAAGTAATAGAAGTGTAAAAAATTTTGCCTTTCCTATCCGGTACTTGTCTTTGGTATCGGATAGGGCAGGCGGTCATTCGGGCAAGTCCACCTTGCCGACGAAAGAATAGTAAATCTCAATATCCTGTCTGCGTGTGCCGTTTTCATCGTAGCTGCACTCATGCACAACGATTTTCTCTACAAACTCACGCAAGAGGGTGTGGG
>ERZ826242.1859-NODE-1859-length-20686-cov-7.246813_pt1 | contig 20686 bp, 18 predicted proteins | sample MGYA00519871_ERZ826242 | MGnify/ENA primary metagenome ERZ826242 (study PRJEB31778, sample SAMEA3449226) | human gut metagenome | biome: human gut; feature: human-associated habitat; material: faeces | place: United Kingdom | collected 2010/2012 ...
AGGGCTTTTTTATGTTATAGGAACATTACGGAGTAATTTCCTATAACATAAAAAATGCCATGTAATTTACTGCCCATCGGCAATATATTACATGGCATTTTTCACATCCTCAGATATTCATCCGAAGACATTATTTCCTGATCTTCTCTGTCATCTTCCGATAACTGCTTACGATCAGTCACCCTTCAGTACAACACGGATCTTCTTATAAATTACAAATACGATCAGAGATGTCAGTGCATATTTAAAGATATTAAACGGTACGATGATCAGCAGTGCAAAGGTAAGCAGTCCGTTTACGGAGCTGTGTACTGCGCTTCCCATCTGGATAAAGGTCTCGATCGGCATTCCAAAAGCCTTACCGTAAGCCGGAAGCAGCACAAAGGCATTGACAAAGCATGCAAGGATCGCTGTCAGAACTGTTCCTACTGCCATACCTGCAACTGCATGTACTCTGCTCTTTTTATGGCGGAAACGATAGATCAGACCGGCCGGTACCACATAGGCACATCCAAACAGGAAGTTGGCAACATCACCAACACCGGCAGTCATGGTCCCCTTAGTCACAAGATGTACGAGAATCTTCACAAGTTCGATCAGGATACCTGCCACAGGTCCCATAGCGAAGGTTCCTACCATAACCGGTACCTCGGAAAAATCAAGCTGATAAAAAGACGGTGCAAGAAACGGGATCGGAAACTCAAGATTCATTAATACTCCTGCCACAGCACCAAGCATGGCTACCTGCGCGATGGTCCTTGTTCTGCTCCTTTCCACGGCATTTCCTCTCTGCAATACCTGTTCACTCATAATTCTCTCTCCTTCTTTAGAAATATTCAAAGAAAATTTCTACAAGAAATCTTTATGCGAAAAAATATTTCCTCACATAAAAAGCCCCGGGAACTTCTTCCCGGGGCACTGAGCACGTTCATGAAATACTGCGCGTTCTTCTCTCATCCAGACTTTACTGTCGGTTCCGGAATTTCACCAGATCAGCCGCCGAAGCGGGTCGCGGACTATACCGCCGGTAGGGAATTGCACCCTGCCCCGAAGAAATTTTCTTTTATCAGTTCATTATAACTCACTCTTTTTTCAATTACAAGCCTTAATTTTTCGCTTTTCCTTACAGGATATCGATATGCTCTCCGGCAAGTGCTTTGTTCATGCTTCGTACTGCACAGAATTTACCACACATGGAGCAGGTATCTTCATGTTCCGGCTTACGTTCGTTCCAGATACGTTTCGCTGTTTCCGGATCCATGGCACACTCCCACTGTGCCTCCCAGTCGAGCTTTCTTCTGGCATCTGCCATCTTGTCATCGATCTCACGGGCCCCACGGACACCCTTGGCAATATCTGCCGCATGAGCAGCGATCTTGGAGGCCATGATTCCCTGTTTTACATCCTCAAGGTTCGGAAGTGCAAGATGCTCTGCCGGTGTCACATAGCAGAGGAATGCGGCTCCGGACATGGCAGCTACCGCGCCGCCAATTGCAGATGTGATGTGATCATATCCCGGTGCAACATCTGTTACGATCGGTCCTAATACATAGAACGGTGCACCCTGACAGATAGACTGCTGCACTTTCATATTAGCCTCAACCTGATCGAGCGGCACATGTCCCGGTCCCTCAACCATAACCTGGACATCTTTTTCCCAGGCACGTTTGGTCAGCTCACCAAGACGTACAAGTTCCTCGATCTGGCATACATCTGTAGCATCCGCAAGACATCCCGGACGGCAGGCATCTCCAAGAGAAATCGTCACATCGTACTCACGGCAGATATCCAGGATCTCGTCATAGTATTCGTAGAACGGATTCTCCTCACCGGTCATGCACATCCATGCAAATACAAGGGAACCTCCTCTGGAAACGATATTCATTTTTCTCTTATGGTTACGGATCTGGTCGATCGTCTTTCTTGTGATTCCGCAGTGAAGAGTTACAAAATCAACACCATCCTGTGCGTGAAGTCTTACCACATCGATAAAATCCTTGGCTGTCAGTGTGTCAAGATCTCTCTGATAGTGGATAACAGAGTCATAAACCGGAACGGTTCCGATCATTGCCGGACACTCGCTTGTCAGTTTGCGGCGAAATGGAATGGTATTTCCGTGGGAAGAAAGATCCATGATCGCATGTGCTCCCATGTTGACAGCTTCCATAACTTTCTGCATCTCTACATCGTAATCCTTGCAGTCTCTGGATACACCAAGGTTTACATTGATCTTGGTGCGGAGCATGGAACCTACGCCTTCCGGATCAATACATTTATGATTTTTATTTGCACAGATAACAACTTTGCCGGAGGCTACCAGCGGCAGAAGCTCCTCTGTTGTCATTCTCTCTTTCTTTGCAACAATCTCAAGCTCAGGTGTGATGATGCCTTTACGGGCAGCTTCCATCTGTGTACTGTAATTTCTCATATAAAAAAAATCTCCTTTCGTTTCGTATCTGGATCTGGAAAATCTGTCACTGCCGCCGGATTCCTGACTGCTATACAAGCTCGGTTCCTGGCAGATATTCGCGGGATCTTTCCGTAAACTCTTTATGTTTTATGCAGCAAAAAACCGGTTGCTGCAACGCATACGCATCACAACAACCGGCCCTTAATCTTTCGTACTTAATGAAAATCTTCTGTACTTCTGATATCTTCTGTACTCTCTGATCTTCTGTGCCTTTAAGACTCCTTCGTGCATATGTCCCTACGTTGGCATTATCCAAATCAGGTTATGGGTCAAGACATTCACAGTCTACTCTCAGCTCGCTTCAGCGGGCCCCCCTGTTTTCATATGTATGGGACGTCTCCGCCCATGTGGTTATTATAGTATACATGCCCTGATTTGTAAACTACAATTCCACATTTTATGACTTTTTCTTTCGACAAAACCTGTCATATTATCCCTGAAAATCCCCGGAATATTTTACATAAGCGTCAGGATAAACGCTCTGCACTCCTCTCTTTATACACATTCAGCCCATTGCGGAAAACATTTATCCACAATGAGCTGAGTTTATTTTTCTATTTTGTTTTTATTTCTTTACTACTGCGCTCTTTACATAAGAAGTTGCTCCCCAGGCGTGTTCTCCATCCGTATATACCGTATATGGAGTCACTCTTACGTAATATCTTTTTCCTTTTGAGAGTTTCGTCAGAGTTTTAATTCTTACCGGTGAATAGATGGTCTTTACACCTTTACGAAAACGATAATCTGTGGAATACTGGATACGGTATCCGATGGCATATGGAACACTCTTGCAGGATACGGTCAGCTGACCGGATTTATTGCTTTTCAGAGATGTGATGCTGCCACGTGCTAATGTAATCAAAGGTTCTGCTGTGATTCTAAAATCATGATCACGATATGTTCTCATTTTTAGATAGTACGTTCCCGCATTCAATGTTCTTGAAACTTGTCCTCTTGACGTGTCTTTCACATTATTATAGCTCCACGTCATATTGTTGCCATAAAAAACATGTCTTCCAGAAGCATTGTATAATTCTATATAATCATAACTAACACTACCATACATCGTCATGCTAAATGTGACATGTGACTTTTTTGAAAGACTAAAACGATAGCAGCCATCATTATGATATGTTTCACCAAGTGTATAATCCATAGATTCATCTTCCATAGATGCATATACCGGCACTACACTGCTCCAGAATGTTCCCACGCAGACCATCAAAGTTAAAAGCAGCGGCATCCAACGTTTCATAAATTTTTTCATTTTCATTTCTCCTTCCCGTTTTATGATGTTTCACGCCTGTATGATACTTTATACCTGTATGATATTTTATATTATAGGCTTTTCCGCTTTACCCTGTCAATTCTGTTTCACGATTTGCGGCTATATTTTCCGACTCCCCTGATACTTTTTTCTTTTCTTATTTCATCTGTACGCATTCCTCTGCCGTTTCGCTGCTCCCCTTAAGCTCTGCAAGGTTTTCTGCACCTGCACGGCGGATCCCCGCAAAAATGGAGCCCGCAATATTGTGCCATACACTGAAGATCGCGCCCGGAAGTGTTGCAAGCGGATTGGCTGCAAAATTAGCTGCTGCCAGTGAGACAGCAAGGCCACTGTTCTGCATGCCTACCTCTATAGCTATAGCTGTTGTTCTGGAATACTCCACATGGAAGATTTTTGCAGCCAGAAATCCCAGCATCATACCACAGAAATTGTGGATCGCCACTACTCCAAGCACCAGAACTCCACAGCTTACGATCTTCTCTGCATTTACAGCCACAATTCCTCCGATGATCATGACAATAGCCACAACCGATACCAGCGGCATAACATCCGATACCTTATCCACATGTTCTCCCGCAAGACTTCGGAGAAAGACTCCCAGAAGGACCGGGACCAGAATTACTTTTACCACAGAAAGTACCATCGCCCAGAAAGAGACTTCTACCCAGGCGCCAGCCAGAACATACACAAGAAACGGCGTCATCAGTGGCGCTGCCAGTGTGGAAACAATGGTCATTCCCACAGAAAGTGCCACATCTCCTCCTGCGATATAAGTAATTACGTTGCTGGCCGTTCCGCCCGGGCAGCAACCTACCAGGATCACTCCCAGGGCCAGATCTGCCGGAAGGTTCATCACTTTGCACAGCAGCCAGGCGATCACCGGCATAATGGTATACTGAGCCACCGCACCGATCACCACTTCCTTGGGTCTGGAAAAAATAGCCCGGAAGTCTTCCATCCGTATTGTAAGTCCCATTCCAAACATGATCACGCCCAGAAATACCGACGTATAATTCGTCATCCAGGCAAATCCATCCCGCCAGAAAAATGCCAGGCAGGAGAAAACGATGATAATGATCCCTATATATCTGGATGCAAAGCTGCTGATGGTTCCGATTTTTTTTAAGATTTTTTCCATATATTATACCTCGTAGCTGAAGTTATCGATCAGTCTTGTTTTTCCGATGTAAACAGCCATTGCTACGAGAACATCCCGGTCTGCTTTTTCAACCGGCTGCATGGTAAGTGCGTCTACCATGGAAACGTAATCAATTTTTGCAAGAGGCTCTGCTTCGATTACTGCTCTCATTTTTCCCAGAAGTTCTTCTGCGGCGATTCCTGTGTGAATGGTTTCCTGTCCCAGTTTTACTGCTTTTGACAGGCAGAGTGCTGCTTTTCTTTCCTCCTGGCTTAAATATGTATTTCTGGAGGATTTTGCAAGTCCGTCCTCCTCACGGATGATCGGGCAACCTACGATCTCAATGTCGAAGTTTAAGTCACGCACCATCTTGCGGATGATCGCCAGCTGCTGCGCGTCTTTTTGTCCGAAATATGCTCTGTCCGGTGCCACAATGTGGAACAGTTTGGTCACAACCGTGCATACACCTTTGAAATGGATCGGGCGTGTTTTTCCACAGAGTGTTTCAGACAGGGTGTCTATGCTTACAAATGCGTGGGGATCGTGATACATCTCGGAAGGTTCCGGGCAGAAGATCAGGTCTGCTCCCAAGCTTTCGCAGAGTTTGCTGTCACGCTCAAAGTCTCTCGGATAGGCTTCCAGATCTTCCGTCGGTCCAAACTGTGTTGGATTGACAAAATCCGATACTACTACGATATCGTTCTGCTCTCTGCACTTTCTGATCAGGCTTGCATGTCCTTCATGGAGAAATCCCATGGTTGGCACAAGACCTACTGTTTTTCCTTCTTTTTTCCACACTTTAATCTGTTTTCTTGTTTCTTCTACTGTTTTTGTTACCTGCATTGTTCTCTCCTCTTTCTCGGTTCTGAACCGGTTTTCCTTATAGATTTCGAGATAGCCTCTTTTCTGAATTCACCTTCGTCTTACTTCTGTATGTGTCTTGATTTCTTCTGTTACAAAATTCTGTCAGGCCATATCTTTCAGCAGTCCGTGTTTTTCATAATTGGTCACTCTGCTGATCTTATTCTCTTCATCTACAAATACAACTGCAGGCTTGTGGGTACGTGCTTCCTCCGGATCGTACCCTGCATAAGCCATGATGATGATCTTGTCACCGGTGCTTACGCATCTTGCTGCTGCTCCGTTCAGGCAGATCATACCGCTTCCGCGTTCTCCGCAGATGGTGTATGTCTCGAAACGGCTGCCGTTGTTCACATCTACGATCTGAACTTTTTCATATTCCAGTATTCCGGCAGCTTCCAGCAATTCTTCATCCACAGTGATACTTCCCACATAATCCAGTTCCGCCTGGACAACGGTTGCTCTGTGGATCTTTCCTTTTAACATCTCTATTGTCATCTTATATAAGTCCTTTCCTGCAGGGAATGATTTTCTGTGACACAAAAAAGGCGCTCCAGGGTACACTTCGACCCTGAAACGCTTCTGATTGATTCCCTGTATATTGAGTCCTGTTTTTTGTACACGAAAAGCATGATCTTCAACAGTTTCTCAAAATTCCATAACTGTTGTAACACCTTCGTTATCATCGATACAGGCTCGTATCTTTTATAATTTTCATATATCCGTCCGTTCCCGTTTCCCGGGTTCCGGCTGGTTATTTATATAAGATTCCAGTGATTTCAGCCAGAGTATAGTTTTGAGTCCAAATACTATCTCTGTGGGGTATTATGGCATTGTGGCACTGGTTTGTCAATAAAAACTGCTGCTATGATCTGCCACAAAGCCATTCTTCCACCGCACTGTGTACCGGAATGGAAGGTGCCGCACCTTTGGCCGAAACTGCCATCGCGGAAGCTGCCGATGCTTCTCTCAACGCTGTTTCCACTGATTTTTCCGCACAGAGTGCTGCCAGGAAATATCCGCAGAAAGTGTCTCCTGCCGCAGTTGTATCTACAGCATTTACTTTAAATATCGGATGGGAATAAAATTCTTCTTTATATCCGTAGAAAACCCCTTCTTTTCCAAGTGTCATAACAATGGCTGCCTTTGGATACTTCTTTTGAAGTGCTTTCAGAATATCCCGGAAATCCCCTTCTGTGGAAGTCCCTGCCAGAGCTGCTGCCTCCAGTTCATTTACCATAAAGATATCCACCAGTTCCAGAGGAAGTTCCTCCGGCTTCCCGGGAATCGGCGATGCATTAAAAACAACTCTGCAGCCTTTTTCATGACTGAGTCGGATAATTTCCCCAACCATATTGATCTCATTCTGCAAAAGCACAAAATCTCCGGCTTCTGCCTTTTCCAGCACATTTTTGATATATTCTTCTGTATACATACGGTTTGTTCCCGCACTGACAATAATACGGTTCTGTCCCTTACTGTTTACTTCAATAAAAGCACAGCCGCTTTCTGTATCCATGACCCGCAGACAGGAAACATCCGCACCAGCATCTGCAAGGATTTCTTTCAGAAAAAGTCCGTCACTGCCAACAGCTCCCGCATGCAGTACCTGCGCGCCCGCACGGGCAGCTGCTACTGACTGGTTCAGTCCTTTTCCGCCGGCATTGACACTGTATCCCGTTGCCATAATGGTTTCTCCTGGCTGAACAAACTCTTCCACACTGCAGACTTTATCAATATTTAAAGAACCAAAATTAATAATCTTCATAATATTTGCCATCCCCCTGTTTTTTCTTATATTCTATTTTCACACAAAAAAGTCCGCAATACAAGCCACAAAAAGCCCCTTCATACAGCAGTTTTCCTACCATATAAAAGAGCTTTTTCTTCAAAAATAATTTCGTTCTTATTTATGCAGATGCACATCCAGCTGATTATAAGGAATCTCAATTCCGTAATAATCAAAATCTTCCTTAATCCGCTGGTTGAGTCTCCATCTGGTATCCCAGTAGCGGTCGGTGTCTACCCAGACACGAAAGCCCATGATCACGGAGCTTTCTGCCAGTTCGTCTACGAATACTACCATCTCTTCGTCCTCTCTGGTGTCCGGATCATCGGTGAGGATGTCTTCCAGGATTTCCTTGGCTTTCTGGATATCTGCATTGTAGGAAATTCCTACCTTGATCTCCAGTCTTCGCTGGTCTCTTGCTGTCACGTTGGTGATGGTCGTATTGGAAAGAGTACCGTTGGGGATCACGATGTGCTTGTTGTCGATGGACAACAGGGTTGTATAACAGATCTCGATCTTGGATACCGTTCCCTCACTTCCATCCTGTCCGTTGACGATGATGTAGTCTCCCACCTGGAAAGGCTTGAACAGAAGAAGCATCATTCCTCCGGCCAGGTTGGAAAGTCCGCCCTGCAGGGCAAGACCCAAAGTAACACCGGCAGTTCCAAGAAGTGCTGCCAGGGATGATTCTTTCACACCAAAACTTGTGGATATGTTAAAGAGCAGAAGTATGTAAAGCACGATCTTGACCAGGGATGACATAAACTGCGCCACACCTGTATCCAGTCTGGATTTTGTCAGTGATTTTCTGACAAACTTTACGATCCATTTAATTACCGTGCTGCCCACCCAGAAAGCAACAATGGCCAGAACAACCTTGATTCCAAATTTTGTGATGTCCGGAAGATAATTCTCAAACATCTGCTTATACTGGCTTACCTGACTTCCTACCTCCTGCACAGTCTGTACAGTACTGTCCAAATAAAATCCCTCCTGTCTGATTATGTTTCTGCTATAGCCGGACTCTATAATCCGCATCTGGTAATATAATAATACAGCAGCGGTTTTTCCCTGTAAAACCGATTTCTCCGGTTTTGTAAAAGATCAGGTATAAACCACTGCTGTATCTTTATTATAATTCTGTTGTATTTCTTTTTATTTATTAATTCCCTTCATGGAAAGACTGATACGCTTCTTCTTCAGATCCACGCCAAGAACACGGACATCCACAATATCTCCCACGCTGACTGCTTCCAGCGGATGTTTGATAAATTTCTCACTCATCTCGGAAATATGGACCAGACCGTCCTGATGAACTCCGATATCTACAAAAGCACCGAAGTCAATAACATTGCGGACAGTTCCCTTCAGTACCATACCCTCTTTCAGGTCTTTCATATCCAGGACATCGGTACGGAGGATCGGTTTCGGCATCTCATCTCGTGGATCTCTGGCCGGTTTTTCCAGCTCTTTTACGATATCACGAAGAGTCGGCTCACCGATCTCCAACTCTTTTGCCAGTTTTCCGTAATCGCGGATCTGTCTGGAAATGCCAGTAAGTTTACGCTCTGCCACATCTTCCGGTGTGTAGCCAAGTTTTTCCAGGAGTTTTTTGGCTGCGTCGTAGCTCTCCGGATGGACACTGGTTGCATCCAGAGGATTTTTGCCCCCTGTGATCCGTGTGAAACCTGCACACTGCTCAAAAGCTTTCGGTCCCAGCTTGGCAACTTTCAGAAGTTCTCTTCTTGTCTGGAAACGGCCGTTTTCTTCACGGTAAGTGACGATATTTTTTGCGATGGTTTTGCTGATTCCGGAAATGTATTCCAAAAGGGATGCGGATGCGGTATTCAGATCCACGCCGACTTTATTAACACAGTCTTCTACAACGCCGTTCAATGCTTCGCCAAGCTTCTTCTGGTTCATGTCATGCTGATACTGGCCCACACCGATGGATTTCGGGTCGATCTTTACAAGCTCTGCCAGCGGGTCCTGAACACGTCTTGCGATGGATGCGGCACTTCTCTGTCCCACATCGAAATTCGGGAACTCTTCTGTTGCAAGCTTGCTTGCAGAATATACGGAAGCTCCTGCCTCGTTGGTGATCACATACTGAACTTTTTCCGGGATTTCCTTAAGAAGTTCCACGATGATCTGCTCGGACTCTCTGGATGCGGTTCCGTTTCCTACGGAAATCAGGGTCACGTGATATTTGCTGATGAGTTTTTTGAGGGTTTCCTTGGCTGCACGGATCTTGTTCTCGTTGGTAGGCGCTGTTGGATAGATCACTGTAGTATCCAGAACTTTTCCGGTTGGATCTACCACTGCAAGCTTACATCCCGTACGGAACGCCGGGTCCCATCCAAGAACTACCTGCCCCGCAATTGGAGGCTGCATGAGAAGCTGCTCCAGGTTTTTGCCAAAGACATGGATAGCACCATCTTCTGCTGCCTCTGTAAGGGCACTTCGGATTTCACGCTCAATGGCCGGTCCGATGAGACGTTTGTAGCTGTCCTCAATGGCTTCTTTCAGCACCGGTGTGGTATTGGGATTGTCGCGGACGATCACCTGTTTCTCCAGATAGCGGATGATCTCTTCCTCAGGTGCAAGGATCTTTACAGTGAGGAATTTCTCTTTCTCACCACGGTTCAGGGCAAGGACACGATGGCCGGCAAGCTTCTTCACCGGCTCCTCGAAATCATAATACATCTCGTATACGGACTGCTCTTTCTCATCTCTCGCAACGGAACAGATCGTTCCTTTATCCATGGTTCTTTTACGGATGCTGATACGGTAGTCTGCCTCATCAGAAATATGTTCCGCAAGGATATCCCTGGCGCCGCTGATGGCTTCTTCCACAGTTTTGACTTCTTTCTCTTCTGAAAGAAATGCTTTCGCCTCTTCCTCAAGAGGTTTCTTCGTCATCTGAAGAAGAATGATATCCGCCAGCGGTCCCAGGCCTTTTTCCCTGGCAATGATAGCTCTTGTACGGCGTTTCGGCCGATATGGGCGGTAAAAATCTTCTACCACTACAAGTGTCTGCGCTGCCTCGATCTGTTTCTTCAGTTCCGGAGTCAGCTTGCCCTGTTCCTCGATGCTTCCGAGAACCTGGGCTTTTTTGTCCTCAAGGTTTCTTAAATAGGCAAGTCTTTCGTTAAGGTTACGAAGCTGTTCGTCATTGAGTGTACCGGTTGCTTCTTTGCGGTATCTGGAAATAAAAGGAATGGTACAGCCTTCGTCGATCAGTTTGACTGCTGCCTCGACCTGCCATTTCTCAACGTTCAATTCTCTGGTAATTACCTGAATAATATCCATTTTTATCTTTCTCCCGTTGTTTCAAATTTGCCTGAGGCTGCATTTCCCTCTTTACACAGCTTCTGACATTTATCAAAGATCAATCTGTGCGATCACGTCCTTCAGAGCATTGGCGCTTGCATGAAGCTTCTCTGTCTCCTCCTCGGTCAGCGGAACACGAACGATACGTTTTACACCTTCCGGTCCGATAGAAGCCATGGTACTAAGACATACGTCTTCAACACCGTACTCTCCGTGAAGCATGGTTGATACACTGACTATTGTATCAGATGCTGCAAGAAGAAGCGAGCAAAGTCTGCAAACAGATACGGCTACCGCATAAAATGTAGCACCCTTCTTGGCGATCACAGTTGATCCTGAAGTATGAACATACTCCAGAACCTCTTCTCTGTCAAGTGGCTGCAGATCTTTCTGATCCTCATGAACGATCTTGTCAAACTCATCAAGGGTCGCACCTGCAACAAAGGCTCTGGACCACGGTACAAAGGAAGTATCTCCATGCTCTCCGAATACATAGGCGTGGATGTTTTTCTCAGATACACCGTAGTGCTGAGAAAGTCTGCAGCGGAGACGGGCCGTATCCAGGGCGGTTCCGGAACCAAGGATCTGATTTTCCGGCAGTCCGGAAAGCTTTGCAAATGCATAAGTCATAACATCACATGGATTACTTACGATAATATAAAGCGCTTTGGGAGCCACCTTTACGATCTCCGGAGTAATACTCTTCATAATGTTGACGTTGGTCTGTGTCAGCTCGATGCGAGTCTGTCCCGGTTTTCTGGCAATACCGGAAGTGATGATCACAATGTCAGAATCTGCAGCATCCGGGTAATCTCCTGCCACGATGGAGATCGGCTCACGGAAACTGGTTCCCTGCTCAATATCCATAACCTCACCTTCAGCCTTATCTTTGTTAATATCGATCAGAACGATCTCTGATGCAATACTCCTCTGTGATAAGGTATAAGCGATAGTTGCTCCTACACTTCCTGCTCCGATGATCGTAATTTTACTGCTCATGTTTGTTCTCCTTTCAGCGTTGTTTGTCACATAAATAACGATTTTAATTGTATCTACTCAAACATAACATAAAACATTGGTGTACGCAATAAAATTATGACTGGATTTTTTAATGGATTTTGCGTTAATTATTGATGTAATTCAAAATTCTTTTTGTATATTCTGTATTTTTATATATTATTCTGTGCATTTATATGTTATTTTTTTGTCGATACAAGAGTAAAAAAGTGGATTATGCGTTTATATATAGATGCAAAAACCCCGGGAACTTCCTGGATTTTGTGAAGTTCCCGGGGACTTTGACTTAGATCAAGAGTATTGGTTATAGTCAAGCAGATATTCGCAATCCGCATTCGCTACTTGCTCATAACCGAATAACTGCTTTGCAGTTAATTCGGTTATTTTTTTGCCTGTGCAAGTGCTTTCTGCGCTGCTCCGAGAATGCCCTCGGATGAGAGTGTCGCACCACTGACAGTATCAATACCATCTGCAGTCTGGTTTGCCATAATCTGCGGATAAATGGTATTCCATGCCTCATTAAAGAATTCCGGAGTATCATTATTCGTCTGTGTAATCTCAACAATCTGACCTCCGGAGATGGTTACGGTCAGTCTTGTTTTGCCACCATATCCAAAAGCTGAGCCCTGATAAGTTCCGTCATTATACATTCCTGCAGGGGTCGGTTCCGGATCTTCGGTAGGCTCCGGTGTTGCCGTTGGAACCGGAGTTGCGGTCGGCTTCGGCGTTGCCGTTGGTTTCGGTGTTGCCGTTGGCTTTGGTGTCGGTTTCTTTGTCGGAGTTGGAGTTACTTTCTTTCCATATTCTGGATTAAGCGCAGACTTCAGAGCCTTTTTCACAGCATTCAGAATTCCGTTGGAGGAGTAGGTTGCTCCGCTGACAGTATCAATATCGTCTACATAATTCGTTCCCACAATCTGCTCTTCCAGCACACTCCACGCTTTTTCAAAAAACATCGGAGTATCTGAGTTTTCCTGTTTTACCGCTGTGATGATTCCATCCTTGATGGTTACAGTCACTTTTACATCTCCGCTGTAACCTTTTGCGGATGCTTTGTATGTACCATCCAGATATTTTTTCGGACTGTCAGGATCTGGATTTGCAGTTGGCTTTGGTTTCTTTGAAGGGGCTTTTGTTGGCGTTGGTGTGGAGGTCGCCACAGGTGCAGGGGTGACCTGCTGGCTGCTTCCATCTGCCGCTGCCTGGGATAACGCATTCTGTACTGCCTGGATAATTCCGTTGGAAGAATAGGTTGCTCCGCTGACTGCGTCTACATTTGGTGTATTTCCCGCAATCATTTTGCTGATTACTCCCTGAGCAGATGCAAAATAGGAAGCCGTTTCACCGGAAGCGTCCAGGATATCAATAGCTGCAATTTTTCCTCCACTGACCGTTACACGAACACGGATGGTTCCGCCGAATCCGGTTCCGGAGCCTTCGTAGGTTCCGTCTTTATATCCATTTGCCGGAACATCTGCTACAGGAGTCTGGGTAGAGCCCTGTCCGGCTGCACTGGCATTATTTCTGGCTGATTCTGATACGGTTCTTTTTCCTGAGCTCTTTTTTGCTGCTGTTTTTTTCGTACTTTTCTTAGATGTGCTTTTCTTGGACGTGCTGCTCTTTTTTGCTGCAGTACTGCTGTCTGCTGAATCGGAAGTCTCCTCATATCCGAGATATTTTTCCAGTTCAGAAGCAGACATGACCGTTGTGTCTGCTTTCTGGACAGATTCCGTATTTGCATCAGAGCCCTGTGCTTTTATACCTGAAAATACAAGTGCCGCAATGACAGCAGCTGCAGGGATCAGCTTTGGCCAGGGTACTTTGGGTGTGCCATTTTCAGCTGGCTTTTTGTCTTTTAAATCTTTTTCCATAATTCTTTTTCTCCCCTCTTTTTGTGCGGCTTCTGTCAGATATATGCTCTTTACGGCGTTTCCGGTCATTTTCCGAACCGCCACAGAAAATGAGCAGACCTCTGCCGCAGATATTTCCGTATACCTGCGGCAGAGGTTCCTACTCTTTGATGAACCGTTGTATTATTTAACAGTTACCACAAATTTCTTTGTAATTCCGTTGCATTTAACTGTGATGGTTGCTTTACCTTTGCTGATTCCTTTTACAACACCTTTGCCTGTTACGGTTGCAACTTTCTTGTTGCTGCTTGTGTATGTAACAGTGGATACTGGTGTTGCTTTGGATCTGATGGTTGTTGTTTTTCCTTTTGCAATTGTTGCAGAGGATTTTGTAAGTGTAAAGGTCGGGTTCTTAACTGTCAGCTTGTAGGTTGCTTTCAGTTTTCCGCTTGTTGCTGTGATCGTTACAGTTCCGGCTTTGATTCCCTTTACGGTACCTGTCTTGCTGTTTACTGTTGCGATCTTTGTATTGCTGCTCTTATATGTTACAGAGGATACTCCGGCCAGTGTTGCTTTTACAGTGGCTGTTTTTCCTGTGTATACAACTGCGGAGCTCTTTGCGAATTTTACAGATGGAGCTTTTACCGTTACCTTGCAGGTTGTTTTAAGACCAGTGCTTGTTGTTGCAGTGATCGTCACTGTTCCGGCTTTTATACCTTTTACTACACCTGTGCTGCTTACTGTCGCAATTGCTTTATTGCTGGTTGTGTAAGTTACCGTTGCAGATGGAGTGGCGGTTGCTTTTACTGTAACAGTTTTTCCTGTGTATACACTTGCTGCAGATGCTGCAAATTTAATTGTAGATGTTTTTACAGTCACCTTGCAGGTCGCTTTTGCGTTTCCACAAGTTGCTGTGATCACTGCTGTTCCGGCTTTCACACCTTTTACAACACCTGTGCTGCTTACTGTCGCAACTGCATTGTTGCTGGTTGTATAAGTTACTGTTTTAGCTGCATCATTGGAAGTTGTTTTCAGAGAAGCTGTTTTTCCTGTGTATACAGTTGCTGATGTTTTGTCAAGAGTAACTGTCACTTTTACAAGTGCTGCCTCTGCGGCTTTAAGATGCTCAAGTGCCTCGTCAACTTCTGCCTGTGTTGCGTCTTCTCTTGCAAGAAGCTCCTCTGCCTCCTGAAGCTCTGTCTGCATTGCTGTCCAGGATTCTTTTGTATAATCGTTTTCCGCAAGTGCTTTTGCTGTTTCGACCTCTTTTGTAAGAGCTGTTGTGTCTGCCGGATCTTCCGCTGGTTTTACAATATTTGCATCTGTAGCCTGTACTACAAAGCTGTAGTCTGCATAGCCAAGTGCATATACGGTCAGTCTCCAGTATCCGGTTCCGTCTGTTCCTTCCGGAAGCTGGCATCTTAAAGAATCGGTAAGTCCAAGCTGGATTCCCATGGCTTTATGCATCCAGTTATCTGCCGCAAACTTGGTTCCGAAAGATCTCAGCACCTTTGTTCCTGTAGCGTCATCTCCACAGTAATCCCAACGTACTGCCTGCATGTTTGCTCCAAGATCTCCGTATCCGTCTCCTGTAATATCTACACGGAGGAATTCTCCGTAGCTTCCGCTTGCATCTTTTACAGTCGGTGTTACATTTGTCGCTGTTTTCTGAGCCTGATCCTTGATTCCGGAATCTGCTCCTGTTTTTCTTGCCTCAAATGTAAAGCTGTCGCCGTTTTTCACTGCATATTTCAGACCGTTGGTATCTGCTGTTACTGCTGCTGTTGCTGTATAGGCGCTCAGCTGTACCTCACCATATCCACCTTCCAGTACACCATCATTGGTAACTACGTTGTATTTCTGGCAAAATGCTGCATAATCTTCTGTTCTTACAGCAACCGGAACGTATTTCAGGCCATATACTTCATAATGATCCATATCTACGGTTGTTCCGTCTGCTTTTGTAATGGTTCCTTTTTTAAATCCTACAGTTTTTCCGTCTGTCAGCTTGATAGTATTCTGATCCACCCATGTTGCGATCGGATATCTGCTTCCGTCCTCTGCCACAATGGTTGTCTCTGTCTGGAAGCTTCCTCTGTGAAGTCCGTGGTTTGTAGTTGCTCTTGTTACCGTATCAAAAGCACCTTTGTCAAGTTCATTATGACCATCCACTTCCTCAGAAGAAGTTGTATCTCCTGCTGCATATACGCCTTCATTTGCCCAGTACTCTGCCCAGGTCAGGCCTGCGTATACATACTGATACTCTCCCTGAAGTTCATCAGAATCCGCAAATGCCTCTGTCTCATCTTCTGCTGCTGTAAATTCGTCTGCACCGGAAGCTTCTTCCTCCGTATTCTCTGCTGCGCTTTCCTCTGTGATCTCATCAGCGCTCTGGTCCTCTGCCGCAATTTCTTCTGCATCAGCAGCCTCTCCCGCAGCTGCCTCGTAATCGGAAACCTCAGCAATCTCTTCCTCATCGCTCTGCTCGGTTTCGTCTGCTACAATGCTGCTGTCCAGGTCTGTTGCCATTACAGCTGTAGGAAAACTTGTTGCTGCCACTGCAAGACTTAAGATGCAGGGAGCCGTTTTTTTCAGTAAATTCCACTTATGCATTACTTATTCCTCCTAAAAATATGAAATATTTATAGAAACCTTTCCAGGGGTTACTACCGTAAATACCGTCAAACTGCTTTGAAACTTACGTTTATTCGATGATATCCTCCACGCTGTAGGAATCCGCAAGCAGGCTGAACCGCTCTTTCATCCCCTCAGTGAGATACACATGGTGATTTTCATCCACAAAGAGTCCGTCCGCACCGTAAGTTTTCAACAGTTCGGCACCTTTTTCCACCCCCAGCACAAAACATGCGGTGGAAAGTGCGTCTGCCTCAAGGCCTGTGTCGCAGACTACCGTAACTCCGGTCACTCCGCTTTTTGCCGGATAACCGGTGGACGGATCCATAATGTGGTGATACCTTACACCATCTTCGATAAAATATTTCTCATAATCTCCGGATGTGGAAAGAAATTCTGTGCCATTTAAAGCAACCACACCAAGATAATCGTCGTCATTTTCAGCACGGGGATCTGTCACTGCCACGTTCCAGGAAGAACCATCCGGTTTGCTTCCATAGGTCATGACACTGCTTCCCCCAAGGTTCATAAGTGCCGCAGAAACATCCTTCTGTGTTTCCAGATATTCCAGAATCGAGTCACAGCCAATTCCTTTTCCGGCTGCACCAAGATCCAGCGAACATCCCTCGTCCATGCGGATCGTCGTTCCGTCAAGAGAAACTTTCTGATATCCGGAATCTTTCAGAACATTTTTGATTTCTGCTTCTTCAGGAATTTTCTGATTTTCCCCGCCAATATCCCACAGACGGATCAGTTTTCCGATGGTCGGATCAAAAGCTCCGTCAGAATCTTTCGCAATTTTCAGAAGGCGTTCCAGATATCCGGAAAGTTCATCGGAAATCTCCTTATCTTTTCCGCTGTCTGCGTTCACCTTGTAAATCTGGGAACTTTCATTGGTCCATGAAAGAAGGTTTGTTTCCACATCTGTCAGTACAGATGTCAGTTTACTGTTTATATCGTCTCCTGTGGTATAAAGTGTTTCTGATACCACAGTATCCATGGCAAAATCTGTATTGGTATATGTCTGTATGTCATTTTCCGAAGCTACGCATAATACAGGAAAAACCATGGTAATTCCTGCAGCTGCAGCCGTTGCCAGAAAAGCTTTCTTTTTCAGAGCATGAGATCTCATAGATTAATTTCCCTCATTTGTTCCAATGTGAATATTTTTTCTCGGACAGGTTGCCGCACATGCGTGGCAGCAAAGACATTCGCCGGACCTGGCCGTGTCGCCGTCAATATCCAGATGAGCCGGACATCTTTTTTTACAGAGACCGCATTTCGGCGGACATTTTTCACGGTTTCTCTGAAAAAGTGCTCCCGGAAGGATCGGCATTAATGCAAAAACCGCTCCCATAGGGCAGAGAAACTGGCAGAAAAAACGTTCCTGTGTACACATTCCCACCATGATCAGAACCAGAATCACGATTCCCGCCAGATATTTACTGTTAGGGAAACGTCCTGCTGTAATCATGGAAAAAACATCCCACGGGCTGGTTCCTGTAAGCTTTCCGTATACTCCTGTAAGGCAGGAAAGTAAAATCAGGGCCAGTACGATATATTTGACTTTCTGAAGTCTGTGTACCATTCTTTCAGAAAGAGCTGGTTTCTTTTTTTTATGAAAACATTTCATCCAGATCAGAGAAAAACCTTCATACACGGCATCTCCAAAAGATCCGAATGCACATGCATATCCGCAGAAATGTCTTCCGAAAAAACACGTAAAGATCAGAAGCACTGCTGTTACAGTCAGAAAGGAGTTCCACTCTACCGGCTGACCGGCCGCAATGGCGAGAAAAATTGATTTGATTCCCGCAAAAGCTGTGGAAAACAGAGACGGGGCAGCAATAAAAAATGCCAGCTGTATCCCCGCACGCATCAGCCTTACTTCCCGCTGTCTTTTTTTCATGAATTTTCCGCCTTTCCAAGTGCATCATCCACCGCATTCAGGATTCCTGTAGAACTGAAAGTTGCTCCTGATACAGTATCCACATCTGTACTCTGCGCACTTAAGATGGAATCGATCACACTCTCTGCCTGTGAAAGATATGCGCTGTCCTCACCTGGTGCACTGACCACATTAATGGATGTAATTTCATCACTGGCAAGTGTCATTTCCACCTGAATGGTTCCGCCGTATCCATCAGCTTCTCCTGTGTAAGTTCCATCTTTATATACGTTATCGGAATCTGGCGCTGCTGTGTCCTCCGCGTTTGCATCGGATGTCTTGCCGTCCGAAGTGTCTGCTGCCTTGTCACCGTCTGTTGAATCTGCATTACTGCTGTCAGTTCCTGTGGATGCTGCCTGATTCTGCATACGGTTTGCATAGCTTGTCTCCAGTGCACTGAGAAGTTCATTCTGCTGCTCCTGAAGCGTGTCTACCTTATCTGTCAGAGCCGAAATTTCTTTTTCGTTTGCCTGGGCTTTCATACTGCTGTTATAAAAAAGCACAGCCAGAACTACCAGCAGTAAAGAAATCACTCTCATATAAAAATTCTGGTTTTTCATCTCTTTTCTCCCCTGTATTTAGTCAGTCAGATATTCACAGTCCGTTCCTATCATCTGCACATAACCGTTTTTTGAATAAGTTATATATCTTTTACTCATATTTATAGATTAGTTCTAATTAATCATTTTTCTTTAATTAGATATTGCTAACTTACAGCTAGGTATTATATCACCTGATTTTTTTCTTGTCTATACTTTTTGTTAGTACGCGGTAACTTTTTTCTCCGTATCTTTAATTTTTGCTGTAACTTTTCCAGATATTGGTTAGATATCCTTAACTTATATTTGCCTTTTGAATGGGAGTATGATATGATTTTTTCTGAATCTGTGACAGAAACGGAGTTTTTATTTTGAAGAAAAAAGAAGTGATTTTTATTGCCGGGATCCTGATTCTGGCCGGGGTTCTCTGGCTTGGTTTTCAGATCACAGGAAAACGTTCCCACAATACGATCCGTATTACCGTTGACGGAAAAGAATTCGGAACTTATTCTCTTTCCCAGGATCAGGTCATACATATCGGAGACACCAATGTCTGCGAGATCAAAAACGGAAAAGTTACCATGATCGAAGCAACCTGTCCGGATCATTACTGTATGAAACAGAAAGCTGTGGATGAACATGGCGGTTCTATTATCTGTCTTCCTAACAAAGTGGTGATAGAAGGAGAAAATACCACGGAGGATTCGGATTCGAAGAGTTCACCGAAGATTGATGCGGTGACGTAAGATGAAGATGTTACGGAATATATGCGTAATGTGCGTTCGCCATGCAGCTCTCCTCCGACAGATGACATTTGGTCCGGGGCACATCTGTAACAAATGAAAGGGTTTATTTATGAAACGAAAAACAGCTTATCTTGGATTATTTTCCGCAGTAGCGATCATTTTGGGATATGTGGAGTCCCTGATTCCTGTGTTTGCAGGAATTCCGGGAATCAAGCTCGGACTTGCAAACCTGGCAGTGCTTTTTATCCTGGATCGGTATTCTGCGAAAGAGGCGGCTCTTGTGTCCGTTGTCAGGATACTTGTGATTGGGTTTATGTTTGGAAATCTGTTCAGTATTTTATATAGTATGGCTGGCGCCGCGCTTAGTTTGACTGTGATGAATCTGCTGAAAAAACATTCCGGGTTTAGTCTGATCGGGATCAGTGTGGCTGGTGGGGTTACGCACAATATTGGGCAATTGATCGTTGCCATGATCGTGGTGAGTAATACGAGTCTGATGGTTTATGCACCGGCACTGCTGGTGGCCGGGGTCCTGGCGGGGATTCTCATAGGTGTTTTGACAAAGGAAGTTGTGGGACGACTTCCTTTGAATCTGTAATGTTTGTGTGTGTTTCTTTTTGGGATTATGGTTTTTACTTTGTGAAGTGGATTTTTGAAGTGTGTGTGTTTCTTTTTTTGGATTATAGCTTTTACTTTGTGAAGCGGATTTTTGAAGTGTGTGTGTTTCTTTTTGGGATTATAGTTTTTACTTTATGAAAGTAGGAAATTTGCGAGAAGGGGAAGCACTCATAGTTGCGAAGGCCGTCTCCCCTTCTCGCGCTCTTCCCCTCCTGGCCACGCCGCTGTGATGCGTTATGGAATGTGTAACTTTATCGGCTCAGTCCTGTATTCTGCTGTACTGGCAGTGTCAGGCTGAGCCGATTGTTGGTTCAGGGCGGACGGGAAAGCGGCTCAACTTTCCGCAGCCGACACAGTAGAATCCATCGCCCCGCCAATACTTTCACACATTCTCACAGCCTACAACAACTGCGTGCCCGGAAAGGGGGAGCGCGAGGGGGAAAAGCGGGCTTCGC
>ERZ826242.1870-NODE-1870-length-20553-cov-4.715241_pt1 | contig 20553 bp, 25 predicted proteins | sample MGYA00519871_ERZ826242 | MGnify/ENA primary metagenome ERZ826242 (study PRJEB31778, sample SAMEA3449226) | human gut metagenome | biome: human gut; feature: human-associated habitat; material: faeces | place: United Kingdom | collected 2010/2012 ...
TTAAATATATTATATGACTTTAATACGTCAATTTCAACTAAGAGTGGAAAGAACCGGTAGAACATAAGTACCTTTCATACTCGAATCTATTATGGCATAATTACACTCATCAAATCTGCTGTATAATGGCGGTGGAAGGAGAAAAATAGTATGAACAAAGATAAAATAAAAAAGAAAATAAAAAGATATACTAAAGGAAAAATATTTATAATAATGATGCTTATTTTGTCGGCTGTTGTTTCGTGTACATCAATATTTATATATGGATACTACTGTAGCAAAAAATATGTGATGTATTTGGGAGCAGGGGCATACGTATGCATGGTAGTAACACTTATAATTGGATATGTTTTTAATTTGAATCTTGTGGTAATAAATATTAAGACGATTAATGATTTTATATCAATATTAGAATATATAGTAGATATACCAGATGATGTTGAAGAACAAGATTATTGCGACAGTTTACATATCATAACCCATTCATTACAGAAATATGTTTATTATGGAGGAAGTGATGGAGATGAATTGTGGCAGAAACATTTACGCTATTTGCAGATAGATATTTTGAGGTATAACGAAAAAATAAAAATAATTTCTTCGGAATTGTTAGATGTAAAATTCCTTAAAAAAATAAGTGAAGAAATGCTTTGCCAGATTAAAGAAGGGGTATTCAATCTAATTGAATTGGATAAGATAAAACAGGACAAAACAACTAAGAAATACAAAGGTATAACGGAGATAATATTAAGAGATACTTGCAATTTAGCCCTTATTATAATTGTTGTAATTAAAGTTATAATGACATGTAATGATGATTGGTATAATAATATTACTAATAATCACATTGGAAAATTGTTTTATAATACTAGTACGGACATTATAGCTGCCACACTTGCAATAATAGCATTAAAAAAGGATTAATTGAGACACCTAAAAGGTAATGCTATTAAGCTAAGAAGTTATTGGGGGTCAGACCCCGTGACTAAAGAGTATGATGCGATTGAAGCAGGTTTCAATCATGTAGTTTTTATTATTCGTAAGGATATTGAGAAGGAATTTAAAGAAGTAATTGGGAATCGTATCGCAGCTATTTGTGATAAATTTGATGTGAGCGTAGATTACGCATTTCAGGATATCAATGATATTCCGGGAACATTGCCGGAAGGCCGTACGAAACCATGGGGAACCGGACAGGCTGTGCTGGCTGCAAAAGAACTGCTGACAACACCATTTATCGTGATTAATGCAGATGATTACTATGGAAAAGAAGGATTTAAACTTGTCCATGAATATTTGATCAATGGCGGCAAGTCATGTATGGCAGGATTTGTGCTGAAGAACACTTTGTCAGATAATAGCGGTGTGACTCGTGGTATTTGTAAGATGGACGGGGAGAAGAATCTGACTGAGGTTGAAGAGACTAAGAATATTGTTAAGACTGCTGAAGGAGCAGAGACTGATGGCAGAGAACTGAATGTGGAATCTTTAGTATCTATGAACATGTGGGGATTAACACCGGAGTTTTTAGATGTTTTAGAGGATGGATTTAAAGAGTTCTTTGAGAAAGAAGTTCCTGCAGATCCTACGAAGGCAGAGTATTTGATCCCGACATTCATCGGAGAACTTTTGGATGAAGGGAAGATGGCAGTGAAGGTTTTACGTACGAATGATACCTGGTATGGTATGACTTATAAGGAAGATGTGGCTGCAGTGAAGGAAAGCTTTGCGGAGATGCTGGAAGCTGGAGTGTATAAGGAAGAGTTGTTTTCTGATTTGTAGGTTGGTGAGTTGTTCGATCAGGTGAGCCATTGGGGACAGATACAGTGGCTTTGTTGGTAGTGATGGCGTTGGACTTGATGAATTGGGAATGGAGAAGATGGATAAGAATATTGGGGTCAGACCCCATGCCTAAAGAGTAACTAATTAATGAATAAAGTGTGAACATTTAAAGCCGGCAAGAGAGCTACTCGGGGTCAGACCCCGTGACTAACGGGCCTTTATGGTCTGCGCCCCGCCTTTTTTGTGTTGTGCGGTTGTTATTTTGGAAAAAATGTCGTATAATACTTAATAAATTTGAGAGGGTTGATGATATGACAATGCAGAAGAAAAATATATTGAATAATTTCAAAGATGTATTAGGTCAGTATTGTGCTATCAATCAATTTATCGAATTATCAAAAAGGTGCTTTATTTTAGACCATGAAAAAGATATGGCAACCAGAGAGAATTTTATTGCCCTTGCCACTCGCAATTCGGTAACTCTAACAGACTATAACGCAGAAAATATGGTTAATGCTATTTCAAGAAGTTATATTGTTAATGTCAATTTGTGCTTTGAAACATTCCTGAAAGATGCTTGTACTCAAGTAAGGAAATACGGAAGGGGAACCTACCAAGACAAGGTGCAAGAGCAATCATGGTTAAAGTGTGCTACTAATAATATAATACAAGACAAATTACCTGCGGATAAACAAGCAATATATGACTTATGTGAATACTATCGCCTAATCAGAAATTCGGCAGTACATGATTTGTGTGAGGTTGATGACCACATAAAAGAGCATAAAAAATTGCAAAAATATGATTTTAAGGTAGAAGCTAAATTTTCCAAGTTGTCAGCGCCAAATGAATATGATAATATTTCTTTTGATGATTTTGTGATGTTTGCTCGTTCGTGTGTCGAATTGGCTACATACCTTTTTAATCATATTTCATATGACTATGAAAAGATTGTATTGGACGCCACAAATCCCCAGAAAGCGGACTGGAAAAAATATACGAAAGAACGGCGTGAAAAGGCTATTCTAAATTACATAAACACTCTGTTTAGAGTAAATGATACTTTAGACGCAGAAATAGCTTATTTAGCAGATATAGTAATGGCTCAATAGTCTAATTGGAAAGACGCCCCCCTTCATAAGTACATTTGATAATGAGTAAAAAAGATAAAGAGGGTAAGGGGAAGTTTGAGAAGATAGTAAAAGCCCTGTTGGGCGGAGGTGGCATAGAAGTACTGGTATTCTTTTGTAACAATAATACAAATATGCTCATTTTGTGGATAGTTTCACTAATAGCTATTTTTGCAAATATAGTATTATTATTTCGGAGTATTATAAGAAAGAAAAAAAGATTTTTGAAAAGAAAGAAGAAACTTTCCAAAAAAGATCGAGGAGATTTTGAATTATACAAAGAAGAGATGAAAACAAAAAAGAAAATCCAAATGTCCATTCGAAAGTTTGGTGGAAATATTTTATATGTCATACTATTGGTAATAGTTGTGTGTAAAACAGATTCTAATATAACAAAAGTTTTAGCACATGATGTGAGAACATTTGCTGAGGCAGGGAAGAATCAGTTATATGATGCTAATCAGAATAAAACCAAGGATGTAGAAAAAGAGGAGAGAGTAAATAAAAATATTGGAAATGGAGACAGTACGATTACAATAGAAGAACAAAAAAATCTGTCAGAAAATACTATCAGTCAAGAGAAAATCAGAAGAAAGAAACCAGAAACATATAGGTTTATATTAAAAGATATAAAGGTAAATCTTAGGGATGATAAAGAGATACAAATGGTAACAGACATTGATAATTTAAAAGATTGGATAGAAATCAATGGAAATCAAAAAGAAAATTATCTTGAATTTCATTTAATCAGGAATAAATCTAATGAAACATTTTCCGATTATGCAACGAAGGAAAATGCATTTGAAAAAGAAATAGAGAGTTTCCAATCAATGATATATTTTGATGACTGGAAAAAAATGCACCGGATTCTACAACATTAGATGAAATAATAGATGGAAAAAGAAAATTGGTGAAAATCTTGCGAAGAAACGAATTGGAAAATTACGAAATATGGTGGAGTTTGGCAAATGACTATCAGAAATATGCATTGGAGTATAGCAACCAAACACATGATAAAGAGAAGGTAACATATTTTTATTTCAAAAGTATTTATTGTTGTTTACAGGCATTGGAATTTCAGAATACAGAAAATACGAACGACATGATTCGGAATTATATGGAAGCAAGATGCAAGGATCTTGTACTAGAGGATGGAATTACATATTATTATAGAACATATGCTTTAGAACAATTGAATTCACTGGAAGAGAAAGGAAGTCAAGCTTCTGATATCATTGAAAATTATTGAAATAAAAGTGGAATCCGTACAGGAGCAATTGGGACAGTTTAAACGGGTGAAAGCCGGTTTTAAATTGGATGAATTGCTTTGGCGCGTTGAAAAGATAAAACAATTGCGAGATAAAACAAGTTGCTGTATGCTGACTTGAAAAGTAAATTCCAGTGTAGGAGTAAATTCCATCATGTTTTAAATTTTGCTAAAATTACGAGAGATTTTTGAACGAAATCTCTCGTTTTCTGCTATAATTAATGCAACTTATCGAAATTTTCTTGATTTCAAGGCATGCTAAATGGGCTACTGGAATTCGGTGTGCTAGACTAAATTCCACCAGCCGCATTTGAAAAATGTGAAAAGTTTACATCCAGTCTGACAGCAGATTTCGATTAGTTTTATTAACGGTTAAAGCGTATCAGCTTAGGCGTCAGATTGACTTCGTCGGGTGCAATCGGCTTAAGCTGAAATGCTTGTGTTATTGGGATGTATATGGGGAGTCAGGGAATAGAAACATAACAGGCGTTTTTGAAAATGTATGTAAATATTTTAAAAGCCCAATATCTGGTAGAGTCTATATCTAGATATTGGGCAAAAAAATAGTTCGTTAAATTAATGAATATATGAGCTTAATCTCTCTGGAATAAATCACGAGTATACACTTTCTCTTTAACATCATCAAGAGAAGCGTTGTAGCGGTTAGCAATAATAGCCTGAGACATTTCTTTGAATTTGTCTAAATCATTGACTATTTTGCTGCCAAAGAAAGTGGTTCCATCTTCGAGAGTTGGTTCGTATACGATGACAGTAGCGCCCTTGGCCTTGATTCTTTTCATAACCCCCTGAATACTGCTCTGGCGGAAGTTATCAGAGTTGCTCTTCATAGTAAGGCGGTAAACACCAATTACACATTCTTTTTCCTGATCAGCGGAGTAGTCGCCATGATCGTTATAATCATAATAGCCGGCAAGACTAAGCACACGATCCGCAATGAAATCTTTTCTCGTACGGTTACTTTCGACGATGGCAGACATCATATTCTGTGGCACATTATCATAGTTAGCAAGCAGCTGCTTGGTATCCTTCGGCAGACAGTACCCACCATAACCAAATGACGGGTTGTTATAATGAGTTCCAATACGAGGATCCAGGCATACACCATTGATGATATCCTGTGTATTCAGTTCTTTCATTTCTGCATAAGTATCTAATTCATTGAAGTAAGAAACACGAAGTGCAAGATATGTATTTGCAAAAAGTTTTACAGCTTCAGCCTCTGTAAATCCCATGAATAATGTATCAATCTTATTCTTAATCGCACCTTCCTGAAGAAGAGCAGCGAATGTATGAGATGCTTTTACCAGTCTTTCGTCGGATTTATCTGTAGATACGATGATACGGCTTGGGTAGAGGTTGTCATACAGAGCCTTAGATTCTCTTAAGAATTCCGGGCTGAAGATGATATTGGATGTATTGTATTTTTTACGTACAGATTCAGTGTAGCCAACAGGGATAGTTGATTTGATTACCATGATGGCATCTGGATTTACTTTCAGTACTAATTCAATAACGGCTTCTACTGCAGAAGTGTCGAAGTAGTTCTTTTTACTATCGTAGTTTGTCGGAGCTGCGATAACTACATAGTCGGCGTTTTTATAAGCAGCTTCTCCATCGAGCGTAGCTGTCAGATCCAGTTCTTTTTCTGCAAGGTATTTTTCAATATAATCATCCTGGATTGGAGATTTCTTGTTATTGATCAGTTCTACTTTCTCTGGAACGATATCAACGGCTGTTACGTGATTGTGCTGCGCAAGAAGAGTAGCAATCGAAAGACCAACATATCCGGTTCCGGCAACTGCGATGTTCAGTGGGGAAGGGGATGGCAGTTTGTTATTGCTATTGTCTACGAACACTTCGTCTGGTTCGAATCCAAGTGTCTCACCCAACTGTTCTAATTGTGGAATGGATGGAAGATAGTCTTCCTTTTCCAGGCGAGAGATCTGTGCGCGGTTGATACCTGTGGCATCGGCGAGATCCTGCTGGGTCATTTTAAGTTCTTTTCTCTTTGTTGCGACTAAGTCGGCGAGGAGAGAAGTGGATAATTTCTTCATAATTTTGCAATCCTTTCTTTTGTGTTGTTAATATAAGTGAAAATGTTATTTAAAATAACTTTTTGTAAAATCAATTGATGTTTGTAAAACATATAAAATATAGCATATTAGGATAAAAAAGGCAACAAATAAAGAAGAAAAGAATATAATTTCTATTGAGGAACTGGAAAATGTTAACTGAAATAACAATCAAAGAACATTCCATTAAAAAATTAATTTTACAATACATTTTTTGAAATAAAAGAATTTAGGGAAGATATATAAGGTGCCTGACACCATTATATGGTGGCCGGTGCTGGTGCTTCTCTTAGGCGGAATCATTTGCATCGTTGTAGGCTGTTCATTTTCTAGAACAAAAAGATTGACAAATAGAAGCAAAATGGATATGGTTATGAAAGAAAAGACAACAAAGACAGGCAGGATATTTATTTTTATAGGGCTGTTGCTGATAGCAGCGGCTCTTTCGTTATTGTTATATAATTTATGGGATGCAAGGCGGGCAGAACAAAGACAGTCGGAGATTTTGGCAGAGTTTGTTTACGTGTACATTGGATGGAAAGAATAGAGTAACAGTGAGGTGTGAATGATGCCGAGGGTGCCGGTGGGGTGCCAAAAAGGTAAAAGAGAGTATGAAGAAGAGAAAAGTTGTAATTTTATCTATGGCAATAATTGTTATTGCGTTATTACTTGAAGGAAGTATTTTGAAATATGTTAATGATAAAAATGCGTATAGAACATCGAAGGTGCTTCTTGATCGTGTGATTACTGTGCTTAACAAAAATGATAAGAGTAAGGATGAGCTTATCGGATCGTTGAAGGATGATTATATTGTAAGAGCGAAGGCGGTGTCTTATATTATTGATGCAAAGCCGGAGGTTGAATATGATGTTGATGAGTTACAGAAAATTGCAAAGCTGATGGCGATTGATGAGATACATTTGTTTGATGAGCAGGGATATATTTATAGCGGTTCGGTGCCAAAGTATTTCGGTTATAGCTTTAATTCCGGAGCACAGATGGGATATTTTAAGCCGATGCTGGAGAATAAGTCGTTGACAATGTGCCAGGATGTTACTCCGAATACTTCTGAAAGTAAGAAAATGATGTATGCAATTACCTGGAATGAGGATGGAACGAAGATGATCCAGGTAGGGATTGAGCCAAAACGGCTTCTTAAAGAGATGAAGCAGAATGCAGTTTCTAGTGTAGTGGCTGGAATGCCGGTATATAAAGGTATGGAAATTGTTGTTGCAGATGAGGATACGCAGGTTATCAAGGGTGCAACAGACAGTGATAAAATTGGAAAAAATCTGGATGAAATTGGGATGTCATTGGATAATCTCGGTGTTGATGATGCAAGTGCAACACATATCAGAGTGGACGGAAAACGTTGTAGATGTATGGCGCGGCAGGATAATAAATATCTGGTTATTGTAACAGTAGATGATAAATTCTATTTGGAAGGAAGCATTATTGCCATTTTTATAGTAGGTGCATATCTGGTATTAGCATCATGTTGTATAACATATATGTTTTCGAAAATTTTAAAAGAAAGATTAGAAAAAGAAAAATTGATATATACGTCAAATACAGATGAACTTACCAGATGCCTTAACAGACGTGCATACGAGAATGATATAAACAAGCTTAAGCTGGATGATGAATGGATATACATTTCCATAGATTTGAATGGATTGAAGCGGGCGAATGATTCTTATGGCCATGTGGCAGGGGATGAGCTTATATGTGCAGCGGCAGATTGCATGAAGAACAGCTTTAATGAATATGGGAAGGTATATAGAGTCGGCGGAGATGAGTTTGTTGTTATCATTACAGAGAAGACAGAGCAGTTCGAAGATGTAAGACAGCGTTTTGATGTGAATGTAGCAAATTGGAGAGGTGAGTTTGTGGATTCAATGAGTGTCTCATACGGATGGGTTTTCAGCACAGAGAGAAATTGGAATAGTGTGTATGAGATTTCAAAAGTTGCAGATGAGAGAATGTATGAAAGTAAAGAACGCTTTTATAACGAAAGCGGTGGAAGATAGTGCCGATGGGGACGGGGTTAAAAATCTTAAATTGCAAAGAGTTATTAATGGGTGTGTAGCATATTGTGTTTTCAGCATTATAGCACTCGTTTCATTTTATTATGGAAATGTAGTGAGCTATTCCTATATCTATTCGGTCGGTATTGCGATATTTATCGCATTTTTGATCAATGCAGCCTGTATCGTAATGTATGAGCAGGTTCAGGAGAATGCCAATATCGAGATCTATGCAAGAATGGCCTATATGGATACGATGACCGGTCTTGGAAACAGAACGGCATTTCTGGAGGAAAACAAGAGTAATGCTGTTTTCCCGGGAATGATTTCCTACATAATGATGGATGCCAACAATCTGAAGAAGATAAATGACAGCCTGGGACATAATAAAGGTGATGAGCTTATTATCACGATCGCAAAGTGTATGAGAACTGCCGTTGGACAGAACGGTCAGTGTTACAGAATCGGCGGTGATGAGTTCGTGATTATTCTGAAAAACAAGACAGCTGAAGAAACGGAAGAAATCATAAGGCAAGTCAGAGCGGAGATTGAATTTGCCGATGAACAAAGTGACATTCCTATCTCTGTTGCAATGGGATATGTCTGGACAGATGCAGAGGAAAAGAATCTGCCGGAGCTGATCCATTGTGCTGACGAGAAGATGTATAAAGACAAAAAGAGGATAAAAGAAAATACACCTTCTGCATAAATGATAGTTTGGAAATGATAGAAATGCGCAATATATGATTACGAGGTGACGTATGAAATTACTGGTGACCGGAAATATCGGATATATTACAACAGAATTTATCGAGGAGGCTTTCCCTGAGTGTCAGATCCTTCTTCTTGGAGAGCCTGAACAAAAGTCAAATCGCAATAAGAGCTTATCGGTATACCCAATGCCGAAGACGGAGGAAGAATTCAACGAGTAAAAAGGTGCCTGACACCATTAAAAAGGTGCCTGACACCATTAAATTTTTAACCGGGGAAGAATGTAAAATTATACTATTTTCAGATAGTGACATGCTCCCACCACTTAAATCATAGATTTTGAAGTGGGGGCTTCTTGCTCAATGGCTCTTTTGAGCCAAGTATCTACAAGCTATCCTCGCGTGTCCCGCGATTCTTTTGCCCAGTTATGGGCTTCTTTTTTGTCCGGATACGGACATTTATTTCTATGCTGTCAGCATTCTTCTTGCTTCTTCACAGATGTTGATGGCTGCATTCCGATCCCGGTCTATCTCATTTCCACATTCGCAACGATAGATCCTTTCGGATAATTTCAGTTCTTTCTTTACTTTTCCACACTTACAACATTTCTTACTGGATGGAAAAAAACGGTCTACTTTCACCAGTTCTTTTCCTTGCCATCCTAACTTATATTCCAGCATTTCCCTGAATTTTCCATATCCATTATCTGATACGCTCTTTCCAAAATTCAGACACTGACTCATTGCTTTCATATCAATATCTTCGACTGCTACCACATCGTATTGATTAGCTATCCTTCTGCTCAGTTTATGCTGAAAATCTTTTCTTTGATTCCGTATCTTTTCATGACATATCGCAACTTTCCTTTTTTGCCGCTGATAATTATGACTCCCTTTCACACATCGCGACAGCTTTCTTTGCTCTCTAGCAAGTCTCTGTTCACTTCTTCTAAAATATCCAATATTTTGCTCCACTATATCATCTGAAAATACGGCCATTCCTTTCATTGCATAATCGATTCCTAAGATCTTTGCAATTCTGTAATCCTTCTCTGTTGTTTGGTTTTCACTGACAGATCGTTCATACAAAAGACTTGCAAAATATTTCCCGGACGGTTCCATACTGACAGTTACCGACTTTAAACGATATTCACATGGAATCTCTCTATGCTTTTTTATATGGAGCCATTCTAATTTTGGAAGTCTGATTCGACACTCTTCCAACCGGATATTACCATTTACCACATTCGTCGTATAACTCTTTCTGGTCCGATGTTTGGACTTGAATTTTGGAAATCCAATCTTTGGATCTCTGAAAAAGTTCTGATATGCTTTTTCCAAATGCAGTTGCACATTTGATAACGCAAGGGAATCCACTTCTTTCAAGAATGGATATTCTTTCTTATACATTGCCGGTGTATCCTTAAGCATCTTTTTTGTCTTCTCATATTCCTGTATTTTATCATTCAGCATCTGATTATACAGGAAACGGCAACATCCAAATGTCTTTGCCAGCAGAATTTTCTGTTTTTCTGTTGGATAAATCCGAAAGCGATATGCTATATTCAATACTTTTTCTCCCCTTGCATCTCGATATATTGACGGATTACTTCTACCGGTGCGCCGCCTGCTGTCAGTAGACAAAAGCTCTGACTCCAGAATGCACCTTTCCAAAGTTTCTCCCGAATCTCTGGATATTCTTTTTTCAGAAGCCTGCTGCTTGCACTTTTATAAGCGTTGATAAATTTACTTAGTTCGGATTTTGGCTGTGCCCGAAACATTACATGGACATGATCAATATCATGATTCCATTCTTCCAATGTAATTCCATACGATGGAGCAATATGTTCCCAGATTTCCTTTGCTCTTTCCGAGATAGAATCATTGATTACGTTTCTTCGATATTTCACTACCATGATCAAATGGTAATACATCAAATATACTGAATGTGCATTATGATCCATATTTTCCATATAATCAATCCCTTCTATGTTTTCGACTGATTATATTATATCATATTTTTGTATACAGAACAAGTGTTCTTCGTGCTTTTCTGCAATTCATCTCCCACCTGTAGAGGAAGGAGAAATCTTGCTATATTTTGTTAAAAAAATTGGTTTGCAAATTGATAAATGTACAATATTCTGTTATAATAATGTACAAAGAAAGGAGGAGTTACAATGCCGGTAATAAAACCAATTACAGATTTAAGAAATACAAATGAAATATCTGAAATATGTCACAAACAACAGCAACCAGTATTTATTACAAAAAATGGCTATGGAGATTTAGTAGTTATGAGTATGGAAACTTATGAAGAATTACTCAGCACAAATCAGATTGATAAGGCAATTTTTGAAGCAGAACGGGAAGTCGCAGAAGGTGCAGAATTATTAGATGCACGTGAGGCATTGGGAGAACTCAGGAGGAAACACTTTGGATAAATATACCGTAAAAATGTTTCCACAGGTATATAGAGATATTGATAAGATATACGAGCAGGCACTTCTTGTTAGTAATTATGCTGATGATGCAATCGCACTGGCAGAAAAATTTGAAAAAGCAATTTTAAGTTTGGAAGAACAGCCATATCGAGGGGCAGAAAGAAAATATGGATTTTATGCTTTTAAAGGATATAGGCAGTTGATTGTAGAAAATTATATTATCATTTATGAAGTGTTTGAAAATGAAAAAGTTGTTGCAGTGGTAACTGTAAAATATGGAAAAAGTGAGTTTTAGAATCAAGAAATCTCACTGAAATATAAAGGGTACTAAAAAACGTCACAATTTGTGGCGTTTTTTAGTGCCGGAAAAGGAGAAAAATATGTCAGAAATCAGATTTTCATCAAAGGAACACGAAAAGTTTATGATTTCTCTCAGGGAACTGACGGTTGTTGAGTATTATCTGGATATTTTACTCTTCGGGGATAGGGCAGATAACTCATGTATGCTCCGTCCAGATTTGGAAAGAAGCCTTTGACCATTTTGAACGGGAGCCGAAAAAATTCGAGATATTATAAGGTGCCTGACACCATTAAATTTGATTGAAGTACAATATACAAATGAACAGAATAAATTATTTCCTAAAATAAAAACAGAATCGCAGAAAGATGCGTTGAAAAAATTTTTGGAAGCTAAAGATTTAGATGATTTGAAAGGAAACGATAACTTAGAAATAAATTATTCAATAAAGGATTTAGGTCGATATAAACGAGAAAACTGGAAATTTCAAAAAGAATGGAGATATATAATTTCAACGTCACCTATGGGCTTGCAGGAAATAAATCCACCAAGTTTTAAGAAACAGCAAGAACAATTAAGAAGGATTGAGAATAGTGAATTGGAACCGGCATATAAGCAATTATTTTTAAAGATTGATGAGAATGTATTAAAAGATATAGAAATTGTATTTGGACCAAAGATGAGTGATGCGGAAAAAATAATGGCAGTTTCTTTGATAAAGATGTATTGCCCGGAAGCTGTATATAGGGATAGTGTGTTACGAATCAAGTAATATGTTGGAAGAAAATTCTTTAATAAGTTTAAAAATATAAAACTGGCTTTGTATGGTCAGTTTTATATTTTATAGAAAGATTTTATCGAATTAAAGTGATATAGAATGAGAAGATTCTAAAAATTCAAATTTTTTTGTCGAAAGGCGACAGTTTTTAGAGAGTTAAGTGTATATAATAAAGAGAGGACATTTTAAGGGAGGCTTTCAAAAATATAGAAAAAGATGCTTGATAGCAGAACATAGAATCGCCAGAAGCATTGGGAAAGTGGCGCATATTGTTACTGTACTTAATATATATGATAAGAAATGAATTACTGATGGTTAAAATTATAAAAATAAATAAAATAGAAGAATTTGATAGTACAATAGAAAGACAAAGAACTACTTATTTGGATGTGTGATAAAATTAGTATAAGGTTCAGAATAAGTTATGATGACATACCAACGGAAAAAGAGAAAAAATATATTAAAAAACTTATAGATATTGCACATGGGAGAAAAAATATATGAAAGAAAATGGAATAAGAACGATTTCTCAAATGTTAGAAATATACGCAGGGGAAATAACAGAATATGTAAAGCAAAATGATATTAGTGCGGTTGTAAATGCAGCTAATCCAACATTAATGGGAAGCATTCATCATGGCGTAGACCATAAGATACATAAAATAGTAAATAAAAAATTGCCCAAAGGAGAAAAATTTAAAGATAAGATACGTAAAGAATTAGATGAAAATAAAGATTATCCAGAAGAAATAATTCGATGTGAGCGAGGAAATGCTGTAATAACATCTGGTTATGATTTTTGCGAGTATATAATACATGTGGTTGGACCCAAGTGTGATGGAGAGAAGAAGAACGAAAGAAAACCGTGGTGCTGTACAAGTCGTTGTACGAAAGTATTGGAAACTTGTTATCGAAATATTATGGAACAGGTAAAGAAGAAACGAGATATAGAAACAGTTGCAATACCAATCATTGGAAGCGGAAATTATGGAATACCATTTGAAGTTGCTGTACGAATTGCTATTGGTACAGTTGGAAATATATTAACCGAATGGAAGAATAAAGATATAGAATATTTTCAGTACATGCCATTAAAGAAAATAGTATTCTGTATTTATGATCCGGATATGAGTAAACAAAATGAGCTGATGTGTATTGCTAATAAAATATTAGAACAATATGATGAAGTCTTTGCGCGGCAACATAGAGTGGTGTATCAGACAACCTGGCAGGCACAATGCAGACAGGCGTATGAAATAATCAAATTTGATGAAACAAAAGGTTATTTTTCAGTAGCAAAGACAATACGTTTGTTTATTGCGTTACTTCGAATGTTGTTCATGCCGATTCTTTTGTTCAAAGACATAATTGGAAAGTATGACTGGCATACAAGGCGTAAAGTAACAGAGATTATTACATTTATAAAAATTTTACTGCCATTTATATTGCTCTTTTTTATTCGAAATCACATGTTAGGAAGTTATACAAAAGAAATATGTATAGTAATCATAATATATAGTATGGCAGATACAGTTACATATCTTGTAGCATTGATGTTGTTAGCGGATATTCAGGGGCCTTCGGCGAATGTTATACGTTCGATGATTTTGTTGCTTGTTAATTATGTTGAAGTTTCTTTTGATATGGCCTTGTTGTTTTATATAGATAATTTAAAAAATATTTCATTTAAAATAGCAATGAGTGCCGGTGTTATGGGAGATGCAATTCAGCTGCCGGGAGGAATAGAACTTGGGCGTTATACAGAAATATTGAATTATACGAACCGGGGAATAAAATTTTTCTTTATAACATTGGCATTTGGATATTTTGCAAATCATTTGAAACAGAGGGAATTTAGGAGCTAAGAGATGAAAGATAATGTTAAAAACACGACAGATAAGTTAAAGGATGAACAGGAAAAATGTTTTGTGATTATGCCTATCAGTGATCAGGGAGACTATCCAAAAGGACATTTTACCAAGGTATATGATCAAATTTTTAAACCAGCAATTGAAGCAGCTGGATATGAAGCCTATCGGGTAGATGAAGATAAAATCAGCAATCCAATTATCAATAAAATATTTGATGCAGTTCAAAATTGTCCGATGGCATTGTGTGATCTAAGTAACCGTAATCCCAATGTATTATATGAATTAGGATTGCGTCAGGCATATGATAAGCCAGTAGTATTGGTACAAGATGAAAAAACACAAAGAATATTTGATGTATCAGGAATTAATACAGTACAATATAGTAGTGAACGTTTATACGAAAATGTTATGGAAGCACGGATCAAGATAACAGAAGCAATTATTTCTACAAGAGAAGGAAAAGAGAACTCAATCGTAAAAATAGTACGGGCGGAAACTGCAAGTATGAATGTAGGAGAAATTTCAAAAGAAGATCGTATGGAAGTTATGTTAAATAGTATTATGAGTGAAGTGAAGGAGATTCGTAATATAACCGGTGGCATGGGAACATCAGAATTTGTACCTAAAATAGATAATGTGCGTATCAGGGAGCTGCAAGATATGATGAGTAAGGCTGATAGGGATAAAATACTAAGTTTAAAGTGGAATGGCAAGGAAGAATATAATCAGTTTCGAGTGCATTTAAAGAAAGATATAACACCACAAAAAATAGAATATGTAATAAATAAATTGAAAAGTATGTGCGGTGAAGTAAGGCATGGCCGTGATGGAAGAGAATTGTATGTTACAGTAATAAATTATAATGATAAAATGGAAATAACAACAATTTTAGAGATTTTATCTGAACTGGGGGAGATATATTAAAAGAGCTTCTTGTAAGGAGATTAATGTTATAATCAAATGGATTGCCTGTCAGAAGACGAAATAGAAGAGTAAAAATTATTACAAAATAAGTTGTGTTAAAAAGTATATTAAGTAAAGAAGGAATTTGAAAATTTCTTTCTGACCAGATATTACAAAAGTAGACATTAAAAACGAAAGGAGAACCACACCATGGCAAACATAATCGCAATCGTATGGGATTTTGACAAAACCCTAGTACATGCAAGACCCCATTTTTGAACACTACCAGGTAGATTCAGGAGCATTCTGGAAAGAAACAAATTCATTACCGAAAAAATACAAAGAAGAACAAGGCGTATTAGTCAATCCGGAAACCATCTATTTAAACCAATTCATACGCTATGCAAAAAATGGTAAATTCAAAGGTCTGACAAACGAAAAGTTAAAAGAATTTGGCAAAGATCTTAAATTTTATAAAGGTGTTCCAGAGATATTCAAAAAGACAAAAGAACTAATTGAAAATAATCCAATATACAAAGAATACAATATAAGAGTAGAGCATTACATTGTCAGCACCGGAATGACGCAGGTTATAAAAGGTTCTTCTGTCATGCAATATGTCGAACATGCATGGGGCTGTGAACTCATTGAGGGAAAAGATGACGAGGGAGATCCATAATCGGTTATACAATAGATAATACAAGCAAAACACGTGCATTATTTGAAATTAATAAAGGCGTCCACAGTGAAGAAAGCAGAAGCGGAGTAAGTGTAAATACAAAGATTCCGGAAGAATTCAGACGGGTTCATTTCATTAATATGATATACATAGCGGACGGACCAAGTGACATACCGGCTTTTTCCGTTGTGAATAAAAATAATGGTGCAACATTTGCTATTTACCCAAAAGGGGATATGGCCGCAATGAAACAAGTCGAGCAAATGAGAGCAGACGGCCGGATCAATATGTATGCAGAGGCGGATTATACGGAAGGAACCACTGCCTATATGTGGATCTGTAATAAGATAACGGAATTTGCAGAGCGGATCCGCAAAGAAGAAAAAGATAAAATAGCCAAATGTGTAGCAATTGAAGTCCCGAAACACTTGACAGAATAGGTATATGGATCTGGTGACTGATGAAAATTTTATACGAAAAAGCTTGCATATTCGCGAGAAATTTTTTAATATAATATTGGTATAGCAATATAAGTGACTGTTGATAGATATGCGACCATTTATGAGGGTATAACCCTGTAATATGGTTTGAGTATGCAGTACTTATGAGAGAGAAAGGACGCATTGTAAGTGAGGTTGTTCTTTCTCTTTTTCTTATGATAAAGAAAAGATAAAAGAAAAATTTGAATACAATCTCTGGCAAAAGCAGAAGAGGAGACATACAAGAATGAAAAAACAATCCATCCCACTCATCCTACTGGCAATTTTCGAAACCATAGCCATCACCCTATGGTTAACAAAAGACAATATTTTCTACCTGTTCAATTTCACATATATCGGAGTATCCTTATCACTTGCGATGTTCTTATATATAAAGCGATACTGTTACGCCCGCAGGATTGCACAGCTTCTGGTTGGAACCTATATGATGGTATACTTAGGCCTGATCTGCGGTGAGAATATGCAGATCGAAGGATTTTGGTATTATCTGTTCACAGGCGTATTTGAAGCGGCCACGATTCACTATGCTGTTGCCAAGATTTTTGGCCCACTGGTTTTCGGAAGAGGCTGGTGCGGCTATGCCTGCTGGACAGCGATGATTCTGGATTTTCTTCCGTATAAGACATCGGAGAAGCCGAGAAAAAAGATCGGCTGGATCAGATATATTGTATTTGGTGTATCTTTGCTGTTTGTATTGGCGTTATTCTTTGTACATGTGGGAAATATTGAGAGGATTATGTTCTGGGCGTTTATTATAGGTAATGTTTTATATTACATAACTGGAATAATCCTGGCTTTTATATGTAAAGATAACAGGGCATTCTGTAAATATATCTGCCCGGTTACCGTCTTTTTAAAACCTATGAGCTATTTCTCACTGGTCCGTATAAAATGCGATAAAAGCAAATGTATTTCCTGCGGCAAATGTAAAAAAGTATGCCCGATGGAAGTGGATGTTACGGATAATTCAAGAAAAAGAGCGAACGGAACAGAGTGTATTCTATGTATGGAATGTGTGAAGCATTGCCCGAAAGATGCCTTGTAATAAGAGCGACTACGGTTCATAGCGGGGAAAATGAATCCATCCGTTAAGAGTGTTCCTTTATGATAGGTAAATCTGAAGCATTTTATTACCTTCTATCTTCGGAAAAAATGACAAATGAGAGGGATACAGACATAAACTTGGATTAGTCAGTTAGGTAGTCCAAGTTTATGTTCGTATTTTCGAGTCGGGAGTATTCTCTGTCTGAGCGGTCATTTGGATAGTCCAAGAAAAATGTCTGTGCCCTCATCACTGACATTACTTACTCCAGATTTCATCCTCAGGCCCGTCAAAACAAGCCGGTAAGGATTCCACGCCTCCTCAAGCCCCAGATAAGCCTTCTTCTTTTCCTCCTCAATTTGTATCGAATCAGCGATTTCCGGAATCTCTTTCAATTCCGTCACATATCTTGCAATATTCTCAAAATCAAAGCTCTTCGCAAAATTCAATTTATAGAGATAATAATAGATATAATCATGGCGCAATAATGTCTGATAGAGCAGCTTATCAGCGCCACATACAGATGAATATCTGACAACGTAATATAATCACCATTGATGAATCTCTTCGTACCAAGCCGTTCTTCCAGTTCCTCCAGCGCTTCAAAATAACCTGCATACCTCTCATCAAAAGCCTCCTGTGATCTTGCGAATCCGCAGGCATATGCATTGATACGTTTGTTGATAAATGCACTGAGTTCATCGATCTCCGGGCGGAGATGTTCCGGGTAAAGATCCGGGGCATTTTCTTTATGATATTTTTTCCAGTCTACGACGAAATATCTCGGAATATCCCACGCTTCATTCTGCACGATGGCGCCGGTTGTCATATCTGCAATTGCCGGCACGGTTGATCTTCCGGTAAAGTCAGGATCACCTTTCAGGTAAGCATCGTCCAGGTAATGAATCTTAAGTACCGGATCAACCCCTCCAAGGTCTTCGGAGAACACCCAGCCTCTAGGATCTCTTAAGACGCTGGTGTATATTTTGTATTAAGCATTTCTATTTCATACACGTCCAGAAAACACATGGCTAAACAGATAATGAGATGAAAAGATTATTTATTTAAAAACCAATATTTATATACAATGTATAAAAATATATGTTATGATATAAAAAGCTCAGTATTGAAAAAATACAAAAGACAAATACAGTTGGGAGAAAAAAGTAATGAAAAGTTTACTAATTCTAGGCGCCGGTGGTTTCGGCCGTATGGTAAAGGAAACCGCGCAGGCTTTGGGGTATGAAAAAGTAGTATTTTTAGATGACGCAGTGAAAAGTGATGATGTCATCGGTATGTGTTGCGACTATGTGATCCGGCATGAGGAATATCCGGTCGCAGTAGCAGCATTTGGGAATAATAAGACACGTCTGTACTGGACGGACAAATTACTGGAAGAAGGTTATGAAGTTCCGGCAATTGTGCACCCGTCAGCAATTGTAAGTCCAAGTGCAGTTCTGGAGCCGGGATGCTTTGTGATGCAAAGAGCGGTCGTGAATACACATACGAAGATTGAACGCGCCGTACTGGTAAATAGTGGTGCAATCGTAGATCACGGATCAAGTGTCGGTGCAGGTGCACATATTGGACTTGGAAGTGTCGTAAAATCGGATTGCGTGATTGAGTCCGGACGTAAAGTCGAGGCCGGGGAAGTGATCTTTTCTACCAGAAGAAAGATTGAAGGTGTGGACAGCAGAAGCCTGGAAGATGCGATCTATGCATTTGGTTTTGGAACGCAGTGCAGCTATGTGAAGCCGTTTGGAGAAGGACACATCAATGAGACATATGCGGTCTATATGCCGGGAGCAGACGGTACGGATGTGCCGTTGTATGTGCTTCAGCGCATCAATATCAACGTATTCAAGAATCCGGATCAGGTTATGGACAATATCTTTGGCGTTACCGAATATTTAAGAAATGTGATTCGTGAGGAAGGCGGCGATCTGGACCGTGAGACGCTGTCTTATATTAAGACAAAATCCGGTGAGACATATTTTGAAGACGCAGACGGACAGCCATGGCGCTGCCTGCACTATGTACCGAATTCCGTATGCTATCAGATGGTGGAAAGACCGGAGCAGTTCTATCAGTCTGCGCTTAGTTTCGGACATTTCTTAAAGCAGCTGGGTGATTATCCGGCGGAGAGCCTTTATGAGACGATTCCGAAGTTCCATGATACTGCTAAGCGCTTCCGTGATTTTGAAGACGCACAGCGAAAAGATGTAAAGAACAGAGCGCGCCAGTGCCGTGAGGAGATTGATTTCGTATTATCCCGTAAGGATGACTGCGATGTATTGATAAAGCAGTTAGAAGAGGGAAAACTGCCGCTTCGTGTTACACATAATGATACGAAGCTGAATAACATTCTCTTTGATAAGGATACAGACGAAGGATTATGTATCATCGACCTGGATACGATCATGCCGGGACTTGCAGCAAATGACTTTGGCGATTCGATCCGTTTTGGTGCGTCGACTGCAGAAGAGGATGAGAAAGATCTGGACAAGGTACATTTTGATATAGATCTTTATGATATTTACGTAAAAGGATACTTGGAGATGGCAAAAGATGTCCTGACTCCGGCAGAAGTTGATAGTCTTCCTTGGGGAGCAAGGCTGATGACACTGGAATGCGGCATGCGTTTCCTCGCAGATTTCCTTCAGGGAGATGTGTACTTTAAGACAGCTTACCCGGAGCACAACCTGGTCCGCGCAAGAACACAGTTCCGTCTGGTAAAAGAGATGGAAGAGCAGTTTGATGAGATGAATGCTATTTTGAAAAAATACGTATAAGTATGATAGAAGTGTCAAAAGCACACAAGGTATTTGTGACTATAAGCATATACACTCAATTGATACGCTAAATAATGAAAACAGAATAAAATGTTATAAGAGAAAAGACTGATAAGATAAAATCCCTGTCTGCCATACTTCAAAGAGAAAGCAGGCAGAAGAAATATCGTAAGCGCTTAAATGGTTCTTTCCACTCTTAGTTGAAATTGACGTATTAAAGTCATATAATATATTTAA
>ERZ826242.1876-NODE-1876-length-20480-cov-5.163623_pt1 | contig 20480 bp, 22 predicted proteins | sample MGYA00519871_ERZ826242 | MGnify/ENA primary metagenome ERZ826242 (study PRJEB31778, sample SAMEA3449226) | human gut metagenome | biome: human gut; feature: human-associated habitat; material: faeces | place: United Kingdom | collected 2010/2012 ...
TATTTTTAGGAATATTTATTATATATATTATTAATATATCATAGTAATAAAAAATTTTCAACATAAATCGTAACAAATCATTTATATTTATCTCAAAAGTGGAAAGCTGTAATAAGTTATTTTTATTATATAAATCTACAATTATTTTAAACAAAAATTAAAGGGCACAAACTATAGTTTGTGCCCTTTAATTGCCGTTCCCGCACAGAGGCGGGAACGGTTTAAAGCTAAGTTTTAGCTTTGCGGTACTCCGTCAATTGTTAATGTTGCGCCATCGGCAATGTTATGAATCTTTTCTATGTTGCTGCTGGTGACTGTTACTGGACCCTTTGAGTAAACAGTAATGTCATATTGACAATTGTACACTTTAACATTGTCAATTGTGCTTGCTGCATCGTTTATCGGATAGGCAAACAGTGCAACTGCACTGGAATCTGCAATATAGTAAATATCAGAAACCTTAATATTCTTAATTGTCGCAGGCCCTGAATACTGGATTCCGTTCTGAGCGATTAGGTTGGTTTTTCCAATTCCGGTTATGCTGCCGCCGTTCATGTTAAGTGTTACATTTTCACGGGTCAAAACGCCGGTTTTTTGGAAATTATTAATTGTAACATTATTGAGAGTCAATGTTTTTGGTGTAGATGATACGGCATAAATGGAATTGCCATTTTGCACACCAAAATAAGTGTCTGTAGACCTGATATCCTCCACACAGCAGTTAGTCATGGTTACATCTGAATCCAGAGCAAATACGCCTGCATAACGATAGCTATACATCTTTGGATATGCAGCTTCAATATTACCCTTTACTGTAAGATTTTCTAAAGTAAGAGTAGAATCCTTTGCTGTAATAATACCGTTGTATCCTAGAGATTCTCCGTTAACGGCGTCAAACACATCAACCGCGGTATTAGCATCGAATGTGATGAAGGTAGCGCCAGAGCCTTTGATAGTAATATTTTTATTTTCTATCGCTAATGCTTCTGTGTATGTACCAGCACCAAGAGTAATCACAGCGCCATCTGCGGCAGAGTCAATCGCGCTTTGAATGGTTGTGCCCGCTGCTTGTTCGACATCGTTGATATAAATAGTGTTTGCTTTATACTCTTTATATTCCGCGCCTGCGTCATACTTGTTATCAAAGCTGTCCGACTCAACTGTATCCTGAGTGGCGACAAGCTGGATTGTAAACTGACTGCCTATAGACTTGTTCTGATACTGGTTGCCAGCGTTCTCCTGCATTTTTAGCGCGATAGTAGCTATATCAACATCACTGCCGGCTACTGCCTGCAGATTGCCTTTTGCAGCATATGGGTTGGCAAGAACCTGGGCCAGTGTGCCGAGTTTATCGGCATCTGTCAAATCGGTACGGGCTGTAATCTGCCTACCGTCTTTGATATAGTAAACATCAATAACGTTTGCAAGTTCGCTTACTGTTCCGGTTGCGGCAATCCTTATCTCATATTTAAGCGCAAGACTGCCAGCGTTGCTAATCTTTACATGGCGCACCTCGGTATAACCGGGCTCCCACATATCATAGTTGAAAATCGCGCCCTCAGAGGCGTCTTTCCAAGCGGTGGTAGTATTGGGATTTTCTTTGCCATCTGCCCATGCCAGCTCAACATCCAGTGCTCCCGACTTGATGATGTTGCCCGCGCTGGTGACATTGTCAGTAAACCATGCAAAAGTACTGCCGAGCAGCATGACCACACACAGCACTATGGACATAACGCTTGTGAGCAATGCTCTTTTAGTGTTTGCCATTGTTTTTCCTCCTTGATAAATTTTTAACAATTATATGTAATCACGCATAAAACGTGTCTACACCTTTATTGCCATACTAACTTTTTCTGTTATATAATATTCTATTTTGTTTTTCAATACTGATTGTAATAAATTATTAATATTCGGGTAATTACGACAAACGTCTTATATATGAAATGAAAGGCGTTTATTTTAGGTTTTCTCTGATTTTATGGATTCTAATAACGAATAAAATTCTGGAAATTGTTTTTTTATACTGATTGGCCGTCCGCTTTGATTTAAAAAGCAATGCACACTGCTTGCGGTACATACCACCTGTCCCGAAACGGTCATAGTATAGCCTACTGTCAATTTTACTGCACTCAAATCTAAAATGCTGATTGATATGTGGATAATATCCTCAAATGAAGTGCTCTTTTTATAATCGCAATTAACGCTGACGACCGGAGAGATTATACCTTCTTGTTCCATTTTGTCATATCCCCAACCGATTTTATTTAGAAAATCAACCCTGGCCTCTTCCATAAACCGTATGTAATTTGAGTGATGGGTAAACTGCATTTTATCGGTTTCATAATACTGTACTTTATGTTTATATGTTTCCATGAATAACCTCCAAATAACTTGCAAAGATTTACGGGGCCCCCGCAAAGTCCAAAAGACTTTGTGGGGAAAGGAGCAGCAGTCATGGACCCGCAAAAGGTTGGTAGCGACAGCGAACCGTCGCGAGGGCGCTTGCAAGCGAGCAGGTAAGCCGAGCGAGACCTTTTGCGTAAAAGGAGGAGCAAGGGAGCGGGCGGATGACGGCTTTTGAGGCTGTAAGCAAAAAAGACGTCGGAGCAAAGTCCGCTTTGCTCCGACGTGGTACCGATGTTCATAACGACACTCTCGCAAACCCGCATGAAATCAAGGTTTTTGGCAGCAGACGAATATATTTCACCGAAAAAATCTAATATTGTGGGTGCTTCATGACTTAAACCGAGCCGGAAAATCGCACATTTGCGGCTATCCTCCCCGCCATATATAATGGAAGCACAAAGGAGGCAGGCCAGATGAAGAAACAAAAATACTTTGTCGCATATACGCCGGAGGAAGCCGCCCTCGTAATCCAGAGCCTGAACCGGCTGCGGAACGCCCTGCTCCGGGAAAACAGGGATTCCGGCTGCGTTGACGAACTGCTTTTGAAAGTGATGTGCGCCCCTGTAAAGAAAATCTGAAAACAACATATCGACGCAAACCGCCGCTTATTCTTCCACAGAATAGGCGGCTTTTCCATTTCCTCCGTACATAGCCCACCGTCCTGCCAACGGTGGGCTAAATCTATGAAAAAGGAGGAACCCGCCTATGGCAAAACCAAAGGTCATTGCAGTAGCCAATCAAAAAGGCGGCGTTGGGAAAAGCACCAGCGTGTATAACATCGGCGCAGGGCTGGCCATGAACGGAAAAAATGTCCTGCTGATTGATGTTGACCCGCAGGGCGATCTCACCAAAATGCTGGGACAACGAAAGCCCCACGACCTGCCTGTAACGCTTGGCAACGCGCTGAATGACGTTGTGGCAGATACGGAAAACAGCAGCCACCCGGAAATCCTGCGCCACCATGAGGGCTTTGATTTTGTCCCGGCAAACCGCACCCTGTCGGCTGTGGAAGTGAGCCTTGTGAACGTCATGAGCCGGGAAACGGTGCTGCGGCGCTATGTGAACAGTATCAAGAAGCCCTACGACTATGTGCTGCTCGACTGCAACCCGTCCCTCGGTATGCTGGTCATCAACGCCCTTTCTGCTTCGGATTATGTGTTGATTCCCGTGCAGGCCGACTATCTGGCTGCGGAGGATATGACGGAACTGGTCGGCACTGTGCAGAACGTAAAAAAGGGAATCAACCACAATCTGAAAATCGGCGGCGTATTTCTGACAATGGCAAACGAAACGAATTTCCGTAAGGAGGTCGTTTCGGCGGTCAAGGAAAACTTCGGAAAGCATTTGCCCGTCCTGCAAGCGGTTATTCCCGCAACGGTGCGTCTGGCGGAAATCAGCACGGCGGATAAGAGCATTTTCCACCATGAGCCGCGCGGGAAAGCAGCGGAAGCCTATCGGACTTTGGTACAGGAGGTGATGGAGATTGGCGAAAAACAACGTAGCCGGTCTGCTGACCTCGGTAGATGACCTGTTTTCCACGCAGGAAAGCCGCGACGAGGCCAAGCTGGAGCGCGTTATCAATCTGTCGCCGGATGAAATCAGCGATTTTCCCAACCACCCTTTTAAGGTGCGGATGGACGAAGAAATGCAGCAAATGGCGGAAAGCGTCAAGGAGCATGGCGTTTTGGTACCCGCCCTTGTGCGGGAAAAACCGGGCGGCGGGTATGAAATGGTAGCCGGACACAGGCGAAAGCGTGCGGCGGAACTGGCCGAGTTGCCGGAAATCCCCTGCATTGTCCGCAATCTCACCGACGACGAAGCCATCATTGTTATGGTGGACAGCAATTTGCAGCGCGAAAAAATCCTCCCGTCCGAAAAAGCGTTTGCCTACAAAATGCGGCTTGAAGCAATGGAACGGAAGCAAGGGCAGCGTAATGATCTAACTTCTGCAAACGATTTGCAGAAGTTGGCCAAGCGCCAAACTTCACGCGACAAGGTGGCAGAAAAGGCTGGAAAAAGCCATGAAACGATCCGCTTGTATATCCGCCTCACCTATCTGCTTCCTGAAATACTGGATATGGTGGACGACGGAAAAATCGCCCTCCGCCCGGCTGTGGAGTTGTCTTATTTGGCGGAACAGGAACAGCATTTTTTGCTGGATACCATGTTTAGCGAGGATTGCACCCCGTCCCACGCCCAAGCCATCAAAATGCGGAAGTTTTCGCAGGAGGGCAAGCTGAACCCGGACGTTATCTTATCCATTATGCAGGAGGAAAAGCCAAATCAAAAGGAACAAATCAAAATCCCAAAGGAACGGATCAGCCGGTATTTTGCGCCGGGGACGCCCGCGCAGAAAATCGAAGATACCATTATTAAGGCGCTGGAATTGTACCGCAAGCGGCAGCGCAGTATGGAACGATAACCGGACTGCCAAGGGAGCAGTACGCCCATTTATCAAAACAGGCGCTTTGCGCTGTTCCCCCTCTCCACACCTCTCCCCCTCGATTACCAGCTAAACCAGCTAAAAAAGAAGAACCGGGGAGCAGCCAACGCTTTTTCAGGAGCCGCACACTTTCCGGAGGAAAATGCCTCTGACATGCCGGCTGTGCGTAAAGGAAAGGCGGTGAGGAGCAAAAACCGTTCTTTTTGGCAGGTAATTGCCTGTTTTACAAGAGCGTGTTAGAATAAACCCATAAACAACGACGGGCGTGGCGTGGTTTGGCATGGAATATCGAACGAGGAGGTATTCTCATGCGTACAGGATATTCCCAAGAACGGGAACTTCGTCGTGTTTTGCAGAAAGCCGGTTATGCGCTTCACAAATCCCCACGTGCAGTTTCCCCGGACAATTTCGGCGGGTATATGATTATCTCGCTGGACAGCAATTCCGTTGCGGCGGGAAGCCGCTATGAATTGTCGCTGGAGGACGTTCAGGAATGGGTAAATGAAATGTGCTGACCGGCCAAGGCGGTAGGGTAAAAATGCCCCGCCGCCTTTTTCTATGTCATCAACTATGAATATCCACAGACTGGCACATCGGTAAAACGGTGTGCTTTTTTTGTGCCTGAAATGAAGGAGGTAACTTAATGAAAGCATTGAAAAAGCCCCTTTCCATGCTTCTTGCACTGCTCATGTGCTTTGGAGTATTTTCCGGGATGGGGATCACGGCCTTTGCCGCCGGTGAAGAAATGACCACCTACCTTGTGGATCTTCCCCGCAGCGCAGACCCGCAGAAAACCGGCTGGGACCATCCGGCACTCAACCTGATGGGCGGCTGGACGGTGGACGAAAGCAGCCACTTTACCGTCCACGCGCAGGATTCCTTTAATGGCCGCGCGGTTTACTGTATTGAGCCGGGCGTAGGCGTTCATACCGGCGACAAGTATCAGGGGCGGGATGAAAGCTATTGGGATAATTACCCCTCGGACATGAACCCCACTATTTCGCCCTCCACTATCAAAGAGTACCTTGGGCGGATCATGCAATATGGTTGGCAGGGCAATGCCAGCACCGCATGGGACAGCCGCGACCCTGCCGACGCGGAGGACATCGCGGGATATATCGCCACACAGCTTCTTGTGTGGGAAACCGTTGTTGGCGAGCGCGACAGCCAGTTTAACCATGTGAGCGCGGCGGCACAGGGAAAGGACAGCGTAACAGAGTATATCAGCGCCAGCCATCCCCTGTACGACCTGATTTTTGAGCAGTACGATTCCATTGAAAATCAGGTGCAGCGCCATACCATGCTGCCCAGCTTCTTCTCCCACAGCAGCGCCAGCGCCGGTTCCTATGAACTGAAATGGGACGGTGAAAAATATTCCGTAACTTTGACGGACGAAAACAACGTCCTTTCCAACTTCACCTTTACCAGCAGCGCCGCAGGGCTGGACATTTCCGCAAGCGGCAACAAGCTGACGATTTCCTCTGATACCGCCATTAAAGGCTCGGTTTCCATTAAAGCGGAGAAGATCAACGGGCAGCGAAGCGGCGTAGTCGTCTGGACAGACGGGAAAATCGGAAGCGGCCAGCAGGACTACACCACCTATGGCGTAACGGTTTCCGACCCGGTTACCGGCTATCTGAATCTGGAGGTCAAGACAGGCGGCATGAAACTCATCAAGACCTCGGAGGACGGTAAGGTGGAGGGCATTTCCTTTACCATTTCCGGCGAGGGCTTCCATGAAACAAGGACGACCAATTCGGCGGGTGAAATCGACATTTCCGATCTCAACCCGGGCGTTTATACCGTCACCGAGCAGGCGATTGACCGCTATGAGCCGCCGCAATCTCAGCGCGTTACCATCGTCAGCGGGCAGACTGCTTCTGTGCATTTCAACAACACCCTCAAACGCGGCGATCTGGAAGTCACCAAGACCAGCGAGGACGGGCTTGTGGAGGGCGCGACCTTTCACCTGTATGGTACGTCCCTTTCCGGTTTGGAGGTTGACGAATATGCGGTGGCGGATTCCACCGGCGTGGCGCGTTTTGAGGACGTATTGATCGGCACGGGCTATGTGCTGGAGGAGGTGGACGTCGCCATCCGCTACGTCGTCCCCGAAGCGCAGAGCGCGGCAATCGAGTGGAATGAAGTCACCCACAAGAGTTTCCAGAATATCCTCAAAAAGTTCCGTGTTACCGTTACCAAGAGCGACAGCGAAACCGGGACAGCACAGGGCGACGCTTCCCTTGCCGGAGCCACCTATGGAATCTACAAGGGCGACACCCTGATCGACAGCTATACCACCGATGAAAACAGTCAGTTCACAACCCGGTATTACGTCTGCGATTCAGATTGGTCGATTCGGGAAATCAACCCCAGCGAGGGCTATCTGTTAGACCCCACCGTCTACCCTGTGGGCGCAGAGCCGGAGCTGTATGAGATTGAACTGAACGATACCGCCATCGACGCAACGGAAGAAATCATCAAGGGCAATATCGCCATCATCAAGCATACCGACGATGGCGAAACGCAGATTGAAACGCCGGAGGAAGGCGCAGAGTTTGAAATCTATCTGAAATCGGCGGGCAGCTATGAAAATGCCAAGGAATCCGAGCGCGATTACCTTGTTTGCGACGAAAACGGCTACTGCCAAAGCGTCGATCTCCCATACGGGATTTACACGGTTCACCAGACGGTGGGCTGGCCCGGCAGGGAACTCATGTCCGATTTTGAGGTGTATATCGCGCAGGACGGACAGACCTACCGCTATCTCATCAACAACGCCAACTTTGAGAGCCATATCAAGATCGTTAAGGTGGACGCGGAAACCGGACAGGTGATCCCTTATGCGGGCGCTGGCTTCCAGCTATATAATCCGGACGGAAGCCTGATTACGCAGACCTTCACCTATCCCGAAATCACCGAGATTGATACCTTTTACACCAATGCGGAAGGCTATTTGATTACACCGGAGCCGCTTGAATATGGCACCGGCTTTTCTTTGGTCGAGGTACAGGCCCCGTATGGGTACACCCTTTCCACAGAGCCGGTGTATTTTGATGTAACGCAGGACGCTTCCAGCGAGGAAGGCGGCGTGACCATCATTGAGGTCGTCAAGGAAAACGTCGCGCAGAAAGGCATTATCAAGGTCAGCAAAACCGGCGAGGTATTTGCTTCCGTTACGGAAAACAATGGCGTGTACCAGCCCGTCTATGAAGTACAGGGCTTACCGGGCGCAGTATTTGAGATTACCGCTGTGGAAGATGTTTACACGCCGGACGGGACGCTGCGCTATTCCGCAGGCGAGATTGTCGATACCATCACCACCGGGCCGGACGGGACAGCCCAGAGCAAGCCTTTGTACCTTGGAAAATTTGAAATCCGAGAAACTGAATTCCCTTATGGCATGACCGATACTGGTGCGGAGCCGCAGATTGTGGAATTAACCTATGCCGGTCAGGAAATCGAAATCACGGAAACCAGCACCGGCTTTTACAACGAGCGCCAGAAAGTAAAGGTAACGCTTGACAAGGTGCTGGAACAGGACGAGCGATTCCAGATCGGCATGAACGGTGAAAGCGCGGCGGTTACTTTTGGCCTGTTCGCACAGGAGGAAATTGTAGCGGCGGACGGGTCGGTAATTCCGGCAGACGGTTTAATTAAAATCCTCTCCCTGAATGAAAATGGCAGCGCCATCTGCCAGACAGATTTGCCTTTCGCCAGCTTTTACCTGAAAGAACTCTCTACCGACAGCCACTATCTGCTGAATGGCGAAACCTTCCCCTTTACCTTTGAGTATGCAGGCGCTTCCGTGCCGGTTGTGGAAATCAAGGCCAATAATGGCGAAGCCATTGAAAACAAGCTGATTCGCGGTGCAATCAAGGGCATGAAAACCGATGAAAACGGTACAGGGCTTGAGGGCGCTGTAATCGGGCTGTTCCGGGCAGATGAAACCGAGTTTACCGCCGAAAACGCCATCCTTACCGCAACTTCTTTGGAGGATGGCAGCTTCAGTTTTGAGGGCGTACCCTACGGAAACTGGCTGTTAAAAGAGGTGCAGGGCGTGACCGGATTCGCGCTTTCCGATGAGGTATTCCCTGTGGCGATTGACGAGGACGGGGCTGTGGTGGAAATCGCCATCGAAAACCAGCGTATCTATGGCAATCTCCGCTTGACCAAGGTGGACAAGGATTACCCCGGCAACAAATTGACGGGCGCTGAATTTGAGGTGTACCGCGACAGCAACGGGAATCAGGAACTGGACGAGGGCGACGAACTGCTGGGGCTTATGGAGGAAACCAGCACCGGCATTTATGAAATGACCCATGTGGAGTATGGCGGCGTGTTCGTAAAAGAATCCAAAGCGCCGGATTCGTTCCTGCTGGATGAGAACGCCTACTATGTGGAGATCACCGAACAGGATAAGACCTACGAGGTGGAAAACGAGGCAGGGATTGGTTTTGTGAATATGGCGCAGACCGGCGCTTTGCGGATCGAAAAAACGTCCAGCGATGGAAAGCTGGAGGGCTTTGCTTTCCGCATTACCGGCGCGAACGGTTATGACGAAACCTTTGTGACCGACGAAAATGGTGAAATCCATGTGGAACTGCGCGTGGGCGATTACACCGTTTCGGAGGTGTCCAACGAGGCAAGCGCCAACTATGTGCTGCCTGCGGATAAGACGGTAACGATTTTGGCCGATAAGACCACCGTAGCCGAAATGCACAACGAACTGCGGGATACGCCGAAAACCGGCGACGACAGCAAACCGTGGCTGTGGGCTGCCCTGATGGGTGTTTCCGCCATGGGTGCTGTTACGCTCGGCGTGATCGGCCTGAAAAAACGCAAAAAGGAGGACGCTGAATAATGGAACTGAAATCTATCATCGCCATCGGCCTTGTCGTTTTCATTGTGGCGGGGCTGGTATTCCTGTATGTGCGTAACAGGAAAAAGAGATAGCAATTTCCCTGCGGGCGGCTGAAAAGCCGCCCCCTTTACATATCCCTAAAAATATGCAAAGGAGATGGATTCTCAATGAAAAAGGAACGATTTGAAGCAAGGCTGTTCCGCATTTTCGCACAGGCGGGCTATTCGCCGGTACAGCTTTTGACCGTCACGCCGGAGGAAATGGTGGAGATTCCCGGCATTACCGTCCCCAATATCCGCGCGGTTTTATGTGTGCAGAACAGGGTGCTTGCCGAACAGAACACCCTGCGGGCTGGCAGGCTGGTGGAAGAACTGCTGCAAAAGGCCGAAGAAAGCAGGCGGGACAATGGATAAACCCCATGTACTCGACATACTGGCGAAAAAACAGGGCTGCTTTGTTTCCGACCTTCGGCTGAATCCGATAAACCGCCGCGCGGCGCTGGCCGATCTGCTGTTGCTGGACGATTCGGCTTTTCTTTTGAAGGAGTGGAAAGAAGCGGTCTACTACCTCACGAGGACAACCCGGATTTTTGAAGATGTATCGCTGGTCAAGCGGTATATCCGAATGTATCTGCTATGGGAGGTGTAGCTATGCCGGAAGCAGATCAGGAAAAACGAACGGCTGAAAATTATGAAATCACCCAAGCGGTGCGGATTGGCGGCAAGGAGGTCGTATTCGGCATGGATGAAACCAATGCCGAGCCATATTTCTGCGCTTTTTATACCGCCAACGAGCTTTTTTATGAATACAGCGATTGCATGGTGGGCGATAACTTTGCCGAAATGATGAAGCTGTTTGGGGAGCGAATCCAGCAGCAGGCCGGAAAGGTGCTGGCTGAACAGGAACAGGCGGCTGTCCCCCTTGCGCCCTTAACCCCCGGCGATTGCTTTCCCAACAGCTATTCCGAATGTATCGAGGGGAAAATCGTGGCGGTCAAGACCAGCGCCCTTGCCCCGGAATACCGCACAGCAAACCACCAGCTTGTGTATGTTACAGGCGGTAATGGCGCACAGGCAAACGCCCGTGGGAACGCCTGTTTTTGTATCAACCTGTATTCCGGCAGGCATATCCGATGGGAACGGTATGACATTCAGGGCGAAGTAAAACCGGATAAGCTGCCCGAATGGGCAAAAGAGCGCCTTTCCGGGATTTTGCAGCAGGAACAGGCGAAAAAAGAACAGCGCCGAAGCGACAAGGAGGCACGATAACGATGGAACTTACAATCAAACCCATGCAGCCGGAGGAAAGGCTGTATGCCTATCGGCAAAGCAGCCAGATTCGGGCGCAGACCGGCAGTATCGGGTATCTGCGCGGCGATTTTGGGAAAACCGGCACGGAGTTTTATACCTCATGGCAGGATCATATCAAGGGCTTTCGTTCCGATGATTTTGGCGACGAGTTTGATAAGGTCGTCAACGCCCTGCGCTTTGAAGATGTGGGCGGCGGGCTGTTTGGAAGCCGCAATGCCATGCGGCTTTTCTGCAAGGACAACCCGGACAGCGCCTTTCAGGGCAACTTCTGCGAGGAATACGGTTTCCGTATCGACAAAGGGCGGCACAGCTTCCTGATACGCTGCAACCCGATGGTGGACGACTACAATTTCTATGTGTTCTGCTACGTCAAAGAGCATTTGGACGCCCACATGGAAAAAGCCAAAAACGGAATCCGATTCATCACCCCCGAATACCGGGAACTGTTCCGAATCGCAGACGGAGAGCAAATCCAAATCACTCGCCCTGACGGAAAAAAAACACTGCGGACGTGCCGGTATATCGACGAAACCCACGCCGAGATCGGAAGCAATAACCTGTATCATATCTGCCAGTTTGCCGAGATGATGGAGGAAAACGGAAGCAAGGTAATCCCCATGCGCTCGTCCTTGCCGGGAAAGTGCTTCACCACCCTCCCTTCCGCAGATAAGCTCATTATCATTCAAAAGGGTGAAATGGGCTATATCCCTTCCGAAATGCAAATTGCCGGGAAAACCGCCCGGGAAGCGGCGGATATTGCAAACGACACCATCGGCGTTACCAAGAAACAGGAGGCCGCTATGCTGGCCGGTTCCCTGTTCGGCTGGCAAACGCCCGCCGCCGACCCGAAAAACTACGACGACAATGGAAATCCCATAAAACCGGCGAAAAAGAAAAACCGGGAATATGAACGATGAGGAGGTGCGAAAATGGCGCGGAGATATGAACAGATTACCGAACTGTACCGGCAATCTATACGGGAAATTACCTCCCGCCCTGAAAACTGGACTTCGTTCCTGTGCTCCGCCTGCCGGAACTACCGGCTTCCGTTTGACGAACTGGTGCTCATCTACGCGCAGCGCCCGGACGCCACCGCAGTTTTGCCGATTGAGGGCAAAAACGGATGGAACAAGCGGTTTGGGCGGTGGGTCAACCGGGGTGCAACCGGCATCGCGGTGTTTGACCGTGAATATGTCCACGGGACGCGGCTGAAATATTACTTTGATATTTCCGACACCCACGAAAGCCGGTTTGCCCGCCCCGTCCCTCTTTGGGAGGTGCAGCCGGGACAGGAAGCGGACGTGATCGAAAGCCTTGAAAACCGATTTGGGGAACTGGAAAGCAAGGAAAACTTGGCGGCGGCGCTGCTCTCCACAGCTAAAAACGCTGTCGAGGACAATATGCCGGACTACCTTTCCGACCTGTTGATTTCCCGCGAGGGCAGCTTTTTGGAAGAACTGGACGACCTGAATGTCGGGGTCGCCTACCGGAACGCGCTGCAAGCCAGCGTGGGATATATCTTCCTTACACGGTGCGGCCTGAACGCGGACGAATATCTGGGGCGCGAGGATTTTGCACCCCTTTTGAATTTCAATACCCCGGAAACGGTCAACGCCATCGGCGTGGCTACCCGGGATATTGCGGAAATCGGGCTTGCGGAGATTTCCCGCACCGTCCGCAATCTGCAAAGGGCGGGCAAAAATGCAAATCGCACATTTGCAGAAACAGCGAAGGCGCGGTATGCTGAAAACACAGAAAGAACAAACCAGCCGGAAAGGAGTGCTGAACATGGAACTGACATATACCAATCAGGGAGATTACCGTCTGCCAAATCTGGCAGTACCGGAACAGCCGCAGGTACGCTTGGGCAAATACGCCTTGCTCCGACGTTCGTATCTGAAGGAACACCGCAGGATTCTGTTCACGAATCTTCTCACCTCGGGCAAGCTGACCGAGCACCTGATGGAGATCGAGGAAGCGGCGCAGAACCGCATGGAGCAGATCGTGAAAGCGATGGTGGCGCAGGAGGGCGTGACGGAGGAACTGAAAGCCCTCGACCAGATGGAATGGGTGCGCAGGATGAACGCGATCCGCGACTCGGCGGAGGAAGTGATCCGCAGGGAGTTAATCTACAATTAACCCTTTTACCCACTCCGGAAGAACAACAGAATACCATTGAAACGGAGGCAGCGGCACAAGCCGCAGAAAAAGCCTCCGCTTTTTCCATTTCCCAAGAGGACATCGACGCGGTATTGCAGGACGGAAGCGGCATTGAAGATGGCAAATACCGTATCTATGAGCAGTTTCAAAAGAGCCTGTCCCAAAGCGAGAACGCCGCGTTTCTCAAAGAGGAATATGGGATTGGCGGCGCATATCCGAAAATTGCAGCCAGCCGGATCGATGAATGGCACGACGGAAAAGGAATCAGGATTAGCAGGGGCAGTATTTCCAGCCCCACTGCGAGCATTACGCTTTCATGGAATAAAGCGGCCAAGCGGATTGCGGAACTGATACAGCTTGACCGCTATCTTTCCCCCAAGGAAAAAGAGTATTACCCCGCCTATCTGGAACAGGCGGAGGAAATGCGGCAGAGAGCCGCCGAAGCTGCGGCGGCGCGGGAGATTTTGAGCCGCGCCCCGCAGAAAAACACACCGGCAAAAAAAGAAAACGCCCGGTATGAATACCATTTGGGCGATACCGTCTATCTTGGCGCACAGGAATACGAAATCCTTGCCTTTGACGGAAACGAAGTCAGGCTGTTTGACGTTGGCTTCCCCCTGATCAATAAGGTGCTGCCACGGACAGAGTTCGACGCGAAGGTGCGGGACAATCCCATGAACGACCACCTGATTGTGCCGGAGGAAACAGAGCCGCCTGCCCTCATGGAAGCAAAGCGCCTGATCAACGGTTACTGTATGGAGGTATTTGAACAGGAAGCGGATTTTTCCGACCTTCATCACGTTGATTTGGCTATGGCCGGAACCCATGACGGAAAGCACACTGTTGAAATCAGCGCCGACCTTGTGGATTCCCGGCTGGTGTATCAGGTGGACGGGGAAACCGTCAGCACGATTTCCTGCAAGGATTTGAGCGACCTCAACGAATATCTTGCCAATCTCGATTTTGACGAGATGATCGCCTTTGCGGAGGAGCAGTACGAAAACCGTCAGCCTGCCTCCCACGCCGATGAAATGCTGCGTCAGGCGGAGCAAATCGCCGCAGCCAGCGCGCTGCCGCCGGAGGAACGGTTTTCCCTGATGGAAACCGACAGCGGTTATGCAATTTGGGACGATCAAACCGAAGCCATTTATGTGGACGACGAGGGCGTGAGCGAGGAGTTCACCAGCGAATGGCAGGCGCAAGCCTATCTGGAGGAAGTCAAAAAGGCGGTCGCCGACAAAGCTGACCGCAAAAAGTTGCTGGAGCAGTTCCTCCACACAGTTGAGGGTCAAGCGCCAGTCACGGAGTTTGATGAACGGCTGTGGTCGAGTTTGGTGGATTTCGTAACGGTGTACAGCGAGAAGGGCATCCGAGTGACCTTTAAGGATGGGACGGAGATACAGGTTTAAAGGTTGTTGACATCTACGCTACCTGAAGGAACATCGGCCCAGCCTTTACAGCAGCTTGATTTTGAGCGAAAAGTTGTACCCGCACCTGTTGGAGATTGACCGGGCGGCGCGTGAACGGATGGACGCCATGCTGCCCCGCATGATGGAGGCGGCAGGCGTCACCGAGGAATTGAAAGCCCGTGACCCTATGCGCTGGGTGGGGCTGATGAACACGCTGAAAGCGCAGGCAGAGGAAATTATTCAAGACGAATTGATTTACAATTAGTTTTTAGGCAGAGGCTTTGGCCTCTGCCTAAATTCATAATTCCGACACGCTTTGCATCTTGTATTCTTCGAGGTCAAGAAATATAATGGATATATTGGAGGAATGCGAGATGGAATACATGACTTTGAAAGAAGCTGGCGAAAAATGGGGCATTTCGGCCCGTCAAATAAATTATTACTGCTCGGCAGGCCGCATCCCTGGTGCTGTGAAAATGGCAACATTATGGTTAATCCCCAAAGATGCAAAAAAGCCGATTGACGGTAGAACAAAACAAGGAAAGGAACACAAAAATGCAAAAAATATTATATGTTGAAGATGATTTAAGCCTGATTGATGGCTTGCAATATACTTTGGAGAGTAGCGGATATGCCGTAGACAATGCGAGAACCGTCAAAGAAGCTCTGGCACTGTTTCGGAGCAACCATTACAATTTGCTGCTATTGGATGTCACTCTGCCGGATGGCACAGGGTTTGATGTCTGCAAAGAAGTACGGAGCAGTTCAACTATCCCAATTATATTTTTAACTGCGTCCGATCAGGAGATCAGCATTGTTAAGGGCCTTGACATGGGCGGGGACGATTACATCACAAAGCCTTTCAAACTCAATGAGTTGCTTTCCAGAATTAAAGCACTTCTTCGGCGCTCTCTGCAATTTTCTAAAGCAGAGGAAATCTTAGAAGCAAATGGTATTCGTATAGATACTACCGAAAGGCTTGTTTGGAAAAACGGCGAGTCGATTGACCTGCCTCTGGTAGAATACAAACTTTTATGCCTGTTCATGAAAAATCCTAATCATCTCATGCCGCGGGAAATGATTTTAGACCGGATGTGGGATGGAAACGGGAATTTTGTAGACGATAATACTTTATCCGTTTATATCCGGCGGTTACGAAACAAAATTGAAGATACGCCAAATGCGCCCAAATATCTGCTGACCGAACGGGGCATTGGATATAAGTGGGTTGTTGAGTGAGGAAGGATTTATGGGCAAATTAGGGAAAGAAACAAAAACACTGTTAATCGCCATTACTGCCATCTGCCTCATCTCCTTTCTTCTGGCCGGAGGGATTGCCACACTTCTGGCAAAAAATTTTCAGCAGGAATTATTGCTCCATGATTATGGTGTTGCAGGCCATTTGTTAAACAATGAAAGCGAACTGTCAATCTCCGCTTTTACTTCGCAGTTAAACGAGAATGACATAGAACGCGGCAAGGAGGCTTTGGTTTCTATTGGATATGATGAAACGACTTCCATGCGATTTCTGCCTGCTGTCCAGACATACCGAAATCAGGCAATGCTTTCTATATTTCTGCTGTTGGTTTTCCTGTTCGGGGTAATCTACTTATCACTGTTTCTCTATCTTCGCCGCCAGCACAAGGCTTTCAGTAACGCTGAAAATACCATCCGCCAATTTCTGGATGGCAACACCACATCCCGCATCGAATGTTCGCAGGCTGGTGACTGGTACAGCCTTTTTCATGCAATCAATGAGATGGCGACGATCCTCTCTGCTCATGCCGAAAACCAGCGGCAGACCAAAGAATTTTTGCAGGAAATTATTTCGGATGTATCCCATCAGATTAAAACACCGCTGTCTGCCCTGAAAATGTACCATGAGATTATAGAGAGCCATAAAGATGATGCCTCAACCGTGAGCAGCTTTACCGAAAAATCTCAAAGAGAGATCAAACGGATGGAAGATGTGATTTACACCTTGCTGAAACTGGCGCGGCTGGACGCAGGAATTATCCAGATGGAAAAGGCCCCAGAAAATCTTTCTGTTCTTATGCAGGATGTTTTGGAACGCTTTGAAACTTGGGCGGAAGGCGAGCATAAAACAATTACGCTTTCCGGTAAAGAAGATGTTGTTTTATCATGCGATGCTTTATGGGTATCAGAAGCCATCGGCAATATTGTAAAAAACGCCTTGGAGCATACAGAAAACGGCGGCCATATTGAAGTAAAATGGAGCCAGTCCCCTTTAATGACACAGATTGAAATTTCCGATGATGGAAAAGGAATACACCCGGAAGATCTGTATAACATTTTCAAACGGTTTTACCGCAGTCGTTTTTCATCGGATGTTCACGGCATTGGCTTGGGGCTGCCGCTGGCTAAATCTATTGTAGAAGCTCACGGCGGAACTATTTCCGTAACCAGCAGTTTAGGCGCAGGAACCACGTTTACATTGAATTTTTTCAACCTTACAGATGAGTAAGATAGATGTCACTTGGAAGTAAGTCATGGAGGGTATGATGTGTCTGTAAGGAGGTCTTGAATATGAATATTCTTGAAGTACAAGACCTGTGCAAAACCTATGGCACAGGCGAAACAGAAGTTCACGCATTGAACCATGTATCATTTTCTGTCCGTAAAGGCGAGTTTATCGCCATCATTGGCGAGTCGGGTTCCGGCAAAAGCACCTTGCTGAATGTGGTTGGCGCTTTGGACGGCGCCACTTCCGGTAGGGTATGGATTGATGGGCAGGATATTTTTTCTATGCCGGAGAAGAAATTAACTGTGTTCCGGCGGCAACATATCGGATTTATTTTCCAGTCATTCAATCTAATCCCGGAGCTGAATGTGGAGCAGAACATCACATTTCCGCTGCTGCTTGACTATAAAAAGCCAAATCAAAAGTTCGTCAATGAGTTGTTGCAGGTGCTTGGGTTGAGTGAACGCCGGAAACACCTTCCCAGCCAGCTTTCCGGCGGCCAGCAGCAGCGCGTGGCGATTGGCCGGGCACTGGTTACACGCCCTGCCCTGATTATGGCAGATGAACCGACCGGAAATCTGGACAGCAAAAACAGTCAGGAAGTTTTGGCTTTACTGCAAACCATGTCAGACAGGTATCAACAGACCATTTTGATGATTACCCACAACAAAAACCATGCCAGTGCGGCAGACCGTGTGTTCCGTATGAGCGATGGCGTGCTGAAGGATTTGGGGGTGTCGTCGCGTTGAAAAGCTATCTTGGATTGGTGCCGCAATATGAAAAGGTACACCGCAAGAACAATCGAATTTCGGTTCTCTGCATTGTCCTTTCGGTGCTGCTGGTAACTGCTATTTTCAGCATGGCAGACATGGCGTTGCGCGCACAGAAAAATTACTTTATCAAGACGAATGGTGAATACCATATCAGCTTGACCGACATTGATGAACAGACGGCAGAACTCGTAAAGGCGCGGGTAGATGTTTCCCTCTGCGGATGGGTCTATCAGGGAAGTGCCGGCAGTATTGGCTCTAAAGCGGTCAGTTTTGCAGGTGCGAATGAGGACACCTTTTCCACTTTGACAGAAATGGATATGGAAAGCGGCTCATATCCCACCCAACCCGATGAAGCATTATTGAATCAATCGGCTTTGGAACAGTTGGGCCTTGCAGTTGGCGACACCGTGACCGTTACAGTGCCGGATGGTTCCAGCCGGGAATACCGCATTACCGGCGTTCTTACCGATATGGGAAGTTTGCTTAAAGCGGATGTATATGGCATGATATTGACCGAGGACGGTTTTCGCCAGATTGCGGATGAAAATGCCCAAACCGGAACCACTTTCCGCGTCCAGTTCAAAGATGGCGTAAACATTCAAGAGGCCATGAATGAAATAAAAGCACAATATGGCCTTTCAGACAGTCAGGTAAGCGAAAATACGGCGCTCCTTGGTTTGATGGGACAAAGTGAGAACAGCACAATGCAGTCCCTATATGTTGTTGCGGGCTTTCTTGTCCTTCTGGTGCTGATTGCCGGTGCAGTAATGATTGCCGCCAGCTTTAACACAAATGTTCTGGAACGGGTTCAGTTCTATGGCCTTTTGCGGTGCTTGGGCGCATCTAAAGCACAGGTAAAGCATTTCGTCATTCTTCAAGGGCTGCGCCAAAGTATGAAGGGCGTACCGATTGGGCTGGTTGCCGGACAGATCATTACATGGTGTGCTTGCCTCTTGCTGAAATCCATCAGCGGAGAACGCTTTTCAGAAATACCGCTTTTTCAGTTCAGTGTAAGCGGTCTGATTGCTGGTGCGGTGATTGGTTTTCTGATTGTACTGCTGGCGTCCCTGTCCCCAGCGAAAAAGGCTTCTAAAGTATCGCCGGTAACTGCAATCAGCGGCAGTTCACAGCTTACGCAGAATAAGAGGGCTGCAAATACAAAGCTGTTCCACATTGAAACCAGCATGGGAATTTTCCATGCACTGTCCGGCAAAAAGAATGTATTCCTTATGACCTGCTCGTTTGCTATCAGCATTATGATGTTCCTGTCGTTTCAGGTCATGGTGGTCTTTCTCGATCAGGGGATGCCTGCGCTCTCTCCATCGGCAGCGGATGTATCTATCACAATGGGAAATACGCCTCTGAACAAGTCGTTACTGGAACAGATCAGCAAAACGGAAGGTGTTGACAAGGCTTTTGGCCGTATGGAAATGGCTGGTCTTTCTGTTTCCTCTGATGTAGGGGAAGGAACCATCACGCTCATTTCCTACGATGATAACCAATTTGAGTGGGCGAAAGAAGAATTGAGGGCAGTATCACGCCTGCTATTGAAAATACAGATCGTGTTCTGGTCACTTATCAGGATGGCGTAAACTGGAAGGTTGGAGATACCGTGGTCCTTCATACAACTTCCGGTGATAAGCAGGTAACGATTGCCGGGATACTTGCAACATCTACGGCCAGTGCGGTCAACGGCGCAGGCAGCAGCGGATATATGATCTGCTCGGAACAAACCTTTACCGCTTTGGTTAGTGATTTGGGCTATACAACGATTGATGTTCAATTTTCTTCTGCTGGTGGGGATGATACTGTTTCCACAATACGGAGCATGAGCCCATCCGACAGCACTATTTCAGACAGGAGAATTACCAATTCCGAGTCCCAAAGTTCCTACTATACAGGCGCGGTGTTTATTTATGGTTTTCTCATCATTATTGCACTTATCACTGTATTTAATATTTTTAACAGCATGAACGCCAGTGTAGCATCGAGAACAAAACAGTACGGTATTATGCGTGCCATTGGTATGGGTGTAAATCAGCTTTATAAGATGATTGCAGCGGAAGCCTTTACCTATGCAATACTTGGCTGTGTTGTTGGATGTGTTCTGGGGCTGCCGCTAAACAAGTTAATGTTCCAGTTTTTGATTGCAGACAAATGGGGAACTGCATGGCAAATCCCCGTGGGTTCCCTTCTATTGATTGTGTTCCTCTGCCTTGCGTCTGCGGCGATTGCAATCAGACGCCCCATCCGGCAAATCAGCAGAATGGCAATCGTGGACACAATTAAGCTCCAACAATAATTTTATCAAACAGCAAACGTCAAAGGCTGGCCTTCTGTTTCATCGGAGGGCCAGTTTTTTAGTATCTATCTTACTCATTAGTAAGATAAATGTCACTTGGAAGTAAGATTGACTTTATAAAATAGAGGCAAATAAAAGCTTTTCTGCCGGACGACGGCAAAAGAAAAAAGCCGTCGTACAGCAGGCAATCGCCATGCCCTACACTCAACCCTACGGCGGCTTTGACAAAATCAAGGCCGCCGTTCCTTATGCCCTCGACAAAGGAGTGACGCCTATACGCTGACACGGCGGCTTTAGGAGGGAGCCGCCGTGAAGCAAAGACCGCTTCGAC
>ERZ826242.1879-NODE-1879-length-20472-cov-4.387373_pt1 | contig 20472 bp, 19 predicted proteins | sample MGYA00519871_ERZ826242 | MGnify/ENA primary metagenome ERZ826242 (study PRJEB31778, sample SAMEA3449226) | human gut metagenome | biome: human gut; feature: human-associated habitat; material: faeces | place: United Kingdom | collected 2010/2012 ...
GGTAAAAGTCTCGCCATTTCATGAGCGGACCGGGGGCGCAGCCCCGTGATGACGACCCGCCCGACGCCGCAGCGGCGTTGGCTACTCCCTTATTCCTTTCGATATCATAGCATACGAAGCGTCCTGTGTCAAACCAATTATTGCCGTTTCGTAAACTTTTTTGCGCCCTCTTTACTATTTAGGCGAAATCATATAGAATAAAAGCAATTTTGATAGAAAGTGTGATGGATCTTGCAGAATTTCATTTATAAGCTTCGCTGCGCGATGGCACGCTTCATGTACGGTCGAAACGGCGCCGACCAGCTCTGCTGGGCCTTGTTTATCGCTGAGTTGGTGCTCAGCCTGCTGCCCGCCTTGGTGCCGGGGCAGGCATTTGCCGCCTTCATCCACTATACCACGCTCTTTTTGTGCGTATATCTGCTGTTCCGTATGTTCTCGCGCAACATCCCCGCGCGGCAAAAAGAATATTATTCTTTCTTAAAGGTATGGACACCGGTGCAAAAATGGTTTAGAATTAAGAAAACGGCTTTTCGCGAGCGCAAGCAGTACAAATACTTCCGCTGTCCGGGCTGTCGCCAGCAGCTGCGCGCACCGCGCGGACGCGGTAAAATTCTTGTCACCTGCCAGCGCTGCCATAAGCAGTTTAAACAAAAGACCTGATTAGGGCAAGGAGTTTGAAAACTATGAAAGTTGCAATTTTAGGCACCTGGCACGTCCACACCAAAGAGTACACCACGGGTGTACTGAATAACCCGAATGCGGAAGTCGCCGTCGTTTGGGACAACGACGCAGAGCGCGGCAAGAAGTTCGCCGATGAAATGAACCTGCCGTTCAACGCAAACCTTGACGCTGTACTCGGCGACGAGAGCATTGACAGCGTGGTCATCTGCACTGCGACCTGCGACCACCCGGAGATCATGATGAAGGTGACGGCGGCGAAGAAGAACATCTTCACCGAGAAGGTGCTCACCATCGACCCCAAGGACGCAGAGAAGGTCGCCGAGGCTGTGAAGGCTTCCGGCAAGGTATTTACGATCTCTTATCCGCACCGCACGTTCCCGACGCTGCGCGCGGTAAAAGCTTTGATGGACAGCGGCAAGCTGGGCCGTGTAACCTACGCACGCGTGCGCAACGTACACAACGGCAGCTCCGCAAACTGGCTTCCCCCGCATTTCTACGATAAAGCACAGTGCGGCGGCGGCGCAATGATAGACCTTGGCTCACACCCGATGTACACGCTTTACTGGCTGCTGGGAGAGCCGAAATCCATTACCTCCACGTTCACGCAGGTGACGAACCGCGGCGTTGAGGACAATGCGGTCTCCGTCATCGAATTTGCAGACGGCAAGATCGGCGTTTCCGAGACCGGCTTTGTCTCCGAGTGCAACCCGTACACACTGGAGGTGAGCGGCACGGACGGCGCTGTGATGGTACACGGCGACAGCGTACAGTGGGGCGGCAAGGCGACCGAAGGCAAGTGGGTAGACCTTGAGCTACCGGAAAAGGAGCCGCTGCCGATCGACCAGTGGATCGATGCTGTTGTAAACGGCAAGCCGTCTCCGTTCACGATTGACGAGGCTGTGATGCTGACCCGTTTGATGGACGGTGCTTACAAGGCATTTGAGACCGGCGCAAAGGCGACGTTCTGATTTTAATTCTTAAATAAAAAACTCTGAGCACCCGCCGCGCGCATTTCCGTGTGCGGCGGGTCATTTTTAGGGCGAAGCCTGCGGTATCGCCTTAACGTGTATTGGAAACCGGAGGGTCATTGTGGAAAAAGAAAACCATTCTGCAGAAAAAAAAACGATGCGGGAATACACCCCGTGGGACTATGTAAAGCCCGGCATTGCCATTGCCGCCTTTGCGGTGGGGCGCATAATGGGCTTGGCCCCCCAAAAACTCATAACGGGCATTGAAAGCTTTAAGGGCGATGGCGTGCGCCAGAATATAAAAGAAGTAGGCGGTATAACAATCTTGGACGATGCATATAACGCCTCACCCGATTCGGTAAAGGCGGCGCTGTCAGTACTTGCGCAGATGGACGGGCCAAGGACGCTGGTGCTGGGCGATATGCTGGAGCTGGGCGGATGCTCTGTAGAGGAGCATGAAAAAATCGGCCATGCCGCAATTACGGCAGGGGTCAGCCGGCTTGTCACCATCGGCCCGCTTGCAGAGTACGCGGCAAAGGCCGCAGGCGGCAAAATCCAGTGTGCCTCGTTTGAAAATACTGGCGATGCACTGGCATGGCTATTGAAAAATGTGGCAAAAGGTGATAAAATACTTTTTAAAGGCTCGCACGCCATAGGGCTTGGCGGCCTTATAAAAGATTTTGAGATGGGATGGATTAGCGGTGAACGTCACTAATGTTATAATAGCGCTTGCGCTTACATTTCTGCTGGGGCTTGTGGCAGCGCCCTGGATTTTGCCTATGCTGAGGCGGCTTAAGTTTTCCCAGAGCATTTTGGAGATAGGGCCGTCCTGGCACAAAAAAAAGCAGGGCACGCCCACCGCCGGCGGCATTATGTTTGTGCTGCCGATACTGGTTGTAAGCTGCCTGCTTGGCGCACCCTATCTTTTCGGGGGTGACTGGAGGCTGCTTATCATGCTTGTATTTGTAATGTTGTGCGCTGCAATCGGGTTTATTGACGACTATATCAAAATAAAAAGCAAGCATAACAAAGGCCTTTCAGTACTGCAAAAGACAATACTGCTTATGGCGGTTATCGCCTTATTTATAGGAGTTATGTATGTTTTGGGATATATATCCGATACTATCTTTATCCCATTTATAAACACGCGGCTGCACCTTGGATATTTTTACTTTATAATAATGATTCCGCTCTGCTTTTTCTTTGTCAACTCGGTTAATCTCACTGACGGGTTGGACGGGCTGGTGTCCAGCGTCACACTGCCGTACACCATCTCATTTATATTTATAAGCGCATGGCTTAATACCCAGGCCCGCCCGGGTGAGGGGATTGCGGTGTTTGCCGCGTCAGTTACCGGCGGCCTGCTTATGTTTTTGATTTATAACTTTTACCCAGCCCGCGTGTTTATGGGCGATACCGGCTCGCTGTTTTTAGGCGGGTGCGTGGTCGCGCTGGCAATGGCGTTTGACATGCCCTACTTTTTAATTATGGGCGGGCTTGTATATCTAATAGAGGGTCTGTCGGTTGTGCTGCAGGTTGCCTTTTTCAAGCTGACCCACGGCAAGCGCCTGTTTAAAATGACCCCCATCCACCACCATTTTGAGCTGTGTGGCATGAAAGAGACAAGTATTGTGTTTATGTTTACCGCAGTATCGGCCCTAATGTGCATTATCGCACTGGGAGCAATTGTATACTATAAAAGCTTTATTATTATGTAACAGGGGCGTTTTATGAGAAAATCCACTGCACAAAAACTACAAAAAAGTGCGCCAAAGCCGCACCGCAACGTCGGCAGCATTGACATCCCGTTTTTAATACTGGTGCTGCTGCTGATGGGGTTTGGCCTTGTCATGGTCTCGTCTGCAAGCTATGTCAGCGCATACTATGAATACGGCGATAGCTACCACTATATAAAACGCCAGGCCATATTTGCCGCAATTGGCATTATTGCAATGCTGACCATTGCGTTTTTTGACTACCGCCGGCTTAAAAAGCTGGCGCTGCCGCTGCTTATTATCTCGGTTATAATGCTGATACTGGTGCTTATCCCCGGCATAGGCATTGAGGTAAACGGCGCCCGGCGCTGGCTGGGGTACGGCTCCTTTCGCTTTCAGCCCAGTGAGATAGGAAAGCTTGCGGTAATTATCAGCTTTTCGTCCTATATTTCAGTAAACTATAAAAACATGAAAAAATTCACAGTCGGCGTTTTGCCGCTGGTGCTTACCCTTGCCTTGGTCGCCGGCCTTGTCGCGGTGGAAACACACCTGTCGGGTGCGATTTTGATACTGGTAATCGGCGCAATCCTGATGTTTGTGGGCGGCACGCCTATCAAGTGGTTTTTGGGCGCAGGTGCTGTCGGCGCTGCCGGCCTTGGCTCGATTATTCTGTTTACGCCATATATGCAAAGCCGTATCAAAATCTGGCTGGACCCGTTTTCGGATATGCAGGACAAAGGTTATCAAACGGTTCAGTCACTCTACGCCATCGGCTCGGGCGGGCTGTTAGGGCTGGGGCTTGGCCAGTCCCGCCAGAAACATCTGTATATACCCGAGCCGCAAAACGACTATATATTTGCCATCACCGCCGAGGAGCTGGGCTTTGTCGGCGCGCTGCTGGTCATTTTGCTGTTTGTAATGCTTATCTGGCGCGGGTTTATAATCGCATTCCACTCGCGGGACAAATTTGGCTCGCTTTTAGTTATCGGCATTATCTCGCGCGTTGCTGTGCAGACTGTGCTTAACATCGCGGTGGTCACAAACGCCATACCGGTAACCGGTATTTCGCTGCCGTTTTTCAGCTATGGCGGCACCGCGCTGTGTATACTGCTGGCTGAGATGGGGATAGTGCTATCAGTCTCGCGGTTTTCCTACCTGGATAAGAGTTAGGGGGTTATTATGAGAGTAATACTTGCCGGCGGCGGCACTGCCGGGCACATAAACCCGGCGCTTGCAATCGCCGATGTTATAAAAAGCCGGTGCCCCGGCTCCAGCATACTTTTTATAGGCAACCCCGGCTCGCTTGAGCAAAAGCTTGTAACAAAGGCCGGCTTTGATTTTGAGCCGGTAAGGACAATGGGCCTAAAACGCAGCCTAAGCCCTAAAAACCTTAAATCACTAAGCTTATTTCTCGCGGCACAGCGCCGCACAAAAGAGATAATAAAACAGTTTAAACCCCAGGCGGTAATAGGCACCGGCGGCTATGTCAGCGCGCCGGTTATTATGGCTGCAAATAAATGCGGGGTTAAAACTTTTATACATGAGCAAAACGCATACCCCGGCGTTGCAAGCAAAATGCTCTCACGCTATGCGGACATTGTGTTTATCAGCTTTGAAAGCAGTAAAAAATACTTTACCAAAGCAAAAAAAATAGTGCTGTGCGGAAATCCGCTTAGGGATGATATTATTTTTGCAGACCGCACTGCCGCGCGCAAAAAGCTGGGCCTTAAGGAGGGCGATTTTTACATTGTCTCCTTTGCGGGCTCACTGGGCGCAAGGGAGGTAAACAAGATGTTTATCCCCTTTATACTCAAAAATTATAAATCGGGCGATTTTTATCATACCCATGCCACCGGCTCGTACGGCTTCAGATGGATGCCGCAGCAGTTAAAGGAGGGCGGCTTTGACATAAGCGACAACAGCCGTATAAATGTTATGGAGTATATATATGACATGCCGCTTCACCTTGCCGCATGCGACCTTGTCATCTGCCGCAGCGGTGCTATCTCAATTGGTGAGATTACTGCGCTGGGCCTTTGCAGCATACTCATACCCTCGCCAAACGTCACACATAACCACCAGTACTATAACGCCCTTTCACTTAGTGAGCGCGGGGCGGCGTTTTTGGTAGAGGAAAAGGATATGTCCGCCGATTTAATCTATAACAAAGCACTTGAGCTTAAATCAAACCCCGCACTTTTAAAGCAGGTGGGCAAAAAAGCCGCACAGATGGCGCTTATCGGCGCTGAGACTACTATATATGAATCGGTGCACAGTGCAATAAAAGATAAAGGATACGTTTAACCTAATAAGGTTAGGGTATGGCCCTTTTTAACACTTGCCTAAACGAAAAACAGTCATCTTTTAACACTTGCTGCCTAAATGCTTAATCTTATAAGTTTAGCGTAGGACCATTCTTTTTAACACTTACCGCCTAAACCACTTAACCTAATAGGGTTAGGGTAGGCTCACCCTTTTTAACACTTGTCGCCTAAACCACTTAACCTAATAGGGTTAGGGTAGGCTCATCCTTTTTAACACTTGTCGGCTAAACCGCATAGAATAAACAGAAAACGCTTTGTTTTTGTTTTTTTATGGAGGTTATGATATGGCAAGATATATAATTCAGGGCGGCAAAGCGCTTAGCGGCCAAACCCGTGTCCAGGGCGCAAAAAACAGTGCGCTTGCGCTTATGGCCGCCTCTTTGCTTTCTGACAGCTCGGCTGTCACCCTTAGAAACTGCCCCAGGCTTACTGATGTTGAGGCGACTAAGGAAATTTTACAGCGTTTGGGTTGCGATGTGGTGAGAGAAGATGATATAATAGATATATCTGCCCGCCATGCCTGCGGGACTGAGGTGCCGGACTCGCTTATGCGCCGGCTGCGCTCATCCACACTTTTTTTAGGCGCCATGCTGGCCAAAAACGGCTGTGCGCGGCTGTCCTACCCCGGCGGGTGTGAGCTGGGTCCGCGGCCGATTGACCTGCATATTTCCGCCTTTAAAAAGATGGGTGTTACAATCTTAGAGGAGTATGGCTACTTAAACTGCAAGGCTGAAAATGGCCTGCACGGCGCGGATATAGTGCTAAGCTTTCCCAGCGTTGGGGCGACTGAAAATATCATGATAGCCGCCGCAAAGGCAAAGGGTGTCACCACCATTACCAACGCCGCCAGGGAGCCGGAGATATGCGACCTTGCAGAGCTTTTAAACCTAATGGGCGGCAGGATAAACGGGGCTGGCAGCTCAATTATAACAATCGAAGGGGTCCCCACACTGCACGGCGCCGCAATGGACTGTATGCCGGACCGTATTGCGGCTGTTACATACCTGTGCGCAGCACTGGCGACAGACGGGCAGGTGACAGTGACAGGGGTTGTCCCTGACCACATGCGCTCTGTCCTCTCGGTGCTGGTAAGCGCGGGTGCTGCGGTGACTGAGTATGAAAAGGCAGTGTCAATTAAGCGCCACGGCGCGTTTGTACTGCCGGTGCGCACCATCAAGACAATGCCTTACCCCGGCTTTCCAACCGATGCGCAGGCGATAGTAATGGCACTAATGACAATTGCGCAGGGCAGCTCAATGTTTATAGAGACGATATTTAACAGCAGGTATAAAATAGTAAGCGAGCTGCACCGGCTTGGCGCCAATATCTCGGTGGAAGACCGGGTCGCGCTTGTAGAGGGTGTGGAGCGGCTGAGCGGGGCTGCGGTAAGCGCCACTGACCTCAGGGGCGGCGCAGCGCTGGTGGTAGCCGGCCTTGCGGCCGAGGGGCAGACGGTGATTGACAATGTGTGCCATATCGAGCGCGGTTATGAAAACATGCCTGGCATTATGCAGTCGCTCGGTGCGGATATGCGCAGGGTAGTGGGATGATAAACAAAAAGGATGTGGAGTAATGGACGCTGAAAACGCGGCTGTACAAAACTACTATAAAAAGAAAAAGCGCCGGCGCAGACGCAGGGCTGTAACTTTTTACGCCCTGCTTTTGGCGCTTGTGGTGGTTGTGGCAGCAGTGCTGTCCATGACGGTTTTTTTTAACATAGAAAATATCGAGGTTGAGGGCTGCTCCAAATACACCGCCCAACAGATAATAGAGGCCGGCGGTGTTATGGAAGGGCAAAACCTTATCCGGCTGGATAAGGGAAGGATTGCAGATAGGATTACAAGCGGCCTTCCATATGTGCTGGAGGTTGAGATAAACCGCCGCCTGCCCAGCACACTTGTAATAACAGTTACAGAGACCACTGCGCGCATGTACGCCATGGCGGGTGAGCGCGCGGCACTTATGGACAGTACGCTAAAAGTACTGGAGCTTGTGGATGATGTAAGTGACATAAGCCTTACATTTCTGTCCGGCGTCACACTTGTAGACGCGGCGGCAGGATACCCTGCCCAGTTTGAGGGTGATGTGAGCACGCCGCTTACAAACCTTATTGCGGCAGTGGATAAGCACCTTGACCCCAGCGCGCTGGGCGAGATTAACCTCTCCAACTTAAACGACATTGTGCTGACCTACGACAACCGGAGGCTGACAATCTATATCGGTAACACTGACAATATCATGAACAAGCTTGCAATGGCCGCACACATCATCAGCCAAAACCCCAAAAGCGAAGTGGCAAATATTGATGTGGGAAATATAGAGCGTGCAATTTATCAACCTGTAACGTTAAATGCTTCCAATTAGAAATTTTTTTGAAAAAGCTATTGAATCTGTCTTTAAATAATTATATAATTATAAAAAGTATATAAACTAACTTCAGGAGGAACAAAAATGGCGGGATTTGAACTGGCAGAAAGCGGCGAGGGTGTCGTTAACATAAAAGTGATAGGTACTGGCGGCGGCGGCTGTAACGCGGTAAACCGCATGATATCAGCGGGTACGCAGGGCGTTGAATTTGTGGCTATAAATACGGACAAGCCTGTGGTTGAGATGTCGCGCGCCAACCGCAAGATACAGATAGGCGCAAAGCTTACAAAGGGCCAGGGCGCCGGCAGTGACCCTCAGCGCGGGGAGGACAGCGCGCTTGAGAGCAAGGAAGAGATTGAGGAAATGCTGCGCGGGACTGATATGGTGTTTATCGCGGCCGGCATGGGCGGCGGCACCGGCACCGGCTCCGCCCCGGTAATTGCGCAGATAGCAAGGGAGCTTGGGATTTTAACGGTTGCAATTGTCACCAAGCCATTCAGCTTTGAGGGCGCGCTTAAAATGCGCGTGGCTGAGCAGGGCATTGCAAAGCTCAGGGAGAATGTGGACAGCCTTATTATAATCCCAAACGAAAAATTAAAACAGGTATCGACAGAGCGGATTACACTTCTAAACGCGTTCCAGATTGCGGACGATGTGCTGCGCCAGGGCGTGCAGAGCATATCCGATTTGATACTTATCCCCGGCCTTGTCAACCTGGACTTTGCGGATGTACATAAGATTATGAAGGATGCGGGCAATGCCCACATGGGCGTCGGCCGTGCCTCTGGCAAGGACAAGGCGGAGATTGCGGCGCAGATGGCAATTTCCAGCCCGCTTTTGGAGACCACTATTGACGGCGCTACCGGCGTTATTATAAACATCACCGCCTCGGCTGACATCGGGCTGGACGAGGTGGACATCGCCTCCCAGAAAATAATTGAGTCCGCCCATCCGGACGCGAATATTATATGGGGCGCGGCACTTAATAACGACCTTGAGGATGAGATAATAGTAACAGTTATCGCAACCGGGTTTGACGGCGGCCAAAAACAAAAACCAGCTGAAACGCTTACCAGCCTTAAAGAATCAATTGAGGCTATGGAAACACCCGAGAGTGAGCCACAGCTGGATGACGATATACTTAACGAAACGCTTTTAGGCTTCTTTAAAAGCAAGTCAGACTCGTAAAATATTTTAATTATTTTAAAGCGGCAAATACACTTTTGCCGCTTTGTTTTTTAGGAGGAGAGCCATGCAAAACTACCAGCTGCTTATGGAACGGCTTTTACGCGCCGACGGTGAGCATCCAAGGCTGCTGCTGCACAGCTGCTGTGCGCCCTGCAGCAGCTATGTACTGGAGTATCTGGCAAAGTATTTTTTCATCACCGTCTATTACAGCAATTCCAATATAGACACAATGCCAGAATTTCAAAAGCGCCTTTCAAACCAGAACAAGCTGTGCGGCCTGCACGGCATTAAGCTTATTGAGGACAGCTATGACCACAGCGCATTTTTAGCGGCGGTGCGCGGCCTTGAAAACGAGGCGGAGGGCGGCGCGCGCTGTACCGAGTGTTTTAAAATGCGGCTGGGGCGGGCTGTGGAGTTTGCCGCTAAAAACGGCTTTGAATATGTCGCCACCACCCTGACAGTAAGCCCGCACAAAAACGCCGCGGTTATAAACGAGATAGGCTGCAGCCTTGCCGATAAGGCGGGTATAAAATGGCTGCCCAGCGACTTTAAAAAGCGGGGCGGGTACCAGCGCTCAATCGAGCTTAGCCACCAGTTTGACCTCTACAGGCAAAACTACTGCGGCTGCGAGTTTGCAAAAGGCCACCTTAACAAATAGATGAGTAGCTTTTAAATATTGCACTGGCTAAAAGGTCGGCCTTTATTATAACTTAGAGTAGCTTAATTTTATAAAACCGGCACAGGCTTGGCCCGCGCCGGCTTTTTATCTGTTTACATAGCAAAATATTTGTAGTATACTGTAAATAATACAATAACCTAATTAAAATAAAAGGTGGTTATAAACATGAATGTACTGATAATCGGCGGTGTTGCGGCCGGCACAAAAACCGCGGCCAAGCTAAAGCGGCTGGACCGGGCTGCAAATGTTACAATCATAACCCAGTCGAGCGATATATCCTATGCCGGCTGTGGGCTTCCATACTATGTCGGCGGCGGGATTGAAAGCCGGGACGAACTTATTGTAAACACGCCTGAAAGCTTTATGGAGCTTACCGGCGTAAATGTCAAAACCGCTGTAAAGGCAACAGCTGTTGACCCTGAAAACAAAACAGTTACCGCTTTAAACCTTGAAAGAGGAAATAGTGAGCAGTACCACTATGACAAACTGGTTATCGCCACCGGCGCATCTGCATCCCGCCCGCCTATCCAGGGCATTGACCTTGGCGGCATTTTCACCCTTCGCACGCCGGGCGATGCCGAGGCGGTAAAAACCTACGCGGCCAGCAAAAAAGGCGGCAGCGCGCTGGTTGTTGGCGGCGGGTTTATCGGGCTGGAGGCGGCTGACAACCTTTTGGAGCTGGGCTTTAAAGTTACAATTGTCGAGGCTGAAAGCCAGCTGCTGCCGGGTGTTTTGGACAGTGACATGGCGGATTACTTAAAACGCCAGCTCGAAAAAAACGGCATGCGCGTACTAACTGGCACAAAGCTAAGCGAGTTTGCGGGTGAGGGCAGTGTAAGCTACGTGGTTGCCGGCGGCATGCGAATAAGCTGCGATATCGCGGTTGTGGCGGCGGGCATAAGGCCCAATACCGAGTTTTTAAAGGACAGCGGCATTAACCTTTCAAAAGGGCTTGTGGTGGTGGATGATAAGCTTAAAACAAACCTTAATGATATTTATGCTGTGGGTGACTGTGCGGTTATAACCAACCGCCTAACCGGCGCGCCGCAGTGGTCGCCCATGGGCTCACACGCAAACCTGGAGGGGCGCACCCTTGCCAAAATACTTGCCGGCCGTACCGCCCGGTACCCCGGCACGCTGGGCACAAGCATTGTAAAAGCCGGCGGCCTTAACTGCGGGCGGTGCGGGCTTTTGGAGGGTGAGGCCAAAAAGGCGGGGTATGACCCTGTAAGCGCTGTCACAGTAAGTGATGACAAGGCGCACTACTACCCCGGCAGCGCATTTTTTATAACCAAGCTGACTGCTGACCGAAATAGTAAAAAGCTGCTGGGCGCACAGGTTATCGGCCCCGGTGCGGTGGATAAGATGGTGGATATCGTGGCCATGGCGCTAAGCTTTGGCGGGGATTTGGAGCAGCTTGACAATATTGACTTTGCGTATGCTCCGCCCTTTTCCACAGCCATACACCCCTTTACCCAGGCGGTGCAGGTGCTGGGCAACAAGCTGTGCGGTGATATGGTAAGCATAACCCCTGCCGAGTACGCAACAGGGATGTATGACAGCTACAGGCTGGTGGATGCGTCCAAGGCGCCGCAGCTTGCCGGCGCTGACTATGTTGACCTCACAAAGGTGGACGGGCCTGTAAAAGGGCTGGACGATAAAAATGAAAAGCTTTTGCTGGTGTGCAACCGCGGCAAGCGCGCGTATCTTTTGCAAAACCGGCTGCGCTATTACGGCTGTACCAACACGGTTGTGCTGGAGGGGGCAACCTTTGTAAATGAGATACATATGCAGGCCTCAAAAGTATCAGCGGCTGATATGGCGGCGGTAAAGGCGCTGGGATTTTTGTGGGACAAACGCACGCCTGACCGGTTTAACGCCAGGGTAATAACCCGCAACGGCAAAATAACCGCCGAGCAGAGCCGGGTGATTGCCGAGGCGGCGGAGCGGTTTGGCAGCGGCGAGATTACAATGACCAGCCGGCTGACTATTGAGATACAGAGCGTGCCCTTTAAAAACATCCGGCCGCTTATAGACTTTCTTAGCGGGTACGGGCTGGAAACAGGCGGCACCGGCTCCAAGGTCCGCCCGGTGGTGTCCTGCAAGGGTACAACCTGCCAGTACGGGCTTATTGACACGTTTGATTTGTCAAATAAAATTCATGAGCGGTTTTATAAAGGCTACCATGATATAAAGCTTGCGCACAAGTTCAAAATAGCGGTTGGCGGCTGCCCCAACAACTGCGTTAAGCCGGACCTTAATGACCTTGGCATTATCGGCCAGCGCGTGCCGGTAGTGGACTATGACAAATGCCGCAGCTGCAAAAAGTGCCAGGTAGAGCAAAAATGCCCTATAAGCGCTGCAAGCTTTTTGAACGGTAAGCTCACAATTGACAGCGCCGCCTGCAACAACTGCGGCCGCTGCATAAAGCTATGTCCCTTTGGCGCCGTAAGCGCTAAAACGACCGGGTACCGGGTATATATCGGCGGGCGCTGGGGCAAAAAAGTTGCGCGCGGCCGGCCGCTTGCAAAGGTGTTTGAAAGTGAAGCGGAGCTTTTGGATATAGTGGAAAAGGCAATACTACTTTTCAGGGACAAAGGCATCACCGGTGAGCGGTTTAGCGATACGATTGAGCGGCTGGGCTTTGAGAATGTGGAGGCGCTTTTAATGAGCGATGAGCTGCTTAAAAACAAAGCGCAAAACTTAAGTGAGCAAAAGCATTTGGTGGGAGGTGCTACATGTTAAAAAAACTGGCCGGGGCAGTAATGCTGGCTGCTGTCATACTCTCCTTTTCAGCCTGCAGCAGTGAGCAGGCTCAGGATAGTGGGCCTTATTACAGCTTTACAGACGATGCGGGTGTATCAATAGTGCTTGAAAGCAAGCCCCAAAAGGTTGGGGTGCTGTTTTCGTCCTATGCCGAGGCGTATTGTGATGCGGGCGGACAGATATATGTAACAGTCGGCGAGAGTGTCGAGCGCGGCATTGTTGATTCGGATGTGCTGCTGGTGGACAGCGGCGCGGGCAAGACAATAGATACTGAGGCGCTTATAAGCTTTGAGCCTGATTTTGTCATCTGCTCAGCCGATATAAAGGCCCAGGCCGACGCGGCAGGGCTTTTAAACAGCGCCGGCATCCCGGCCGCCCAGTTCCATGTAGAGAGCTTTGATGATTACCTTAACATGCTAAAGATACTTACTGACATTACTGGTGACAGTGCGGCGTACCAGAATAACGGGCTTGATGTAAAGCAAAATATCGACAGGATTTTAAGCGAGGCCCAAAATGAGGATGATACACAGCGGGTGCTTTTTATCCGCTCCGGCTCGGGCTACAGCTCGGCCAAGGCCAAGCGCGGGGATGACCACTTTGCCTGCCAGATGCTAAGCGAGCTTGGTGCATACAACATAGCGGATGACGCGCCGGTACTGCTGGACGGGCTGAGCATTGAGCATATACTGGAGCAAAACCCCGACTTTATCTTTATTACCACCATGGGTGACGAGTCAGCTGCCAGGGCGTATATGGACAGCGTGCTTGCCCAGCGCGCCTGGCAGCAGCTGGACGCTGTAAAAGAGGGGCGGTATACATACCTGCCAAAGGATTTGTTCCAGTTCAAACCCAACTCGCGCTGGGATGAGGCGTACCAGTATCTGAAAGATGTGCTGTATGGATAAGGCACAAAGCAGATTAAAAGGTATATGGGGGCTTGTGCTTATGGCGGCGGCGCTGGTTTTATGCCTGCTGCTGTCACTCAGGTACGGCAGTGCCGATATGGGCCTAAGTGAGTTCTGGCACGCGCTTATAAGGAGCCCGGGGTATAAAACCCAGTCGGTAATTTTGTACGCGGTGCGCCTGCCGCGCCTCATTGGCGGGGTTATCGCGGGTGCCGGGCTTGCAGTTTCGGGCGTGCTGCTGCAGGCGGTCACCTCAAACGACCTTGCCAGCCCCAGCATAATCGGCGTAAACTCCGGCGCCGGGGTGATGGTTATGCTGACCCTGTACTTTTTTCCCGGCGCGGTTTTTGCCTTGGCGCCGGCCGCGTTTGTGGGTGCCTTGTCCGCAACACTGCTGATACTTGCAGTGGCGGGGCGGATGGGCTTTTACAAAAGCTCAATGATACTGGCGGGCATTGCGCTTACCACTGTGCTTGGCGCTGTGATATCTCTGCTCTCGCTTTTGGATACTGACGTTTTGGCCTCCTACACCTACTTTTCGGTCGGCGGCCTGTCCGGCGTGCAGCTTGAAAGCCTTATACTTCCGGCTGTTATTGTCGCGCTTAGTATCTTTACGGCACTGCTTTTAAGATACAAAATCGGCATGCTCTGCCTGGGGGACGACATTGCGCGCTCACTGGGGCTTAGGGTTAAGGCCATGCGCCTTTTATGCCTTATAATCTCGTCCGCCTCGGCCGCGGCGGCAGTGAGCTTTGCCGGGCTTATCGGGTTTGTAGGGCTGATTGTGCCACACATGGTCCGCCGCATGCTTAAAAGCGGCACGGGCTTTCAGATTGCGGGCGGCGCGCTGTGCGGCAGTACACTTGTAGTGCTTTGCGACCTGATTGGAAGGGTAATGCTAAAGCCTACCGAAGTTCCCGTAGGCATTGTGCTGTCCCTTATCGGCGCACCGTTCTTTTTCTATCTGCTGATAAGAAAAAGGGGGCAAGGTTATGCTTGAGGCTAAAAACCTATTTGTGTACAACGCAAAGCGGACCATAATAAGCGATATTAGCTTTAAGCTTGAGCGGGGCAGCTTTACCGCGCTTGTGGGCATAAACGGCAGCGGCAAGAGCACGCTGGTGCGTGCGATAAACGGGGCTTTGGAGTATACCGGCAGCCTTGCTTTTGAGGGGGTGGAGCTTAAGGACATGCCGCCTAAAACGCGCGCGCTTAACATTTCAGTGCTGCCGCAGCAGCTGGGCGCGCCCGCCATTACGGTTTTTGAGCTTGCTCTTTTTGGCCGCAGCCCGCACACAGGTCCTTTCGGCCGGCCTTCAAAGAAAGACTATGAGGCGGCAGAGCGGGCGCTTAAAAGCCTTGGGATTTGGCTCCTTAAGCACCGCCGCTTAAACGAGCTTTCAGGCGGGGAGCGGCAAAAGGCTTTCCTCGCCATGGTAATCGCCCAAGACACCCCGCTTGTGGTTTTGGACGAGCCTGCTACGTTTATGGACATGGCGTATGAAAAGCGGTTTTTAAACCAGCTTTATAGCCTTAAAGGGCAGCATAAAACCGTGCTGTGCGTAATGCATAACCTTAATGCTGCCATAGAGTTTGCCGATAACTTTTTAGTGCTAAACTGCGGCCGGCTTGTCTTTAGCGGCAGCCGCAACCAGTTTATAGACAGCCCTGTTTTAGAACAGGTGTTTGGAGTGAGCCGCTTTTATACTCAAAGCGGCAGGGTGTTTTTTGGCTAAAATATTGTTTAAACTTAACAACTGTAAAACATTAATATATGCGAATAATCACCAAAAATAGTATTATTTTGCCGCCCGCCCTTTAAATTTTAAGAATTTGTGGTATAATATATATATGAAAAGGGAGGCATAAATAATATGAAATGTAAGGCAGGGCAGGTTGTCGTTTATGGCTGCCAGGGCGTTTGCCGTATGGAGCAGGTGGCAGAGCGTGTAGTGGGCGGCAAAAAGTCAAGCTATTACCTCTTAAAGCCGATTTATAATAAAAAATCCGCTATATTTGTACCCTGTGACAATGATAAGCTTACTCAAAAGATGCGCCCGGTTATGACAAAGGGCGAGGTGGAGAATATGATTGATTCAATCTCTACAAAAAGCGGCCTCTGGCTGGAAAGCGAGCCGGAGCGTAAAGAGCGGTATCATGAAATAATAGTAAATGGTACAAATGATGAGCTTATGGACGTTATAATCGCGCTTTACAACCACCGCTTATTGCGCTCAAAAGAGGGTAAACGCCTGCACGTAGCGGATGAGCGGGTGTTTAAAGAGGCCGGGCGGCTGATTTATGAACAGATTGCATATGTGCTTAACATCCTTCCGGACGATGTGCCGGACTATATCTCAAAACGTGTATCTGCAATAACAGTTTAATTAATAAGCGGGCAGGCGATTACATCGCCTGCCCGCTTGTTTTAATGGCTTGAATATATTGCTGTTGTTTTAATGGCTTGAATATATTGCTGCTATTTTAATGGTTTGAATATATTACCTTTGAGTTTATGCCGGGCACACTGCCCAGCTTTCCGCACAGCGCGTTTATTATGTCCGCGCTTGAATCAAGTGCAACGCTTATTATAGAAATTTTCTTTTTGGGGTACGGCAGCCCCATCCTGCCGATTATATAGTCCCTGTACTGGTGCAAAAGCTCGTTTACCATATTAACGCTTTTGGGGTCCTCCACAATAATTGACAGCAGTGCCACACGTGTTGGCATTATAACTTCCTCCTTTGCTCTTTAAGCTCATCTATCATCGCAATACTGCGCCCAAGCACGCCGTTAATCAGCGCAATCACAGTTCCGTAGTTGGTAAAGGGCACGCCGGCAGTAACTGCCGCCTGCATACGGGAGAGTATCTGTTTGTCACTCAGCATACACCCGCCGCAGTGCACAATAAGGCTGTAGCCTTCCAGCCTGTCTTTATACCCTATACCGCTTGTAAACTCAAACTTTATCTCCTTTTTGGTATACTGCCCAATCCAGCGCGGCAGTTTTATAGTGCCAATATCATCGCACTGGCGGTGGTGGGTGCAGCCCTCACATATAAGCACCCTGTCCCCATCCTTAAGCTCTTTTAGCGCGGCAGCGCCCTTTACAGCAGTCTCCAAAAACCCTTTGTACCTTGCCATCAGTATGGAAAATGAGGTAAGTGCCGTGTCAGCCGGTAAGATGGATGCCACCTCTTTAAAGGCCTGGCTGTCAGTAATAACAAGCCCGGGCGGCGATATAAGCGCTGACAGTGCGCTTTTAAGCTGCATAGGCTTTACCACAAGCGCCATCCTGTCATGGTCCAAAAGGTCCCTTAGCACCATCTGCTGCGGCAGTATCATCCGCCCTTTTGGCGCGCCGGCGTCAATAGGCGTTACAAGTATGCACACACTGCCTTCCGGCACAAGGTCGCCCGCCAGCTGCTTTTTGCTGCCCTGCGGCATTAGCGCGGCTATCATCTCTTTAAGCTCAAATATCCCCGCACCGGTCTTGGCGCTAATATATATCTCGCCCTCTTTAGGTTCAGGCACGTTTTCCAGCAAATCGCTTTTGTTATAGGCTGTAATATGCCTTATTTTTTTTGCCTCAAACTTGTGTATAAGCTCTTTTTCATACTCATCAAGCGGGCCGGGGGCCGATGTCACCAGCACCGCAATGTCCACCCGGTCCAGCGTGCTTTCAGCCTTTTGTACCCGCAGCTTTCCTAGTTCGCCGCTGTCGTCAATGCCGGGCGTGTCAATCAGCACCACTGGACCTAGCGGCAAAATCTCCATCGATTTTAAAACCGGGTCGGTTGTGGTACCCAAAACGTCTGACACTACTGCAAGCGGCTGGCCGCATACCGCGTTTAGCACACTGCTTTTGCCAGCGTTGCGCTTGCCGAAAAACCCTATCTGCACCCGCTCTGAACGCGGGGTGTCATTGAGTGACATAATAGTTTAGGCCTCCTTTTTAAAATCTGAACTTCTTAATTTAACTCTTAAAATCTGAATTTCTTAATTTAACTCTTAAAATCTAAATTTTTTAGTTTAACTCTTAAAATCTAAATTTCTTAGTTTAACTCTTAAAATCTAAAATCCCGTGCGCCTTCTCTTATTTTTTCAAGGTTTTGGGTTGCAATCTCACGCACTTTGGGGTTTGGTATTTTTTCCAGCTCGCGCATTATAAGCTTCCGGCCTATCTCCCTTGTCGGCTCGCTTGCATAATCGCACAAAAACTCCTCAAGCGTCATAAGCGCGTTGGGCTGGCAGCAGTTTTGTATCTGGCCCGCCTTTAAAAGCTGCATAAACCTGTCCCCAGTGCGCCCTTCGCGGTAGCAGGCCGTGCAGAACGAGGGTATATACCCCAGCTCCATCAGCCAGCGCACCACCTCGTCCAGCGTGCGGTTGTCGCTCACGTCAAACTGGGCTGAGCTCTCATCCTCCGGCTCCGGCTCATAGTACCCGCCAACGCTTGTACGGGATGCTCCGCTTATCTGCGACACTCCCAGCTCCAGCGCCCTGGCCCTTACACTCTTGCTCTCGCGGGTGGAAATTATCATGCCGGTGTACGGCACACTAATGCGTATAAGCGCTATTATCTTGGCAAAGGTCTCGTCGTCAATGCCGCCGTCAAACTCGTCCGGGTCAATATCATCCGCACGCTTGACCCGCGGCACGCTGATAGTGTGCGGGCCAACCCCGTGAACCGCCTCCAGGTGCTCGGCGTGCATAAGCAGCCCTGCAAACTCGTACCTGTACAGCTCCAGCCCGAACAAAACACCCAGCCCAACATCGTCAATGCCGCCCTCCATTGCGCGGTCCATCGCCTCGGTGTGGTAGTTGTAGTCATGCTTCGGCCCGGTCGGATGCAGCTTTAGATAGCTCTCTTTATGGTAGGTCTCCTGAAATAGTATGTATGTGCCTATCCCCGCCTCCTTAAGACGGCGGTAGTTTTCCACCGTTGTGGCCGCAATATTTACATTAACCCTGCGTATCGCACCGTTTTTGTGGTGGATGGAGTAAATGGTCTTAATGCTTTCCAGTATGTACTCAATGGGGTTGTACAGCGGGTGCTCGCCCGCCTCAATCGCAAGGCGCTTGTGCCCCATGTCCTGAAGCGCGGTTACCTCTTTTACAATCTCGTCCTGGGTTAGCTTTTTGCGCGGGATGTGCTTGTTTTTAAGGTGGTAGGGGCAGTAGGTACAGCCGTTAACGCAGTAGTTGGACAGGTACAGCGGCGCAAACATAACTATCCTTGAGCCGTAAAAGTCCTCTTTAATTTTGCGCGCAAGCGCATACATGCGCTCCACCCGCTCTGGGTCTTCACACGCCAGCAGTACAGACGCCTCGCGGTGGCTAAGCCCCTTTCCCAGCGCCGCCTTGTCAATAAGCTTATCAATAAGCTCAAGGTTGTTTTTGTTCTGGTTGGCGTAGGCCAGGGTGTCCATAATCTCCTCGTGGTTTATAAACTCGTCTGCCTTTAATGATTTAGGGTCGTACATTTAAAATCGCTTCCTTTTATTGAATTTCGCGGTGAGTCACCGCGGGTTATTGGTATGTTAAATCCGTATTGCTTAAAGCTTTTGCGCAGCATGTCAAGGCCGCCTGCCGATTCAGCGCCAAAGCTTTTTTTGTTGTCGTACAGCTTATACTTTTTCCTAACCGACGGTGGGGACAGGTTTGGCATTACAACATTGGCGCCGGCGAGTATGCCTTTAATCCTGCCGTCCTCATCAGCACTGCTTAGCGCAGTGGTGGCCGGCAGCAGCACATCCGGCAGCATTATGCGGATAAGCGACAGCAAAAAACAGCACAGCTTAACACTTCCCGCACTTTTATCCTTAAAGGGGGTCTGGCTGTGGGGCAGAAACGGGCCGATACCCACCATCTGCGGCTCTAACTGCCTTATAAACACCATGTCGTCCGCAATGGTGCTGGCGGTTTGGAAAGGTGAGCCCACCATAAACCCGCACCCTACCTGGTAGCCTATCTCCTTTAGGTCATAAAGGCACCTAAGCCGCGTTTCAAGCTGCATTTCGGGTGGGTGGAGCAGGCTGTAATGAGCGCTGTTTGCACTTTCCTGCCGTAAAAGATAACGGTCTGCCCCCGCATCAAACAAAAGCTTTAGCGACTGTTTTGGCCGCTCACCAAGCGAGAGGGTAATAGCACAGTCCGCAAACTTGCGGCGTATGCTTGATACAATGTCCGCCATGCGGCTGTCACTATACCACAAATCCTCCCCGCCCTGAAGCACAAAGGTGCGAAAGCCAAGGCGCCAGCCTTCACTGCAGCAGCTAAGTATCTCCTCTTTTGTAAGGCGGTAGCGTAAGGCGCTGCGGTTACTTTTGCGTATGCCGCAGTACAGGCAGTCATTTTTGCAATAGCTGCTTATTTCAATCAGCCCGCGTATAAACACATTTTTTCCGTATATTTTATCTCTTATGCCGCTTGCCAATTTTGCAGCATACTCAGTGTCGTCATCACTATAGCCGCTTAAAAGGCGCTCCCACTCGCCCTTTTCAAGCTGATGGCATTCATTAAGCTTGTCAATAAGCTCTCTCATAAAAATATCCCCCTGTCTAAAAGACAGAGGAAAATTAAATTCCACTGCCTTTTAATTAAAAAGATATCCCAGGTCTATAAGACAGGGTTATATTAACCCCACTGCCTTTTAATTAAAAAGATATTCCAGGTCTAAAAGACAGGGTTATATTAACCTCCTACTGCCTTTTAATTAAAAAGATATCCCAGGTCTATAAGACAGGGTTATATTAACCCCACTGCCTTTTAATTAAAAAGATATTCCAGGTCTAAAAGACAGGGTTATATTAACCTCCTACTGCCTTTTAATTAAAAAGATATCCCAGGTCTATAAGACAGGGTTATATTAACC